>Ga0326727_10000447_pt1 | contig 170274 bp, 107 predicted proteins | sample MB2enrmetagenome_FD_207643 | JGI IMG/M metagenome (GOLD analysis project Ga0326727, IMG submission 207643) | Lab enriched peat soil microbial communities from McLean, Ithaca, NY, United States - MB29MY | ecosystem: Environmental > Terrestrial > Soil > Wetlands > Peat | place: USA: New York... | reverse complement strand
CCCCTTCGAGAAGGCTTACCTCAAAGTCGAAAAAGCCCTCGATGACGTCATTGCTTTAATGGCCGCCTGAAGCCAACATCTGAGAGATATTTTAATGAGATTTTAAAATTAAGAATCTAATCCCATCTTCGCCCTCTCCCGCCGCGGCTGGACAGAATCGCCAACAAGGCTTCGAGTAGGAAGCCGCGCCTCCGAACTCGCCCAAGTCGGCCAACGATTCTCCCTCTCCGTCCACGCAACGCAGCGGAGTGGGGGGAGAGGGCCGGGGTGAGGTGGGTTTGCCAGCGTCCGCTCCGCCCCTTCGCCAAATCAACCCAGTTGGAAGCCGCGCCTCCGAACTCGCCCAAGTCGGCCAACGATTCTCCCTCTCCGCCCACGCAGCGCAGCGCAGTGGGGGGAGAGGGCCGGGGTGAGGTGGGTTCCCTTGCCATTTTCCCCGCCTTTTCCTTAATCGTTGAGCGGGAGCCGCTGGCCATCAGCAGCTTGCGAATCCAGCCGCTCAATCCGCTTCGACGAAAAAATCCGAGTAAACAAAATTCATCCTGTCATTCCGGAGGTTCATTTTGTGAATTTTGAGATTTTTGGCGGCCATCACCTCCGCCTCATCCATCCCGCAGACCGGGCAGCATGTCCACCCCCGGCTTGCGGCCTGCCGAAAGCCAAAACTCTGTGGAAATCTGTGTTGATCTGTGGCTCATTGTCACCCAGTGAGAACCGCAAAACACGCCGAATGCGCCGGAAAAGAACCGGCACGGATTCTTCCCCCTTTCCACTTCTGCGTATTCGGCGTCGTCTGCGGTAAATTCAGGAAATAAATAAATGTTGCATTCCCACTAAAACGTGGTAACATGGAACTTCTGCGGCCCTCCCCAAAACTGGGGATGCGCCCGGATTAAGATTAAGATTAGGAACCAGCAACGATGCGGCCTTGCAAGACGGAATACGGAGCGGGATGCTCCGCGGTCTTTTGCGCAATGCTCGTCACGAACTCGACCCGCACTTTGTCGCCCTCGAAATGGCAGGTGACGGTGTCGGCGTGCGGCGTTTCGTAAAAGCGCCAGATCATCTGGAAGGTCTGGTCGTCCCGCCAGGCGCCGGCGGCGGCGACTTTGCACGGCCGCAGGTCGCCCACGGTGATTTTGGGCGGCGTGCCCGGCATGTTGGAGACGCCGTCGGCCCATCGGCCCAGCCCGCAGTGGATCGGGTACGATCCCCGGGCGTCTGTCAAGTTGAAAATGCAGGCCGCGCGTTCAAAGCGGAGCGAGACTTTTTGCGCGCCCGCGGGGTTGTCCCCGATGGCGAAGGTCTTGCCGGAAATCGCGGGCGCCATCGGCGAGATGTGCCGCCCCTCCGGCAGCGGCAGGGCCAGCGCGCCCAGGGCGCGGCGCAATTGGCTTTGCGCCGATTCGTCGTCGGGCAGCGGCTTGTCCTTCATGGCCGGCAGCAGGTGTTCCCAGACCAGGTTCAGTATCCCTTGCATGTCGCCCGTCTCGCTGTTGATCGCCACGACGGCCTGCTGATCGGGCATGACGATGGCGTATTGTCCAAAGGCGCCGTCGCCGCGAAAGCCGTTGTGGCGGCAGCGCCAGAATTGGTAGCAATAGCCCTGGTGCCAGTCGCTGGCCAGTTTCGCCATGGCCAGGTCCGCGCCCGGGGCGGGCGGTTGCTGAATCTTGAAGGTGGTGGCTTCTGCGATCCAGTCGGCGGAGAGGACCTGCCGGCCGCCCCAGGAACCATTTTGGAGGTAGAGTTGACCGAATTTAGCCAGGCCTTCGGTGGGCACGCTCAAACCCCAGCCGCCGGTGTTCATGCCGCGCGGACAAGTCTCCCAGGTCATCCCTTCGATTCCCAGCGGTTGGAAGAGACGGGGCCGGAGATAGTCAATAACTTTTTGCCCGGAAACCTTTTGGACAATGGCCGAGAGCATGTAGGTGGCGCCGCTGTTGTAGAGAAACGCGCTGCCCGGCGGCTTGACGATGGGCAAGGCCAGAAAGGCCCGGACCCAGTTTTCCTCCCGCGTGATGGCGGACGTGGAATCCGCCTCGTGCCCGACGGACATTGTCAACAAATGTTTCACCCGCAACGCCGCCAGGTTGTCGCTCACCGTCGCCGGCACGTCATCCGGGAAAAACGAAACGACCGGATCATCCACCTTAAGTTTGCCTTCCGTGACGGCGAAGCCGACGGCGGTCGAGGTGAAACTTTTGCTCAACGAATAGAGCATGTGATTGGCCCGCGGGCGGTAGGGCGGCCACCAGCCTTGGGCAATCACCCGGCCGCGGCGGACAAAGACAAAGCCATGAAATTCATGGCGGCTTTTTGCGACCGCCTCCAGGAAGGTCAGCACGCCCGCCGAGGAGACGCCCTGCTCTTCGGGCGTGCCGCGCGGCAAGAGGGCCGCCCCCGCCGCGGCGCGCGCCGGCCAGGGGGAAACCAGACCCAGCCCGGCGGCGCCCAGGCCCAGTTGCTTGAGAAAGATCCGGCGATGAAGTTTCATAGTATGATGGTCCGAGTAAACGTCATGCTCAACCAAAGGTCAAAGGGGGATTATGCTGTTTGTTTGGATTCGGCCGGGCGATAGGCCGCGGCGCAGCCCATGAACACAGCGGCGACGAGGAACATCAGCACGGCAAAGAAGTAGAATTGGGCCGCCCCCCGCGCGTGAATATAATTTTCATTCAGGCTCGTGAAGGCCGCGACCAGGAAATGCCCGCCGGCGATGGTCATGAGCCAGAAGCTGGTGATGATGCTTTTCATCATGGGAGGCGCCTGCGAGAACGCGAATTCCAGCGCCGTGGCCGAAAGCATCACTTCGCCCGCCTCCAGAACGATGTAAGGAACCAACTGCCAGGCGATGCTCAGTTGGGCGCCGCGGTCCAATTGCGCCTGCAAGAGGCCGGATCCCACGAATGCGACCGCGGCCAGAACCATGCCGGCGGACATCCGGCGAAGGGCGGTGGGCTTGATGCCCATTTTCTCCAGCGTCGGATAGACGATGAGCGTCAGAATCGGCACCCAAATCATGACCAGGACCGAGCCGGCGGACTGCATGGATTCCCCGTTGAGGAGCCATTGGTTTTTCCAACGCAAGGCCGGGATCATGCTGTTGCCTTGCAAAACCCAGGTCGTGTTAACCTGGTTATAGAGCGCCCAAAACACCGGCACGGTGACAAAGATCATGAGAATCCGCCAGACGGCCCGGGCGTCGTTTTCCAGCGATGGCGTCAAACTATTTTTGCAAAGACCCAGGCGGGCCAGGCCGTAGCCAAAAATGCGCCCCAGGCCCACGGACTCCGAGCTTCGGCAGGGGGGTTGGCGGATGTACTGCTTTCGTCCGAGCCAAAAAATGAGAGTGGCCAGGGCCATGAAGATTCCGGGCACGCCAAAGGCCCATTTATACCCCGCCTGCCGCCGCAGCATGGGAATGACGAAGAAAGCGAAAGCGGCGCCGAGGTTGATCGCCCAATAGAACCAGGCATAGACCTTGGTCAGCGCGCGTTCATCTTGCGGTCCGAATTGGTCGCCGACAAAGGCCGAGACGCAAGGTTTGATGCCCCCGGCGCCGATGGCCAGCAGGGCCAGGCCGCAGAACAAGCCGGCGCGGGCGCCGCCGAAAGCCGCCAGGCAACCGTTGCCCAGGCAATAGAACAGGGAGATGCCCAGGATGGTCCGGTAACGGCCCAGATAGCGGTCCGCCAGCCATCCGCCCAAAAGCGGCAGAAAATAGACGGCCGTGCCGAAGTAATGGACGACCTCGGTCGCTCCGCTGTCCCCCATGTTCATGCGCTCTTTGAGGTAGAGTTCCAGGATTCCGAGCACGCCGTAATAGCTGAACCGCTCGCAAGCTTCGTTGCCAATGATGAATTTGATTTGCGAAGGAAACCGGCCGCCGGCGGGATCGGCGGGCGGAGAAGGAGGCGTTGACGGAGCGTCGGCCTTCATGGCTGGCGTCTCAGCCGGGGTGCCCGTTTTGGCGGAGGCCCCAGCAGAGGGGGTCTCTTTCGTCCAAAAGCAAAGTCGTCTCGGCGTTGACATACGCGGCGCCCGTAATGGTTGGAATGATCTGGCCGCCCTGGCGGCGGTAGGAGGCGGTGAAGCGGCTACCGATGATGCTCTCCTGCACCCACTGTTCCCCTTCGGCCAGTTTGCCGTCGGCCGCCAGGCAGGCCAGCTTGGCGCTGGTGCCGGTGCCGCAGGGGGAACGATCGTAGGCCTTGCCGGGACAAAGGACGAAATTGCGGCTGTTGGCCCGGCCGTCGGAGGGCGGACCGAACAACTCCACATGGTCAACCTCCGGAAAGCCCTGGGCATTGATGGCCTTGCGCACACGCCAGCCAAAATCGGTCAACATATCAACGTCGGCCAACTGTATTGTCTTGCCTTGATTTTCCACAAGATAGAACCAGTTCCCGCCCCAGGCTACGTCGCCGGTGATGACACCGATGTCGGGGGCTTCGACACTGACGGCCCTGGCCTTGCGATAGCTTGGAACATTGGCGACCGAAACGGTTTGGTCGCCGTGGAGGGTGGCGGTGACGATGCCCACCGGAGTCTCGATTTTGTGTTCGCCCGGCTTGAGGCGGCCGATATGGGCCAGCGTGGCGATCAACCCGATGGTGCCGTGGCCGCACATGCCCAAATAGCCCACGTTGTTAAAAAAGATCACGCCCGCCACGCACGATTTGTTGGCCGGCTCGACCAGGATGCCCCCGACCAGCACGTCCGAACCGCGCGGTTCGTTGACAACGGCGGAACGAAACAAATCGTGGTGCTGGCGGAAAAACTCGAGTTTCTCGGCGGCGCTGCCGCCTTGCAAGCGAGGCCCTCCATCCACAATGATCCGGGTCGGTTCCCCGGCGGTATGGGAATCAATGACATGGATTCGGTTCATATTGATGCGCCCTGTTGTTGGAGGAGCCGGGTCTGGAGACGATGCCGCGGCGAACGATGTTGAGGATTCCCCGGCGCAAAAGGGTGCAGGACAAAAATCTTCACGTCATCGGTAGGGCGGCGCTGCTGCGCCGCCCTAGAGTTCAGGGCAGAGCGGCAGCTCTGCCCTGCCAGGATGGTGAAGATCTTTGTCATTCGCACGGCGCAAAAAACATACGCGCTTTTCTCTTGCTCATGCTCATCTTTTCAATTATTCAACTGAATACCGGCTTTCGTCTTGGTTTAAATTAACGCGCTCGCGGTGAAATCCGACATATTGACCCAATCTTCGTCCGGCGAAGAAGGACTCCCCAGCCCGCTGGCCGAGTTGGTCATGATGGAACAACTCTTCGATCATGTTCCCGAAATCGTCTTCTTTGTAAAGGATCATTATGGGCGCTACGTGGCGGCCAACCAGTCCTTGGTCGAGCGCTGCGGGTTGCGCGAGAAGCGGGAAGTGCTGGGCCACCACGTGCGGGACATCTTTCCCAAGGAATTGGCCGAGCGTTTCGCCAGGCAGGACGAGGCCGTGTTGCGCAAGGGCCAGTCCATCATCGAGCGGCTGGAGTTGCATTGGTATATCCGGCGCCGATCCGGCTGGTGCTTGACGACCAAGCTGCCGGTGCGGGACCGCCAGGGCAATATCGTCGGCTTGGTGGGAGTCTCCCGCGATTTGCGTGCGCCCGGCGACCGGGACATCATCCCGGCGCGGCTGGCGGCGACGTTGGAATACCTGGAAACCCATTACGCGGACGCGGTTTCGCCGGCGTTGCTGGCCCGCCATGCGGGATTGCCCTCCGTTCGGTTTGCGCGCCTGATCAAGCGCATTTTCCGGCTGACACCGCACCAGTTGATCACGCAGACGCGGCTGGCGGCGGCGTCGCATTTGCTGCGGGAGACAGACCGGTCGGTGGCGGAGATAGCCTGTGACTGCGGATTCTATGACCACTCGGCATTCACGCGCACGTTCCGAAGCGCAACCAACCTGACTCCTTCCCAGTATCGGGCCATCTTCCCCCGGTTGACGCGCTAGCCGGCATATTTCACACTCCGACGAAAACGCGCCACAGTGCGCCGCGTGAGGGCACGCGCAGAAATCGGGATGCGCCCCTTATTCGCCGGCCCGGCGCCTGCTTGCGTTTCGGGCGGCGGTGCCTGATGCTGCGTGGTCACCCTGCCTGCCAAGGATACCACCTGGGAGGAATTCCAAAGCCTCAAGCCGCACGCCGGAACAGCAAGCGTTGTTCAGCCAACTAAGGTTGCAGGAAAATTGACCCCGCGTTGGTTTTTCCCAGGAAGAACCCGCCGGCGTTGGTCGCGTTCTGAAGCACCGCTCCTTTGCCCGCTGTCGTTGCTCTGCCAGCGCCATTGCCGAACGTGATCGTCAACAATCCCGTTTTGGGATTGATCGAGCCGCTCAATGAATTCGTCGGGCTTCCCGCCAATTTCACCAGCGCGTTGTTGTTGCTCACCGCGACGTTGAAATTCAGATTCGACAGCAGGGCGCCACCGGCAATGTCGAGTTGTCCAGACGGAAGATCAATCGCCGCCGTATGGGGCAATGGATTAGTCCAGGGCGAGCCTTGCACGACGGCCAGATTGGTGAACCCGTTCGTGTAAAGCGCAGTCGAACGCGATGCTGGTTTAATCCACGTCAAGGTTCCGGTGGGCGAACCGCTTTCCAAACCGATCCAACCCAGCAGCAACCCCGTGCCGCCGTAGAGATTGCCATACACCGGCAGATCACCTGCGCCCGATAAAGGAACCGACTGGCTAAACAACGTCCCATCCGCAAGGGCGCCACTGAGAATAACGGCGCCCGCATGATTGGTAATCAGAATGTAGCCGTACCCGGGCGGAGTGCCGGCAGGCAACACCAAGGCCGTATATTCCGCCGAACTTGACTCTTTAGCCGCCAACTCGTTCGTCAGGTTTGCCACCCAAGGCCCGCCATTGGTGCCTGAAACAGTGCCCGTTATATTCGGTGGCGAATCATTCCAATTGAGCGTCATTTCCACTGTTAGCGGGCCGCCCAGCCTCGCTGTCCGTTGGACATAATTGCTGGCCTGGCCGGAGACATTGAAGCCGCCGCTTAGGTAATGAGGGCCGCCGCCGATCCAAAGCTGCCCGCTATAGGTCCCCGACGCCGTGACATCAAGGCCACTGAGCATTCCCGCCGTTTCTTCGGTGGCATCCGCCTGCATAAACAGACCATTGTAGATCCCATGAGCGCTAAAGACATAGGTTCCTTCGGCTTTCGCAACCGACTTGGCTTTGATCGAGACTGCTTGATTGCTGGGCGCTGTCCAACCGCTGACGGTGTTGAAGCTGACCGCATGAGCGCCCAGCGATAGATTGGAGACCGTCGCGCCACTACTCTGCAATGTTCCGCCATCCACCTGCCATTGTGCTCCTGAGGTAATCGCCCCCGCCGGGCTGATAATCACTTTCAGGGACCCGGTTTGTGGCACGTAGGTGCCGCTGGCAGCGGCGGTCGAATTGGCGTTGACGGAGATAGTCTGATTGGAGGGCGTCACCCAACCGCTGATGGTGTTGAAACTCACCGTGTGGTTTTCCACCCACAGATTGGTAACGGTCGCGCCGCTTGTTTGCAACGTCCCCTCATCCACCCTCCATTTTGCCCCGGCGCTGATCGCCGCCTCGGGGCTGATGGTCACTGTCAAAGACCCCGTTTGCCGCACGTAGGTTCCGCTGGCTGTCGCGGTCGAATTGAAGCGGACGGAGACTGTTTGATTGGTGGGCGTCGTCCAGCCGCTGATCGTGGTGAAACTCACCGTGTGGTTTCCCACCGGCAAATTGGCAACCGTCGCGCCGCTGTTCCGCCATGTTCCACCATCAACCTGCCATTTCGCCCCGGCGCTGATCGCTAACGCTGGGCTGATGGTCACTTTCAGAGACCCGAATTGCTGCACGTACGTTCCGCTGGCTCTAGCGGTTGAATTGGCGGCGACGGAAACTGTTTGACTGGCGGGCGTTGTCCAGCCGCTGATCGTGTTGAAACTGACCGTGTGGTTGCCCACCGATAGACCGGAGACCGTCGCTCCACTGTTTTGCCACGCGCCGTTATCGACTTGCCATTGCGCCCCGGCCGTGACCGCTGACGCCGCGCTGATGGTTACTTGCAGAGAGCCGGTTTGCGTAATAACGACGTATGTTCCGCCCGTTGTCGCAGTTGAGTTGGCGCTGATTGAAACAGTCTGATTGGCGGGCGTTGTCCAGCCGCTGATCGTGTTGAAGCTGACCGTGTGATCGCCCACCGATAGATTAGTAACCGTCACGCCGCTATTTTGCCATGCTCCACCGTCAACCTCCCATTGTGCTCCGGCGCTAACAGCGCTCGGCGGCGCAATCGTCACCTGGAGAGAACCCGCAACGGTAACGATTTGCACCAATTCCGGTGTGTAAAGATAGCGAGTATGCAAGCCATCACTGATTTTCGCATAAATGAAATAAATGCCAGGCGACACGTTGGCCGTCGTTAATGTGACGTTGTCATAATTCACAGAATTAGTGCCCGTGTTCGGTAACGAGATTTCGGTAATGGACGTGCTGTTTGTATTGTACGGATTGAAGTCGCTGTCGAAATAGAATTGTGCCGTCACGCTGTTGGAAGGGCCGCCGTATTGGTAATAAAACTTCGTGGCGATTCCCTGGCCTGCGGTGACGATGTTGGTTCCAACGACGTCGAATTTGATCAGGTTCGGCCATGTCCCGCTGTTTACTGGTAACACCGTGCGATTGGAGGAATTCCCAGCGCCAAGATCCCACCATTGATTGTAGCCGTCCACGATGGCGGGAAACCCTGGACCAAGCGGTTGCTGGACGCTCATCCGGTTGCCCCCGCCGGTCAGGCTGTAATAGAACCCCCCGATCACACCCTCATCTTCATCAGCAACCCACCAATTCGTGCGCATGTCCGCATCAATCGTTACGGTTTCCCCGTCGTCGTCATACGAAGTCGGAACATTGAGATCAAGCGTTCCGTGATACCAGAGATGCACGTTTGAATGGTAAGGACTATCCGAGTCTGTAAGATTATACCCTTCCGACAGATCGTACAGTTCACGATTGTATGCCCCTGACGCAGGCTCGCCGTCTGGGTCTGTGAGAACCCCGAGGTCCTGCCAATAGTTGTCACGGAAGAGGACGTTTTCCCAGGTGTTGCTTGCGGACGCATCTACTTGGTAAAATAAGTCCGTATTCCCATCGTTGTTAAAGGGATGTGGGTCGAGTGTCGTTAAGTGGTCAACCCATATTCCATTCGTTCCCAATTGCCGACTCAGTTCATTCATTAGAGAACCCCCGCGGCTGTGGCCGATTAGGTGCATCGGCAATTCGGCTAGAGCGTGTCCATCAAGGTCTTGTATCGTGTTTGTTTGTCGCAGAACATAGCTGACCGCCCACCCTACGTTATACGTGCTTGGATCGTCATTGAACGGATCAACAAAACCGGTAATGGTGCCTGCCATCTGACTCCAATCCAGTTTGACAATGATTTCCCCGGTGTCAGTTGATGAAGGCGAATTCGTCGTATTTTTGGTTGTTGCGTAATAATAGAGGCCATTTGTGTATGTGAGCACGAGCGTGTAAACCGTGAAGTTCGTGCTCAATTCCGGATAGCGGTAGTGGTAGTACGCGGGAATCTCCTCGGCCATTGCTGTAATCCACCCCATCACGTCTCCGTCGAAGCCGTGCGTGATAATTGTCACGCCGGCTGCCTTTGTTGATTCCGAGGTCAATACGTTGATAAGAAGAACCGCGCCGAATACGAGCGTTTTCGCTGCCCCGCCGATGGACAGATTTCTCATTGCTTCCTCAGATTACCGTATAAGCCCTCTTTTTGCAATTCCATTTTAGCTCTTTGCAAATGGAAAAAGGCGCCACCGTAGTTTTGTCCACTGGATGATGAGCGCGCGGGGTTTGAACCGCTGGGGGTTGGCATCCGATTTCCCGCCTTATCCCTCAGAGGCGGGACGCCTCTGCCACTTTGTTTGAACCACCCCGGGTTGGCATCCGCTCTCCGGCGTCTGCGTATTTCCCGTAACGGGGTCATAACGGGGTCAGTTAATGGTATTGTAATATGGCTTTAGGTGGCCAAAAAAAGGGGTTTTTGGCATTGCCGCGCTCGTGGATGGCGGTGGCGCAAGTTCGGGCGTCTCTGGCGCAAGACGAACCGGCCCAGTTGTCCGCTTTGCCCGCCGTCGCTCACAAACCTCAGAGGGTGATCTCGCGCAGAGTCGCGGAGGCCGCGGAGAAAACAAAAAGGGAGTTCCTCTCTGCGCACTCGGCGTTCTCTGCGCGAGAAATTCTGTCCCCACTCTTATTCCATTGCCATTTCCCCGTCTTCTCCTTGATCGTTGACCGGAAGCCTCTGCCAATCAGCAGTTTGCAAATTCCCCCGCTCAGAATGAATCATCTTCCATCCGTGAAATCAGCGAAATCCGTGGTAAAAATCCCCAAAAAAGTCAGATGAAAAATAAATGTTGCAGTCCCACAGAAACGTGGTAATATGCCCTGTCGGCGGCGCTCACGCGCCTGTTCTTTGAAAATCCGCACGGAAGGGCGGCCCCGCCCGGCAATGACCCTCACCCGGCCTCTCGGCCACCCTCTCCCATCGGATGGGAGAGGGCAGAGCTCTGAGGGCATCCCTGCTCTGTCCCGCCATCCCGTCCGTCGTCTTGCCCGCCTTGGCGAAGGCGGACTCGTCCGCCGTGGTTTCAACGGAGGCGGAAGCCACGGCGAAGGCGCAAAATCGCAAGTAATCGCAAGCTATCGCAGGCTATCGCAACTTGGCTTTTTTCGCAAAAGCCGGCCCATCTTCCACACTGAAAAGACGGCGGCTTGGACTACAGATCAACGTCAACGGGTCTTGATATTCACATGTTGTCATCCCCGTCACCGCGTTTGATTTCAATACAAAAAGGCAAGAAAATGGAGGCGGAAAAATGTCCTGCTCCCGTCTTTTTGCCCCAATCTCTGCCTTTCCGAGCCAAAACCGGACCTCCTGTGAGGCTGAACCGGATGACGCCGATTGGACCCAATCGCCCTTAATTGCACCTAATTGAACCAAAATCGAGATGCCCCCTTATTCGCCGGCCCGGCGCGCGCCTGCTTGCGTTTCGGGCGGCGGTGCCTGATATTTCGCCTGTGAAGCTTTCGGTGACGGAATTGACCGATCAATTGATGGCCTCCTACGCGCGGGTGGGAGGGATCAACCATTTGGATGGCAAGAATCTCCCCTCCAAAACCGCCATTGCCTCCATTGCCACCGATTTGTTGCGGCTGCTTTTTCCGGGGTTTTTCGACGAGAAATCCATCCACTCCTCGCAGTTGAAAATGGAGACGGCGGCACTGATGGATTCGGTGCTGGGGCGCCTGGAGGAAGAGATTGGCAAGAGCCTGGAATACGCGGCGCCGGACAAGAAAATAGACCCGCGGGACACCAGCCGCCTGGCGCGGACATTGACGCTTGATTTTTTGGCCAACCTCCCCCGCATCCGGGACTTGTTGCAAACGGACACCGAGGCGGCCTACAAGAGCGACCCGGCCGCCTTGAGCCGGGAGGAGGTCATCGTCGCTTATCCCTTCATCGAGGCCGTCGCCGTGCAACGGCTGGCGCACGAGTTGTACCTCCAGCAGGTCCCCTTGATCCCGCGCATCATGACCGAATGGGCGCACAGCCGCACGGGCATTGACCTGCATCCGGGAGCGCGGATCGGATCGCATTTCTTCATTGACCACGGAACGGGCACCGTCATCGGGGAGACGGCGGAGATAGGCCGTCACGTCAAGCTCTACCAAGGGGTGGGGCTGGTGGCGCGGTCGCTTTCCGGGGGCCAATCCCTCAAAGGGCGCAAGCGGCACCCGACGGTGGAGGACCACGTGACCATTTACGCCAACGCGACCATCGTGGGCGGGGAAACGGTCGTCGGGGCCGGCAGCACCATCGGCGCCAGCGTTTTTTTGACGCACAGCGTGCCGCCCAATTCCCTGGTCACTTATGAAAAAACTGACATTCGCGTGACAAAGAAAGAGAACCGAGCCAAAACAGAACTCCAGATTTAGAATTTCAGGGGTGTTTGCCGGCCGGCTGCCCTGACCTGCGGGCCGCAAGGCGCCTCTAAAAAAGCGTGCCAGTGCCAATGGACACAATGAGACTATGCCGGCGATGCCATGCGCCGATGCCCCCGGAAACGCCGGGCTGGGTGTGCGCCGATTGCCAGACCAATCCCGCCTCCCTGCCTGACGCTTTGGAGGAGCCGCTCTTTGGCCCGACGGCCTCCGAACTGGCGCCCTTTTTTCCCGGACTGGAGATATTGGAAGTGGCCGGGCGCGGCGGCATGGGCACCATCTACAAGGCGCGCCAGCCGCAACTGGACCGCCTGGTCGCCTTGAAAATTCTCTCGCCCGAATTGGGCCGCGACCCCGCTTTTGCCCAACGATTCTCCCGCGAAGCCCAGGCGCTGGCCAAACTGAACCATTCCAACATCGTTGGCATCTTTGATTTCGGACTGGCCGGCGGCTATTATTATTTCCTGATGGAGTACGTGGACGGCGTGACGCTGCGCCAGTTGATCGAGCGCAAGGAAATCCACCCCGAAGAGGCCCAGCGGATTGTCATCGAGACTTGCCACGCCCTGCAGTACGCGCACGAGGAGGGGATCGTCCATCAGGACATCAAGCCGTCCAATATTCTACTTGACAAGAAGGGCCGCGTGAAAATCGCCGATTTCGGCCTGGCCCATCTGGCGGGCGAAAAGAGGCTCGGCGCCGCCGGCGGGGACGGGGCGCCAATGGTCATGGGCAGCCCGCCTTACATGGCCCCCGAACAAGTGTCCTCCCCGCGCAAGGTGGACGGCCGGGCCGACCTTTACGCCTTGGGGGTCGTCTTTTACGAGATGTTGACCGGCGAACTGCCCCACGAACACTTCGTGCCGCCCTCGCTCAAAGCCCCGGTGGATCCGCGCCTGGACGCCGTGCTTTTACGGGCCTTGGCCAGGCGGCCCCGGCGCCGCTTCCGCGACGCCAACGAATTTCGCGCGGCGGTCGAGACTGTCGCAGGCCATTATCAAAACCGGCCGGGCGACGTGCCGCGCCGGCCGCCCCCGGGGAAGTGGCGCTGGCTGCCGCGCTTTGCGCTGGCGGCGGGCGGAGTCTGGCTGGCGATTGTCAGTTATATTCTTCTCCAGGAGCATTGGAACGAAGAGAAGTCAGTGCTCATTCCCGCCGGGGCGCTGGAGGCCTTTGCCGCCGGCCCGGAGGGGGTTGGCGTCGGCAGCCGAATCGTCGCGCAGTTGGGCCTGAACGCGCAGCAGACGCAGAACCTGAACAGGATCTTGCGCCGCTACGAACGGGAGTTCACGGCCCTGGAGCGCCGGCATACCGAGCGTTCCAGCAACGCCGCCGGCCACGTTTTCGTGACCATCAAGCCCTTCCCACCGGAAATGGACCAGTTGATGGACCGGATGTGGGCCGACATGGCCGCGGTCTTAAGCCCTGCTCAGATCGCCCAAGCCAGGAACCTGCATTTTGAAAAGTTCTTTCCGCACACCGGCAGGCAGGAAGTCAACGTGCAGATTTGGCAGGGCGAAGACGGCCAATACCACTACGTCGAGGGCCGCGAAGCCTCCAGCAACGGCGCGGCCGCGCCGCTGCCCCCGCGCTATCGCAGTTGGCTTTTGCGGCCGAGCCAGAAAACCAATAATTGATGGCGTTTTTACGCAAAAGGGCCTCTTTTTGACTCACGCCCTCCGATTTGACATGCCACATTTGCTCCGTGGTTCAAACACTGCAAACAGTTCAACGGCCCAAAACCACGCCCTTTGGCCAAGTCGGCCCCGGAGCAATCCTGGACGGGCGCTTTGCCATCGCCGACACCATCAGCGATGGCGGGATGGCCTCCATTTACAAGGCGAGGGATTTGCAGAACGAGGGCCGGCCCGTCGCGCTGAAAATTCCGCATCCGAACATCGAAATTGACGTCGAGTTGTTTTCCCGCTTTCAGCGCGAGGAACAAATGGGCGCCAGCCTGGATCATCCGTCCATCCTCAAATTCATCGCTGTCAAGAATAAGAGCCGTCCTTATCTGGCCATGGAGTGCCTGGAGGGGGAAACTCTTTACCAGGTCCTCAAAAAACGCCGCGCCCTGCCCGAACCGGAGGCCCTGTCCATCGCCGCGCGCCTTTGCGACGCGCTGGATTATCTTCATGCCCGCGGCATCGTCCATCGCGACCTCAAGCCGGAGAATGTCATGCTCTGCCGGGACGGCAGTTTGCGCCTGATGGACTTTGGCATCGCCCTCTATCCGCAATGCCGCCGCTTGACCTTCATCGGTTTTGCACCGGGCACGCCCCATTACATGGCCCCCGAACGGGTCAACGGCAAACGCGGCGACGCACGCACCGACATTTACAGTCTGGGCGCCATCCTCTACCACTTGCTCACCGGCGTGATTGCCTTCGATGACGCCGACATCACCGCCATCATGAACGCCCGCGTGACCGGCGACCCGGTTGCGCCGCGGCAGCTCAATCCGGCCATCTCCGAGCAAGCGGAGGAAATCCTCCTCCACGCCATGGCGCGCGATCCGGCCAGCCGTTATGCCAGCGCCGCCGACATGAAGGCGGACCTGGCCAATCCAACGGAAGTTCCATTGACGGGCCGCTGGCGCCGCTTGCAGCCTTCGACCCGTTGGCGGCGGGGTTTGCGCAAGTCTCGAAGGGTCATTCTCTGGGCGGTGGTGCCGGTAGCGTTGCAGGTCCTGTTCTTCTTCATTGCCTGGCACATTCTCGCCAAAAAGTGATCCGGCGGCGGCCTTTCAATCCAGTCTCCTTTTAGCCAGATTGGGTAAAAAGCGACTTTTTCCGCGTGTCTGACCGGCTCCTCGCGCCGATATTTTAATAAGATTTTTACACCGTTTTTACGAGGCAATTACCCTCGAAAATTCCCTCCTCCGTCGCTCCTGTGCCGACCGGATGGCATCTGATTTGCTAAAGGCGAGTCTGGTCGCTAAGGCGACGTAGCTAACTGAACATGTAAAAAATATGTCAACGACACCACCACCAAAGACGGAAATGAAACCCACCTTGGGTCTGACGGGCCTGACCATCAACGCCATGGCGCTGATCGCGCCCGGGGCGTTCTTGTGGCTGACCTACCAGGAACAGTGCCTCTATGGCGCGCCGATGGCCGCCTGCGCCATGTGGATCGGCCTCTTGGCGGCGCTGGCCTTGTGTTTTGCCACCGCGGTCAGTTATGCCGAATTATCCAAGCTCTACCCGGGCGCCGGATCCTCTTATTTCTTTTCCGAACAGGCCTTCCTGGCCCGAACCAAATACGCCAGATTCGCGCGCGTGGCCAAGTTCTTCACCGGCTGGGCCAGCCATCTCTATTACTGGGTTTATCCGGGACTCATGGTGGGCGTGACTGCCATTCTCGCAGGCTATTTGGCGGGCATATTCTGGCCCGACACCTTCAGTGGCACCTACAACAGCCCTCTCTTCATGTGGCTGTTCTGCGGCGCGTTCGCGCTGTTGATTGGTTACATTGCTTATCGCGGCGTCAACGGCAGCACCCTCGTGAACATGGGCATCAACGTCATCCAAATCACCGCCTTGATCGTCTTCGCCGTCATTGCCATCGCCTATCGCGTTCATCATCCCGACGGCTCGGTCGGCTGGCACTTGTCCAACGGCAATCCCGTCAATTATCAAGTGGACTCCGTCAACGTGACCGACGACAAAGGCAAGCCCGTGCAGGACACCTGGGCCGATAATTCACCCAAGACCGACGACAAAGGCGTGGCCGTCTATAAGCAACAGGACCGGCAAGTCACCAAGGATGACTTGGATAAGACCAAAAACAAGGACGCCGCCATCCTGGCCGCCTTGACAGGCATGGGGCTGGGTGAAAATGATCCCTACCCCGTCTGGCAGAAGGACGACAAAGGCAACCTGGTTGTCAAAGATGGAAAAGCCCTCGCTACGCCATTCACGTTGAGCTATAAGCCGGCGGACGCGATCAGCGGAAAAGCCGGTGACTCCAAGGACCCGCAGACATTCAACTTCCATGGCAGTGTGGCTTCGGTTTTTTCGCCTCATGGTGGCAGCTTCCTGATCATTCAGGCCTGCATCGCCATTCTGCTGCTGGTCGGTTTCGAGTCCGTCACTTCTCTGGGTGAAGAGGCCAAAAACCCCAAGAAGGACATCGGTCGCGCGGTGCTGCTCTCCCTGGCCATCCAAGGCGCCGTCTGTTACATGTTCGAATACTTTGCCGCCAATTATTTCCTCAACAGCGGCTACACCGTTTCCAACGCCGGCGCTTCCGGCGCGCCCATTGGCGACATGATGATGCTGGTGGGCACCTGGCTTTTTGGCAGCCCGGCGGCGGGCAAGGCCTTTATGTTGGTGGAAGCCGGCACCGTCTTCCTGGCTCTCATCGGCACGACCCTGGCCTGCACCAACACCGGCGCGCGCGTCACCTACGCCATGGGCCGCGACGAGGAAGTTCCCTCCCACTTCGGCCTCTTGCATGGCCGGACTCTCTCTCCCCACCGCTCGATTTGGACCCTGACGTTCATCTCGATCGTTATTGGCATCATTACCGTGACGATTTACCTCGGCGCGCAGTCCACCGATCTCGCGCCCCTGGACAAACATAACTTCTGGTACAGCATCGGCATCTTTTCCCCGCACGCCTATACCTGGTTGCCCAACACCATGCTGATCATCACTTTGATCAGCAACTTCGGCACCTTCCTGCTTTACATGACCACCAACCTCGTGGCGATGGTCGCCTTCAAGGAGCACCATTCCTTCAACGGCATCAAACATTTCCTGATTCCTATTTTCGGATTGTGCGCCAACCTGCTCTGCATGTTGTTCTATCTGGTCGGCCCGTTCACCGTCGCCGGAATGAGCTGGCACGAACCGTATATCGCCCTCGCAGTGGCCGCGCTTTGGGCCGGCTACGGCTACTTCTATTTCGTGGTATCGAGCAAAAAGAAGGGAAAGGAGATCCTTTTGAGCGTTAAGCCGGGAATGGCAACGTGACATTTCGTAAATCGCCAACCCGCCGGCCGCCTCATCGCGAGGCGGCCGGTTTTCCTCTTTACCAGACCGGCGCCTATGCGCTCTCCTGAATCATGGATTTGATTTACGCCCAGTCCTCTATCACCGGCCCGGTGCGCCAGCGCAACGAGGACGCCCTGGGCTTCTGGCGGCCCGAATCTCCCGATTTGGTCCGCTCCGTCGGCATTGCCGCCATCCTGGCCGATGGCGTCGGCGGCACCGGCCGCGGCCAGGAGGCCAGCGAATTGGCCGTGCATACGGCCCTCCAAATCTTCAAGGACACCCAATCCGACACCGAGCCGGCCGACCTGCTGCGTTCCGTCTTCAACCATGCCAACCGCGCCGTCTATGACGCCTCCGGCCACGGCGTCACCAACGGCCGCATGGCGACGACTTTTACCGTGTCGGTTTTCCGCCACGATGAATTGTCCATCGGGCACGTCGGCGATTCCCGCGTCTATCTCATTCGCAACGGCGTCCTGCGCCGCGTCACCTCCGACCACAGCTATGTCGCCCTTCAAGTCAAGCTGGGCCTGGTCAAGGAGGGCGATGCCATGAGCAGTCCGATGCGTTCGATCATTACCCGCAGCCTGGGCCAGGACTTGACCTGTGGTTACGATGTTTTCAAACAGAGCCTCTCCAAGGGCGACATCATCGTCCAATGCACCGACGGCCTCTACTCCATGCTGGTGGACGAGGAGATTTGCGACGTGGCGACCCATTTTGCGCCCGCCCAGGCCTGTCTGCGCTTGATCGAGCTTGCCGAGAAACGCCACTCGGAGGATAACATCACCGTTCAGATCGTCAAAATCAATGAAATCGAACATCGCCATTTCTATCGCGGCTCCCCCTACTACACCAAAGGCGCCAACGACATGAGTGACGACCTCCAGCCCGGTCATGTTCTCGACGAGCGCTTCGAAATCACCGACCTGATCAATCGCAGCGGCATGGCCTCCATTTTCAAGGCCCACGACCGCCAAACCAACCTCACCGTCGCCGTCAAAGTGCCCTTCATGCAATTTGAAAGCGACGCCGCCTCCTTCTCCCGCTTCCAGCGCGAGGAGGAAATCGGCCAATTGCTGGCCCATCCCTACATCCTCCGCATCTTCCAGATCGAGCCGGAAAAAAAGAGCCGCCCCTATATCGTGATGGAATACTTGCAGGGCCAGACCCTGGCTGCCCTGTTGAAGGAAATCCACCCGCTGCCCGAACCGGACGCCGCCCGCATCGCCAGCCGGATTTGCGAGGCGCTCGATTACATGCACACCCGCCAGATCGTCCACCGCGACCTCAAACCGCAGAATATCATGGTGTGCAACGACGGCAGCATTCGCATCATGGATTTCGGCATCGCCAAATCCTTGAAAATGCGCCGCCTGACCTTCGTCGGCTTTTCCCCCACCATGGGCACGCCCGACTACATGGCTCCCGAACAGGTCAAGGGCAAACGCGGCGACCAGCGGACCGACCTCTACGCCCTGGGCGCCATCCTCTACGAAATGACCACCGGGCAGACGCCCTTCGAGGGCGAAAGTCCTTACGCCGTGATGAACGCCCGCGTCACCGGAGACCCCGTCGCGCCGCGCAAGGTCAATCCCAAACTCACCCCGGCCATGGAGGAGATCATCCTTCACGCCATGGAGCGCGACCCGGCCGCGCGTTTTGCCTCCGCCGCGGCCATGAAGGCGGAATTGGACGATTATGAAAAAGTGGAGTTGATCGGGCGCTTTGCCCGCTTGCAACAGCCCCAATTATGGAAGAGCCGCTTTCGCGCGCTGCCCTTGATCCTGCTTTTCTTTTTGCTCCAAATCATCGGGTTCATCGTGATTTTCTGGATTCTCAAACATCATTCCAAATAAATAAACGCCCCATGTCCTCCCACCCCTCATGGCTCCTGTCCGCCTCGCTCCTCTTGCTCATGCAGGCGGGGTTCGGCCTGCTCACCACCGGCCTGTGCCGCGCCAAAAACGCCGGCCAGATTATCTCGGCCAATTTGATGATCCTCGCCGGCTCCGTGCTCGCCTTCTGGATTTGCGGCTTTGCCCTCATGTTCGGTGGGTGGAACTTTTTTTTCACTCCATCGGCAATGGGCGCCGGAAACGTCCCGTTGTTCGTCATCGCGGCCCTTCTGGTCGCTGTCGCCGCCGTCATTCCCGCCGGCGCAATGGCCGAGCGTTGGAGCTTCAAGAGCATTGTCCTTTACACCTTCTGGGTCGGTGCGCTCCCCATTGCAATTTTTGGCCATTGGGTCTGGGGCGCCGGCTGGCTGGCCCGGCTGGGACTAACCTGCGGCCTGGGCCACGGCGTGGTGGATTTCGCCGGCTCCTCCGTCATCCATTTGGCCGCGGGCGTGATTGCCCTGGCCGGCTGCTCCATCCTGGGCGCGCGCGCCGGCAAATACGCCCGCGATGGCCGGCCCAAACCCATGCCCGGACACAACCTGATTTTTGTCGCCATCGGCACGCTCATTCTGTTCGCCGGCTGGTTTGGATTCAATTCCGCCTCGCCCTCGGCGGATGCCGGTGATCAACTCGGCCTGCTGGCCCTCAACACCCTTCTGGCCGGCGCTGCCGGCGGCTTCGCCGCTTATGTCACCACCGTGCGCAAATTCGGCAAGCCCGACCCTTCGATGCTCAGCAACGGCATCCTCGCCGGCCTGGTCGCCATTTCCGCCTCGTGTCCGTTTGTCAACTCCATAGCCGCCGTCCTGACCGGCGCGCTGGCCGGATTCCTGGCCGTGTACTCCGTCCTTCTTTTTGAGGCACGGCTCAAGGTGGACGATCCCGTCGGCGCGATTTCCGTTCACGGCGTCAGCGGCGCCTGGGGCATGATCAGCCTGGGCCTCTTCGCCAACGGCAGCTTCGGCGCCGGCTGGAACGGCGTTCATTCCGATGCCGGCGTCACGGGCGCTTTAGGAAAGGTCTTTGGCGCGCCGGCCAACGACTGGTCGCAACTTGCCGCCCAATGCGTCGGCGTTCTGGTCTGCCTGTTTTTCATCGGGGCGATGGCCGTGGTGTGGTTCAAAATCTCCAATTTCCTCACCCCCCTTCGCGTCCGCCGCGAAGTGGAGCTGGCCGGCCTGGACCTTCCCGAAACCGGCGCCGAGTGCTACCCCGATTTCCACCTGACCGACCAGGGCGGCGCCAGCGGTTAGGTTGGTTCGCCATCTCCCCCTCCTAATCCTAATCTTAATCTTAATCTTAATCCGAAAAGAGATTAGATTCTTAATTTCAAAATCCCGGCGAATTATCTCTCGCATTTGGGCGGCGCAGCAGCGCCGCCCCACCGTCCTTGGGTAGGGCGTTGCTGCCGCAACGCCCAAATTTCAAATGTCTTTGGCTCGGATTACGATTAAGATTAGAAAAACTGGTGCCAGCGACTGGAATCGAACCAGTGACCTCGGGCTTATGAGTCCCACGCTCTAACCAACTGAGCTACGCTGGCGCAGCGCCTAATACTTCGCGGACTTCCGCCCCCGTGTCAAATCGCAATTGCGAAACATGCGCCCTTGAGCACGAAGGCGCAATTCCTCGCCTAACGCGAGCGCGAAACATTCCGGGGAGCACACGCGCCTCGCGTGTTCCAGTCGGCGCCCTCGCCGACTGGCTTCTTCCGTCGCCCTGTCCGCCGCCCCAACCACCCTAAATCCGGCAGTTGGATTTCAGGGAAAAAGCGGAAGCCACAGATGGACACAGATGAACACAGATTCCTCTGAAAAGCGTCTTCCACCCGTTGGGTGACTTTGCTTTTTTCGCAACTCTTTTTGATCTGTGTCTATCTGTGTTCATCTGTGGCTTTAACTGCTTTTTAAGGATCACTTCACCCGCGCCGCGCGGAAGACAACGCGATATTCCTTCTGATATTCCCTGGGCAGGGGAATCAGCACAAAATCATCCGTAATCACCGGATTCAACTCCGCCCCTTCCAGCACTTGCGCCGATTGGATGCGATGCGGCAGAAATTCCACGATGGGCCGCCCGCCGCGTTGCGAACCGTTTGTGCTGATTGGCTCGAAGGTTTTCGCCCCGCGGTTGGGTTTGATCTCCAAAGTCCACACGCCCTTTTTCTCGGTCAATGTCTGCTCCCATGCCGTTGGCATTTTTGCCATCCGCGCTTCCCACGCCGGATCGCCGTAAAACGCAACGACATCGCGGTCGAAAAGCAGCCAGCGCCCGTCCTCCTCCGTCAACCCGGCGGCTTTGGCCTTGTCGCTGACCACGATTTTGGCGCTCGTCGCTCCATTCTCGTCCACCTCCGCATTGACCAGTTCGGGGAAATACGTCGCCAGCCGATGGATTAGCGCCGCGTCGTTGGCGAAAAAGGCCTCGGCGAACGTGTAGCGGCCCGGTTGCTCGACAAAATAATCCAGGCAGCCCCAGCCGGCGTAACCGTAGGAAGTCGGCACCGTGTAGCCGAACATCTGTTTGACACCGGCGCTGTTCATGTAAGCCAGCGCCATCGCGTCGGGCCCGTCAATGTGTCCCATCAGGCAATTGCCCACCGGCATATAGACCTTCGGATTGTCCGACTCAATCGGATGGCGCCCGCCCGACGTGTCCAGCCCGTACAGCCGGCCTTTTTCACAACGAAACGAGCCGTTCCGATACGCGTAGCCAATCCGCCAATCGTGCTCGGTCGCGTGGCCCGATGTGATGAACAGGTCGGCGTGGTAATCCGTCAACAAATCCGCCAGCGCCCGGGTCGTGTCGTCGGGGCCTTTCCATTCCACCGGCGCTTGCCCCGGCTCCTTGCGCACGGCGCGATTCTTTTCCAATTCGGAATACCACGCGCCGGCTTCGCACATCTCCAGCGCCACCTCCGTGCCGGCGGCCGTCTTGTGAATCGTCAACGGCTTGCAGTATTCCGCGATCTCCAGCGCGTTGGCAGCGTCGTAGCCCGTGAGAATTCCCCAAAAGCAATCTGTGTAAGGATCATCATCCAACCGCCGCGTCAGCCGGTGGACCTTGCCCGCGAACTTCCGGCCCGCCTCCGCCGGCGGCGCGACAAAACAAACATAACGCGGAAATTGCCGGCGCAATTCGGCCAGCGTCTCCTCCACGTCGGCCTCGAACGTGACGACCGTCGCGCCATGTTTCTTGACAAGCGCCTCCACGACTTTTCTCCAGCCCGCGTCACCAAACGTTCTCTTGGAAACAACGACGGCATAATCGTGGCTTTTATTAGCGGCCACGCTCGGTGCAGCCATCGCACAACCGAGCATGCAAAACACGAAGCATGAACTGATGATTCTCATGGTCACCCCATCGTACAGCACAAATGCAGGCAGAGGAAAGCCGGTTCCTCGCCATTTCAAGGGGAGCGCGACCGTTTTATCGCGCCGACTCGTCCGCCGTAGCTTGGCGAAGGCGGAAGCAGTGCGGAGGCGGACCCGGTCGCCGGGCGGTGCGTCCCGCGCCGCCCTTTCCCCTTTGTTTTCCACCATAGCCCCTCGACGTACGGATGCGTAGAGTACGCTCTTGACGTTCCGACTACCGGAACGTAGAAATCAATCCACCTGTCCGTGAATTATACTGAAATCCTCGATGCGCTCCGTGAGTTCTGGCCCTGCTGGTTCAATGAGGACGGCTCGTTGAAGGGGAGCACACGCGCCCCGCGTGTCGCGTCTGGCGCCCCGCCGGACGCCTCTTCCCCAGACTCGTTGCTGGGGAGCACACGCGCCCCGCGTGTAACGTCTGGCGCCCCGCCGGACGCCTCTTCCCCAGACTCGTTGCTGGGGAGCACACGCGCCCCGCGTGTAACGTCTGGCGCCCCGCCGGACGCCGCAGCCGACGCGGCTGCGCCCATAAGCTCCCCCGGCTTCGACGGCATCATTGGCAATCCGCCCTGGGAAGGCTTCAAACCCATCCGCAAGGAATTCGCCGCCAATTTCTATCGCGGCAAGCCCCAATTCGCTAAAATGGGCATGGACGGCCCGTCGTTCGATAAATGGTTTGAAGATGAACTCAAGACGAACAACGCATTCGCCGCCCGTTGGAAGGAGCACGAGGAATACTACGAACGATACAAGGAGTTCTTCGGCAAGACCTATCACCGCCAGGGCACCGGCGACTGGAATCTCTTCAAGCTCTTCATTGAGCGTGACCTCTCGCTCGTCCGCCAGGGCGGCCAATTCTCCCTGCTGGTGCCCAGCGGTTTCCAGACCGACGAAGGCTGCGCCGATCTCCGCCGCTGGTTCATCACCGGGCACCGCCTCGACGAATTGACTTCCTTTGAGAATCGCGGCTACACCGTCATGGAGAACGGCAGGGAAAAGACCAAACACATTTTCCCCGACGTTGACAGCCGCTTCAAATTCGGCTTCTTCAAAGTCGTCAAAGGCGCGCCTACCCCGAAAGACCACGCCTTCGATGCGAGGTTTTATCTCCGCGACCCGAAAGACTATGCCTCCACGCCGATTCGTTACGCGGTCGAGATGATTCATCGCTTCTCGCCGCACAACGAATCGTTCATGGAATTCCGCTCCGCAACGGATTACGCCCTGGCGACCAAAATCCGTGCCAACCACCGTCTGCTGGATGAACTCGGTTACACCTTTCGCCGCGAGTTGCACATGACCGGCGACAACCGTTTCTTCCGCGAATTGGGCGCCAACAAACCGGAAAAAGGCCAGCTTCGCCTTTACGAAGGCAAGATGATCCACCAATTCGACGCCAACTTTAGTCCGCCGACGCTCGCCGTTCAGGAAGCCGAAGTGCGCGAGGATTTGCTCCGCAAGGAAATCTTCCGGCTGGCTCAATTCGTCCGCGACCAAAAGCTGGAGAAACTCGAAGGAAAACCCCTGCCGAAGTCGCGCGAAGAATTGGAGAAATTGCTGCGGGACGTCTTCGAAAGGCGCGGATTCAAACTGCAATACGAATTCGAGCGATTTGTTTACAGAGAAGTCGCAAGCTCAACAAACGAACGGACAATCATCGCGGCGATCATTCGGAAGGGCGTTTGCCTGGCTCACACGCTCATGTATCTAAACCCGTTTCAGTACGAGGCGGACAGCGAAGGCAACTTGGTGCAGCGTGAAATTGAGTCCGCTCCGATCCGGGAACTTCTTTGTCTGGCAAACTCGCTTGCGCTAAACTTTTATCTTCGCAGCAAGGTTTCGACTCACGTCAGCGTATTTCAGTTCATCGAAATTCCCGTTCCCCAGCTCACCGCCGCGCAGAAAAAGAACCTGGCCGATTCCGCCGCCAAGCTCTTGAAAAACCCGCGCGACGTGAAGGAACGCGCCGCGCTGGAAGTCTTCATCGCCCGCGAGCTTTACGGCCTGTCGCTGGACGATTGGAAACATCTCACCGGCGCCTTCACCTTCGGCAGCGGCCCCACCAAAGAGGAGTTGGACGAAATCATCCGCCAATCGCTCACCCTTTGGCCAAAGGCCGGGCTGATGGGCCAAGCTATAATCTGACCGCTAAGATAAGAAACGAACACTGCCACAATTACAGTGCCAAAATTACAGGATTTATCCCTGACACGATTAACGGATAGTTTCATTTTTAGCACCTAACTCGATGCATAGCTCGTTTAGCAACTGCCAGTAGGCCTTAAAAGTCTCCACGGATGTTTGATGTTGCTTGTACAGCTCTGGAATCAGAGTTTACAGTCGTAACGGAGGACTCACCATATAGGTATATGTCACGCCACCATCAGTTTTTTGTCGCTCAAAATATGTTGTCAATCCGATGTCGAAATGCAGCCTAAATTGATGCTGAAGCCGATTTCGGAACTCTTGCGTCTTGGCACTAAAGGCCTTATTATTTAACTGGTCCAACTTATCCACAAAGTCTTTGAATTGTTCCCGCCCTGCACCCAATGTGCCCTTATTTGTGTCTAAGTATTTATAGTCAATCCGTCTGTCGATAGGCAGTTCATCTTTCCAGTGTGGTATTTTATGAGAATTCCACTGATTCAACAAGTGAACCACCGCGAACACAAAATGGCTTTTAACTGAGTAAGGCCGTCCGACCGATAGTTCAAGCATTGGTTCGGCGAATTCCCAAAGCAAGGTAGATTTTTCTTTTTCTTCACAATCTACCGCAACACGAATCCAACAATCGGCGTAGTGCAAATGAACAAAAAAACGATTAACCTCGCCGATGAGGCCTCGAGTAAAATCGGCCGCCATGTTTCCGAAAACAATGCAATTCAACGGATAGGATGTCGGTAATGCGTAGTCCGAAGGTCTCAGAACATTGTCCCGAACCAGTGTGGCTGCCGTTTTGCGTCGAATTGTCTGAAGTTTCGAATAAACCCGAAGCATTTCTTCGTCGGTAATCATATCAGCTTTCTGAGAATCTCATTATTTAGAGTGTTTCGCACAGTAAGTAAGTGGTTTTGCTGTAAAGTCTATAATTATGACAGATTTCATTTTTATCGATGACCCTTGGCGTCAAAAGTGTCACAATTACAAGACTCGTCTGTTGGACTTTAGATCCACCCAGTGTCGCGAGGGCGAGGAATGGCGGAACACGCAACCGGGGTGGCTTCAACAATGCCCGCCACGTCTGACTCGTGAAAAAATTGCACTTCACTGCTGCCGGGCGTATCGAAGACATACTGATCGCCTTCGTGCCGATATGTCTCCGCGTGAACGTGGACTACGCGGCCGTCTCGAAGATAAACAACCAAGTGTTTCATAGTCATGTATTGCAGTCAACAACTAATATGAAATCAGCAGTTCGTATATCACAGTGGCCGGATGAATACGAGCGAAGCGATGCGCCGACTGACGGAAATCAGTAGGCGGAGGCAACTTGCGCCGGTCACGGAACACCGGTGACGCGCCTAGCTCGGGCGATATCGCGATTACCTCAAACGGTTCCCGTTTCATTTGCCGGGAAGGATGTGGGCGCGAGTAGCCAAAATCAAGCCTTTAATTTGATTGGTGGCAAAAGGTCGGGCCAACCTAAGCATAAAAAGTCGTCAAGCCATAGTTTAGTTTAATTGATGATGTGCGGGTGCGGCTTGAATCGTTTGGGGGTTGACATGCGATTTCCCGCTCCTGCCGTACCATGCGTCGGGATCATTTACTTCCGGTCAAATTTCTGACCACGGATTTCACCGATTTCACGGATGCCCCGAAAGCTTTCGAGGTTATCCGTGCCATCCGTGGCATCCGTGGTCGCATTCCTTTGGACGCGACTTTCGTCAATGCCAATGCCCCGGATGCGTTGGTCGCGCCGTTCACCGCACCGCCCGCAGCGGCGGACCCGGAATTGCCCCCGGCCCCGTTAAACCAACAGAGGAGAGAACCGCAGAATACTCAGAATACGCGGAAAAGAGGAATGGCGGAGATTCCTCCCCCTTTCCCTTTCTGCGTGTTCGGCGTATTCTGCGGTCAATTCAATCTCCGTGGTCAGTCCAGCAGGGCAAGCAGCGGTCGACATCCGATTTCCCGGCCGTGCTCTGCGTTGAACATGATTTGGTCAATTCACTCCGCCATTTTACTGATAACGCTGCGGGACAGACGACAAAAAGCAGCCGTCAATAAGGGGCAAAAAACCCGGCGCGGCAAGCCGCAACCAGGAAAAAGACGTTTTGGACAGGATGAACAGGATTTACAGGATAGACTCTTTCGGAGACTGCTTTTTGCGATAGGCCCGGCTTTTGTGCTTGAATTCCAAACTTGTTCTTCCATTTCCAAATCCTGTTTATCCTGTTCATCCTGTCTTTCTTTTTTTCATTTTGCGGCTTTTGCGAATTTTCGCCGCCATCCCGTCGGTTCATGGTGTCATCTATCCCGCAGACCGGGCCGTAATATTCTGGAACTCTCCGCTTTGGCGGGCTATCTTCGAGGTTAAATGAGCCGCGCCGGCATCGAACCCATTCTCGAAGCCATTCCCGCCGCCCGGCAGGAAGACGCGCGGCATTACGGCGTCCATCCCTATTTCACCCGCCGCCCGGCCAACGTGGTGCGGGCCTATCCGAAAAAAGTGTTCGCGGAAATGATGCTCTTCGACCGTGACAACGATTGAACCACAGGAGAGGGAACCGCAGAATACTCAGAATACCCGGAAAAGAGAAATGGCTGAGATTCTTCCCCGTTTCACTTCTGCGTATTCGGCGTATTCTGCGGTCAATTCAATCTCCGTGATCAATCCAGGGGCTTGCCATTTCCCGCCGGATCGTTGCGGTGACGGTTTTTCATGCTGTCTAACCCGCACAACGATAGCAACTTGCAGCCTATGCGTCCTGAACAGGTCTGTTTTTGGCCGAAAATCGGGGCCGTTTTGCAGAAAAACGGGGGTCCCACGGAAATTATTTTGCACTTTTTTTCGCGTTTTTTCGGTTTTTCGGGGTTTTTTCCGTTGCAAGCCATTGCGGTTCAATGGCAAACGCCGATCCAACCCCTCCAAAAAAAATCGTGCCTAAAAACCTACCGTAGGTTTTTTGTCCGTTCCGGAATGTGCCAGAATCGCCGCATGAGAGTTGAAAACATCAACTGGAAAACAGGGCGGCGGGCAAAAAAACGGCGGCGGGACAATTTCCTGCCCTCATGTTTTTGCCCCTATGTTTTTGCCTGTAAAGTGGAAGATGCGTCCCGCCTCTTCACCGTGAAACAGCAGCGGTCCCGATCCATCGGGACTGCCACTTTTCCTGTGCTTCACCCTTGCAGTCTCGCAATCGCAATCCCGGAACTCAGCGTTGCCGATTGAACTCAATTGCGCTCAATTGCGCTTAATTGCACTTAATTGAACCAAAAAAAAGTGAAAAAACATGAAAAACGAAAAAACACCGGCCAACCCCGCCGCGACGGCGTCAAAGATACTTCCGCAAGAGCGGACGCAATTGCGCCTTCGTCCGGGCCGGCCAGAGTTTCTTCTCCGTCATGATCGCGTTTTGCAACGCGTGATGGCAGGGCCAGTCCGGTTCGCGCGGGATTTGCGGGACGACCCGCGCCAGGATCGCCCTGGCCATGGCGGCGTTTTTCATCAGATTGGCCACGATCATTTCCACCGTGACGTGCGCCTGGCCGGTTTTCCAGCAATCGTAATCGGTTATCATCGCCATCGTCGCGTAGGCGATCTCCGCCTCGCGCGCGCATTTGGCCTCCCCAAGATTGGTCATGCCGATGACGTCGTAGCCCTGCCGGTGATGGGTGAGCGATTCGGCCCGCGTGCTGAACGCCGGCCCCTCCATGTTGACATAGACGCCCCCGTTGTGGACGCGCGCGCCCTCGGCCCGCGCGCTTTGGAACAGCAACTGCCGCAGCTCCGGGCACACCGGGTCCGCAAAGGCCACGTGGGCCACAATGCCGCGCCCGAAAAACGTGTGCTCGAACGACCGCTTGGTCTTGTCCACAAATTGGTCCGGCAATACAATGTCGCACGGCCGGTAGCGTTCCTGCAGGGAGCCGACGGCGCTGACACTGACAATCCACTCCACGCCCAGCTTCTTCATGCCGTAAATGTTGGCGCGATGGTTCAGTTCGCCGGGCAGGATTCGATGGCCCCGGCCGTGGCGCGGCAGAAAAACCACCTCCCGCCCGGCCAGTTCGCCGGTCAGGAAGGCGTCCGAGGGCGGGCCGAAGGGTGTTTTCATCTTGACCCATTTCCGGCACGTGAACCCCTCGATCTCATAAAGACCGCTGCCGCCGATCAAACCCACGCGATGTTTCGTCATGGGCCGACAATATACAAAGGAGCCGAAGCGTTCAAGAGTCCGGTCTGCGTCCAACGCGGGGGCATATCTCGGCTTCCTGGATTGCCGTTTCCTGCTCTTAATCCTAATCCTAATCCGAATGCGAAGATTATGATTAAGATGAGGAGAAGTTATGCAAGAAACGACACCCGAAACAAAAAGAGTGAAAATGCCGATTGGCTTTGGGCCGCTTTGACGTATCCTTGGCCACAATCGCTATGAACGGAAATTTATCGCCATCCAATCAAACAACGGGCAAGGGCCGGTTTCTCCTGTTGCTGGCGCTGCTGGGCGGGACCCTGGCCGTGCTCTGCCGCGAAGGATTCCTCCCTTACCAGGTCATGTGGGCCAATGATCTTCCCCTGGGCGCGCTGATGGAAAGTTCGGGCCGGCTGCCGGCCTCCTTCTTCGGTTCCTGGTCCGACTACTACTGGCTTGGGGGCCAGAACGCCGCCTTTGCGCCCGATCTGTCAAACCTCTGCATGGCCATCTTCTCCCCGGAGCATCATATGAAGTTTTACGCCCCCTTGAGCATGTTCTTCCTGGGATTTGGCGCCTGGTTTTTCTTCCGCCAATTGCGCTTCGCCCCCATGGTCTGCGTGGTGGGAGGGCTTGGGGCGGGACTGAACATGCACTTTTTCTCCAATGCCTGCTGGGGCCTGGGCTGGTGGGATGTCGCCAGCGGCTTCATCCTCATCGCCCTGGGCATTCTGGTCAGCAGGCAAATCCGCCCCCTCTGGATCAAGGCCGTGCTGGCTGGTCTGTGCGTGGGCATGGCCGTCATGGAAGGATTGGACGTGGGGGCCATTCTGAGCATCTATCTGGGCGTCTTTCTGGCTTTCTTATTCTTGACAAATCCCGGCCCGCCGGTCCAGCGCGCCGCCCGGACGATGCTGGTGGGCGGGTTGGTGGTCCTTTCCGCCATCCTGATCTCCCTGAGCAGCATCTTCACTCTGGTGGTCACGCAGATCAAAGGAACCAGCGGCGAAGGGCCAAGCGCGCAGGACCAACAGGGGCGCTGGGAATTCATCACCCAGTGGAGCATCCCCAAGATGGAGACCTTGCGGGTCATCATTCCCGGGGTCTTCGGCTACCGCATGCAGGAATACACCACCTCGACCAACAAGGCGGGCGCTTATTGGGGCAAGATTGCCGAGGACCCCCATGTCCAGGGGCTGGAAAGCAGCAATCCGCAAATCCGCACCAACGCCGCCGCCGGACTTGGCATCTCCCCGCAAATCCAGGAGATTCTGGCCGGCGACGACCTCGCCGCCCGCCGGAACATCATTGATCAGGTCAAGGGCATGGTGCAACGGCGGCATACGGGCAACGGCGAATACGCCGGCGTGCTGGTCTGCCTGCTGGCGGTTTTGGCGCTGGCCGGCGCGGCGCGAAAAGCCGGTTCTCCTTACTCGGCCGAAGAGCGGCGGGTGGTTTGGTTTTGGGGCTGCGCGGCGCTCTTCTCCCTGCCGATGGCCTGGGGCCGATTCGGCATTGTCTATGGCTTGGTCTATCACTTCCTGAGTCACCTGCCTTTCCCGTTTTCCTACTTGACAGGCATCCGCAGCCCGATGAAGTTCATGCATCCGCTGAACATCTGCCTGATTATCCTGTGCGGCTACGGCTTGGAGAGCCTTTACCGCGGGTGGCTGGCGCAGCCCTCCAGCCGCGCCGGCTCTCTTCTCCAGTGCTTCGGGTCTTGGTGGAAAAAGGCCGCCGGCTTCGAGAAAAAGTGGGCCATCGGCTCGGGCCTGGCCGTGCTGGCCGCGGCGGCCGGCTGGCTGATCGTCAGTGCCTCCAAGCCCGACCTTAGCCACTACCTGGAGCACAACGGATTTGACTCCACGCTCTCGCCGCAAATAGCTAACTTCTGCGTCGGCGAGGTGGGCCTCTTTGTCCTCTTCCTGGCTTTGTCCGCCGGCGTGGTCGTCATCGTTCTGAGCGGGGCGTGGGCCGGGCCGCGGGCCGTCTGGGCGTGGACTTTTTTGAGCGCGATCATGATTGTTGACCTCGCCCGCGCCGACGCTCCGTGGGTTCGCTACTACAACTACAAATACAAGTTCAGCATGAACCCGGTCGTGGCGCTGCTCCGCCCGGACCCGTGGGAACACCGGGTCGTTTCCCGCCTTTCACCCATGGGGCCGTACGACCTGGCTCAGGACCCCAATTTCGGCGGCCTCTGCCATTGGTGGCTGGAGAACGACTACCCGTTCAATGACATTGAATCGCTGGAAATTGACCAGGCGCCCCGCATGCCGGTGCTGGACAGCAGTTACCTGAACAATTTCATGGTCCGTTCCACCTCCGATTTGTCCCCCGCCACCCGCATGTGGAGGTTGACCAATACCCGGTACATTTTCGCCGACGCCCGCCTGGAGCCGACCCTGAACCAATTGGCGGAGCCTAAAAACAGCTTCCGCACGGTCCTGCGCGTGAACATGATCAACAAACCGGGGCTCACCGTGCCGGAGGACGCCGGGGACATGACGGTGGAGGCCAACCCCAACGGATCACTGGCGCTGATTGAAGACACGAACGCGTTGCCCAGGGCCAAGCTCTTCGCCAACTGGCAGGTCATGGACGATCCCGCCGCGTTGCGGACGCTGAACTCGGCGGAATTCGACCCCGAGAAAACCGTGTTGGTGGCCAGGGACATTCCGCTGGCCCAAACGCCGGGCAGTCCCAACGCCGATCCGGGCACTGTCAAGTTCGCCAGTTACCACTCCAAACACCCGGTCCTGCAAGCCGACGCCAAAACGGCGGCGGTTTTGCTGCTCAATAATCACGTGGACGAATTCTGGCACGTCTGGGTTGACGAAAAACCCGCCGCCCTTTTGCGCTGCAATTACATCATGCAAGGGGTCTTTGTCCCGGCCGGCCGGCACACGATTGACTTCCGCTTTGAGCCGCCTCTGGGAATGTTCTATGTCAGCCTGACGACCATCGCGTTGGGACTCCTCCTCAGCGGCTATGTCATCGTCACGCTCCGGCGCCGCGGAGCGCAAGACTCGCCTCCGTCCCCGGAGCCTGGCGTCAAAGCGGCCTGACACCCGCCGGCCTCAATGTCCGTTGGAGGCTGCGCGGCTGCCGGCTGGTCGGCGCGATGTGGTCCCGGCCCACCGCGCCCCGCCGGTGTTTTTGGCGCGACGCCGGGCGCGGATTTGTTGTTCCAGGATGTAGCTGGGCGACTTGCGCAGCCGGCGGTGGTACTTGAGTTTGCGCCGCATCCTCTCGCGGGCCGCGATGGTGTGTTTGAGGCAGTACACGCCGATGGCCGGCGCTCCGCAGGTCAAACACAGCCCGCGCGCCCTCTTGCGCAGCATGTGAATTTGCTGCCGGGACATCGGTGTTCCGTCGCCCTTCAGCATTCCGGTGAATTGATCTTTTATTTTCTTCCTGCTCCAGGTTCTAGTCTTCATAGACAACTTCGTTTCCAACTCTGTATATTATACTCCATTCTGTCAATTGCGCGAGGGCCGGATTCAAATAATCTTGGCCACCGGCTCACGTTGCCGGAATGAACCGTTGGAGCAAAAGCGCCAGCGCAAACCAGAGGCCGAAACACCCGGCCCGCGGCTCGCTGGCGCTGGCCACCGCCAGGGCGTCCACCAACACTATCCCGGCCAGGAGCCGCGAAACCGTGAAGGGGACGTTCGGCTCCCCCGGCCCAAGACTGTGGCTCAAAGCCCACGAGGACCACGCCGCCAAAACCAGCGAATACACCACCGCCGCCTCCCAGCCCGGCCCGTCGTCAATCAATGCGGCAAAAACCACCGGCGTCGCCAGCAAAAGGCCGGGCCAGAGGTTGATCCGCACCCGGCTGCTCTCTTTGAGCGCCAGGCAGCTCAAGCCCGCCACGTAAGCCGCCAGCGCCAGCCCCTTCCAAATCACCTCCCCGCTCACGCCTCGCTCCGACGCCGCGGCCGCCACCAGATAGACGCACAGCCGGCAGGTTCCCATCAATACCGGCGCCAGGGGCGCCCATTTGTGGACCGCGTTGTAAAGCAAAATGAACCCGCACAGGACCGCCGCCCACATCACCACCGACATCCCCAGCCACGCCGCCGCCGCCAGTCCAAGGGCCAGCCACGTGAAGCCCCATTGCCACACCTCCCGTTCGCTGATCGCCCCCGAAGGAATGGGCCGGATGCGCCGATGGCGCCGGTCAAACTCCGCGTCAAAAGCGTCGTTCAAAAACATTCCCCCCTCGTAGAGGAGGCCGGCCGAAAGGGACACGCACGCCAAAGCCAGCCAGCTTCCGCCGCCCGCCAGCCACCAGGCGGCCAGGCAATCGGACCAGACGGTGGGAAGATTGGAGACCCGTCCCAGGACGAGCAGGGTCCGCAACTTGGATGGACGCCTTAAGAAATTCAACGTTCGACTCGCAGTTTATACGGCGGATGGCGGCCCGCAACTGATAACAACGCGCCGGAGGCGCTTCAAAACACGCTCTCAGGGCCGCTCCCGGAAATTTTTTGATTGACTCAAAAACCGCAGCGGATTCCCGTAAACCAGTTTGTCCACCGCGTCGGGCGCGTGGCCGCGCAGGCGCATTTCCAGGGCCGCCCGCGGCACGGCCAGCGGCACGCTCACGCCCCAATCGCAGGCGCTGTTCATCCAGAGCCGTTCGCTCCCGTGCATCTCCACCATGTCCGCCGCGCGCGCCGCCGTGCATTTGGATTCCGGGTAGAGCGTCATTCCCGCCCAAAAGCCGGCGTCCAGCACCAGCCGGATCGTGTGCTCTTCGACGTGGTCAATGATGACCCTTTCGGGGGCGACGCGGCCGTCGGCCTTCAATGAGTCAACAATAATTTTCGTGCCCTTGTACTTGTCTTCCAGGTGCGGCGTGTGGATGAGGATCAACTGGCCGTGCCGCGCCGCCAGGTCCACGTGCTTCTCAAAGACCGCCAGTTCGTTGCGGCTGTTCTTGTTCAACCCGATCTCGCCGATGCCCAAAACCGTCGGCCGCCCCAGAAATTCCGGGATGATGGCGATGACCTCCTCCGCCAGCTTCATATCCTCAGCCTCCTTGGGGTTGAGGCAGAGCCAGCAATAATGGGCCATTCCGAACTTGGCCGCCCGTTTCGGCTCGAAATCGGTCAGTTGGCGGAAATAATCGTGGAAACCGGCGGCCGAACCGCGGTCGAAGCCGGCCCAAAAAGCCGGTTCGCACACCGCCTGGCAGCCGGCGGTGGCCATCGCCAGGTAATCATCGGTGGTCCGGCTGACCATGTGCGCGTGAGGTTCGATGTATCGCATGGGGGTGAGTTTGGGTCACGCCGTGCCGGGCCAGGCGCCGCAGGCCGCCTTGGTGGTCGCCGCCGACAGGGGGGCGGAGGTCGGGTCGCTCAGGCGGAGCAGGACCCGTTTGGCGCGGTCCGGGTGGCCGCTGTTCAATTCCTGGAGGGCCTGGCGAAAGGCTGTGAGGCGAAAATCGTCCGCGCCTTCCGCCCGGTCCACGCGGTCGAGAAAGGCGGCCAAGTCAATCAATTTGGCGCGCGCCTCCATGAAGTAAAGGTCCGTGACAAGCTCGCGTTTCATACAATGCGTTCCGTATTTTAGGCCCAACCGCCCCCGCCGCACAAGACTGAAGGGAGGGGGAAATAGTCGGTGGTTAGTGATCAGTGGTTGGCGCCAATTGGCACCGGCCGGGGTTTGCGTTTGTCCTTCTCCGCCCTTTTTCATGCGTTTTTTTCATTTTTTTTGGTTCAATTAAGTGCAATTAAGCGCAATTGAGCGCAATTGAGTTCAATCGGACCCGGTGCGTTTGCAGCCCCGAGAGCTTCCGGGGCAGGGGTTCAAGGACCCAAGCCCAGGAAAGGTGGCAGTCCCGATGGATCGGGACTGCTCTTTCACGGTGAAGAGGCGGGACGCCTCTTCCACTTTACAGGCAAAAAGATAGGGGCAAAAACATGAGGGCAGGAAATTTTCCTGCCGCCGTTTTTCTGCCCGCCGCCCTGTTTTCCAGTTGATGTTTTCAACTCTCATGCGGCGATTATGGCATATTCCGGAACGGACAAAAAACCTACGGTAGGTTTTTAGGTACGATTTTTTTTGGAGGGGTTGGATCGCCGCTTGCCGTTGAACCGCAATGGCTTGCAACGGAAAAAATCCCGAAAAACCGGAAAAACGCGAAAAAAAGTGCAAAATAATTTCCGTGGGACCCTCGTTTTTCTGCAAAATGGCCCCATTTTTCGGCCAAAAACAGGCCTTGAAAAGAGGCATGGTTTGTAAGTTGCTGATTTCCAGGTTCTTTCGCTCCGCTTTTTTGGCGAGAGGTCTGCAAATTTCACGAACGGAATGATTTGAATTGAATCAGTCGGTTCATTAGCCCTTAATAAGCGACTGCGAGTTCAAGCGGATGGCTGTTGGCCGTGTGAAAGAGGGAGCGCCAGCGAATTGAAATAAACAATATGCCGCGCATTTTCGACAATATCGAAACTGAATTGCTGCCAGCGTTGGAACAAACGTTGCTGGTTTCGGAGCGGGCGGATTTCTGCGTGGGCTACTTCAATCTGCGCGGTTGGAAAGCAATTGACGAAAATATCGAGAAGTGGCCGGGTGGAGAGGGTCGTCAATGCCGCCTGCTGGTGGGGATGCAGCGCCTTCCCCAGGACGAATTGCGGCTGGCTTACAGCCTTTTGCCGCAGGAAGACCAGGTAAGTCAGCAGGCGGTCATTCGGATGAAGCGGCGTCTGGCCGAGGAGTTTCGGGCACAACTCACCTTTGGCGCCCCCACCGACAACGACGAAGCCGGCCTTCGCCGCCTCTCGGCTCAACTGAAGGCGGGCAAGGTTGTGGTAAAACTGTTTCTCCGACACACCCTTCACGCCAAGCTCTACCTTTGCTTCCGCGCCGATCCCAACAACCCGATCACAGGGTTTCTCGGCTCCAGCAATCTCACGCTTGCGGGGCTGTCGAATCAGGGCGAACTGAACGTGGATGTTCTGGATTACGACGCCACCAACAAACTCGCGCAATGGTTCAAGGACCGTTGGGAGGACAAGTGGTGCGTCAACATCACCAAGGAACTCATCCAGGCGATTGACGAAAGTTGGGCGCGGCCCCAATGTCCGCCGCCCTACCACATTTACGTCAAAATGGCCTATCACTTGGCGGAAGAGGCCCGCGCCGGCCTCTCCGAGTTTACTGTCCCGCCGGACATGCGCGATACGCTGTTGGAATTTCAGTGCGCAGCGGTTCGCATCGCAGCCCGGCATTTGGAAAAGCGCGGTGGTGTCATCCTTGGCGACGTTGTCGGCCTGGGTAAAACACTGATGGCCTCCGCACTTGCCCGCGTGTTTCAAGACCCACCGCGCTCGCTCGAAACACTCATCCTTTGTCCCAAGAATCTGGTCGGCATGTGGGAAGACTACGCCGCCCGCTACCGCTTGATCGCGAAGGTCGTCTCGGTCACTGAGGCGCAGAACAGGCTGCCGGAACTGCGCCGCTACCGCGTCGTCATCATTGACGAAAGTCATAACTTCCGGAATCGCGAGGGCCGGCGCTGGGCGGCGGTGCGCGATTATCTGGCGCGCAACGCCAGCCGGTGCATCCTGCTTTCGGCCACGCCCTACAACAAGGCTTACCTTGATCTGGCCAACCAGCTTCGTTTGTTCATGAATCCAGAGGATGTTGTCGGCATCCGGCCGGAGGAATACCTGCGGCGCGATTGTGACGGCCGTCCGGACGAATTTACCCGCCGCCATCAGTGCGCGGTCAATTGCCTCTCCGCCTTCGAGAAGAGCGAACATGCCGACGACTGGCGGGAGTTGATGCGGCTGTTCATGGTTCGCCGCACGCGGAGCTTCGTTGAACGGAACTACGCCTTCACGGAATGCCCCGCCTGCGCGACCGTGTTGATGCCCACCCAGGAAAAATGTCCCAAGTGCGAACGTGCGAAGGCGAAGGAGGACCGTCGCTTTCTCATCCTTGAGGGCGGCAGCCGTTTTCATTTCCCCAAGCGCCGGCCGAAGACACTCACCTTTCGGATTCGTGACAGCGACCCAAACGACCAGTACGCCCGGCTTTATTCTGACAGGGTGGTGGACACCGTCCGTGTCCTGCATCTGCCGCGCTACGGCCTGGCCAATTACCTGAAGCCGACGCCTGAGAAGCCGCCTACGAACGAAGAAGCCGAGGTGATGGCGAATCTTTCACGGGCCGGCAAGCGGCTGATCGGTTTTTGCCGCACCAACCTGTTCAAGCGGCTGGAAAGCAGCGGCCATTCGTTCCTGCTTTCCGTGCGCCGCCACATCCTGCGCAATTGTATCTTTCTGCACGCGCTGGAGAACGGCCTGCCGCTGCCGGTCGGCACGCAGGACTCCGCGTTATTCGATACCCGCAACGAGGATCACGATAGCGACAGCACGCTTTTCGGCACGGACCAAGCCGCCGCCAAGCCAACGGAAATTACTGCGGAGACCCTGGCCGATTTTGCCAAAGCCGGAGCATCGGGGTACCAAACGCTCCGCACCGAGCACACCCATAATTTTGATTGGTTGCGCGCGGACGTCTTTATCGAAGACCTCACTTTGCATCTACGGCAGGACGCCCAACGGCTTTTCTCCATTCTCGAACTGGCGGGCCAATGGCAGCCGGACCAGGATCACAAGCTGGCCGAACTCCATAGACTCGTGGCGAAGAAGCATCCCGGCCAGAAGGTCATTATCTTCTCCCAATTTGCCGACACCGTGTCCTATCTCGCGGACCAGTTGCAGGCGCGCGGGCTAAAGGAGATGGCCGGCGTCACCGGCGACACCGAAGATCCATCCGACTACGCCCGCCGTTTCAGCCCCGAAAGCAACAGGGGGCGGGAAAAAGGGTCGCCCAATTTCGTCGCGGCAGCGGACGAACTGCGCGTGTTGGTCGCCACCGACGTTCTCAGTGAAGGTCAAAACCTCCAGGACGCCGCCATTGTCGTGAACTTCGATTTGCCGTGGGCCATCATCCGCCTGATTCAGCGTGCGGGCCGTGTGGATCGTATCGGCCAAAAATCCGAGGAGATTCTCTGTTACTCGTTTCTCCCGGCCGAGGGCGTCGAGCGCCTCATCCGCCTTCGGTCGCGCGTGCGTCAGCGCCTCCATGAAAACGCCGAGGTCGTCGGCACGGATGAAACCTTTTTCGAGGACGAAAAAAACGACACCGTCATCCGCGACCTGTTCACGGAAAAATCCGGCATCCTGGACGATCCGGCGGACGACGAAGTGGACTTGGCGTCGCTGGCTTATCAGATTTGGAAAAACGCCTGCGATGCCGATCCTTCACTGAAAAAGACCATCCCCGACCTGCCCGGTGTTATCTTTTCAACCAAGGCCCTTTCCGCGATTCCCGCCAAACCCGCTGGCGCGGCTGGCCCCCAGCCGGCCCCCGGTGTCATGGTCTATGTCCGCACCAGCGATGGCAACGATGCGCTGGCCTGGGTGGACGAAGAAGGCCGCACCGTGACCGAAAGCCAGCACGAAATCTTGCGCGCCGCCGCGTGCGAACCGGGCACACCCACGCTCCCGCGCCTGGCCAATCACCATCCGCTCGTGCAAAAAACAATCAGTGGCATGCAGACTGAACAAATCACTGCGGGCGGCCAGCTTGGCAAGCCATCCAGCGCGCGCCGTCGCGTCTATGAGCGGCTGAAGGATTACGCCGCGCATGTGAAGGACAGTCTGTTCGACATCAAACCGCTCCATCAGGCGATTGACGAGATCTACGAGTCGCCGCTGACGGAGGCCGCTCGTGATTTGCTCAACCGGGAACTGCGCGCCGGCGTGAGTGATGAAAAGCTCGTCGCCCTTGTTTTATCACTCCACGAGGAAGACCGGCTTTGCATTCCGAAGGATGATGTGGAAGCGCGCGAACCGGAAATCATTTGCTCGCTGGGCATAAGAGCCACCTCCCCAAGCCCATGAAAACGGACCCGCTGGCCCTGCAAGCCGAGCGGCGGATTCTTCTGGTCCGCCGGCAGAGAGTCATGCTGGATTATGATCTTGCCGCGCTTTACGGTGTGGAGGCTCGGGCGCTGAATCAGGCGGTCAAGCGCAACCTGGCGCGATTTCCGGCCGATTTCATGTTCCAGCTCACGCAAAGGGAGGCGGACGGCATCCGGAGCGTGGTATCACAATCTGTGAGTCCAACTCCCGCCGGGCCGTCGAACTCATCACAAACTGTGATGAGTTCACGGAAACACCGGGGCCGCTCGTACCGCCCTTACGCCTTCACCGAGCAGGGCGTGGCCATGCTTTCCAGCGTCTTGCGCAGCCCGCGGGCGGTGCAGGTCAACATCGCCATCATGCGCGCGTTCGTCCGCCTGCGTGAAATGCTCCTCACCAACGCCGGCCTGGCCCGCAAGCTGGCCGCTCTGGAAACCAAGTATGACTCGCAATTCAAAGTTGTTTTCGACGCGATCCGTCAGCTCATGACCCCTCCCGATCCGCCAAGACGCCGCATCGGCTTCCACACAGAAGATACATAATAGCGCTGTTATCCTCTCCCTGCCATGCCCTTCGACTTCCAACGCGCCCGCCCGCTGCTGCAAAGTGGCAATCTCACGAAGTTGTTTGTCGAGGAACTGGGGTGGGAGCCGTGCCGCCAGAAACTCACGCTCCGCGCAGGGGAGACCGATTTTGCCTTCACTGCCGTCGCTGAGAAGCGCGGGTTCACCGCCTGGCATTGCGCGAGCGCGGACGGGCGCCTGCCCGATCACACGACGCGCTTGAAACTCGACCGCAAGCTGACCCAGACCAGCTTCGAGCATCTCATTGTGTTCGCCACACAAGACTATTCCGAGCAGTCCTGGTTTTGGGTGCGCCGCGAACCCGGCCGCCCTTTGCGCCCTCGCACCCACGATTTCATCCGCAGTCAACCCGGTGATGCTCTTCTTCAAAAGCTGCAAATCCTCTACGTCTCCCTCGAAGAAGAAGAAAAAGGCGAACTTTCCACAGTCACAATGGCTGGTCGTGCCCGCGCGGGATTCGACGTGGAGCAAGTCACGAAGAAGTTCTACGACGCTTTCAAACGCGAGCACACCGCTTTCCTTGGCTTCATTAAGGGCATCCCCGTGAAGAAAGACGCAGAGTGGTATGCGTCCGTCATGCTCAACCGCCTGATGTTCGTCTATTTTATCCAGCGCAAGGGCTTCCTTGACGGCGACCCCGGCTACCTCCGCAACCGGCTTGACCGCTGTAAAAACGAGCAGGGCAAGGACAAGTTTTATACCTTTTACCGCTACTTTTTGCTCCGGCTGTTCCACGAAGGGTTCGGCAAACGTCGCAAAGACCGGGCACCTGATCTCGAAAAGCTACTTGGCAACATTCCCTACCTCAACGGCGGCATGTTCGACCTCCATGAACTCGAAAAACCCGACCGCTACGGGGGGGACATCCAGATTGCCGACAATGCCTTCGAGCGCATATTTGATTACTTTGACCAGTATGATTGGGTGCTCGACCCAGAGCGGACGGTGCGCAAGCCCGGCGACCGCGAGGAAATCAACCCCGACGTGCTCGGCTACATCTTCGAGAAATACATCAACGCAATCCAACCGGGCGAGCAGAAAGCGAAGGGCGCTTACTATACCAAGGAGGACATCACCGAATACATCAGCAAGAATACCATCCTGCCGTTCCTTTTCGACGCCGCTCGCGCCAAATGCAAGGTGGCTTTTGAAAACCCCAACGGCCCGACCGTGTGGGATTTGCTCCGAGAAAATCCTGACCGCTACATTTATCCCGCCGTGCGGCACGGAATAACCTGGAACTACATCCCCGACCACCTGGCCAAAGGCGAACCGTTAGTCAAACCGCTCGATCTCCCGGCTGAAATCGCTGTCGGTCTCGACATCAGCGACCCGGAGTTAATCGAACGCCGCAAGGCGTGGAACAAACCCGCGCCCGGAGACTATGCATTGCCCACCGAAATTTGGCGTGAAGTCGTCGCACGGCGGCAGCGTTACGAAGAAGTCAGAAAACGACTCGCTGCGGGCGAAGTCCGCGAGACCAACGACTTTATCACCCTCAATCTTGATATCCGCCAGTTCGCGCAGGATGTCATCCAGAATTGCGAAGACCCAGATTTGCTCCGCGCGTTCTGGCGCGCCATCGCCACGATCACCGTCCTTGACCCCACGGGCGGCTCGGGCGCGTTCATCTTTGCCGCGCTCAACATCCTTGAACCCCTTTACGAAGCATGCCTTGAGCGCATGGAAACGTTTGTGGCCGAACTCGAGCGCTCCGAGGAAAAGCGCCGGCCTGAAAAATTCTCCGACTTCCGCAAGGTGCTCGTCGAGATTGAACAACATCTGCCACCTACTGCCACCGTGGAACGACGTCAGCAAACGCGAAAATACTTCATCTACAAACGCATCATCCTGAAGAACCTATTCGGTGTGGACATCATGGAAGAGGCGGTGGAAATCTGCAAACTCCGGCTGTTCCTCAAGCTCGCTGCCCAAGTTGAGCCGGACACCGCCCGCGACAACCTCGGCATCGATCCACTGCCGGACATTGATTTCAACATCCGTGCCGGGAACACCCTTGTCGGCTACGCCACCTACGACGAAGTCAAACGCGCCGTCGCGAGCACACTGGATTTCGAGAACGCGATGGAAAAAATCGCCGTCAAGGCCGCCGACCTCCAACAGACATTTGACAAATTCCGCCAACTTCAGACTGAAGGCGACGGCTCAGTGCCGGCCGCCGACAAGCTGGAGCTCCAGAAACGGCTCAGGGCGCTGGAAGGCGAACTCAACCGCCACCTCGCCGGTGAATACGGTGTGAAAGTGAGCGACAAAGCAGCCTACGGCAATTGGGTAAAATCCCATCAGCCATTCCACTGGTTCATCCAGTTCTACGGCATCATGAGTTCCGGCGGGTTTGATGTCATCATCGGTAATCCGCCGTATGTTGAATATCGAATAGTGCGCGATACTTATCGCCTCCAACCTCGAATATACGCATCCGAGGAAGCTGACAATCTTTACGCCTATTGCATGGAGCGCTCCTGCCGTTTGCTGTGTCGCTCAGGTTGGTATGGGATGATTGTGCCGACCGGCCTACTTGGTTTGGATGAAACGGTTTCATTGCGAGACGTTCTCTTAAAGCGTTTCAGCGAAAGTTGGTGCAGCACTTATGCAATTCGTCCGTCTAAGCTCTTCGATGGCGTTGACCAGCGACTGTGTATTTACTTGGGCAATCACACTAGGGACAATGAAACGACAATATGGACGACGCGCTACCATCATTGGAATACCGACGAACGTCCAGCACTCTTTTCAAAAATCGAATACTCGAGGTCGTTCAACCACGCCAGATTAAAGAGAATCCCTCAGCTTGGCAGCGCTGAAGCGGCGAGTATTTTGCAGAAGCTGGAATCAATGCGCCAGAAACCAGTAATTCATTACTACTCATCCGGCAAGCATGGTCTATTGATGCACTACCATCGCAGCCCGAGGTATTGGATTCGCGCGATGGATTTTGAGCAATATTTCAAGAGTCCGACGCGCTCGCGGTCGGTTTACCATTTTCGCGACATTTATTTCGCAGACAAGAAATACGGCAAGTTCATCGGCGCATTACTAAATTCCACTTTGTTTTTTTTCTGGTTCGTTTCCGTCGGGAATGGAAGAAACATCACAGGAACGGACGTGGAGCAGATACCGGTTGGTGAAGCAGATGTCAGGGTGCTCAACGACGCTGCAATGGTTTTTGACAGATTGATGAAGGATTACGACATGAATTCCTTTGTCCGCGAACGGCAGGACTGCGAATTTCAAGAGTTCAAGCCAAGTTTGTCTAAACCCATCATAGACGAAATCGACACGATGCTGGCGCGCCATTACGGGTTCAGCCCGGAGGAGTTGGATTTCATCCTGAACTACGACATCAAATACCGCCTCGGCCACGACACCGAGAACGAGGAGGAATGACGCCTTTTGCGCTCAACGCCGCTGACACCGGTTATCCAGCGTGTTTGCGCGAACGTTTCGGCACGGAGAGGCCGCCAAATCTATGGGCCGTCGGCAATTTGGATTTGCTCGCGTTGCCGAAAACCGCGCTTTTTTGCTCCGCCCGCTGTCCGGGCGATGCCATCCTACGCACTTACGACCAAGCGGCCAAGTGGCGGGACACCGGGCGGTGTGTCATCAGCGGCTTCCATTCGCCCGTGGAAAAGGAATGTCTGCAAATCCTCATGCGCGGAAGCCAGCCCATAATCATCTGCCCCGCCCGCAGCCTGGAGAACATGCGCCTTCCATCCGATTGGCGGGAACCGTTGTCCGACAGCCGACTTTTGATTCTCTCCTGTTTCACCGGATGCAACCGGCGTGTGATTGCCGCCCTCGCGGCCCGACGCAATGAATTCGTCGCCGCCTTGGCGGATGAAGTCTGGTTTGCTCACATCGCTCCGGGCGGAAAGATGGAGCGTCTGTCCAGACGCGTCGCCAGATGGGCAGGGAGGAAAGACTGAAGTCTAAAGCGGGGACTTCACCAGGCGGCCCATCCCACCGTCGCCAGGGCTTCCGCCGTGAGTTTTTGGCAAAGTTCCACCAGTGTTTCCGACTGCGGAGAGTGGAAATTGGAGATTGGATTCTGACGCGCTGACGTTGGCGGGGTTGGTTTCAAAGCAGGGAACAGAGCCGGGACGGCTCTGCCACTCTCTGTGCAAAGGGCGCGATGTGAGATTGTATTCTGACGCGCTGACGGCGGCGTGGCTGCAAGGTGATGGGCGTGAGTTGAAATAGGAGCGGCGGGCGACGGAGTGCCCGCCCTACCGGGGCGTGCCGCTGTGCCGGTTGAAAGAGGAGCGGCGGGCGACGGAGCGCCGGCCCTACCGGGGCGTGCCGCTGTGCCGGTTGAAATGGGAGCGGCGGGCAACGGAGTGCCCGCCCTACCGGGGCGTGCCGTTGTGCGGGTTGAAAGAGGAGCTGCGGGCGACGGAGTGCCCGCCCTACCGGGGCGTGCCGTTGTGCGGGTTGAAAGAGGAGCGGCGGGCGACGGAGCGCCGGCCCTACCGGGGCGTGCCGCTGTGCGGGTTGAAAGAGGAGCGGCGGGCGACGGAGTGCCCGCCCTACCGGGGCGTGCCGTTGTGCGGGTTGAAAGAGGAGCGGCGGGCAACGGAGTGCCCGCCCTACCGGGGCGTGCCGTTGTGCGGGTTGAAAGAGGAGCGGCGGGCGACGGAGTGCCCGCCCTACCGGGGCGTGCCGCTGTGCCGGTTGAAATAGGAGCGGCGGGCGACGGAGTGCCGGCCCTACCGGGGCGTGCCGCTGTGCCGGTTGAAAGAGGAGCGGCGGGCAACGGAGTGCCCGCCCTACCGGGGCGTGCCGTTGTGCGGGTTGAAATAGGAGCGGCGGGCGACGGAGTGCCCGCCCTACCGGCTAATGGGTGAGCGGTTTTAGGGCGGAGTGCCGCCGCCTTCCCATTCTTTGAGGGTTTCAACCGCGGTTTGCTGCAAGAGGCTGGCGTCCGTTTTGCTCAAATCCACCAGCGTTTTGATTACGTTGTTGTCGTCTTTGGCAACCAGGCGGCCTGGCATGCCGACGGGACTTTTGCCGTAGAGCACGTCGTAGAAAACGCACGCGCCGATGTAGGTGCCCGCGGGGCTGGGATGGATGCCGTCGGGCTGGTAGAGTTCCAGGTCCGGCCGCTTTTTGAGGAGGTCGGCCCAGGCGGGACCGACAGGACAACTGAGTGCGCCGAGTTCCTTTGCGATGGCTGAATAGGCCGCTGTGATCTGTTTCTGTTGATCGGGAGCGCGCTTGCGCGGCCAGGTGACGTAAAAGAGCGTCTTTGCGCCTGTCTTGCGAACCTGCTGATCGAACAGCCGCGCGAACCGAAACAGGCTGGCCGGATCTGAAATGGGCCGGCCGCTTTGCTCCTGCAAGACGACATAATCCCAACCGCCTTCGGCGATGGCCTTCGCCGCCACGCCGTCATTCCAATGTTTTTCGAGAGTGCAACCTCCGGGAGCGATCATGCGGTACTGGGCCGGGCGAGGTTCGCCGGCCGCCAGAGACATCTGGCGGATCATTTCCGGGAGCATATTGACGTAGGTAAAGCTGTTGCCGATGAACAAAATGCGCAGCGGCTTTGGCGAAGGCGAAGTCTCGCCGGCATATCCGCCCACTGGCAACAGTGCGAGCGCCAGGAGGCATATTCCCAGCGCGCTGAAAACACGCGAGACAAACCGGCGTCTTGAGATTTTTTCGATGTTCATTTTCATGGTTTAGAGTTCACGGGCAAAGGCGCAGTTTGATAATGACGGCTTCCGGCGTTGCCATAAAGGCAGGTCCAAGCTAAACGAACGCATCCGCCGGCTTCAAACTTAAAAGTGCGGCAATATCAGCGCGTCAATAAAACCGTCAAGAGGACTCCGGCGACTCAAATCGTCGCCCAAGAACCGCGATCGAGTTTCGGCCCCCTGTGAAGCGATAGCAGGGCCGAATGGGACAACCTATACATTTCGTATGCTACGGAAAAGACCAGTCGGCGGGGGCACCGACTGGCACACGCGGGGCGCGTATGCTCCCCAGGATGGTTCGCGGCGGCCATTGTCGGGGCGGGGATTTGGGATTATGAGAAAGCGATTGACAGGATGGGGGAGCGCCGTTATCATAAACATTAGTAACATAAGTGTAGCACTAATGATTAAGACGGAGACAACGGCGAAAGTGACTCGGAATGAAGAACTTAAGTCGGGCGACCCTACGCTGGCGGGCACGATTGCGCAGACGCTGGCGGACCCGGCCAAGGACAGGTTTTCCGAGGATGAATGCGAGTTTCTCAAGTTTCACGGCATTTACCAGCAGGATGACCGCGATAAACGGAAAACGGGCAAGCAATACATTTTCATGATTCGCGGACGGTTGCCGGGGGGCGCGGTGGAGCCGCCGGTGTATCTGCGATTCGATGAGTTGTGCGGGGCTTATGGCAATAATACGTTGCGCATCACGACGCGGCAGGGATTCCAGTTTCATGGTGTGACCAAGGGGAACCTGGGCAAATTCATGAAGGGCCTCAATGACGCGATGGCCACTACGCTGGCGGCGTGCGGCGACGTGTGCCGCAACGTCATGGCCGCGCCGACGCCGGCCACCAGCCCGGTGGTGGATGAAATCCAGCGCCAAGCCAGGGCGGTGTCCGACGCGCTGCTGCCCAAGACGCGCGCGTATCACCAAATCTGGGTCGAGGGGACGGAATTGAAGTTGACAGATGAGAAGGCGGACTTCACCGATCCGCTCTACGGCAAGACGTATTTGCCGCGCAAATTCAAGGTGGCGTTCGCCATCCCGCCGCTCAATGACATTGACGTCTTCACCAACGATTGCGGGTTTATTGCCATCGTGGAGGAGGGACAGTTGAAGGGATACAATTTGATCGCCGGCGGCGGGATGGGCATGAGCCATGGGAACGTCCAAACTTTTCCGCGCCTGGCGGATGTCATCGGCTTCATCGGGGCGGAGGAAGTGATCGAGACGGCCAAGGCAGTGGTGGCGATTCACCGGGACTTTGGCGACCGCACGAATCGGAAACACGCGCGGCTCAAATACGTCATCGCCGAGCGGGGCGTGCCTTGGTTCCGCGAGGAATTGGAGCGGCGGCGCGGCGCGAAGCTGGAGGCGGCGCGGCCTTTTGCCTTCACGCGGCAGGGGGACCTTTACGGGTGGCACAAGCAATTGGACGGCAATTATTTTCTGGGCCTGTTCGTTGAAAACGGGAGGATCAAGGACGACGGCGCGCACCGGTTCAAGAGCGGGTTGCGCCGGGTGGTCGAGCGGTTTCGGCCCGGCCTGCGTTTGACGCCGTCGCAAAACATTTTGCTTGTCAACGTCAGCCCGGCCGATTGCGAGGGCATCACGGGCGTGCTGGCCGAACACGGCGTGACGGTGGACAACCAGGGAAGCGTCATCCGGCGCGCCTCCATCGCCTGCCCGGCCCTGCCGACGTGCGGGCTGGCGCTGGCGGAATCGGAGCGGGTCATGCCGGATGTGTTGGGGCGGATCGAGGAGGTGCTGGCGGAGGTGGGATTGAAGGAGGAGGAAATCATCATTCGCATGACCGGCTGCCCCAACGGTTGCGCGCGACCTTACACGGCGGAACTGGCGTTGGTGGGGCGCGCGCCGGGGCGGTATCAAGTTTATTTGGGCGGCAGTGCATCGGGCACGCGGCTGGGGCGGCCCTTCAGGGACAACGTCAAAATCGAGAACATCGCCGGCGAACTGCGGCCCTTGTTGAGCCGGTTCGCGCGCGAGCGGCTCGGAACGGAACGCTTCGGGGACTATTGCCACCGGGTGTTGCTGGCGGAGGCGCCCGCCGCCGGACCCGCGGCCGCGCCGGCCTGAAATCATCCCGTGCAAAGCAGTGCCGCAACTTTGGGCGCGCCGCCCAAACGGGAATTCGAGCCGTTGAGCGCCCGCGAAGCCGCCGTTTTGAGCGGGAAATTCGAGAACTGCGCCACCGAGGAAATCCTGGCCTGGGCGTGGGAGCGATTCGGCCCGCGGGCGGCCATCGGCACCAGTTTTCAAGGATCGGGGCTGGTGATGATGCACCTGGCCCGGAGGGTGGGGCTGGGCTTTCCGGTGTTCACGCTGGACACGGGCCTGCTGTTTCCCGAAACGGTGGAATTGCAAAAAAGGCTGGAAGATTTCTTCGGCTGCAAAATCCAATCCGTCGTCCCGGACCTGACGGTGGAGCAACAGGAAGAGGCGCAAGGGCCGGAGTTATGGAAGCGCGACCCGGACCTCTGCTGCGCGCTGCGCAAGGTGCTGCCGCTGCAATCCAAGCTGCGCGAGCTGGATTGCTGGATCACCGGGCTGCGCCGGCATCAATCCCGGCAGCGGGCGGCCATCGGGATCGTGGAACTTTACGCGCTGGAGGCCGGGGGCGAGGGAGAGATTGTGAAATTGAACCCGATGGCCAACTGGCAGCGGGAGGCGGTTTGGGAGCACATCCGGCAATACAAAATTCCCTACAACCCGCTGCACGACCTGGGCTACAACTCCATCGGCTGCATGACCTGCACGCGCCAGACGGCCAACGGCGAGGGCGAGCGGGCCGGGCGTTGGACCGGGTTCAAGAAAGTCGAGTGCGGCATCCACACCTTCATGTCGCGCAAGATTGATTTCCAGATTTAAGCTGGAACGATGCCATTGCGCGGGGAGCGCACGCGCCCCTCGCGTGCGGAGGTTGGCGCCTCGCCAACCACAGCCCACCGCTCAAATTCTCCCCACCATTCCGTCAAGCCGGACACCCAACACCAACCGGCGAGGGCGCCGGTTGGCTGCACGCGGGGGCGCGTGCGCTCCCCAATTCCCATTGCATGGATAGGGCCAAGGTGCGCCCATCGTCTCACTTCGGGCTGTTATCCTTGTCTTTGGACTTGTCGGAGTCTTTGGCATTGGGCGCGGGCTTGCCACGAGTGGGAGGCACGGTGGCGCGGCCAGTGGCGGGAGGCGTCGCGGTGCGGCCGGTGGCGGACGAAGCGCCGGGACGGACCTCAGCCGGGCCATGTCCCGGAGCGCCGCGCTCGTTGGCAACAGGGTGCGCCGCCGCGTGTTGCTGCATGGCGACTTTTCTGGACTCGAAATTCCGATGTTCCTCGGTCGCCCGAATCTCGTGCGCCTGGCGGACGACGACCTCATGATGAGTAAAGGAGGCCACGTGCTCGCGTCCCCAGCCCTCGGCGACGAAGCGGCCATGATCAACCCGGTAGCCGTTATGAATGGCGCTGTGCGCGAAGACCACGCGGACGCGGTCCGGAGCGAAGACGACGGCGCGGTAATCATGGTCCCAAAAATGATCGCGTCCGACAAACACGAAGGCATCCACCCCCAGCCCGAAATCAACGTCCACAGCGACGCCGCCGTGGAAGGTCAGGCCAACCCCAGCTTCAAAGCGAGCGTCCCAAGGCAGCGGCGCCCAGCCCATGCATGCGTCCGCTTCGCCATAGCGCCAGCAGACCCAGGAGGGAGCCCAATCGTAGGCGGGCGCCCACGCCCAGACGAAACCAGTCCGCCCGTCGTTGATCCAGCGGCCATAGTGGAAGGCGATTTCGCCCCAGGGATAGTCCGATTGCCAATACCAGCCCGCGTCGGTGTATTCCCAATGGCCGGCGTCCATATAGGGACGCCATCCGGGAATCGAAGTCGCCTGAGCCGGCACCCAACATGAGCCGACCCCGGCGACTTCAATCCACTGCCCGTAAGGGGCCAGTTGCCCCTGGAAATAGTCGAAAGTCGGCGTGGCGGGCGGGGCCGAGGGAACCACCGCGGCCACAGGCGCCAGAGAGGCCAACTGAACGGAGCGCCAGGCGGCCAGGGTTGGCCCGTTGCGAACGGCCAAAACGACATAGAAAGGCCCGGTGCCCACGGGCATCACGCTGCGCGCCCCCAGCGTCACTCCGGCGGCGTCTTGAAAAGCGACCGATCCCAGCCCATCGGCGCCGACGGTCATTTGGATGTTGTAAGGCACGCCGGCAATGGGATGCTCGATGAGCTTGACACCCAGCGAGGCCAGAGGCAGGGCGCTGCCGGTGTAATTGACCCACACGCCGTGTTCGGGCGAAGGACGCTCGCCCACCGGAACTTCAACGCGGCCGCGGAAGAAGGGGAGCCTGGCGCCGATGCCGACCTCGCCTTCGCGGTGGCCCGGGCCGCCCAAGTGGCCGGCGACGCTGAACCACTGGCGATAGTCCGGGCTGACCAGATAAACCTCAAAGGGAATGGCGTCGGGCGCCAGTCCGGTGACCGATGCCGTCAAGGTGAAAGGGGGGGTGTAAGCCGCCACCGACGCGATGCCGGCGAACTGGCCGAAGCCGGTGACGCCGGACATCTGCATTCCCGTAGCCGGATTGAAGGCCAGGGCGGGCATGATCGGGGCGGCACTGTTCATTGCGGCCAGACTTGAGAGCACAGGGGATTGCGCCGTCCAGAACGCCGGATTCAGGCCCGCATCGGTGACGAAATTGTCGAACAATCCGGGCGCCGGCGCGGGTGCAGGCGCGGGCGCATACACCGGAGCAGGAGCGGGCGTCGCCGGAACTACTCCCGGCGGCGGGACCGACGGAGCGGGAGTGGAGGCCGGCACGGGAGCGGGCGCCGGAGCGGGCGCAGGGGCTGGGGCCGGAGCGGTTCCCTTGGTCGCCAGCAAGGCGCTGATGACCGCCTGGGAAACGCCCTGGCTGTTGAGATAAAGCATGTCGTCGGCGCTCAGGCTGTAAGATTTGCCGGAGTTTTTGATGTAAGCCAGGATCACGTCATCGGCCATGTGGGCCTGTGCAAATTTGACGATTTCCTGCAGATCGGGCGACAGGTTGGCGGGTGCGGTTTGCGCGCGGGAGACCGTTGACAGGGTGAGAAAAACCCCGGCCACGACCAGGGCGACCCAGGCGCCGGCCCGGCGAATCATTCGGTTTGGCATCATGTTCATATTCATAAAGTTGTATTTCCTGTAAATTGGCGCCGCCATTGGCGGCGGGGCCGGCCACGCCGGCCGCATTGCATTGACCCAACCCCCATTACGACTCCGGGAGACAAATCTTGCACGCCTGTCATTTCCTGGCAGTTGGGCAAGCCGGCAATCCATCGTCTCGAAGGAACTTGGGGTTGTCCTCGCCCCGGTGTCCAATGGGGTATTCCCCGTCGGCACACGATGCCCCATATCCGGCCCAAGGCAAGGAGAAAATCGAATCAGGAGAAAAATCGAATCTTTGATCTTTGAACTTTGAACCAATCGGTGCCTAATTGAAGCATGACGACGGGAACACTTCAAGGACGCCAGCGTGACGCGGTCACGCAGTTCTCCGTTTTTACCGCCAATCGGGTCGGGCGGCTGCATGATCTGATCGTGTTGCTCGGCTCCAATTCCGTTCATGTCCTGGCCGTCACGGTGCTGGATGCGACGGAGACGGCCATCATCCGGGTGGTGGTGGACGACCCGCAGGGGGCGCGGCGCCTGCTTCAGGACAAGGGCTTCGCCTTTACCGAATGCGAATTGCTGGTGGTGGAAATTGACGCCGCCACGCAATTGCCCGAATTGATGGCGGCCTTTCTGGAAGCCGAAGTCAACATCCATTACATGTACTGCTTCATCCCCCATCCGCAGGGCAAGTCCATCCTGGGCGTGAGCATGGAGGACCACGAGGTCGGCGAAAAAATCCTCACCCAGCACGGTTTTCGCATCCTGCGGCAGGCCGACATTTCGCGCTGAACCGCCCGCATGAGCAGCATTGTCGGCATTGACCTGGGCACGACTAACTCGCTGGTCGCCATCGTGGATTCCGGCCTTCCTTACGTCATCGCCGATTCCGAGGGCCGGCGGCTGACGCCCTCGGTGGTCCATTTTCCGCCCGGAAACGCCCCGCCCGTTGTGGGCGAAAAGGCCAATCGGGTGCGCGTCCTGGAACCGGCCAGCACGGTCTATTCCATCAAACGTTTCATGGGCCGGCGCGGCGCGGAAATTCCGCGCGAGGAGATGCTGGTCAATTACCCCGTCGCCGGACAGGGCGCCGGGCCGGTGACCGTCGCCCTGCCGGACCGTTCGCTGACGCCGGAGGAAGTCTCCGCCGAAATCCTGCGCAAACTCAAGCGCGACGCCGAAGCCGCCCTGGGCGAACCGGTCACGCGCGCCGTCATCACCGTGCCCGCCTACTTCAACGACGCCCAGCGCAACGCCACCAAAAAAGCCGGCGAACTGGCCGGCTTCACCGTCGAACGCATCCTCAACGAGCCGACCGCCGCGGCCCTGGCCTACGGATTGGACAAGCTGCGGGAGAAATCCAAGATCGCGGTGTACGACCTGGGCGGCGGCACTTTTGATCTGTCCATTTTGGAATTGAGCCAGGGGGTTTTCCAGGTCCTGGCCACCCACGGCGACACGCGGCTGGGCGGGGACGATCTGGACAAGCGGCTGGTAGATTTCATACTTGACAATATCCGGGCCGCCGGCGGGCCGGACCTCTCCGCCGACCGCCCCGCCCTGGCGCGCGTGCGCGAGGCGGCCGAGCAGGCCAAAATCCGCCTCTCCACCGGGGAGCGGGCCGCCATCGCGCTGCCGTTCCTCGCGCCCAATTTTCATTTTGACTGCACGTTGTCCCGCGCCCAATTGGAGGACCTCACCCGCGACATCATCCTGCGCACGCGCCCCCACTGTCTGCGCTCGCTGGCGGACGCGAAACTCGAAGCCAGGGACCTGGACCAGGTCATTCTTGTGGGCGGCCAGACCCGCATGCCGCTGGTCCGCCGGGTCGCCGCCGACATCTTCGGTTGCGCGGAGTTTGACGAGGCGCGCGGGGACATCCGCCTGGGCGGCGCGCACCACAAGGCGGCGGGGCCGGTCCTGAACACCTCCCAAAACCCGGATGAGGCCGTCGCGTTGGGCGCGGCGATCCAGGCGGCGGTGCTCTCCGGCGGGTTCAAGAATATCCTTTTGCTTGACGTCACTCCGCTTTCCCTCGGCCTGGAGACCTTTGGCGGCCTGATGAACGTCCTCATCCCCCGCAACTCGACCATCCCCATCAAGGCCGGCGAAATGTTCACCACCGCCGTGGACCGCCAGCGCCAGATGCTCATTCACGTCCTCCAAGGCGAGCGCGAGCGGGCGGCCGACAACTGGAGCCTGGGTCGCTTCACCCTTGACTTCGATCCGGCACCCAAGGGCCTACCGCGCGTCGGCGTCCAATTCGAGATTGACGCCAACGGCATCCTCCGCGTTTTGGCGCGCGACGTGAAAACGGGCCGGGAGAAAATCGTGGAAATGAAATCCGCCGTGGACGTTTCCGACGCCGCCGTTGAAAAAATGGTCGAGGAATCCGTCCAGCACGCCTTCGAGGACCTCCGCGCCCGCCAATGGATCGAGGCCAGGCTGCGCGCAACCGACACGCTGGCCGCCGCGCGCAAGGGACTGGCCGATTGCGCCGCGGATTTCGACGCCGCCTACAAGGCGCAATTGGAAAGCGCCATGCGCGCCGTCGAGGACGTTCTGGCCGGGGAGAATCCGCAAACCCAGACCGGCGACCTCGACCGCCTCAAGGCGGCCCTGGCCGCGCTGGACCAAGCCAGCCAGCCGCTGGCCGGTCTGCTGATGGACAAGGCGATGGACGCGATGCTGCGCCAAAGGGGAATCATAAAGTCGTGAGCAGGGAAATTTTTTTTGGCTTTACGGCGCCGAAGGATTATATTGACGCCATAGCATGAGCACGACAAGCGGAATCATCGGCACGGTTTTCCGCCGCAAAGGCGCAACCGTGCGAGGAGATTGGCTTGAGGGACACCCATTTTCCGGGATTGGCCCTTTATTTTTCACCTTGACGGCGTTGGCGCGCCTGGCGTTGGCGATCTCGCTGGCGGTCAGCTTGATCCTGCTCACCGGCTGCAAGCGGCATGGGTCCGTCAATACGACGGCGGACCCGAGCGGGGACGTGAGTTCCGAGGAGGCTGCCACCTTGGGGCAATTGACGCGGGAACTGCACCGGACGATGGTCCGCCACCAGCTCTCGGGCAGCTTTGAGGAGTTTGCGGCGCTTCGGAGCGACCTGACCATTCCGGAGCCGCCCGCCGGAAAAAAGTACGCGATCAGCAAGAAATGGAAAGTTGTATTGGTGGACCGTTGAGAAAGGCATCCCCATGACCAAGAATTTAAAAATCCCATTGACAGAGCCGGCAAGCGCCGGAAGGCGCGTTCCGCGGGGGGCATTCACCTTGATCGAACTGCTGGTGGTCATAGCGATCATCGCCCTTTTGGCCGCGCTGTTGCTCCCCGTGCTGGCTTCCGCCAAGGCCGAGTCCCTCAAAACCAAATGCGCTTCCGGCCTCAGGCAACTGGGCTTGGGCATCACTCTTTTTGCCGATGACAACAATCAAACTTTTCCCCCCGCCGGATTGCAAGACGACGCCGACAATTACCAGGAAACCTGGGACTGTTGGATCAACCGCTATATTGGCGGGCAGAATCCACTGGCCGATTTGGACGGGGGCGCCATTGACGTAGAGACGACTCCCAAAATCCTCCGCTGCCCCGCCGACACCGGCCCGGACAGCGGCTGGGTTGCCAACTACCCCAACATCTTCGGGCGACGGAGTTATGCCATGAATGCCGTCGGCCCCGATTGGGGGACCGATTGGCAAGTGCCGTGCTGGCCGACCTACATTCTACCGAAGGTCAAGGACGGCGTGGGTGTTTACTGGGAGGGCGGACCCGTGCCGGACTGGAATGCGCCCGGTTATCCGACAAAGGTGATCCTGGATGCCTCGGGAACGATTTTGCTGGCCGAGGACTGCTGCGGCAATAACGTGGCGGGAAATATCTGGCCTTGCATCTGCATTGGACCCACCAATACGTCCGGCACCACGGGTATGGGAGAACTTTACCAACTGGATGCGGGGGACCCGGACAACGAAGGGATGCTCGTCTATAAATCGCACGGCATGAAGTTCAACTATCTTTTTCATGACAATCACGTCCAGCTATTGAGCATCCAGCAAACAATCGGCTCGGGCACCCTCGCGGAGCCGAAGGGAATGTGGACGATCAAGCCGGGGGATTGAGGGGGCGCGCGAAACAAGTTCGGATAATGAGGCGCAATTCAAAACATAATGGAGGCGGCCGTCTGAAAGCGCATTCTTTGAAGACGATTGACAATTGGTCATTGAGAATTTGTAATTGGCAATTGCCAATGACCAATTTTCAATGACCAATTCTCAATCCAGAAGTCCGGAATCTTAACGTATTGCTTCGCCAACAGGACTTGCCCAAAAAAAGAAAATCCGCCCCGCCGGCGGGGCTTTTCCAATTCCGGTTTGGACATTGGCGCGCTTCCCCTCCATAATGGCCGGCCTGAACGAGATGGCCATGGACAATCCCGCGCTCAGCATCGTGCTTCCTTGTTACAACGAGGAGGACAATCTGCGCGCGCTCTTCCAGGCGCTGCATGAGGCGCTGGACCCGCTCCAACTGCCTTACGAAATCATCGTGACCGACGACGGCAGCACGGACGGCTCCTGGGCCGCGTTGAAGGAATGCGCGGCGCGCGAGCCGCGCCTCCGGGCGCAGCGGATGGCGCGCCATTATGGACAGTCCGCCGCGCTCTGGGCCGGCATCAAGACGGCGCGCGGCCGATACATCGTCACCCTGGATTCCGACCTGCAAAACGACCCGCGCGACCTGCCGGCGTTTTTGAAGGCGCTGGAAAAATTCGATTGTGTCTGCGGCTCCCGCGTGGCCGCGCGCCGGCAGGGCGACAATTGGACGCGCATCCTTTCCTCGCGCATCGCCAACTGGGTGCGCAACAAACTTTCCGGCGAGCAAATCCAGGACGCCGGCTGCACCTATCGCGCGTTCAAGAGGGAGTGCGTGGCCGATTTGAAATTCTTCAAGGGCATGCACCGCTTTTTGCCGACGCTCATCAAGATGGAAGGCTTCACGGTGACGGAGATCAGCATCTCGCACCATCCGCGCGTGGCGGGGCGGACCCATTACGGAGTCTGGAACCGGCTCTTCGCCTCTTTTTATGATTTACTGGCCGTGCGCTGGATGAAAAAGCGGATGTTCCGGTGCGAGGTCGCGGAGCGGATCAATTGACCCGGCCGCGGGCCAGGAACCAAGGGGTGAGGGACAATCCGCCCCAGGAGGCGGGATCGTGATTGGCCAGAAAGACCGTTCGCAACGCCTCGTCGTAAGGAACCAGCGCCGTCCACAGGCAACCGGGCGTGTCCTTCCACCGCGCGTCAGGCGGGCCGCCGTCCATGCGTTGAAACTTTGCTCCCTGGACTTGACGGTTCCACATGAAATCGCGGTTGGTGGCGATCAGCTTGTCGAGGTCCGCCCGCGTGAAAACCAGCCCGTGCTCGAAGGCGCCCACCATGGCCTCGACGTCCACGGCGTAGTAGCCGCCGTTGGGATGCACGCCGATCCAGTGCCGCGGCGAACCGTCCGCGTTGAAATCCCACGGGCCGGACGGTTCCCAATAATTCCAGAGAAGGTATTTGCCGTCTTCACGCTGGCGCAGGCGCGACTTCATGACGCGCCACCACTTTTCGGCGTGGGCGCGATAGACGGGTTTGCCGGTGGCCTCGTGCAGCGCCAGCAGCCAGAGGGCAATCAGGTTTTGTTTGTTGTCGGGATTGGAAAAACCATCGGTCGCGCGGCGCGCATAATTCTCCGTCCATTGCCCCGCGTTGCGCTCCATGCCGAAAGCCGGCACGACCCAAACGCCGCCTTCTTTGACTTCCCTCCAGCAATCGCGCGCCAGCCATTTCTCGAACGTGCTCTCGGCCAGCTTGAGCCAGGCCCGCGCCGGCTCGCCGAATTTTTGCTTGAGCGCCGGCTCGCGCAGGATGTCCCGCGCGCCCAGAACGGCCGGCCGCAGCGCCATCGCCTCCCCCAGCAAGCTGTCGGTAAAGAGATTGTCTTCGACCATTCCGCCGCTGCCGCTCTTGGGCCAGCCGATGAAGCCGTCGGGTTCCTTGACGCCCCGCGCCGTCCAGCAGTGGGTCCAATCGGCCAGCCGCTCCAGCCATTGGACATCGCCCGTGGCGCGGTAACCGTAATAAAACCCGTTGAGAAACGGGCTGACCAGCCAGCCCAATTCCTCGCCCATCTCGCGGTCGCAATAGCGGTTCTTGGAATCGGACAGGATGTTCTTTTCCCAGCGGGCGAGCCAATCGCGGGCCAGGGCCGTGTCCACCGGGGCTTCGGCCGCAAAACCGGCGGGCCGAAAGGCCGCCCAAGCCGCCAGCGCGGCCGCCCGTTTCAGAAATTGGCGCCGGCCATGCGCGGGAAGCTTCATATCAGTCAAACATTTTTCCAGGATTCAGGATGCCGTTGGGGTCCAGCGCGCGCCGCAGTTCGCGCGAGACGCGCATTTGCGCGGCGCCCAGAAACTTGGGCAGGAACGATTTCTTGGCCAGGCCGATGCCGTGCTCGCCGGTGATCGTGCCGCCCAAACGGACGGCTTCGGCGAAAATCTCCTTGAAGGCCTCCTCCACGCGGTGCATTTCCTCCCCGTTCCGCTCGTCGGTCAGGAAAGTCGGATGCAGGTTGCCGTCGCCCATGTGGCCGAAGGTGCCGATGCGCAGCTTGTATTTTTTGGCGACGGCCTCGACAAAACGGATCATGGCGGCCAATTCGCTTCGTGGCACCGTCGCGTCCTCCAGAATCGTCGTCGGGGCCACCCGCGCCAGCGCGGAGAAGGCGTTGCGGCGGGCGGCGGCCAGCTTGTCGCCTTCGGCCTCGTCGCGGGCCACGCGCAGTTCGCGGCAGCCTTTGTCGCGGCAGATCTGCTCCATGCGGGCGGCTTCCTCGGCCACTGCGGCGGGATGGCCGTCGGTCTCCATCAACAGCAGCGCCTGGCAATCCAGCGGCAGGCCGATTTTGGCGTAAGCCTCCACGCACTGGACGGTGGTTTGGTCCAGAAACTCCAAGGTGCAGGGAATGATCTGCGCGGCGATGATGGCCGAGACCGCCTCGGCCGCGCGGTCCATTTGCGCAAAGGTCGCCACCATTGTTTTCTTGGCCGCCGGCTTGGGGATCAGCTTGAGCAATACCTTCGTGATGATTCCCAGCGTCCCCTCCGAGCCGATGAACAGGTCCTTGAGCGAATAGCCGGCGACGTCCTTGACGCATTTGTTGCCTGTCCACATAATTTCCCCGTCCGGCAAAACGACCTCCAGCCCCATGACGTAGTTGCGGGTGATGCCGTATTTGAGGCCGCGCAGCCCGCCGGAATTCTCCGCCACGTTGCCGCCGATGGTGGAGATTTTCATCGAACCCGGATCGGGCGGATAAAAAAGGCCGGCCGCCGCCGCGGCGTCGGCGATTTGCAGCGTCGCGGCTCCCGCTTCGGCGAGCAGGGTCAGGTTGGCGCGGTCCAATTCCAGGATTTGGCCCATTTTGGCCGTGCAGAGAACAATGCACTCCGCCACCGGCACGCTCCCACCGCTCAAGCCGGTGCCCGAGCCGCGGGTGACGACGGGGATTTTCCGCTCGTTGGCGAAGCGCAGCACCTCGGAGACCTCCTGCGTTTTGGAAACCAGAACCACGCAACCGGGCATTTGCCGCAACGCGGCCGTGCCGTCGAAGGAGTACGGGATGAGGTCTTCCTGTGCGGTCAGGACGTTTGCCGCGCCCACCCGCCGTTGCAATTCGCCGATGACATCTGGAGCCAGCATCGGCCCAAGAATGAGCGCCGGAAACGGGCCGGTCAAGCACGGGCGCGTCTTTTTGAGCACGCCCGGCCCCGCGATGCGCCGTTGGGGGTGTCCCTGCCGTTATCCATTGTTGTATTGGCTTGTACTCGGCAACCAGATGCACTCCATTGCGTTGTCACCTTTTGGTCCTTTCCGGGTACTTATACGGTGATCTGATGGCTGCTGCGACTGGCGCCATGGTGGTGGTGGCGCAAAAATAGCCGGCGACAATTGCGCTTGGGCAACTGATTTCCTGCAACATTGGATTATCTATATGAAAATGAAAAATGTCTTCAGATATGCATTCCCGCTCTGCCTCGTTCTGGCTTCCATGCCGGCTCCGGCGGAACCATCGGCTCGCGCCTTGTTGGACAAAGCCCGCGATAATCTTGCGTCTGCGCCTGCGATCAGGCGTGTAGATACCACCGAACAATCCACTGCGGTTATTGTTGACCAAAGGCGGGTGGGACAAGAGCCGCAAACGAATGTCGTGACCGTCGAAATTGACCGGCCCAAACTTCTGGCGCGTCAAACGGCCGCGATCCAGGGAAAACCACTGATTATGTTGAAACAAGGGGAGAAGGCAGCCATGAAACTGGGCGCCGGACCGTGGGAAATCCCCACAGGTCCTTTTGAAAACATGGCCAAAGACATGGGGAGTCTCTTCGTCTGCGAGATTGAAACCCCCGAGTCAGATAAAAACGCTCCAACCTGGAAATTGACGGGAACGGAACTATTAGGCGGCCGCGAGGCTTTGGTCATCGAGACTGAAGGGAACACGGCGGCTCCCCTCGCCCAGGAACGGATGACCAAGGCCATGGCCAAAATGTTCGCCGGCAATCCGGCCCAGCAGCCGGCCGTGAAAGTTTTGGAGTATTCTTCAAAACACTGGATCAGCAAGTCCGACTATCATCATCTGCAGGCGATCCAGATATCGAAGGTTCAGGTGACGATTGTTCTCCCGGATGGCAAAGAGCAGATGATCGAACAAACCAGCAAGGCCACAAGCAGGTATAACTTTGAGAAGGTCGCCATCGAAATCCCCGAAGAGGCACAGAAGCTTCTCTCGTCTGGAAATGATCCCGGGCAAAAGCCCCGGCTTAAAGATGACATTTCTGAGCGAAATTCCAAACCGTAGCCATTGATGAACAGCCAATCACGCCGCCGACGGCTCTGACTGTGGTGACGGACGGCAACTGCGAAAGGGATTGACCACGCTGAGGCCGCTGTAGTTCTTACTCCAGTTTGCAGCCCTTTAAAAGACTGACCAACTTCCGCCGGTTCCTCCGCTCTTGGGTGTCACCCCGAAGGGCCAACAGCGGGGCGTTGCCCTTCGCCAGCGCGTCCAGATAATTCCGGACCAAAGAGCTTACCGAAGTCTTTTGTTGCGCGGCGGTGACGCGCGTCGCGTGATAGACTTCGTTGTCCACACTCACGGTTATATTTTTCACTTGATCACAGTAATTGTGAAACTGTGGGCTGTCAACTCCATCGTTCCGTCGGAAGCAATGGGTCAGTCACGGGGGGTAGCGATGGCTCGCCGAGCCGTCCGCAGGTTCTAGCGGTCGCCTCGGCGAGGCGACCCCACCCTTCCCCGGCCCGCTGTCACCGACCCATTGCAAAAAAAGGATGAAAAATGGAAAAAACTCCACCGTCGTTCGATCAGGGGGCGAATCAGTCTTGCCAGTTCCCAGGCAGGGACGCCGCGGCCCGCACAGCGGATGCTGCCCGGCCCGTGCCAAAAACCGATTCGCGCCCGCGCGCTGAGAATTTGAAAATTAAGGCTTGAGCGGGACGAGAAAAAAACTACTCTTGGCCCATGTCTAAGGTAAAACATATTGTCCTGTTGAAGTTCAAAGAGGGAACGACTGAGGAACAAATCACAAAGTTCTTCGAGGATGTCCTGGATTTGTCCGAGACGGTGCCCGGCATTGATGACTACGTCTCCGGCACCAATTGCAGCCCGGAAGGCAACCACCAGGGAATGACTCACGGCTTCATTATGACCTTCTCCAATGTCGCCGCCCGCGACGCCTATGTCGTCCATCCTGAGCACGAACGGGTCAAAGCGATGCTCATGACCACGGCCGAGAATGTCCTGGTGTTCGACTTCGAGGTTTGAGTCCGGTTTTCCGGCGGCGCCGCGCCCCTGTGCCCAGGCCGCCGGGAAGCCCTTTCTCCACTGTTTCAATGAAACGCACCCATCACTGCAACGAGTTGCGCCCGGCCCACATCGGCCAAAGCGTGACCCTTTCCGGCTGGGTCCATTCCCGGCGCGACCTGGGCGGGCTGATTTTTATTGACCTCCGCGACCGCGAGGGCCGCACGCAGACGGTCTTTGATCCCTCGGACATGCCAAAGGAACTGTTCGAGCGCGCCGCCGCGTTGCGCAGCGAGTGCGTCGTGAGCGTCTCCGGCAAGGTGCGCGCGCGGCCCGCCGGCACTGCCAATCCGAAAATCATCACCGGCGAAATCGAGGTCGCCGCCACGGCGCTGGAGGTGCTCAACATGGCCGCCGTGCTCCCCTTTCCTGTGGACGACCCGGAGGCGGCCCGGACGGTCAACGAGGAGTTGCGCCTCCAATACCGCTACCTGGATTTGCGCCGGCCCGAAATGGCCCGCAACCTGCGCCTGCGCAGCCAAGTCGCCTCCGCCACCCGCAACTACTTCGACCAACAAGGCTTCCTGGAGGTCGAAACGCCCATGCTCTTCAAATCCACACCGGAGGGCGCGCGCGAATTCCTGATCCCCAGCCGCCAGCATCCGGGCAAATTTTACGCGTTGCCGCAGTCCCCGCAGCAGTTCAAGCAAATCCTCATGGTCGCCGGCGTCGAAAAGTATTTTCAAATCGCACGCTGTTTCCGCGACGAAGACCAGCGCGCCGATCGCCAGCTTGAGTTCACCCAGATTGACCTGGAAATGTCCTTCATCGAGCGCGAGGACATTTACACGCTCATCGAGGGCCTTCTGCGCCGGATTTGGAAAACGGCGCTCGACCTGGACGTCCCGGCGCCCTTCCCGCGGCTCTCTTTCCAGGAGGCGCTCAATCGGTTCGGCAGTGACAAGCCTGACATGCGCCTGGCAATGGAACTGGCCGATTTCACGGAGGAATTCCGCGCCAGCCCCTTTAAGGTTTTCAGCGGCGCCATTGCCGCCGGCAGCGTGGTCAAGGCCCTAAACGCCAAGGGCCTGGCCGACGCCACCCAGGGCGAAATCGAAACGATGACCGATTACGCCAAGAGCTTCGGCGCCAAGGGCCTGGCCCAGATCAAAGTGGAAAACGGCGAGTGGAAATCCCCCATCACCAAGTTTTTCAGCGACGCCGAGAAAGCGGCCCTGGCTGAAAAGCTGAAAATCGAAGAGGGCGACCTGATTCTCTTCGCCGCCGGCCAATGGCTCAACGCCTGCGAAATCCTGGGCAGAATCCGCCTCTATTGCGCCGACGTGCTCAAGTCGCGCGGCAAACTGACCGTGGACCCCAACCGCTTTGATTTCCTGTGGGTGGTGGATTTTCCCTTGCTCTCGTTCGACAAGGAACAGAACCGCTGGTATTCCAGCCATCATCCTTTCACCGCCCCGGTGGCCGCGGACATCCCGCTGCTGGCAAGCGATCCCAAAAAAGTGCGCGGCCAGCATTACGACGTTGTTGTCAACGGCGTCGAATTGGGCGGCGGCTCCATCCGGATTCACCAGCCCGAATTGCAAAAGCTGGTCTTCGAGCAGGTCCTGCAAATCCCGCCCGAACTGGTCAAGGCCCGGTTCGGCTACATGCTGGAGGCCTTCCGTTACGGCGCCCCGCCGCACGGCGGCATCGCTTTGGGCTTTGACCGCCTGATCGCCATTTTGTGCGGCACTCCGAGTATCCGCGACGTCATCGCTTTTCCCAAGACGGCCAAAGGCGCCGACCTGATGACCGATTCCCCCGCCGGCGTCGAAGCCCGCCAACTGCGCGAGCTCCACTTGGAAGTCAAAGCGGCAAAGAAGGAGTAAAACCGAAGTCAAAACTGAACGGACAATTCGCGCGGCGACGGCTCATTGGTGAAGCGCACCCACAACAGGCTCTGCGCCGCGTCATGGCGGACCGCCTCCGGCGTTTTTCCCGCCAGCAGGACCGAACGCGGCGCGCGCGGAGCGCGGAAAAGGGCCAGACCCGGCGTGTCGGCCACCCCCTCCACCAGCACAGTGACGGCATCCGCACTTTGCCGCACCGTCCGCGCCCGGCATGCGGCGGCCAGCAGCCTTCGATCGGCCACTTCCGGCGCGTCAAGGTCCAGCAGGACGAAGCGCGAACCGGGCGCCAGTGTGACTTGCCGTTGCGGGAGCAATTCCGAGTCAAATAAATTTACAAACCGGCCGCGCAGCGTCCGCGGCGCGCCGACGATGGATTCGTCCAGCCCGGCCGCGATGACGAACGGCCCGCGCCGGAGGACCAGGCAGTTGGTTTCGCGCCACTGAAAATGAGGCGCGGGCCGGCCCTCCGCGCGCGCGGCCGCCTGGCGCACGGCGTCGGCCAACAGCGCGTCGCCGTCCGGGCTGGCGGCCAGTTGGGCCGGGTCGCGGTGAATCCAGACGACCTGCCCCTTGCCGGCGCGCATCGGGGCCGGATCATCCTTGGCCAGGCGAAGTTCCTCGAACAAGTGCTGGCGCGGAGTGGCGTAGTGGAGGCCGTTGGTGTTCCACCATTCCCGGACGGCGTTGTACGGGTCGCCGTCATCGTCGCACACCGCCAGCAGGCCGCCGCGCGTCACCCAGGCGGCCAGCGCCCGGTCGGCCTCCGCCGCCAGCGGCTTCATGCCCCGATATGTCAATAATAAGCATTGAAAGCCATCCAGGTAGCCGGGAATTGCCGCCGCCTCCAATTGCACGGGCTGCACGGGCATGCCCCGCTTAAGAAAGGGCAGCGCCAGGCCGTAAATCCCGCTCAACGCGTCGTCGCCGCGGGCGGGGTCGCCGCGCTCGAACATGAGGGAATCACCCGCCAACACGCCCAGGCCGGTGGCGCCGCAGTCCCACGCCGCGTTCGTTTGGGCCATGTCGTCGAGCGCATTCCAGACGATTTGCAATTCCGCGGCGTAAGCAGGTGGAATGGGCTGGCGCTCTTGGGGCGGGGCGTTGCGCGGATAGCGGCCGCTGAAAATCCGCTCGGGCCAGGGCGCCACTTCGTATCGCCAGACCTCCGTCTGGAAAAGAGAGGCCGTGAGCGTGCATTCCCAATTGCGCCGGTAATCCTCCCAGTTGTGGTCGGGATTGTCTTCAATCGGATCGTTCAGATACCAGACCGAGCGGCCCGTGGAACGCACCAGGTTTTGCATCGCACCGTATTCCAGAAACGCGGTTTCAAAAGTGCGCTCGCGCGTCCGGCCGCGATAGACATTGGGCGTGCGCGCCGTGCCCGTCCAAACTTGGGCGATGTAACCGTCGCAGCCGTTGAGGCGGGCCAAACTGGATTCGGGGCTGACGATGCGCCAGGCGGCGTAGTTCAACAAGCTGTGGGTTGGCACGTAGCAACGGACGTGGCGGCCCGTTTGCCGGTTGTAGTCCAGCACGCTGTCAAACACTTGCTGCAACGTCCGCCGGTACAGATAGTACTTCAGATGCGACGCCCGCCACTGCGCGTCCACGGACGAATCGGGCCGCTGCCAGGGTTCGCCGTAGAACTGGCGCCATTCCCGTTTGAACCCTTCGGAGTAACCGTCTTGCACCCAGAATTCCGGTTCCTCCAGATGCACCGCCTCGACCCCCGCCAAAAGCGCCCGGCGCACGCCGGCGCACAGGTAATTGCCGTAATTGGTGCTCGGACACATGTAAAACGCGCCGCCGCCGTGTCCGTGCGGATGTCCCGCGCCGTCGGTCTGTTCCTCGTCCTCATGGTTGCGGCCGTCGAATTGTCCGAGCAGATAATCCCGGTAATCGCCCCAGGCCACCCCGGTCATCAGGTGGACTCGGTAGCCGTGGTCGCGCCAGGATTGGATCCGTTCCGCCAGCGTGGAATCGAAGCCATAGACGATGGCCACGTCGGCGCGCAAATTGCAATCGCCCCGCCACGGCGCGTGCGTTTGGAAACAAGTCCTCTCCAGGCTCTGCTGCGGATCTGAAAAAACCTTCAGTCCGTCCGCCGCGGACCGGAATGGCAAAACCGCCGGGAAGCAGCAGAGAATCGGGAATGCCAAGTTTGCAATCCTGGAAAATCTCGGTGCAAGAGCCATTACAGAACACTTTTCATTCATTTTTCTTGTTTCTTAGTTCTGCCCAATCTTTCACACGACGATTATGGCACATCCCGGAATAAACAAAAAGCCTGCCGTAGGATTACGGTGATGACCGACGGCAAATCGAACGCCAACCCCCATTGCTTCAACTTGAAAAAAAGCCATTGAAACTGGAGCCTTTATGCCGGCGAGGCAAAGCAGGTGTCTTGGTCCAAGACAGGCCCTGTCGCAATTGTCACCCGCGATGCGCCGGAACTTCGACGGCCCCGGCCGGTTACGAGGTTGAGGTCTTGGGCGCGGGCAATTTCAGCTTTTGGCCGGCGCGGATGGATGGGGTCGGGAGATCGTTCAAGGCCATGATTTTCCTGACCGTTGTGCCGTGCGCTTTGGCGATCTTCAGCAGCACGTCGCCGGATTTGACCATGCAAACAGCACTGCCGGCCGCTGCGGCATCGGCGGTCGCGCCTGTGGCGGAGGCCGCAGCCACCGCGGCTGTGCCGGCGGGAACTTGCAGCTTCTGGCCAATCTGGAGCTTTTTCGCCTGGACATCCCGATTGGCCTCCATCAGGGCCTTGAGCGGGAGACCGCTCTTGCGGGCGATGGCGCCCAAAGTGTCGCCCTTGGCGATGACATATTCCATGGCTTTACCCGGTCCGGGAAGTGAAGCGGGTTCCGCCGATCTCACCGATGGCGCCGTGCCGGTCACGGGTATGGACTGTGGGGCGGGAACAGACGCACTGCTGCCTGCCGCGTACGTGTTGCTGATCTGTGGATCAATTGGGGCCGGCATAGTCTCTGGCGGTGCGGCGGAACCGGAAACCGTCTGCGCCGTCGTCGGAACAGAATCGTCCAGCTTGGCCTGATCCTTGGTCGTGGGGGTATCCTTGCAACCTTGGAAGAGCATGCCGCCAATGACAACGACATGCGCCGTCAGGATCATCAAGACGGTGAAATAGAAACTCGATTTTCCACCTTCCATGCCACCCTACATAGCATTCACGATGCCAAGGGGATGAAACCTAAAAACCCTTTTGGAAAAACTCCCGGATCGCTGCCAGCATGGCGGGGCGGCTGGACCATAGCGTGTCGTTGTGGCCGCCGCGGAGTTCTGTGAGGAGTTTTGGTTCGTTGGCGGCGGCAAAATTTTCCTCGGCATGATGAAAGGCGATCAATTCGTCCTGCCGGCTGTGCAGGATGAGCACCGGCACGTGCAGGCGCGGCAACTTGGCCCGCGTGTCATACTTGATGGTCGAGATCAGCCGGACGGGCAGCCACGGAAAAAGTTCCGCTCCCACGTCGGGAATGCTCGTGAAGGTGCTTTGCAAGATGAGGCCGGCCACTTTTTCGCGCAGCGCCAGTTCTGCAACCACGCCGCCGCCCAGGGACTCGCCGTAGGCGATGATGCGGGTTCCCGGCACGCCATTGGCCGTCAGCCAATGATAAGCCGCCTGCGCGTCGCGATAGGTGTTTTCCTCGCCCGGTTTGCCGTCGCTGCATCCATAACCGCGGTACTCCAGGAGCAAGACGCCCGCTCCGGCCTCAAGCAACAGGGAGGCCAGGTCCAGCCGGTGGCTGATGTTGCCGGCGTTGCCGTGGCAGACCAGCACGACGGGACTGGAGGGGTTTTGCGCCGGGAAATACCAGGCGTTGACGCGCCGGCCGCCTTCCACCGGAATGAAAACATCCTGGAACGGACGGCCCAATTGCCCGGGCGCCCCGTCCATTCGACGCGAGGGGAAATAAATCTGCTTATGTTCAAACCATCGCAACATCCAATAGCTGGCCAGGCAACACAGGCCGATTATGAGAAGCGCAAACCATGGTCGCCGGGTGAGTTTCATTCCGTGCTCACCCGCAAATCAGCAAACCGGATGGGCGTGCCGGAGTAAGGGCTGCCCCATATCGAGGCTCGGCCCGGATGCGGCTCCGCTTTTTCCTCCAGCGCAATCGTCCAGTCCTTTGGCTCGGCTTCCGTTTGCGGCCAGGCCTTGCCCTCGATCTTCCAGATTGGCCCTGGGGCCGGGCGCACGCGCAGCTTGAGCACCGTCCAGACGCCCGTCTTCCAATGGAACGGCGCGCTCGCCAACGATTCATCGCCTTTGTAAATCTCCAGCGCGTCCTTGGCCGGGGAAACCTTTAACTTGTAGCCGTTCTGGCCGTTGAGACCGACGCCAAAGCTGGGAAAGCGCCGCCCCTTGGAGGTGCCATAGATGCGCGCGCTGACGCACACCCCGGCGTTGGTCGTCGGCCCGAACAGCACGCCATAGGTGTCCAGCGGCGCGCCGGGCAGTTCGACGTACCGGTTGCCCTCGCTTTCCTTGACCGAGAAATCGCCGTTCAGCACCAGAAAATCGTCCGGCAGCGGGCCCGGAACGGCTTTCTCGAAATTGTTTTCGTAAAGGATTTTCCCGGCGTCCGCCGCGCCGGCGGCCAACGCCAACCACAACATCAGCACGGCCGGCCAGGCGATGGACAAAGCGCGTTTGTTCATGATGATTGCGGGGTTTCTACTCGTCGCGCAGCGCCTCCAGCAGTTCCCCGCGCAAGGCCAGGCGCGCGGCGGCCCACGTCCAGAACAACCCGCTGACCAACACCAATCCCAGCGCCGCCGCCAGCGGAAGATAAGATACGCGGGCCGAGGGCGAAAGCAAGGACGGCAGCACGGCGACCAACCCGGCCAGCGCGCCAAGGGCCAATCCCAACGCCTGCAACACCGCGTGCTCCCCCACCACCAGCCGACGCAACACGCGCGGGGAGTATCCCACGGCCGCCAGCAGCGCCAATTCGCCGCGCCGCTCCAGCACGTTGCGCAACACGACCACTCCCAGACCCACGCTTCCCAGCAGCAGGCCCAATCCGCCCAGAACCTGGAAGGTGTCCAGATAAGTGTTTTGCACGGCGTTGAAAGCGTTGAGCTTGTCCGCCGCCGGCGTCAGTTCCAGTCCGCGGTCCCGCAACGCCCGCGTCAATGCCGCCGAAACCGCCGCCATCCCGCCCGGCGGGGCGTCCACCAAAAACATCCGATACCCGGCCTCGCTTGGAAAATGCCGGACAAAAGCCGGCTCGGCCACCAGGAGGCTGCCTTGCAGGATGGAATTGGCCACCGCCCCGACGAGCCGCACTTTGAACGGCCGCCCCTGTTCATCGGTATAGGCGATGGTGTCGCCAATCTTTTTGTGCAGCGCCCAGGTGATCGTCGCCTCGTCGCCGACGGCCGGGATTTCATCGCCCTCTTTCTCCAGCGGCACCGATGGCTGGGCGGCGTCGGAAGGAACAGCGGCGGGACGCCGCTGCCCCTCTTTCTCCAGCAGCAGCCAGGGCCGGGTGGCGTAGGAAGCGTCGGCCAATTGGGCGAAGGTGAATGCCTTGCGCTCTTGAAACTCGCGCGGATTGATCCCCAGCAGGCGCGGCGTTTGCGCACGATTCAAATTCAGGCAACTGGCGTCGTCCCCGTCATGCACCCGCAACGAAACCACTGCCACGCCGGAAAGCGTGCCCGCGTCCAACCCGAAAAACTCCCGCCCCGCCGCCGTGTTCAAATCCTGCACGATGGGCAGCGCCGATTCGCCGATGAACGCGAAACCGCCTGTCCCCGACCTGCGCTGCCCGCTGTCGCGCGTCGCGTCCAGCTTGTTGGCCTGGACGGCGGCAATCAAAAATGCGCCCGCGGCCAGCAACGCCACGACGGCCAGACTGCGCCGCCGCTTGCGCGTGCAACCGCGCACGCTGAGACCGGCCAACGTGAGCGGACGGGAGGCCGCGTGGCCGGCCATCGCGCGAAACCAGACGGCGGCCGCAGCCACGCCGGAGATCAACAGGAGAGAGCCGGCGCTGAAAAACGACTCCACGTCCGACGCGTCGTGCCTGGCCAGCGCGGCGGCGACCACGCCCAGCGCGCCCAGGCCGCAGACCACGGCGACCCAACCTGCCCAGTGCCGCCGCCGCCGTGTCCCGGCGATTTCGCGCTCCAACTCGTTGCCCTGCTCCAGCAATTCACGCGCCGGACGTCCCGCCTGGGCGCGCACGGCCAGCCAGATGACCAGCGTGCTGAACACTACGCCCGAAAGGCCGCCCGCGGCCAGCGTCGGCGCGGTGACGTGAAATCCCAGCGGCGAGTTCGCCACCGCCGCGCGCCACATCGTCGTCAACCCGTAGAGAATCCCCTTCGCGTAAAGAATCCCCCCCGCCACGCCCAGCGCGCTTCCCGCCACCGCTATCAGCGCGCCCTCCATAAGAAGCAGGCGGCGCACTTGCGCCGGCCGCCAGCCCACCGCCAGCAGAACGCCCACCTCGGTCGCGCGTTTTTCCAGGCCGAAATGAAACAGCAGCGCCAGAAGGATCAGCGCCGCCACCACAAGAAAGAAACTGAAGCCGATGAACAACCCGCCGAAATCCTCCGATTGCGAACTGGCCGCCAGCGCCTGTTGCCGCACCGGCGCGAAGGCCAGGCCGATGGAGGCCGGGTCCAGTTTGGAAAGCAACTCGCCCTCCACCGCCGCGCGCGAAACCCCGGCGGGATAGCGGATCGCCGTCACGTCGCCAAATCGGTTGCCCCACATCCGCCGGCCCGCCGCCAGCGTGACAAACGCCTTGGGCGTGCCGCGGTATTGCTTCCAATACTCCTCGTCCTTGGGCCGGATTTTTTGCATGTCAATCGTGAAGCCTGCGTCCCAATCCTGCGTCTTCTCCGCCTTGGCGATGCCGGGAAAATCGGGCATGAGCGTGCGGTCGCCCATCGGCCCTTCCATCGGCGCGACGCTCCGGACGCGAAAATCCGACCGCTTCTCCTCCAGCCGGTGCGTCGCGTCCGGGACAAAATACGTCAACTGCAATTCGTCCCCCACGCCAGCTTGCAAATCCTCCGCCAGCCACGAGTTAACGATGATTTCCTGGTCGCCCATGTCCGGCGGGACCAGCGGCGGTCCGGCGGCGGCGGCCATCGAGTAAGGCGTTGCCCGCGCCCCGTCGCGCAGCTCGTTGACGAAGTAAGTCAACACCAATTCCCGGTCCCGCGCCGGAGCGGCCGTCACGATGGCGGGGTCAATGAAAACACGGTCCGTGCGCAGTTCCGATCCGCCGGGCGTGTCGCGCCATTCCAAGCCGGCGTCGGCGATCGTCCAGTGCTGTTTCAAGTCCGGCTCCGGCCCGGCGGCCAGAAGGAGATTGGCCCGGCCCGGCTGGCCGGCCGCCGCCTGCAAAACGGACAAGGGCAGAAAGGCGTTGAACGGCGCGGCCTGATTGGCCTGCAAACCGAACCGTCCAAACTGCGCGTCCGAAACCACGCCGCCCACCCTCAATCGCATCGCCGTGGATACATCCTGGCGCGGGGAAATCGGCGCTTCCAGCGAAAGCAGCGAGGGCTTTTGCGCCCGCAGGATGATCGTGTCGCCAACCTTTGCGCGCAATTGCGCCGCCAGCGCGGCATTGAGAAGAACGGAATCCGGCGCAAACCGCGGCACAACCGGTGTTTGCGCCAACGCCCAAAAATTATCGTTGACTCCAAGGATCTGGACGTGGTTGGCGCGCGCCGATTGGTCGGGCGTGGCGGCCGTGCCCGGCAATTGCAGCACCGCCGCCGCCCCCGGCAGCTCCCCGGCCAGCGCGGAGCGGAAAAAGCGGTCGCGGGAGGCCAGCGCGAACGTGCAGTGGCCAATCCGGGCCAGCGCCAGATCGCGCAAGCTCACCCGCACGCAATCCCCAATGGCCAGCGCGCCGACCAGAATGGCCGCGGCCACCGCCACCCCCAGCAAGGTGCCAAAATGGCCGCGGGCATAGAAACGCAAATTGGACCGCAACAAATTCAACATTCAGAGTTTAGCCGCTCCTGGTCCCAATATTAAGCGGAATTTGAGCGGCAAATGAATGGCGCTCTCCAGGTTGCCAAATCCAGGGGGTTTGGGGTTTAATCCAACGGTGGATGTCAAAGTCAAAATCTGCGGCATCACCAGCGCCGCCGACGCCCAGGCCGCCGTCCAGGCGGGGGCCGACGCGCTGGGGCTGATGTTTTACGCCGGCAGCCCGCGCCATGTCCCGATGGACCGGGCGCGGGAGATCGCGCGCGCTTTGCCGCCGTTTATCATTCGCGCGGGCGTCTTCGTGGACCCGGACCCAGAGGAGGTCTTCGAGGCCGTCCGGCTCTGCGGATTGAACTTGCTCCAATTCCACGGCGCGGAATCCCCGGAGTTCTGCGAGCAATTCGGCCTGATGACCATGAAAGCCTTCCGCATTCAAAACGCCGATTCGCTCCAGCCCATCAGCGCCTTCCGCACCCATGCCATCCTGCTCGACAGCTACGTCGCCGGCCAGCCGGGCGGCACCGGCGAAACCTTCAACTGGGAACTCGCCCGCCAAGTCACCAAGCTGGGCCGGCCCGTCTTCCTGGCCGGCGGTTTGACTCCGCAAAACGTGGCCGAGGCCGTGCGCACCGTCGAACCCTTCGGCGTGGACGTTTCCAGCGGCGTCGAGCAATTTCCGGGCAAAAAGGACCCCAAAAAAATGCAGGACTTCATCGCCGCCGTGCGCGGTGCCTGACCCGCCGTGAACCCGACCGCCTCCCGCTGCCCCTGGCCCGTTGACGACCTCTACATCGCCTACCACGACACCGAATGGGGCGTGCCGTTGCACGACGACCGCGCGCTCTTTGAATTCCTGGTCCTGGAAGGAGCGCAGGCCGGCCTGAGCTGGCACCTCGTTTTGAAAAAGCGCCCGCATTACCGCGCCGCCTTCGACCAGTTCGATCCGCAAAAAGTGGCCCGCTACACCCCGGCCAAAATCAACCGGCTCCTGGCCAATCCGGGCCTCATTCGCAACCGCCTCAAGATTGCCTCCGCCGTCCGCAACGCCCGCGCCTTTCTGGCCGTGCAGGAGGAATTCGGCAGCTTTGACCGTTATATTTGGCGCTTCGTGGACGGCTCTCCCATTGTCCATCATTTTCGGTCGATCAAGGAAGTCCCCGCCCGCACCCGCGAATCCGACGCGATGAGCCAGGACTTGAAGCAGCGCGGCTTCAACTTCATTGGCTCGACCATCTGCTACGCCCACATGCAAGCCACCGGCATGGTCAACGACCACCTGACCCATTGTTTCCGCCACCGGCAGTTGGCGGGAGGCTGAATTCATCGAACTTCAAAGACTTTAAAATGGTATTCTTGTTCAACTGGAGCGGCTTTTTGAGTCTGACGGCGAGTTGACCTTTTCATTCCATGGGATTGCTCCAAAACTCCCGCTTCCCATCGCTTCCCGCCTATGGTAGAGTCAAAACCGTGAAGACCATTCCACCAGGGACGTAACGGGGTCAGTTAAAATCAGCGACTTGCAAACTATGCGTCTTATCAAGACCCATTTTCGGCCGAAAAAGGAGGCCATTTTGCAGAAAAACCGGGGTCCCACGGAGAATATTTTACACTTTTCAAGCCAAGAGGCAGCCTCACTTTTAGGGTGGGGGATTGGTTCTCAGGCGACGTCGCAGATGAACTTGAAACGAGGGTTAGCAGGCGGCACATCGGGCGATGTCAGGTTGCTTTTGCGCTCCAGGGCCGCGCGGCTTGCGACGCTTCGCGCCCTTGGAAAGCCGGCTAAACAGTGGATGGGGTTTGCCGTCCAGTTGATCAAACAAAAACGCAAACTGGCCGGTTGACTTTGCCTCTCCCGCAATTCAGAAACTCGCTTTAAAAATCGCCCCGAGAATGGTCTGGACAGTGCGAGCCTTGTGTGGCACCATTGGTAGCGAGCTGGTCGGCCGGGCGCCGCGAACAGCGCCGTGGCAGAAACGAAACCAGGAAAGAAGTCCACCTTAAATGAGATTATGAACACCAAACTGAGTACGTTAACGCACCTGACGAGACGAATGATGACAACCTCTCTTCTGCTCGCCGCCCTGCTGACCGCAGGCGCCCTCAGAGGGCAGAACGCCCGGGCCCAGGAGAGGGCCAGGGGGGAACAATTGCTGCTTCAGGCACGCAGGGATATGGCCGAAGCGAACCGGATTTACGAGGCTTCCATAACGGCCGCGCAAGCCGCCGAGCGCGACCAGGCCATGGCCAATCAGAAAAGACTGGAAGCGCGCAAGTTGCAGCGCGAAGCTTTTCTCCTGATTCGCGATTCCAACCGCATGAAGGCCGCCGAGTGTCGCGCACGGGCCGAACAAGATGAACTGCAGGCCAAGACCGAAGATGCTCAACTCATACATCTGCGGGGACTCCTGGCGCACCAACAACAAATCGCCGCCGATGCCAAGGCCGCCTCCGCCAAGATTCGGGACGCAGCCAGTAATGCGTCCGACCCGGCCGAGAAAGGGGAGCTGAACAAAATGGCGGACACGTTAAACGAACAAGGTGCTCAGGCAAGTGCCGAGGCAGCCCGGATTGAACAGCGCCTCCCGCTGGTTCGAACGGAGATCACCCGCCTCAATGCTTCCGCCACTCAGTGGAACGAATTAGCCCAGAAACTCGCCCCAACCGAGAAGTAATCGGGTGCTTTGCGGTCGAAGCGCCATGAATTTGGCTTCCGATCTTACAGGCGGCTGGCAACAATCAATCAGCCGCCCTTTTAACAGCCAGGAACCATTCCGCTTCCTGGAAGCATCTGGACATCAGCAAGTTACAAACTACGCGTCTTTTCAAGGTCTGTTTTCGGCCGAAAAAGGAGGCCATTTTGCAGAAAAACCGGGGTCCCACGGAAAATATTTTACACTTTTTTTCGCGTTTTTCCGGTTTTTCCAGATTTTTCCCGTCGCAACCCATTGCCTTCCAGGCACAAGCGGCGGCCAAGACCCTCCAAAATAAATCATACCTAAAATCCTACCGTAGGTTTTCTGTCCGCCCCGCGATGCGCCATAATCGCCGCATGAAGGTCGAAATGACAGGCCGGAACCAGGGACGCCAAGGTCCGACGTCGGGACAACGCCAGCCCGACTTGTGCGCGCAGCGCCTTGGAGCGCTTAACGGCAGTTCCGCTTTTGGACGCCGACCGGAAAGCGACGCTGGCGCGCGGCCACCAGAAACTGCAATTCAGCCCCGCCCGGTAGCGGTTGGTACAAGCCAGTACAAGTCAGTACAAGTGAATATAACCAACAAAAAAAATCTCGCGCATCTGCAATGCAAGAACACCTGCCACTCGCGAAGAACCGGCAACGCAAGAAATGGAGGCAGAAAAATGTTCTGTTCCCATCTTTTTGCCCCCGTCTTTTTGCCTGTAAAGTGGAAGAGGCGTCCCGCCTCTTGGCTGGGGGAAAAACAGGATTAAGATTAAGATCAGGAAGCGGCGGGGGTTCCAGAGGCAGGACGGGTGACACGGATGTCGGTATTTTCTCCCGGCGGCTGAGGGACGCCGGTTTCGGGTTGCCAGACGACTTCGTAGATGCGGACCAGATCGCGGAACCCTTTGACCTTGCGCATACCCCATTCCAGGCACATCCCGGCCAGTTGGGGATCGTCCTGTTGCAGGGCGCGGAAAGTGGCTTCGCCGATGATAATGCGGCCGTGGCCGGAAACGCCTTCCAGGCGGCTGGCCAGATTGACCTCGCGGCCGAAAGCGGTGTAGTTGAGGAGGTGGGTTTCCGACCCCATGAATCCGACGATGGCCACGCCCGTATTGATGCCCGTGCCCATCGAGAGCACCGGCAGGCGGGGCAGCAAAGGCAGCCCCTGGCGGGCGCGCTCCTGGTTTTGCTCTTCGCGCTGCTGGTTTTGCTTCAGGCGCTCCAGATTCAACTCGGACATGGCGCGCTGGGCCTGAATGGCGGCGCGCACGGCGTCCAAGGCGTGATGGGGATTGGGCAGAGGAGCGCCCCAGAAGGCCATGACACAATCGCCGATGTATTTGTCCAGCGTGCCTTTGTGGCTCTTGACGACATCGGCGATAATGCCCAAATAGGTGCTGACGGTCTCGAGGGTTTCCTTGGCTTGGGCGTCGAAATAGGCGTCGGCCGCGGCGCCGCTGAGATCATGTTCCTTGACGTATTCGGCGGCTTGCGCCTGGGTGACATCGGTCAACTCGGTGAAACCGCGCACGTCGGCGAAATAGATGCTGATCTCGCGGCGCTGGCCGCCGACACGGATCGTTCCCCCTTTCAAGAGGTCGTTGACAACGTCCGGGGAAAGGACGCGGGAGAAGAGCTGTTTGATGATTTTTTTCTGGGATTGTTCGAAGCGCACGCGGTGGACCAAGGACAGGCCATGGGTGACAATCCCGGCGCAGAAGATGGGCAGGAAAATGGGGACCCAAAGCCGGAATTGCACATAGAGCCAGGCGCACAGCGCGATGTAGAGCGCGCCGAAGGCGAGCATGAGAAGCGTGCCGTTGTAAACCCGCTCGACCACCCAGGTGATCCAGGCGGAGAAGGCGCCCACGATGACAATGAGCAGCAGGTTCAACCACAGTGGAGTGGGCCGCACGAAGCGGCCGGTGATGACGGAATTGGCGACGTTGATGTGTTTGTTGACAAGAAACGTGCTGTGGTCCAGCGGAGTGGCCCCGACATCGGACAGATCGTTGCCCGTGGCCGTGGAGCCGATGACCACCAGCTTGTCTTTCCACTGGTTGGTTGGCGGTTTGCCCGCCTTGCGGTCAAGGAGCGCCTGGAGCAGTTTCTCGAACGCCCCCTGCGTGATTTGCGGATCGTTTTGTTTGACGGACCAATCCACGTAGAAGTAACCCTGGCCGTCCACCGGAATGGAACGGACGATGCCATTGGGGCCATGCAGAACGACGCGGCCCGGCTCGATGAGGGGATGGTCCAAGTCGAGATTCAATTCGCGCGCCGCCAGGAGGATTCCCATGCTCCAGGCCCGGAACATCCGGAAGGGCACGATGGCGGGCGGGAAGTTCGCCGGGACTGTGTTGAAAATGTTGGTGATGTCCGGCGCGGCGATCCTTCCGGAGTCGTCGGTGGGAAAGGACTTCAAATCGCCGTCTTTGGAGACAAAGGTGATTTTGCGCGGCTGGACCAGCGTTCTGGCGAGGTCCCAATTGTTGTGGGCGGCCACTTGCAACATGATCGGGTCCCAGTCGTGATAGTCCTGGAAGGCCCGGTCCCGCCGAAGGACGCCGTCCGGGTCGCGGTCCACCGAGATGTTGGCGACGGCCCAGGACTGGCTGCGGAACTTCCGATGCGGCATCACGTCGGAATCGGCGGCGAGGATGACATTGGCCGATTGACGGATCTGTTGGGCAAAGAGGTCGTCGGGACTGATGATCGAACCGTCGGGCATTGTCACCAAGGGGTGGTCGTTTCGCAATTCGGCGAAGAGAACGTCGAAGGCCACCACTTTGGCCCCTTGGAGGGAGAGTTCCTTCAAGGCGGCGGCGTAAACATCGCGGGGCCAATAGAGGCCGTAGTCGAAACCGAGCTTTCCGTTTTTGACCAGGAAGAGGGTATTGTCGCTGATCTCCACCAGGCCGAGATTGGACGCCAGCTTGGAGGGCGGGGGAGGAAAGTCATGGGCCAGATGGACGCGCCAATCAAAGAACATCAATTCCAGCCGCTCAACGCGCAAGATCTCCAGAAGGCACACGGCAAGGATGACGGGCGCGGCGATAAGAAACGTGGGCGACATGAAAAACTTCAGGCGCACAGGCGTGAGCAAAGCAAAAAACCCGGAGCAACGCAAGTTACTCCGGGTTGAAATCCGAACTCACTCCGCCCGACCTGTTAGCTCGGCGAAGATGGAGTGCCACTGGGCGGGCTGCCTGTGGGATACTTTGGAATCGTTGGCGGGGGCGGCGGAGGGGCGCCTTGAAAATAAGTAATCATCGCATCGATCTCGGTCCTATACTGGTTAAGTAACTCGAGGGGCGACGGAACAACGTCGCCGTAACCGGGCGTCCAGGACTCACCCGTGTTGAGCGTCTTGACTATCGTCTCGCTGTTGACAATGGCGGAGACAATCAATTGGCCCGTCACACTGGTGAAAGTGACCTTGTACTCACCCGTGGGCTGCAAACCCGCGACGACGTTGAAGTCCGTTCCGCGAACACCGGCGACACCGTGAGGGGTCTTGATCTCGTAGGTGGAATTGCCGGTAACCTTCTTCACGTTGCCGGCAATTTCGCCGTTTTTGAGGTCAAGCATTGTCTCGGTGTCACTGTCGCGGGCGGAGCCGATGCGTTCCATGGTGGGGATGACCATGGTGGTGTCTGCAGCGACGCGCACGGCGGAGGCCAAGCCATTGACGTTGAGATAGATGTAGGAATCGGGGCCCGTGGTGATCGTCGTCCCGGGGGCCAACTCCATATTGACTCTAAGTTTTTCCGGGACGCCCGCCGGGATGGTGAAGGTGGCGGTGCCGGAGACGCTCCTGACAATGGCCTTGCCCATGACATGACCGGGTTCCGCCGACTTGAGACTCGACACTCCGGCCAGCGCAAGCACAAGCAGATAAGCTGCAAAGGTTTGGATTCTTTTCATAAAATTTGTGATTAAATGTGCATCGTCGAGGGCGAGTTTACAAGTTCAGCCTGAATTGTCAACTCCCAAAAGAGAAAAAATGCGATTTTTTTTCGGCTCCATTTTCCCCTTCGGGGCGCGCCATTCGGGGCCATTTTTGATTCGCAAGCCACACGCACTCAGCGACATACACAAACCTGGAGGAATTCAAACCCACGCCGGGCCGCATTTTTCACTTGGATTGGCATGGATTAAGTTTAATAAAGTATTGCCGTTGGAAAGGCGCCGGAGATAATGGAAGGCAGAGTGATCAATGAATGGAACATCCAGTCGCGCGCCCGCGCCTGCCAGGGATGCGAGAGGGCCTTTGCCGACAAGGAGCCTTACCACACGCTGCTCTTTGAGGAAAAAGAGCAGTATCGGCGGCTGGACATCTGCGCGGCTTGCTGGGAAGGGCAGTATCGGGAAGGGGCCAGTGAGCGCAAGGGCTTCATCTCGCAGTGGCAGGGGGTGTATCACCAGCCTGAGGCCGCGCCGCCGGACCCGATCCAGAAGGAATCGGCCCAATCGCTGCTGCGCAAATTGATGGAGGCCAATGATCCGCGGCACGGGCCGGTTTGCTACATTCTGGCGGTGATGCTGGAGCGGAAGAGGATACTCAAAGTCAAGGAGCAGATCCAGGGCCAGGATGGGCGTGTGTTCATATACGAGCATCCCGGAACGGGCGACCTTTTCACCATTGCCGACCCGAACCTGCAACTGAATCAACTGCAGGAGGTGCAGCGGGCCACCGCCGATCTCCTGGCTCACGGGCTGAACCCGCCGCCGGCGGCGGCGCCGGCGCCGCAGGAGAGCCTGGGCGCAACGGCCGGGGGGTGATGTTTGTGCCGGACCTCAACGCGCTCCAAGCGGAGATTCAGTATCAGTTTCGCGACGCCGGGCTGTTGCGTCTGGCGCTGACCCATCCGTCGGTGGCGCACGAACGGGGCCGGATGGTGCCGCACAACCAGCGATTGGAGTTTCTGGGTGACGCGGTGCTGGGTTTGGTTTTGACAGGCGAGATGTACGAGAGGTTTCCCGACGTGAGCGAAGGGCCGCTGACCAAGGCGCGGGCGCAGTTGATCAATCGCCGCACGCTGGCGGAGCAGGCGCGGCAAATCGGGCTGCAGAACCACTTGATTTTGAGCCGGGGTGAGGAGGCCAACCTGGGCCGCAGCCGCACTTCCGCCTTGGCCGACGCGTTCGAGGCGGTGGTGGGCGCGGTCTTTCTGGACGGCGGATTTGACCAGGCGCGGGGCTTTGTGCTGCGTTGTTTCCACCGGGCCTTTGGGGAAATGAAAGACATTCCGACGCTGGACAATCCCAAGGGTGAATTGCAGGAGCTTTTGCAGGCCAAGTCAGCCGAGGCGCCGCACTATGAGATGGTGCGGGCCAGCGGCCCCGATCATGACCGGGAGTTTGAGTGCGTGGTCACACACGGCGGGGTGGAATTGGGCCGCGGCCGGGGCAAAAGCAAAAAGGAGGCCGAGAGCGAGGCGGCCATGGCGGCGTTGAAGAAATGCAGAAGCGGCGCGGGTGAAAGGTCGTAAAAGGGGCTTTGCCGTTGCTCACGGATTGCTGACGCGGAAAAAACGGTGCGCCACGAGCGGCGCCAGCGACGGCGACTGCCAGTAGGAGCCGTCGCCGGTGAAGTTGGTCAGGAACGTCCAGGCGCCGGCGCTCAGATCGTCCTTGTATTGCACGGTGTAGCTGCGGTTGGTGATGGTGTTGAAACCGAATTGAAACTGTCCGTCTGTCACCGCCGGGGAGATGATCTGCACCGGCACCGCGCTGGTGACCACCAGCGTCGCGCCGCCGCCGGTATAATTGATGGTCATGCCTTGCGGGAGCATCACGTTGGTGAAGGTGCCGTTGCGTTGGAAGCTGGTGAGAAACGGGAACGTCGTGCCGACGGGCGGCGCATAGCCTCCGGTAATGTAAGCCCTGAGCGTGCCACTCAGCGTGACCGGGCTTAAACCGGGAAGAGTAACCTGGCCAAAGTCCATGTTGGTCGCATTGGTCCCGCGGATGGGAATGACCAACGTTCCATGCGCCGTCTGGATGAAAGTGCCGCCTTGAAGAGTGAGGTCTCCCGGCGCGTTATAAAAGAGAATAAACACCCCGTCGTTTGTGATGTCGCCGGAAAAGGTGATCAAAAGAATCTCCACTTCATCGTCCGAGAAGGTAAGCCCGTCATTGGCGGCGATGGCCCCGCTGCCCTCGACATTCCCGTGAATCACAGTCGGATCGTCAAACGTGATTTTGCCGCCCTCCAAGATAAAGTCGTCAAGGCCGGCAAGATCGTCAAGCTCTGCGAGTTCAAGATTGCCTTGCCGGGCAATGACCTTGCCCAAATTGACTAACTCTATCCCCAAGACGGAAGTACCGCTGGTGTCGGCTTTGGTAATCACCCCGGCGACTTCATTGGTCAGGACGGGGTGCCTGTTGGTGGAAATATCGTTGAAATACGAATCGCAGCCAATGTTGAAGTGTCCGGCATTATTGAAGACCACGCCGTCTCCAGCGTTGATGACGAGGAGGCCGTTGCCGTTGGTCCAGTTCACGGTGCCGGCGTTGGTGATGATCGAACCGACAATGGTCCCAGCGGATAGGTTCATGGCCGAGCTTGAGTCAATGGACACAACGGCATTATTGATGGTTCCACCATTCCACACAAAGAGGCCGCCGTTATCAACGAACAAATAATTTTCGTTGCCGTTGAGGATTCCACCGTTCTGGAAGAGTTCTGCCCCGTCAACTTCCAAAGACCCCAATTCGGGAAACGTCAAGGTCACACCCGAATTCATGGCGACCGAGCCGACGCCGTAGCCGGTGAGTCCTTTGATCACGCCCCCCAGTTCCTCGAGACCATAATTGCCGGCCTTTAGCTGAATGGCTGCACCGCTGGCGACTTCCCAGGTAGCAATGCTGGCGCCCGCGGCAAACTCCAGGTTGCCGTTATAGACCCTGACGTCGCCGTTATAAAACGGTATGCCCATGACGGTGGCAGCGTTGCTGTTGGTGGAGCCGAGCTGTTTTTCGAAGATGCCATCGGTGTTTTGAATCGAGGCCACGCCATAACCGGGGGATCCCCCGGTCAACGGTTGCAGTTGGCCATCGCCAAGAGCAATGAAGAACCCGGCATTGACGATTTGCGCGTTGTATCCCATGAACAGCACCCCCGAATCCACCCAGTTGATGAAGCCGTTGTTGGTCACGACCACATTCTGGAGCGTCAGGCCGTTGAGATTGTTGATCTCCATGACGGCGTTGCTGTCTATCAAAATGGTGCCCGTCACATTGGTCTCAACGCCGGTCAATCCGCCGCCCAACCACTGAAAATTGCCGTCTTGAAGCACCTCCAGCGTGCCGTTCAAAGCGAGATCGGGAACGCTGTTCGAGCCCATTAAGAGGTTGCCGGAAACGGTCACGGATCCATTCAGCGTATGATGGCCTCCCTCCAGATCCATCGTCCCCGCGCCAAGGATAAGGGCCTGGTCATGGAGGGCGGTATTGGCGGTATCAATGATCGCTCCATTGGTATTGGCAAAGAAATCACCGCTGGCAGCCAGCGTTCCTTGAAACTCCAGCGTGGCGCCGGTGAAAACATCCACGATGCCGGAGGGTGCATTGCTGAAGAGCGCCGAACCCGTGGTCACTATGGCCAGACCGTCGGGCACATCAAGTCCGTGATTGTTGATGAAAGCGGCTCCGGTGTAGTCGTACAAGACCAACTGGGAGCCGCCTTGAAGGCTAAAAGTCCCATTGTTTATCAGCGTGACCTCGGCCCCAAACTCCAAGACTCCGTTGGAAGTGATGGTGGACCGGCCGTTCAACGTCATGGGACAACTCAGCGTCGTCGTATTGTAAACCGGAATTTGCGGTATCGGATCCACCTCGAATGTGCCTTGGACAGTGATGCCGGCGCCCGGCGAGAGCGTGGCGTATTGACATTCCATGTCGCCATTCACCGTCAGGCTGCCCCCTCCCTGCAAAATGCTGGAGATCACCGTCAGGTTGTTCACGGTCGCCGGGGAGAAGTCCACACTCACGAAGAAGCCATTGTTGATGGCGCCGATACTCGCGTTGTCCCCGTCGCCGGGCGGGCCGTTGGTGGGGTCCCAGTTTTCGGGTTGGGACCAATCCTGATTATAGGGTGGAGGCGCCTTGCCCGTCCAAGAGTAGTCGGTTGCCAAGACAGAGGCGGCGCCAAGGCACCAGAGCACGAAAAGGGAAGCCATACTTATGGTTTTCATAAGCTTCAAGATAAATGCTGGCACATAAAAAGCAAACGTAAATGCTCGGTGCCGAGGCGGCGAAGCGCCTTGAGTAAATCCCGTTGGGCTTCGATCCCCCGCCCCGCCCTGCCAAGATGGGCAAAAACTGCCGGTTCGGACCGCCATCCGGCCCGATCAAACCTCGTTTGAAGCATTTTTTACTTTGATTGACTTTGATTAGCTTTGATCTGGCGTTATTTGGCTTTGTTGGCCCGCCGCCCTTTCCATCGGAAGGCACGATTTAGCCGGATTTGGCCGATTCACCGATTCCGTGTGTTTTGGGGGGGTGAATACGATTTATCAGGTGGTATCCCCCCTGCAATATTCAGCAATATTTGCAGTCTGGCGCCCCTTGAGCCTTTAGCCTTCTGCCTTCCGCCTTGGCTGCCCGTTGGGGTAGTGTCCCCCCTGCAACTGGCTGCAACTGGCTGCAACTCGGGTCCTGATACGGCCCTTGAAGGACCCCCTGGATGGCCTATTGGACGCCTATCCGTGAAAAAAGCGCAAAGTGCGACTGGCCTTGACTGGCCTTGACCAGGCGCGATTTCACGCACCTAATGATAAGGCCGCAGGATAGACGACGAAAGAGCAGCCGCCAGAAAAGCGCAAGAGACACAGCGCGGCAAGTCGCAACCAAAGACGAATTGGCCGCAAAAGAACACAAGGACCGCAAAGAGAATAAACAACATAAGCTCCTGTCTATGTGTTCCTTGTTCTTTCGTGGCAAAGGTCTTGTCAAAAAAAACAAAACTCATCGGTATTGCACCACAAAAAATTGGACAGGATGGGGGTGGATATAGAGTGGATTCCCTGTCCACCAAAAGTTCAGCGGCGGTGGATGATTCTGCATCCTGCCATTCCGAAGGTTCATTTTGTGAATTGGGGTGGCTCCTATCTGGCGGGATTTGAACCCTCGATGGCTGGCCGGGAAGCCCGCCCCGCCTGCACACGAGGCAGGGCGAGGCTCCAGCCGGACCGCCGGCCCCTTCATCGCTTTCCCACTGCAAAATGTCAAAGAACAGGCGCCGGAGCGCCGCCAACAATCCATATTACCACGTTTTTATGGGACTGCAAATAATAAGTGTTAAATATTTTTCCGCGCCAAAGCAGTTTTCATGCCGGGCCGCGGATTTTCCGGCGGCTTTTTCCCGCGCAGCGGGCATAAGGAGCCGTCAAAAAATAACATTTACAATCTGACTTGGTCTTTTGGCGGCTGGCGGCGTTGCTCCTCGGTCGAAGATCCACGAGGGATATTCTCCTTCGTCGCGCCTTGCCAGCCGCCAAAATCCGGGCGTCATATTTGCAAATGTCATTTCCTGAGGGCTCCTAACGCCGCAATTACCGATTTCCCGGGACTGCCTCCGGCCTTCCTCGATGACGCCTTTTTTCCGAGGGAAACCGCGACAGTTTAAAAGGTGAGGACTTGCGTTCGCCTCAGATTCTTCTTCCGCAGCCTCAATCGTTCCTTCGCCTTCCAAGGGAGTTCAATCAGGCAACGCACCGAACCCTCGAACACCCATGAGTCCCCGAAACCAGCTTTCAACGAACCACCAGGCGCACCCCAATTAAGCAATTGTGTTTGCAAATGAATTTCGACAAACTCCGTCGGTGAATTCGGAAAATGATTTTTTCCATGAAAGTCCACCCGCTTACGGCGGTTCAGCCAAAGCATCGCTCATTCTAAATTACCTGCGCCGCATCGAGACCGATCACCAGCAAGGCAACGACACCGAACATACGCATCGCCCCGCGCTCAAGGCGTTGCTGGAAGCGCTCGACACCCGCATCGTCGCCACCAACGAACCCAAACGCATCGCGTGTGGCGCGCCCGACCTTGTCATCACGCAAAAAAAGACCACCCTGCTCCTCGGTCATGTCGAAGCCAAGGACATCGGCGTCTCGCTGAACGAAGCCAAAAAGTCCGACCAACTCAAACGCTACCTGCCCGCGCTTTCCAATCTCCTACTGACGGACTACCTCAACTTCCGCTGGTTTGTGGACGGCGCAGAGCGTGAGCGCTTTTGCCTCGCCGAAATCCGGCGGGGCGAATTCGTTTACAACACAGCCGCCTTCGCGCACGGAGAAAAAATCCTCAAGGAATTTCTCGCGCGCGATCCCGCCCGCATCGAAGGCGCTGCGGAACTCGCCCGCCGCCTCGCCCGGCTCACGCATCTTATCCGCGACAGCATCGTCGCCGCGTTCCAAACTGGCAATGCCTCGAGCGTCCTCACGGATTGGCGCGAGGTGTTTGCCCAGACGCTGCTGCCCGAACTTGCCGACGAAGGCAAGGAAACCGAGTTCGCGGATATGTTCGCGCAGACGCTGGCCTACGGCTTGTTTTCGGCGCGCGTTATGTCCGGGTCGGCCCGGCAGTTCACACTGGCCGAGGCCGCCAAGCTGATTCCCAAGACCAATCCGTTCCTGCGCGACTTCTTTGACCTCATCACCGGGCCGAAACTGGATGACGAGCCATTCGTCGGTTTCGTGCAGGACGTCGTCACCATGCTTGAGTGTGCCGACATGGGCACGATTCTGGAAGACTTCGGCCGGGGCGTGGAAAACGGACGCCGCCGCGATCCCGTCGTCCATTTCTACGAAACGTTTCTCTCCGCGTACGATCCCAGATTGCGCGAACTGCGGGGCGTTTATTACACGCCCGAACCCGTCGTCTCCTACATCGTTGAGAGCATTGACTGGCTGCTGCGCGAAAAATTCGCGCTGAAGGATGGCCTCGCCGACAAAGCCAAATTCATTTTCACGCGCAAGGACGAAAAGAAGGAAACCGAGGAGGAATTCCATCGCGTCCTGGTTCTCGACCCCGCCACCGGCACCGGAACATTTTTGTTTGAAGTCATCGAACAAATCCGCGAACGGTTCGAAAAGAAGCATCAGGCCGGACTTTGGCCCGCCTACGTTCACGAACATCTGCTGCCGCGCCTCTTCGGTTTTGAACTGCTCATGGCCCCGTATGCCGTCGCGCATTTCAAAATCGGGCTTGAATTGAGCGGGCGCCATCTGCCCGAACTCTGGCGCAGCACCTGGGCCTACCACTTCCAACCCGACGAGCGCGTCAATATTTATCTGACCAACACGCTGGAGGGCATCGAACACGTCACGCACCAAGCCGGGCCGCTCGCCGTCTTGACCAAGGAGGCTAACGAAGCCTCGTCGGTCAAGCGCCACCGTCCCGTCCTCGTTGTGCTCGGCAATCCGCCCTACGCCAACTTTGGCCGCCAGAACCGCAACGATTTCATCCTCGGCCTGCTCGACGACTACAAGCGCGGCCTCAACGAAAAGAAAATCAACTTGGATGACGACTTCATCAAGTTCCTCCGTTGGGCGCAATGGCGCATCGAGCAGACCGGCCAGGGCGTCATCGGTTTCATCACCAACAATGTTTATCTGGATGGCCTCACGCACCGGAGGATGCGCCAGAGCCTGCTCGAATCCTTCGACGAGATTTTCGTCCTCAACCTCCACGGCTCAACCAAGAAGCGGGAGGTTGTGCCCACAGACGGCTCAAAGGACGAAAACGTCTTCGACATTACCGTGGGCGTGGCCATCGCGCTCTTCGTGAAACTGCCGCCCCAAAAGAAAGCCAAGTCAAAAAAGAAACCAGCCACTCTCCATCACGCCGATTTATGGGGCTTGCGCAAAAACAAATATGACTGGCTCAACGGCCACAACGCCACCAATACCGAATGGACGACGTTTCAACCCGACGCGCCGGATTTCCGTTTTGTGCCGCGCAACGCCAAGCATGAGAAGGAATGGAAAACGGGCTGGAGCATCCGCGACGCATTTGTGATTTCGGGAAACGCTATCAAGACCGAGCGTGATCGGGTTTCAATCCACTTCACCAGAGAGGAAGCAGGGGCCGCTGTTGCCGATTTCCGAACGCTTTCCATCGCAGAACTCCGCAAGAAATATGAACTCGATAAGGATAGCCGCGACTGGTCGGTTGAACGCGCAAAGAAAGACACGCTCGATAATGCCGGAAATAAATTGTTCGCGCCAATTTTGTATCGTCCATTTGATGTCAGGCACACATGGTTCAGCGGCAAGGCGAAGGGATTCATCGGAACACCAGCACGGGATTTGATGAATCACCTTTTTGGTAAGGAAAACATTGCTTTATGTAGTCTCCGTCAAGCTAGGCGTGGCCAAACCGACACGTTCTTTGTCGCACAGGGTCTCATCTGCAAAGATATCGTATCCATTTTCGACATCGGGACCGTCTTCCCTCTTTATCTATATCCGAATGGCCAATCGGAAGAACAAGCCGAATTAGTGCCGCACGAGAACGGACGCCGGCCAAACCTTTCCGCCAAGTTTGTGAAACAATTTGCGGAGACAGTTGGTTTGGAATTTGTTCCCGATGGACGCGGCGATTTGAAAAAGACCTTTGGCCCGGAAGATGTTTTCCATTACATTTATGGCGTCTTTCATTCACAAAGTTACCGTGACCGCTATGCGGAATTTCTTAAACTGGATTTTCCTCGGGTGCCTGTAACCAGTGACCGAAGGCTTCTTTCACGCCTTTGCGCTTGCGGCGAAAAACTGGTTGCTCTGCACACGATGCGTGAAGGAGACACTGACGACATTTCCTTCGACGTGCCTGGCGACAACGTAGTGGAGCAAGTCGTATATGTGCCGCCACTGTCTTCGGTAGGAGACGAGGTGAGGGGTCTCACTTTTAAGACTGACGCAGAAGAAAAGCCGGAGACTCCTCACGTCGTCTCCGACAAAGCTGGGAAAATGGGCCGGGTGTATATCAACGCCAAACAATTCTTTGAAGGCATCACGCCCAAGGTCTGGGAATTCCGCATCGGCGGCTACCAGGTTTGCGAGAAGTGGCTCAAAGACCGAAAAGGCCGTCGGCTCGCCGCGGATGAGATCGAGCATTACCAGCGCACCGTCAGCGCGCTGGCCGAAACCCGCACGCTCATGGTGCAGATAGATTCGCTCATCGCCGACCACGGCGGCTGGCCAATGAAATGAAAAGGACCGCGCAGCTTGCGCAATTCCTTCAGTGCTTCCAGCGGCGTTCCCGGCTTCGACTCCGCGCCTGGGCTGGCCGTTTCCGGCTCGGCGTGCAACGTGGCGACGACCTTCACCTTCCCACGCTAAAAACGCGCGACGGCTTCATATCGCCGCGCTCGATGGCGGCGGTAGATGTTGGATGGATGTTCTTTCGTCCTTGACGGGACTTGATTTGTTGGTGGTGGACACCTTTCCCAGCCATGAATGGCTGGGCTATTTTCAAGGATGCGCGCGAATATCAGGGCAGGTTGGTGGCGCCCATGAGGAAGCGGTCGCACTCGCGGGCGGCGCCGCGGCCCTCGTTGAAGGCCCAAACGACCAGGCTCTGGCCGCGACGGGCGTCGCCGGCGGCGAAGATGCCACGGATGTTGGTGGCGTATTTGTCGAACTCGGCCTTGAGGTTGGAGCGGGCGTCGCGCTCCAGGCCCAGTTGTTCCAGCAGCGGTTGTTCGGGGCCTAGAAAGCCCATGGCCAGGAGCACCAATTGCGCCGGGATCGTCCGCTCGCTGCCGGGCATTTCGACGGGCGTGAATTGGCCTTTTTTGTCGCGCTTCCATTCGATCCGGACGGTGTGAACTTGCTGGACGCGGCCGGAAGGGTCGCCGGAGAATTTCCTGGCGGTGGTGAGGAAAACGCGGGGATCGTCGCCGAATTTGGCGGCGGCTTCCTCCTGTCCGTAGTCCAGCCGATAGACCTTGGGCCATTGGGGCCAGGGATTGTCGCTGGCGCGCTCCAAGGGAGGGCGGGGCAGGATTTCCAATTGCACCAGGCTCTTGCAGTTTTGCCGCAGGGCGGTGCCGACGCAATCGGTGCCGGTGTCGCCGCCGCCGATGACGACGACGTCCTTGTCCCGGGCGGAAATGAAGGGGCCGTTTTTCCGTCCGTCCAGCAGGGCCTTGGTGTTGGCGTGAAGGAACTCCATTGCGAAATGAACGCCCTTGAGATGGCGGCCCTCGACGGGCAGGTCGCGGGGCTTGGTCGCGCCGGTGCAAAGGACGGCGGCGTCGAATTCGCGCAGGAGGTTTTCGGCGGGATAATCTTTTCCGACTTCGGTATCGGTGCGGAAGACAATGCCTTCGGCGGCCATAAGGTCCAGGCGGCGCTGGACCAATTGCTTGTCCAGCTTCATGTTGGGGATGCCGTAGGTGAGCAGGCCGCCGGGGCGGTCGGCGCGCTCAAAAACGGTGATCCAATGGCCGGCGCGGTTGAGTTGAGCGGCGGCGCACAGGCCGGCCGGGCCGGAACCGACGACGGCGACCTTTTTGCCGGTGCGGAATTGCGGCGCTTCGGGATTGATCCAGCCTTCGGCCCAGCCGCGGTCTGCGATGGCGCATTCGATATTCTTGATGGTGACCGGGGGAGCGTTGATGCCCAGGACGCAGGAGCCTTCGCAAGGGGCCGGGCAGACCCGGCCGGTGAAGTCGGGGAAATTGTTGGTTTTGTGGAGGCGTTCCAGGGCCTCGCGCCAGAGGCCGCGATAGATGAGATCATTCCATTCGGGGATCAGGTTGTGAATGGGGCAGCCGGAGGCCATGCCGGCCAGCAGGGAGCCGGTGTGGCAGAAGGGCACGCCGCAATCCATGCAGCGGGCGCCTTGCTGGCGGAGTTTATTCTCGTCCAGATGAAGATGGAATTCGTGCCAGTCGCGAATGCGTTCCAAGGCGGGGCGGTCCAGGGGCAACTCACGCAAGTACTCGATGAATCCGGTGGGTTTTCCCATATCAGCCGCCGCCGACGCGGGCGAGGTCTTTGGCGTTTTCCTCGAAAGCGGCCATGATGGCTTGTTCGCCGCCCAGGCCGGCTTGGTTGACGCGGCGAAGGGATTGGAGGACGCGTTTGTAATCCTTCGGCATGACTTTGACAAATTTGGGGACCATTTGCTCCCAAAGAGCCAGGACTTTGAAGGCGCGCTGGCTGCGGGTGTATTCGGCGTGGCGATGGATCATGAGGCGGATTTCCTCGATTTCCTCCGCGTCCTCCAATCGCTCCAAGAGCACCATTTGCTGGTTGCAGCGGAGTTGGAAATCCCCCGCCTCGTCCAGCACGAAGGCGACGCCGCCGGACATGCCGGCGGCGAAATTGCGGCCCGTCTGCCCCAGCACGACGACCCGGCCGCCGGTCATGTATTCGCAGCCATGATCGCCGACGGATTCCACCACGGCTGAAACGCCGCTGTTGCGCACGCAGAACCGCTCCCCCGCCATGCCGCGGATGTAGGCCTCACCGCCGGTCGCTCCGTAAAGGGCGACGTTGCCGGTGATGATGTTCTCTTCGGGAACAAAGGTGGAGCCTTCGGGCGGATAGACGATGATTTTACCGCCCGAGAGTCCCTTGCCCAAGTAATCGTTGGCGTCGCCCTCCAGTATCCAGGTCATGCCCCTGGGCATGAAGGCGCCGAAACTTTGCCCCGCCGAACCCTTGAAATGAATCCTGATGGTGTCATCGGGCAGCCCCTGCGCGCCAAAGCGGCGAGTGACTTCGCTGCCCAGAATGGTGCCGACGACGCGGTTGACGTTTCTGATCTCAAGCGTGGCGGAGACTTTCTCGCCGCGTTGGAGGGCCGGTTCACACAATTTGAGCAGGGTGAGGTTGTCCATCGCCTTTTCCAGGCCGTGGTCCTGAGCAATCTGGCAGTAGCGGCCGACGTCATCGGGGGCTTTGGGCTGGTAAAGGATGTTGGTGAAATCCAGGCCGCGCGCCTTCCAATGGTCAATGGCTTCCCTGGGTTCGAGCAGGTCGGTGCGGCCGATCATCTCGTTGAGGGTGCGCAGGCCCAGTTGGGCCATGATCTCGCGGACTTCCTGGGCGACAAAGCGCATGAAGTTGACGGCGTGGGCGGGGTCGCCGGTGAAGTTCTTGCGCAAGGCGGGGTCCTGCGTGGCCACGCCGACCGGGCAGGTATTGAGGTGGCAGACCCGCATCATGATGCAACCCAGCGCCACCAGCGGCGCGGTGGCGAATCCGAATTCCTCCGCGCCCAGCAGGGCGGCCACGACGACATCGCGACCGGTCTTCAACTGGCCGTCGGTTTCCACGACGATGCGGCTGCGCAGATTGTTGAGGACAAGCGTTTGATGGGTCTCGGCCAGGCCCAGCTCCCACGGGATGCCGGCGTGGTGGATGCCTGTTTGCGGCGAGGCGCCGGTGCCGCCGTCGTGCCCGCTGATCAGAACGACATCGGCGTGGGCTTTGGCCACGCCGGCGGCGATGGTGCCGACGCCCACTTCAGCCACCAGTTTGACGCTGATGCGGGCGAGATGGTTGGCGTTTTTCAAGTCGTGGATCAACTCCGCCAGGTCTTCGATGGAATAAATGTCATGGTGCGGGGGCGGAGAGATGAGGCCCACGCCGGGGGTGGCATAACGCACTTTGGCAATCCAGGGATAGACTTTTTGGCCGGGCAATTGGCCGCCTTCACCGGGTTTTGCGCCTTGGGCCATCTTGATCTGAAGCTCGCGGGCGTTGACCAGATAAAGGCTGGTGACGCCGAAGCGGGCGGAGGCGACCTGTTTGATGGCGCTGTTTTTGGAATCGCCATTGGGTTGGGCCTGGTAGCGGGCGGGGTCTTCGCCGCCTTCGCCAGTGTTGCTTTTGCCGCCGATGCGGTTCATGGCCACCGCCAGGGTCTCGTGGGCCTCCTGGCTGATGGAGCCGTAGGACATGGCGCCTGTTTTGAACCGCTTGAGAATGGCCTCCAGCGGCTCGACTTCTTCAATCGGCACGGGCTGGCCGGCGGTTTTGAGTTCAAGCAGGGCGCGCAGGGTGCAGGTCTTTCTGGACTGGTCGTTGACGGACTGCGAATACTCCTTGAAGGCCTTGTAATCGGCGTTGCGGCAGGCCTCCTGGAGCTTGTGGACGGTGAAGGGGTTGAAGAGATGATACTCGCCGTCGGCCCGCCATTGGTAGTTGCCGCCGGCGTCCAGGGCCTGGCCGTTGACTTGCCGCTCAGGAAAGGCGGCTTGATGGCGAATCTGGGCCTCCCGCGCGATGACATCCAAGCCGACGCCGCCGACTCGCGAGGCGGTGCCGGTGAAGAAATGTTCGACGATGGAGGGGTGCAAACCGATGGCCTCGAAGATTTGGGCGCCGCGGTAGCTCTGGATGGTGGAGATGCCCATTTTGGAAATGACCTTGACGACCCCCTTGACGGCCGCCTTGACGTAGTTCCGGCAGGCCTTCTGGTGGGGGATGTCCACCAGCAAGCCTTGGCGGATCATGTCATCAAGGGTCTCAAAAGCGACGTAAGGATTGACGGCGCCCGCGCCATAACCGATGAGCAGGGAGAAGTGGTGGACTTCCCGCGGTTCGCCCGATTCGACCACCAAACCGACCCGCGTGCGGGAGCCTTCGCGGATGAGATGATGATGGACGCCGGCCACCGCCAGCAAAGCGGGAATGGCCGCCAGTTCGACGTCCACGCCGCGATCGGACAAGATCAGGATATTGGCGCCAGCCTCGATCGCGCTGGAGGCCCGCGCGCACAAATCCTCCATCGCCTTGGCCAGCCCCGCCTCGCCCTCGGCCGCCTTGAAGAGGATGGGAAGGGTGACGGATTTGAAGCCAGCCTGGTTGATGTATTTGAGCTTGGCAAACTCCTCGTTGGTCAGAATGGGCGAGCGCAGCTTGATGAGATTGCAACTGGCCGCTTTGGGCTTGAGCAGATTGCGCTCCGAGCCGAGGGTGGTCTCCGTCGAGGTGATCAGTTCCTCCCGGATGCAGTCAATGGGTGGATTGGTCACCTGGGCGAAGAGTTGCTTGAAATAGTTATAGAGCAATTGCGATTTGCCCGACAACACCGCCAGGGGTGTGTCGCAGCCCATCGAACCGACGGCCTCGACCCCGTCGCGGGCCATGGGCGCCATGAGGATGCGCAGGTCCTCGAAGGTGTAACCAAAGGCCTGCTGGCGCTGCAAGACGGTGTTGTGGGAGGGTTCGGGCGGGTGCGGGGACTCGGCGACTTTGTCCAAATCCAGCAGGTGCTTATTGAGCCAATGGCGGTAGGTCTGCTCGGTGGCAATCTTGTATTTCAACTCCTCGTCCGAGACGATCCGGCCCGCTTCGGTATCCACCAGGAACATGCGTCCGGGCTGGAGGCGCCCTTTTTGGAGCACCCGCTCGGTGGGCACTTCCAGCACGCCGACTTCCGAGGCCATGATGACCAGATCGTCCTTGGTCACGTAATAGCGGGAGGGCCGCAACCCGTTGCGGTCGAGCACCGCGCCGATAATCTTGCCGTCGGTGAAGGCGATGGAAGCGGGGCCGTCCCAAGGTTCCATGAGGCAACTGTGGTATTGGTAGAAGGCCTTCTTCTCGTCGCTCATGGTGGCGTGATTGGCCCAGGGTTCGGGAATCATCATCATGATGGCGTGGGGCAGAGAGCGCCCGGCCAGGACGAGCAGTTCCAGGCAATTGTCGAACATGCCCGAATCGCTGCCGTCAGTGTTGATGACCGGCAGCAGCTTTTTGAGATCGTCCCCAAAGAGATCGCTTTGGAACATGGCCTGGCGGGCATGCATCCAGTTGATGTTTCCCCGCAGAGTGTTGATCTCCCCGTTGTGGGCGATGAACCGATAGGGATGGGCGCGATCCCAACTGGGAAAGGTGTTGGTGCTGAAACGGGAATGGACCAGCGCCAGGGCGCTTTCCAAGGCCGGGTGGCGCAAGTCGGGAAAATACTCCTCCATCTGCTCGGTCAGCAGCATGCCTTTATAGACCAGCGTGCGGCAGGAGAGGCTGGAAATATAAAACCAATGCCCGCCCTTGAGGGCGCTGTAACGGATGGCCCGCTCCGCCCGCTTGCGAATGACGTAGAGCTTGCGCTCAAAGGCCATCTCGTCGGCCAGATTGGAGTTGCGCCGGATGAAGGCCTGCTGGATGCACGGCTCGCTTTGGCGGGCCGTGGCTCCCAGCGATGAGTTGTTGACCGGAACGGTCCGCCAGCCCAGGAACTTCTGCCCTTCCTCCACGACGATGTTCTCGAAGAGCGTTTCGCAGGTGCGCCGTTCGTTGGGATCGCGGGGCAGGAAAACCATCCCCACTCCGTAGTCGCCCAGCGGCGGCAGCTTGATCTTGTCCCGGCGGGAGACTTCCTTGAAAAAGCCGTGCGGCATCTGCATCAGGATGCCGGCGCCGTCGCCCGTGTTGGCTTCGCAGCCGCAGGCGCCCCTGTGGTTGAGGTTGACCAGGATGGTCAGGGCGTCGCGGATGATTTGGTGGGATTTGCCGCCTTTGATGTTGACGACAAAGCCGACCCCGCAGGAATCATGTTCCAAGCGCGGATCGTACAAACCCTGCGGCAAAGGCCAACCCCTTGGCCCCGTTGGATTTATTTCTTGCGTGCTCATCGGGTGCGCTGCATCGTTTCCCTATAAAATTTTACCATTTTGTGCCAAAATGCAACGTTGGCGCAACACCTGAGTTTGAAAATCTTCTCCTCACCCATGAAAACACGCTCTTGCTTCCTTGCCTGGGCCGCCCTGCTGGTTTGCGCCGCTCCAGCCCGAGCCGACATCACCGTCCTCATTGGGCACAACAACAACGAGGACGCCACACCGGTCTTCGAGTTTCGCGGCGTGCCCCCGCCCGACCGCAGCGGCGGCGCGCCGGGGAAATTCACGATTGTGGATGGCCGGGGCGATCCCAACGGCGCGGGTCTTGAGGCGCTCACCGACGGGCGGACACCCACGGAGGAGGATCAGCCGGAGGAAAATTTTTTCTTTGACGCCGGAACTCCCGGCGGCCGGCTGCGGCTGGACTTGACGCGCGCCACGCCCATCCAGCAGATCAACACCTATTCCTGGCATCCCGGCTCGCGCGGCCCGCAGGTGTACAAGGTGTATGGCGCCACCGGCGACGCCCCCGGTTTCAATCCGGCCCCCAAACGGGAAACCGATCCAGCCGCCTGCGGCTGGACTCTTATCGCCGCGGTGGACACCCGGCCCAAAGGCGGGGGCGGCGGCGGGCAATACGGCGTGAGCATCGGCGATTCCTCCGGCCGGGTGGGCGAGTACCGCTATCTTTTGTTTGACTGCTCGGCAACCGAAATGGACGACGATTCCGGAAACACCTTTTACAGCGAAATCAACGTGCTGGTGGTGGGCGCCCGGGTCCCTTCCCCGGCCGCTGCCGCGCAAACCAACGCCGCGGAAATCAAGCCTTATGTCGCGCGCTCGGCGGACGGCAAATATGAAATCATCATTGACACCGCCCGTGCGCCGGACTTGACCCAATGGGCGACCAACAAGCTGGCGCCGGTGTTGGCGGAGTGGTATCCGAAAATCGTCGCGCTGCTGCCCAGCGAAGGATTCCAGGCGCCGACGAACTTCCGCGTTGTCCTGCGGCCCGGCCGCGGCGTGGCGGCCACCGGGGGCACGCGCATCACCGCCAACGCCCGCTGGATCCAGCAGGAATTGAACGGCCAGGCCCTCGGCTCGCTGGTGCATGAGGCCGTGCATGTCGTCCAGCAATACGGCTATGCCCGCCGCCACAATCCTCATCCGGCAAACAACCCCGGCTACCTGGTCGAGGGCATCGCCGATTACGTCCGCTGGTTCCAGTACGAGCCGCAAAGCAAGGGCGCCGAAATCACCGCGCGCAACCTGGAGCGGGCCAATTATGACCGGAGCTACCGTGTGACCGCCAATTTTCTCAACTGGGTGAGCGAGAAATACGACAAGGACATCGTGCCGCAACTCAACGCGGCCATGCGGGAGGGCAATTACAGCACCAACCTATGGGTCAAAGGCACGGGCAAAACCATCGAGCAACTGAACACCGAATGGAAGGAAGAGCTGAAGAAAAAGATCAACGGCGCTGCAACGGGCGGGACCTGACGATTCAACGGGCTTGCGAACCTTGATCCGGGAGGGTATGTCATCAGCAGCGAATACGGCCTCACTTCAAAGTCGCTGCCGCCGCAGGCAGCGATGGCAGGCGTTCGCCAATCGCCAGCGTGAATCCCGGTTTGAGCTTGCCGACTACTTGCAGATAGCGCGGTTCCTGGTAGCGGCGGAAAGCGTACTGGTACGCGTCGATCCCAGGGAGAGCGAGCAGCTTCGAGACCTCGCCATTCCCGGCCCACTCCAGCGCAGCATCGAACGATTTTTCCAGCGCCGCGTCCTGGTAACCGTAAAGATCCACGCCGTGGTGCCACATCACCTCAGCGACAGTTGTCAGCACGCACACGGAGGCCATCTGTTCCTCGATCTTCGTATCTGCACCCCAGACCACGCCATCACGCAGGCAAGCTGGCTTGAAGCAATCCATGAATCCGCCGGTCACCTTGTCCTGAGTTCCGCCTGGGCCGTAGAGCGCCAAGCCGACTAGCGACTGATCGTTGAGCGTCACCCCTGCGACGAAGAGGCCATAGAGGCAGACCATACCCCAACGCCCATGGCTTGTGTACATGAACGTGAACTTCTTGAGGTGTTCGGCCAACGGCCGGATCAGATCGCGCTCGATATGGGTACGGTCCTCGGCGGAGAGTGCCGGCAGGTTGTAGATCAGGTCGTAGCCGTGGCACGCCTTGGCCAAGAACATGCCGGTGTCGCCACCGTCAAAGCCGTAGGCCTCGAAGTGGTCGTAGCCATGCGGATCGGGAATGGTGCTGCCTTTCTCATGGCCATAGGCATCGGCCAGCGCCAAGAGGATCTGCCTGGCAAAAGCCGCGTACTTCTCGTCGCCGGTGAGCGCGTAGAGCACGCCCAGATTGGAAACATCTTCCGTGCGCTGCTGGAGCCTGCCGTTGAAGTCCCACTCCCAGTTCCACTTGCCAGAGGCGTCCTGGTATCCCCGCTTGAAGGCGGGAAAAGTCCAAGTGCCATCCGCCTTCAGATCGTGCGTGGGCACATTAAGCGGTTCCGCGACGCGCTTGTTGCCCCAAGCCCGCAGATCCTGGAAGGCAGCTTTCAGACCCGGGTCAGTCATGAAGGAAGCCCCGTAGGCGGCCACGTCCTGGTTGTCCCAAAGGGTGCAGGGGTGACCATACGCCAGCCGAGGCGCGCCTTTTGCGGCAGGTGCGGCCGGCGAGGGCGCAATGGTTTGCGCGGGCAACACACTTGCAGCACAGAAGGTGGAGAGGACTGATACGAGCCACAGCGCATGTGTCCGTAGCATTATGCACTCCTTGGACTGCAAGTCATAAAAAGAGAAGCAACAGCAACAATCTAATCGCATACGACCAATAATAAACCGCTTGGACAGCCTTTGTCCATGCGGTTGGAGCAAAATGGGCCGAACTTGAACAAACAGGTTTCCCGCGGGCGGGAAAGGGCTATAGTAATACCAAAGATGATCGGTTATGAGTTCGGGTCAGAGCAGCGGCATTATCCAGTTGCGCCGCCTGGTGTCGGAACGCTTTCCTGGCGTCCGCACCTGGACGGAGGAGGCGCCGGCCAGCGCGCCGGCCCACCGGCCCACCGGCCTGCCGCTCTTGGACTTGTTGCTGCAAGGGGGCCTGACCCAAAACGCCATCACCGAAGTCGCCGCCCAGGGACCGGGGGCGGGCAGCGCCCTGTTCCTGCACGCCTTGCTCCAGCAAACGCACCGGGCCGGACAGTGGATGGGGTTGATTGACGGCCAGGATTCGTTTGATCCCGGCGCGCTGCCCCAGGCCGTGTTGTCGCGGCTCTTCTGGGTGCGCTGCCGCACGGCCGAGGAGGCGCTCAAGGCGGCGGACATTCTCCTGCGCGACCGGAATCTGCCGCTGGTGGCGCTGGATTTGAAAATGAACCCGCCGGCGCAACTGCGGAAAATCTCCGGCACGACCTGGTATCGCTTGCAGCGCGTCGTCCGTCAAACCGCCACGGCCCTGGTCGTGCTGACGCCCCATCCGCTGATCGCCAACGCCGGCACGCGGCTGACGCTGGAGAGCCGGCTTACCCTGGCCGACCTGGCCGAAAGCGCGGAGAAACTGGCCGCCGAACTGAGATTTGAACTGGTCCGTTCCGCCGCCGCCGAATCCGCCGCCGGTTAGATGGAGGTTATGCCTTGTCGAGGCCTTGACCTGTAGAGCAGATTCTTGCCGTATCGCCGATTTCCCATCGGCAGGGCCACGCCAGTTGCTGAGCACTCAGGTTTTTCAAAGACCTGCAGGCTGGAAGTCCTGCGATACGGCGATTGGAAATCTGCGCTGGGCTTCTGTCAAGCCCGGCAAAGGTGGGATGCGCGCTGAAACTTTGAGATTTAGCTGGTGTTATTGCTGAATGCTGTTAGATTAATGAATGTGAGGACCAAGATGACATGGGCCTGTGTGTTTGCCTTCGCGGGAATGGCCGGCCTGGGGACTTCCTTTGTGTTCGGGGAGACTGCCGACGCGGAGGGCAATCCGTATGCGGTGATCACCAACCGGAATATCTTTCGCCTCACTGACCCGCCGCCCCCGGCGCCCATTGACCCGCCAAAACCGTTGGAGGGGCGCAAAGTGATGTTGAGCGGCTTTCTGGGGAAGGGCGATGCAACGCGGGTCTTGATGGCCATCATGCCCAAAGACAACAAGGAATCCACCATCTATCTGAATCTGGCGCCCGGTGAACGGAATGAGAAGGTGGAATTGGTCCGCATCCGTCTCAAAGAGAAGGAGGTTGACATCGTCAGCGACGGCACGCCCATGACGCTATCCGTCAAGAGCAACAGTTTCGCGTCCGTTTCGGCGCCTCCGCCGGCCGCCGCCGGCCCGCCGGAGAGGCCGGGGAAGCCTGGATTTCAGCGTCCAATGCCCTTTGCTCCCGCAGCCGGTCCGGCGGCGCCGCCAGCCGTGGCCGCGGCGGGGCAGAACGGAGGGGGGACCGTTATTATCGGCGGAGGAAACTCTGGATCACGAGGCGGATCGGCCTCTGGCGGGGCGATTGTTTCGGGCGCGTCGTCGTCGTTTGGCGGAGGAGCCGGCGCGCTCACGGCGGCCAATAATGCATATAATAATACAATTGTCACCGGCGGATCGGGCGCTTTCGCAAATAATATCGGCGCTCAGAATACCGGCGCTCAGAATACGGGTGTTCAAATCGGTTCGCTTTTCAACTCGCAAACCGGCGCGTATCGGATGCCGCCGGCTGCCGCCCCGGTTCCCAGGGAAGTTCAGGCGGCGGCCATGGCTGCGCAAGCGGCCGCCGGCGGACCTCCGGTGCCGCCGATGCCGGGGGTGGAAAGTCAGTGATTCCCTCTGGCCCGGTAATCGTCTCTAACTTCTCAAAAACTCCGCGCCGGCCCAATCGGCAAAGCGCAGTCCTTGCGGGGTCAAGTGGAACCGCTGTTCGTTCAGTTCGGCATAGCCCATTTGGATCATGCGCTTGATTTCCCCTTTCCACTCCTGCCGCAAATCAAATCCCGTCCGGCGTTCAAACAGCTCCAGCGGCCAGCCGGCGGTCATCCGCAAGCCGAAGGCGGCGATTTCCGCCGCGCGCGCCAGGGCCGGCAAATGCTCGGTGGATTGGACGGGGCGCCGGCCGCGCTCCAATTGCCGGCAGTAAAGGAGGGTGTTGGCGCAATTGCGCGTGCGGACGCCCCGGACGTATCCCGCGGCGCCGGGGCCAAGACCGTAAAAGGAACCGCCGCGCCAGCAATTGACGTTGTGCTGGCAGGCGAGATCGGGTACCTCGGCCGGAGCGGCGGCGCGGTGCCGGGCAAAATTGGCCACCTCGTACTGGCGAAATCCGCCGGCCGCCGCAGCCCTCAGAAGCTCCTCATACATGGCGCAGGCCAGGTCCTCGTCCGTCGCGGCCAGTCCGGCGCGCCGTTGCTGGAAGAGCGGAGTGTCTTCCTCGTAGATGACTTCGTAACAGGAGAGGTGTTCGCTGCCCAGGGCCAGGGCTTCGGCCAGCGTGCGGCGCCAGGATTGGAGGCTCTGGCCGGGAATGGCGAACATCATGTCCAGGTTCACGTTGTCCATTCCGGCGGCCCGGAGAATGTCGAACGATTTGAAGATCATCCGGCGGCTGTGAACGCGGCCCAGCCGGGCCAGCAGCGCGTCGTCGAAGGACTGGGCGCCCATGGAGACACGGTTGACGCCCCACTGGCGCAACAGCCGGGCCTTGTCCAGGGAAACGGTGGCCGGATTGCACTCGACAGTCCATTCCGCCGCGCCCAGCCAGCCGACGCGGCGCATGGCTTGGAGGATGCGTTCCCACTGGCGCAGATTGAGAAGGGAGGGCGTGCCGCCGCCGAAGAAGATCGTTTTAGGTTTCAAATCCCCCGCGACCCATTCCATCTCCCGAACCAGGGCCTGGACATAGCGGTCTATCAATGGGCCGCCGCCGGCCTCGGAGTAAAAGGCGCAGTAGGCGCATTTGCTGGCGCAAAAGGGGACGTGAACATAAAGGTGTTCGGTGGCCGGTTCTTCGAGCATCGCCGCGAGCATAAACCGGGCGCGCGAAAAAGACGAGCGGGCAATGGCAGCGCATTCTTGAAGACAATTGATAACTGGTCATTGAGAATCTGCAATTGGCAATTGAACTGTTGGGAAAGCGGAACTCAATTGCAAATGACAAATCTTCAATGACCAATTTTCAATGCTCTGATGCGTTCCGAAACGGCCTTGTTCCAAAGGGCACTTGTGAAATCGCAAGTTATTTTCGCACGGACCCTTCGCCGGCGATGACGTTAGGCGGTGATTCGCCGGCCCACCAAGGCCTTGATCTTCCGTTCGGCCTCCTCAATCTGGCGGGCGATTTTTTCCGTCGCTTCCTCCAGGCGCGCCACTTCGAAGGCGGCAGGCCGGGGCAGCGAGGCGGGATTGAGGGCGACGGGATTCAAGGAGCGCATGGCGGCGTCGAGCCGTCCGATTTCCTGGTCCAGGCGGCGGATGCCCTCGCGCAATCGCAGGACGGTGCTGGCGTTGCGCGCGGGGATGCCGGCGAGGTCCAGGTGCCGGGGCGCGGAGCCGCCGCGGCGGGAAGAGACGGCCCTGGCCCGCTCCCGGGTGGCGTTGCGGCGCAGGCGCAAGGCCAGTTCGCGCGCATAACTGGTCAACTCCAGCGCGAATTCCTGCCGTTCGACCGGTGAACGGAACTTCTCACCGGACAACAGGTCGGTCAAAGAGCGGATGACGTGGGCGGTGGCATCGAAATTGGGGATCAAATCCTCCCCCTTCTTCGTGCGGGCGGCGGCGCGGGCGGCCCTGGCTTTGGCGGCGGGCCGGGCCGCCACGTGCTGGTCGTAGATATGGCTGAAGAGCGCCTTGGGCGGCAGCCCTTCGGGCATCGGCAAATCCGGCAGGGCCATCGAGGAGGTCACCTCGCCGGTCCCGTTGGCCAGCCATTGGGGGTTGATGTCGAAGATGGAGCAGAGGCGGTAGCCGACGGGGTAGCGCAAGGGCGTGCGTCCATACTCGATGCTGGCGAGGCGGTCGCGCGAGATGTCCAGCTCGGCGGCGAAGGCCGGCTGGGGCCAGTTGATGCGCTCGCGCGCCTGCTGGACTCTGCGTCCGATTTCCATTTCCCTGGGGCCCACAAGGCCGCTTTTTTTAGGCATGACGGCAGCCTAACACGTCCCACAAAAAAGTGTGAGATAAATCTTGCATTTCACACCATTTTGTGGGACTACATATAGTAATGACAAAATACGCCGTGATTCGCAGGGGACGGGGCGGGGCCGCCGGAAGGGAGGCCCCATGATCCGCAACCACGCCCTGACCCGCAAACAGCCCTTCAGCTCGGTCTGGCAGGCGGCGACGCTGCTGGACTGCGCCGAGAAGCGCGTCTATCACTTCATCCAGGAGGGCCGGCTCCCGCTGGCCTTCGACATCTCCAGCCCCGGCAGCGACCGGGGCTGCATCCGCGTGGCCACGGCGTCGGTCGTGGCGCTCCAACGGCACCGCCGCCCGGCCTCCGACCTGGCCCTGTTCCTGGGCGAGGTCCTCCCGGCCTCGCAGTTTTCCTACAAGGCGCCCCAGTTGGCGCGGATACTGCGATGCGACGCGGACCACGTCTATCGGCTCATCCGGGCCAAGGCGCTGGAGGATGTCGGCGGAAGCACCCGCTACCGGGTGCCGCGGGAGAGCGTGGCCCGATTCCTGAGCCAGAGGCGAATCAAGTAGGCAGGGCGAATAGGGCTTGGCATTGGCAGGCGGCTGTGCCAAGGTGCGGGCAAGAAAGGTCATGACATGAAGAATCTTGTTCAATGTGTTTGTTGCTGCGCCGTTTCCACCCTGTTGCTCCTGGCCTGCCAGCGGGCGCAGGCGGCCGATGGGCCGAAGAAAATCCTCTTTTTCTCCAAATCGTATGCTTTTGAGCACTCGATGATCGCGGAAAAGGACGGGCAGCCCAGCCAGGCGCAAAAAATCCTCACCGAATTGGGCAAAACGAACAACTTGGAGTTCACCTTCACCAAGGACGGCACGCTCTTCACGCCGGAAAACATCGCCCGGTACGACGCGTTCTTCTTCTACACGCAGGGGAATTTGTGCGCGCGCGGGCTTGACGGCACCCCGCCCATGAGCGCGGAGGGCAAGGCGGCGTTCTTGGAGGCGATCCACAACGGCAAGGGGTTCATCGGCACCCATTCGGCCTCAGACACCTTCCACACCGCTGGGCTGAATGATGGCGGACCGGGACGTTGGAAAAACGACGGCGAGGCGGCGGACCCCTACGTCAAGATGATTGGCGGGGAATTCATCATTCACGGCTCGCAACAGAAGGCGCGCCAGATCGTGGTGGACAAGAGCTTTCCGGGAATGAGCGCGGTGCCCGATGATTTCGGGCCGCTGGAGGAGTGGTATTCGCTGAAGGATTTCGCGCCCGATTTGCACGTGCTGCTGGTGCAGGACACTTCCAAGATGAACAAGCAGGGAGGCAACGGGAATGCGTACGACCGTCCGAATTATCCCTCGACATGGGCGCACCGGTACGGCAAGGGGCGGGTGTTTTTCACCAGCATGGGCCACCGGGATGATATTTGGACCAACCCGGTGTTCCAGCAGGTGTTGATCGGGGGCATCAATTGGGCGGTGGGCAACGTCGAGGCCGACATTACGCCCAATCTGGATAAAGCCGCCCCGGAGGCCAACGTGCTGCCGCCCGCGCCCTGAAGGGGCGGGGGAAGGCTCTGATCCCCCCTTGGCGGCTCCTAAGTTCACTGCCTTCAGCCTTTTCTTTCGGCCCTGCCAGAAAGCAGGATGCGCCCCGATTGAGCGTCCCAGTTGCAATTTGGGCCGGCCTGCTTCACCTTTGCTGCGCATGAGCAAGCCTCTGGCTCTCGTTTATTACTCGAATATGCTGCCCGGCGGCCAATTGACCGTCCGCCTGCAGGACTTGGGCTATCGCGTCCAGTCCGTCAGCAGCGCCGCCCACTTGCCGCCCGCCTGCGAAAGGGACCGCCCTCTGGTCGTCGTCGCCGAGTTGTTTCCCCCGGCCGACGCCCGCGCCGCCGTCGCCCGCTTGAAGGGCAATCCGGCCACCGGCCACATACCGGTGCTGGGCTTTTCCCGCGAGCACGATGCCGCCGCTCAGGCCCACGCGCGCGAAGCCGGCGTGACCCTCTTGGCGGCCAACGACGCCATTGTCGAACAATTGCCCCAATTGCTGGATCAAATCCTCCAGGTCTAATAAACCGATGCCGCCCGAAATCAAATCGGACCGGGGCCTGTTCGCGCGCCTGCGGTTGCCCCTCAAGGCTTGATTTCCAGGCCGGCCAGCAAATCTTCCAGGCTGTTCAAGGGCGCGTCTTTTTTGGGCGCGGGGTCCAGCACGGTGCGCAGGTAGGAAATCGCGTCAGGAATATTCTTGACGGACCGGGGCAGCGTGGCGCCGCAGGCGTTGGCGTGGCCGCCCCCCTGCAATCTCTCCGCCACTTTGAGCGCCTCGCCGTTGCGGCTGCGCAAACTGACCACGACCATGTTGTTGGCCTTGCGGAAGAGGGTCACCAGGACCGGGTACTTGGTGGCTTGTTTCTCCAGCATCTGATGCACGATCAAGTTGGTGTTGCCGATCACCGTGTCCACGTAGCCCACCGCCGGGGCGATCTCCACCACGTTGGCCTTGCCCCACTCCAGGCCCATCGGGTCTTCGATCCGCCGTTTGACCGCCATGACTTCCAGCAGCGGATGGTCCAGAAGCCGTTCCAACTGCCCGTCAATGAGCGCGTGCAGATTCCAAAACTGGTAGGTCTTGACCAGGTTGGCGTAATCATTGGCCAGGACAAAATCCGGGTCCTCCTCCAGGAACAAATCCGCCACGTTGTTCAGCCGCACCAGCCGGTCCAGTTCCGGCGACCCCAGCCCGCGCTCCTGGCACAACTCGTAGCACAAAAGCCCCGCCGACTTGGCCAGATCATGGATGAAAAGCGCGTTCTTGGGTTTGAGTTCCGTCGCGTGATGATCAATCACCACCCAATCCGGCTTGTCCAGGCGCGTCTCCAGGCTCAAGTCGCAGACCCAGCCCGATTTTTCCCGCGGCTCGCGCAGGCGCCAGTTGTTGTAGTGATAGGCCTCCAGCCGGACCGTCTGGCCGAAGAGATGCCGGGCCAGCCGTTGCAAGAGCAAGCCGGCCACCAAGCCATCCAGGTCGCTTTCGTGCGTCAGGATAACCTCTGGGCGTGGCAAAACGTTCACGCGGGCGAGCCTACCGCCCTCGCCCGCCCCTGGCCAGCACAAACCAGAGCGTCTGGCGCCCGGGGCGGAATGGCCTTGGGAAAAGACTTTTCGCCGGGCCGTTTTTGCGCGACAAAGAGGGCGTGCATGCGCGCTTTCTGCTCGGACCGGCGGGATCGGGGAAGACTTTCCTCTGCCTGGCGGAAATTCGCCGGGCGCTGCTGGCCCAGCCGGAGGGGCCGCCGCTGATTTTCCTTGCCCCCAAACAGGCCACCTTCCAACTGGAACGGCAACTTCTGGCCGACGCGGATTTGCGCGGCTACACCCGCCTGCGGATTCTTTCCTTCGAGCGACTGGCGCAGGCCGCCCTCCAATCCACCGGCCAGCCGCCCCAGCCGCTGCTTTCCGAGGAGGGCCGCGCGATGGTGCTGCACGCGCTGCTGGCGCGGCGGCGCAAGGAATTGCAAATCTTCCACGCCAGCGCCGGCCTGCCGGGCTTCGCGCGGCAACTGAGCCGGGAATTGCGCGAACTGCAAGAGCGCCAGGTCTCGCCGGAAATCCTCCGCCAACTGGCGTCGGGCGGCGAACTGGCCGAATCGTTGCGCCGCAAGCTCAACGATCTCTCAGTGCTGCTGGCCGATTACCTGGAGTGGCTCAAAGGGCATGGCTTGCAGGACGCCGAGCGCCTTCTGGACCTCGCCGCCGCCGCGCTCAAAGCGTCCCCGCCGACGGCGCCCCTGGCCTCGGCCCTGTGGCTGGATGGCTTCGCGGAAATGACGCCGGCGGAATTGGATTTGCTGGCGGCGGTCGCGCCGCGCTGCGAAAAGGTCACGCTGGCTTTTTGCCTGGAAGGCCCGCCGGCCATCGCGCCCGATTCCTGGCTTTCCATCTGGACGGGCGTCACCCACACGTTCAGCCAATGTCAGGGCCGGCTTTCCGCCCTGCCGGGCGCGCGGGTGACGGTGGAGGTTTTGCCGCGCGCCGACTCCCGCGGACGGTTCGCCGAAAATTCCGTCCTCCGGCACCTTGAGAAAAAATGGGCGCGGCCGGCTGATTTTACCGGGGCCGGCGGCGGGGCCATCGGAGATTCGCTGCGGCTGGCGGAATGCCTGAATCCGGCCTCGGAGGCGATTTTGGCGGCGCGCGAGATAGTGCGTTTTGTGCGCGCGGGCGGGCGGTATCGGGAAGCGGCGGTCTTGCTGCGGCGAATGGAAGGCTATCACGACCATCTTCGCCGCGTCTTTTCACAGTTCGATATCCCGTTTTTTCTGGACCGCCGCCAATTGGTTGCCCAACACCCGCTGGCCGAGTTGACGCGCAGCGCCCTGCGGGCGGCGGCCTTCGGCTGGCAGCACGACGATTGGTTTGGCGCGCTCAAAACGGGCCTGGTCACGCCGGAGGAGGAGGAGATTGACCGGCTGGAAAACGCGGCGCTGGAACGCGGATGGAAGGGCGAGGCCTGGTTCGCGCGGCTGCCGCCGGACAGCGGCAAATCCGACTGGCCCGAACGGCTGCGCCGCAAATGGATCGGGCCGTTCGCCGATTTCAGAAACCGCCTGGGCGCGCCGCTCTCCCGGCTCGACGGTCCTTCGCTCATCCAGGCGGTGCGCCAGTTGTGGCGGGACCTGGAGGCGGAAAAAAAATTGCAGGACTGGAGCGCCGCCGAAGGCGGGGAACGCGCGCTCCACGCGACCGTCTGGGAGCAGATGAACCAATGGCTGGACAATCTGGGGCTGGCGTTTGCCGGGGAGGCGCTGCCGTTGCGAGACTGGCTGCCCATCCTGGAGGCGGGCCTGGCCGGATTGAGCGTGGGCGTGATTCCGCCGGCGCTCGACCAGGTGTTGATCGGAACCATTGACCGCTCGCGCAACCCGGAGTTGAAGCTGGTCCTGCTTTTGGGTGTCAACGAAACAGTCTTCCCGGCCGCGCCGCCCGCGGGCCAGTTGCTGGGCGATGCGGACCGCGAGGCGCTGGCCCAATGCGGCGTCCGCGTCGGGCATGGGCGGCGGGAATTCCTGGGCCGCGAGCGGTTTCTGGGCTACATCGCCTGCACCCGCGCGCGCCGGCGCCTGGTGGTGACGCGCGCGCAATTGGACAGCGACGGCAACCCGCTGAATCCATCGCCGTTTTTCGCGCATCTCAACCGGCTGTTTTCCAACGCGCCGGTGGAGAAATTCGCGCCGCCGGATTGGACCCAAGCCGAACACCTGGGCGAATTGGCCGGGCAACTGGCGCGGGCCGGCGAACGCGCGCCCATCCTGCGCGAATTGCTGGGGCGGCCCGCTTTTGCGTCGTTGCGGGCGCAGATGGCGGCGTTTGCGTCCGTCGCCCAGCCGGAGGAGTTGGCGCCGGAGCTTGCGGCGCAACTTTACGGGCCGGCTTTGCGCGCGTCGGTCAGCCGCCTGGAGGAGTTCGCGGCCTGTTCGTTCAAGTTCTTCGTCCGGTCGGGCTTGCGCGCCGAGGAGCGGCGGCGATTTGAATTGGACGTGCGGGAGCGGGGCAGCTTTCAGCACGCCGTGCTGGCGCGCTTCCACGAGGGATTGCGGCGCGAGAATAAAAAGTGGCGCGACCTTTCGCCCGCCGAGGCCCGGCGGCGCGTCAAGCAGTGCGTGGCCGAATTGGTGCCGCTGTTCCACGGAGGCTTGCTCAACGCCAGCGCGCCCGCCCGGTTCGCCGCGCGAATCGTGACCGAGTCGTTGCAGGATTTTGTGGCAGCGACCGTGGAATGGATGGCGCAATACCAGTTTGATCCATGGGAGGTGGAACTGAAATTCGGCATGGAAGAGGGGCCGCTGCCGGCGTGGGAACTGGACCTGGGCGGAGGGCGCCGGCTGGTCTTTCGAGGCATCATTGACCGGGTGGATTTGTGCCGCGCCAGCACCGGGGACGAGGCGCTGGCGGTCGTGGTGGATTACAAATCCAGCGCGCACAAGCTGGACAAGGTGATGCTGCGCCACGGCTTGCAATTGCAGTTGCCCGCCTACCTGGGCGTGTTGCGCCATCTGCGCGACGCGCGCAAAACTTTCGGCGTCGGACAGTTGACGCCGGCGGGGGTTTTCTACGTCAATTTGCGCGGGCAATTCGAGCGCGGCGCCACGCGGCGGGAGGCGCTGCGGGAGCGGGAGCGGTTGCGGCAGCGGCGCTTCCAGCACGCGGGCCGGTTTGATTTCGATGCTCTGCCCTATCTGGACGCCCGCCACGAGGCTGAAGGCACGCAATTCAAATTCCGGCTCAACGCTGACGGCCAGCCCGACGCGCGCAACACCGATCTGATGTCCCCGGAGGCCTTCGCGGCGATGCTAGATCACGTCGAGGCGGAATTGGCGCGGATGGGGCGGGAGATTTACAGCGGCGCCATCGCTCCCAATCCGTATCAAAGAGGCGGCGAGCGGGCCTGCGACGATTGCGATTACGCGGGCATCTGCCGGTTCGATCCCTGGACGCGCCCCTTCCGGCTGCTGCGTTGAGGGTCCGCGCAAGAACAAGTTCCGATAATGAGGCGCAATTCCAACATCATCGCCGTGGCGCTCTGGCAGCGGATTTCTCAAGGCCATTGAGAATTGGCCATTGAAAATTTATAAATGGCAATTGAGCGGTGCGGAGGTGTAATTGAATTGCCAATGACCAATTTTCAGTGACCAATTCTCAATCAACTCTTTCAGGTTCCGATGCGCTGCGAAAGGGCCTTTTCCAAAGGTCGCCGGTAAAATCGGAAGTTGTTTTTGCGCCGGCGAAGTGGTACCCCCGCCCGGAATTGAACCGGGATTTGCGGTTTAGGAAACCGCCGCTCTATCCATTTGAGCTACGGGAGCAAGTAGTTATCAATAAAACACTTACACAATATCCAAAAATTCCACCATGACATTTGCCGACAGATTGCCGACACTTGATGGAATAAAACGCTTGCATCGTTCTAAACCGGGCATCGTGACCGTCGGCAATGTCATGGTGCGAATTTACAAAGGCTGGTGCCCGACCGCAAGCGGTAAATATGGCACGGTGTTTGAAGTCTCAGAATACACCAACGGCAGACGGCGTTTGCGAGGATTCGGTGACACCGGCGAGCCCCGCACCCAAACAGTCAAAGCCGCGGGGATGGTTTGGAAGTACAACGCTTTGGGCCATTCGTTTATTTCCTACCGCCTGGCCGACACTCAAAACGCGGCGCAAGTCGCGCTCGAAGGCGGGAAGAGTCCGCAAATCGTGTTCAAGCACTACCGCGAACTTGTGAAGCCGGAAGCTGCCAAAGCATGGTTCGCCATCGCGCCGCAAGAACCAGCAAATGTGGTTCCCTTGACTGCAACCCAAAACGAGGAGGCCAGCCTATGAGCCTCCAAAAAGCCAAACAAATTCGGGAGTTTGCGAGCAAGTCTATCCATGAAAAGTGGGAAGCGCTCAGTCATCCAGAGCGCCCGTGCTACAATCCGGCGCTCTACGACAAGGCCGTTGCCCTTCGAGCCGACCTTTACGCGGAATATTATTTATTGAGGGAACACCGCGAAATTTCCAAAGCTGACCGCGATAAAGCCGCGCAGGGCTTTGCCATCGCCCTTCTCCAACTCTTTAATCGCTTCCTCGACAGCTACAAGCGGAAAGACGGAAGTTTTTTTCGCGCCCTAGCCGACGCGCTTGACCGAACTGAAAATCAAGCATGGAGCAAGCGGGAGAGATTTATATTTGGCGAATGCAGCGCGTGCAAGACGATGGGACTAAAATTGCCGACGGCGGGCCAATTGCTCAGGGGATGGAAAATCTGTTGTGGCATGATGCCGTCCCGCCGCCTTGATTTGGTGTTCCTGTGGAAGTTCCTTCTCCCCAACACGCCGCCGCCACGGAATATCGAGGAAATGAAAAGGAAGCTACGCTTGTTGCTCCCACCTCCGAACAAGAAATTCGCAGTCGTTCAAATCAAGCAGATTCAGACGGAAGCCAAAAACCTTGGTTACATCCTGACGAAGACGCCAAGGGGCAACACAGCACACCTCCCGCCCGTTGGAATTTTCTCAATGGTGGTCGAGAGGGACAACGTGCTTTTTTGACAGCAACGGCTCTGTTGCCCGATTCTCAAAAACCACTTACACGAGCGCGTGACGTGTAACTAGGCGCTCCGCGCCGTCCATGCCATGCTATGCCCATGACGATACATAAAGTAAAACAAACACCCGACGCCGCCACGGGCACTTCAAAGCTGGCGATTATGCACCTCACAAATAAACAATTGGCCGCACTTAAACAATTGGCCGCACTTCTCAGAGAGGTGGCAGATAATGTCGAGTCCGTCAGCGACACTTCGCAAAAGGGAAAGAGGGAGCTGGCTCGTCAGCTTGAACTACCGCTTCATACGGAGACGACAAAGTCTATCACAAAAGCATTCCTTGACGGCCTCACTGGCAAGCGAAAACCAAAACCAACAGCCTGAAATGGCGATGAATTCCACGGTGACGACAGGAAGGCCAAAGTTACTCCATTCGCATTGACCGGTACAGGCAACAGTCGTATTAAGGGCGAAAGAAGCTCGGTCACTACGCCACCAGGGAATTGCTTTAAGGAATCCTTACGCCCTGACCGCCGCCGTCTCATGCTGAGCCAATGCGATAGTAACGCCCGGAGTAATTCGTCCACTGGGAATCGCTGAAATAGAACCAACCATTGGTGAGCGTGTTGGTCTGGAGCGGAGTCCAAACGGGGTTGGCCAGGTTTGTGCAGCCTTCCACAAGGACAGATGTATTAGTTGCCCATGAGATGATGAAACCGAACTGGTTGGTATGGACGCCAAAGTCGGGGCCACGGCTGAGGATCAAAGGGTTCGGAAGGAACCAAAGTGCGCCCGAAAGACCAACCTGCGAGAAAAACTGCGCCCAGCCAGCGGTCCCAGGCAAGTAATAGACCGTCGCGGGGTTCCCGGCGAACGCATCGTTTCCAAAGGCGGGTGCGTTCCCTTTGAAATAGATGTTGGTCAGGCCGCAGTAATAAAACCCCTCCACCCCGATGCTGGTTACGCGTCCGGGAATCGTCACGCTAGACAGGTTGTTGCAGCCTGCGAATGAATAATTGCCGATGCTCCTGATGCCGCAGCCCATCGCAACGCTCGACAGGCTAACGCATGACTCAAACGCCTGGTCTGGGATGCTGCTCACGCTGTCGGGAATCGTGACGCTGGTCAGGACTTCGTCGGCCTCAAACACTTCAGTCGAGAAGGCGGTGACGGTCAGGCCATTGATCGTGGCTGGAATTGCCACAGCTCCAACGAAGATATGCCCCTCCGGGTTGACAATGGTGCAAGTGCCGTTGCCATTGTCCATGTAATCAAATTGTGCTTGCACCGCTGTCGGTGCGGCCAACAGCACCAAAACCCCCACGGCGATTACCAGCAGAGATGTGATAGTTTTCGGATTCATGGTGTTTTTCCTCGCGCGGGCCTGGTCGTAGCAAAAAGGGGCGTGACTTAATTACGCTCCCTGACAGGCACGGGAATGCCCTCAAAAGAACGTTTTCGGACACGCCCGGATGGGGGCGTGCCTTCAAACGCTGTCTTTTGAGTCGAAATTTCCCGTTTCGCGAGTGAGAGCAGCCAAAGCTCGCAGATTGTTTTAAGTGTTACTGTTTCATTCGTTTTCTCGCCGGACGCCTGGCATTAACGCACGAGGAAGCATCGAAAGCAAGATCAAAATGACCGCCCGCGCCGACGGCAAAACCAGGGGAACAGAGAAAGGGGAGCGGCGATTTATGCCTGTTTTGAAGCCAAAACCGGCAATTTTAGAGAATCAGGTTATCCCCTTCACTCTAGTCACTTTCCGCTCGCGTGCGTTGCGGCTTCTGGGCAGCATCATCCGATATGGCGATGTTTGCATTTGTATTTAATGTGCGTCCGACTTCCGCTAATCCAGACGTTTTGAGTATCAAAAGAGGATTCGCAACCGTTTTTGTTACCGCTGATCGAATTGAGGATGCACGGCAGAAAGCTGTTCAACGAATACAGAGCGACAATCTGGAGGCCCTTGAAATGGAAACAGGCGACGAGGTCACAATTGAGCAACTTGGAACCTCAGAATTGGCCGCTTTGTTTCGCACCGCGCAAAGCCGTGGAACCTCTATTCTCAAGACGTTTAGTTGCGTCAATGGCAGGAGAAATTAACGCCATGACACGCTGTTTGCGTTCTTCAACTTCTGTCGCATTATCGCAATAGATGGTCACATTTTCGCCCGTTTCTGCCTCTTTTTGTTCCGCAATAAACACCGGCGCAAATCAATGGCTTGCCTCAAGCCCGCTAGAGCAAAGAGGATAAGCACTTCTTGAGAATTTACACAAGGAAACCGGCGCGTGAATTACGCGCATGAAGGGCGAAAGAAGCTCGGTCACTACGCCGCCGGGGAATTGCCGAAAGGAATCCCCGCTGCCGCCTCAAGGCGAGCTTATGCAGTAGTAGTGGCCGGAAAGGACCAAAGAAACCTCACGCTGCGAAAACGAGGTCTTTCATCGGGGCGGGGTGCCGGCGTTGGCCATCGCTTGGAATTCCCATTGGCGGGTGTGGCCGTAAACGAAATAGCCGCTTGGGCGCGCGATGACCATGCTGCGGAGCCTAAACTTTGCTTTAAGGAGATCAAGGTGCTTCATAGCACGCTCGAGGGATGTCTGGAGGTTGGAGCGGTCGATGGCGTTCGCGACAGCAGCCGAGGCTTCGTTTCGAGCGGCCGAACGGCTTTCCCGGAAACGGCTACCGCGCTGGACAGAACCCGGCTGGGCAAGACCGAGCTGGTCTCGAAGGGAGGCAACATCGGCCTCGGCGGAGCCGAGTTCGCGTAAGAGCGGCAGAATATCGGGAGGCAACTTGGTGATGAATGCTTCGGAAAGAACGCCATCGACTTCGATTTGAACGTAAGTGTCGGGAAGAATCTTCACCAGACGGACTTTTTGGGCAGGGCCGAGCGTTTGCTTGGCAAGGGCGATGGCAGCAAGCGTCCGATTGTCCTGCTCGTGCATGGCGGTTTTTTTGGCTGCCTGAGCGGCAAGATATTTTTCTGCTTCAACCGGATCGTAGTGGTAGCGGGTTTGGAGTTCCGGCGGGAGGTTGGTGAAGGGGACTTGTGCGCCACCGCCGTCAAAAAAGATGGTGACGGTGGCGGGAGTCACGGTTTCGATGGTGGCGTTAGTGTAGGTGCGGTTGCTGCAACACAGAAGCGGGAAGAAGTTTGTGTCGGCGTTTTGCGTTTCCGCCCGCCATGTGAATGCCACTACGATTGCCGACAGAGATATGATCGTTTTTGGATTCATGGTGTTCATCCTCGCGCGGGCCTGGTCGTAGAAAAAAGGGGCGTGACTTACTCACGCTCCCTCACAGGCACGGGAATGCCCTCAAAAGAACGTTTTCGGACACGCCCGGATGGGGGCGTGCCTTCAAACGCTGTCTTTTGAGTCGAAATCTCCCGTTTCGTGAGTGACAGCAGCCGAAGCTCGCAGATTGTTTTGAGTGTTACTGTTTCATTCGCTTTCTCGCGGGACGCCTGGAATTAAAGCAGCGGGAAGCACCGAAAGCAAGATCAAAAAGACCGCCCCGCGCCCGCCGACGAAGCCAGAGGAACAGAGAAAAGGGGAGCGGCGATTTATGCCTGTTTTGAAGCCAAAACGGGCAATTTTCAGGAATTTAGCAAGGAAACCGCTTTGAAAAAGACACGCATCAAGGGCGAAAGAAGCTCGGTCACTACGCCGCCGGGGAATTGCCGAAAGGAATCCTTACGCCTTGGCCGCCGCCGCCTCAAGGCGAGCGAATGGGGCAGTAGCGCCCGCGGCACAAACTCAAGCCCTGGCGCACGTTTCGACAGCCGCACGGGGAAAGAGAGCCGCCGGCAACGCGGCGCGGGTGTAGCCAAGGCGGACGCCGGGCCGACGCCGGCCGCGCCCGGCTCGCAATGCTCCGCCTTCCGATCCGGGCAAGCCGTCGTCTGCGTCACCAGGATGGCCCAAGCGCACGTTTCGCCGCCCGTCCTGCCACGATTCGAAGCCGGGCCGGGTAAAGATTACCCCCACAACCGCCCTGTCTGGCTTGGCGGAAACCGCCGCTCTATCCATTTGAGCTACGGGAGCACTCTGGAAGTCCGGCGCCTTAAACCGGATGTCTGCCGGCCCATCGTTGCGTCTCAAAATCTGCCACACGCCAGCCGGGGCGGCAACCCATTTCATGCCCGTTCCCAATGGGCATCAGTGACGGCGGGCCGGGGAAGGGTGAGAACCTCACACGACAACGCGCGGCAAAGCACCTGGCAAAGACGAATCGGCCACAAAGGAGCACAAGGATCACAAAGGGAACAAACAACGTAAGCCCCTCTCTATGTGTTCCTTGCGTTCTATTGTGGCAAAATATTTGTCAAGAAGGGGCTTTAATTGCCGCGCCGGTGGATGGCGGTGGCGCAAGATGGTCCGGCCCGGCCACCCGCTTTGTCCGCCGTCGTTCACAGAACCGCCCTCCGCCCCAAAGCGTTGGCCGCATTCATTATTCCCCTGCCAAAAATTCCCGTGCCATTTCCCCCGCCTTTTACTTAATTATTATCTTGCAGTCCCACTAAAACGTGGTAATATGGGACGTATGCGGCGCTCGCGCGCCTGTTCTTTGACATTTTGCAGCGGGAAAAGGGGCCGGGAAAATCCAAAAATGAACCAGCCACAAAAGAACACAAGGAGCACAAAGAAGAAAGCTCTTTTCTGTGCGTTCTTTGCGTTCCCTTGCGGCAGGAATTCAAATCCGCTTCGGCTCGCCCTGGCCAGATCCTCTTGGCGTCGTGGCGTCTTCCCGTCCACCAACTTGTCCGCCGTAGTTTTAACGAAGGCGGAAGCCTTGGCAGCGGCCGACGCGTTGAAATCAAGCGGGGCGGTCCCTTTGGGGCGCCAAACTGCAATTATTGCAGAATATTGCGGGTGGGCGCCTTCCCCCGGCCCGGCCAGGCAAATAAGGACGCCAAGGGTGCATAAATGCATCGAACCCGCCTGTGTCCATCCCCAAAATATGCAGGTACATGCAGGTACATGCAGGTACATGCAAGTTGGCGCTTGACGGCCGCAGGCGGTCAATCGCGGCGGGGCAAGCCTTGAGATCCTCCTGCCCTGCTGAGCCTAGTGGTCTCTCTGGGGCTGCTTCCGCCGTCGCTGAAGCTGTGGCGGACAACCCGGAGGGATAAGGTGGCGCCAAGTTACGGTCAGTTACGGTCAGTTACGGTGGGGACACCACCCCCCACCGGGTCGCATTGGCCACCCAAATCAGGCCGGTGGGCGGCCCGAACCGTCAGTTTTTGCCAAGAACCTGCGGACGGCTCGGCGAGCCATCCCTGATTGACGCATGACCCCGATCACAATGGGTCGTGAAAGTTGCGATTTTTTTCTTTCAAAAGACGGGCCGGCCGTTGCATAAGAAGGGCTGAATGCAAAGTTAATAACAACAAATGCAACAGGAAAGGAATGCACCATGCAATTGATTCCACATCTTCATTTCGACGGCCAATGCGAAGCCGCCTTTAAGTTTTATGCGCAGTGTCTGGGCGGGAAAATCGTCACCATGGCCACCTACGGGGAGACGCCGATGGCGGACCAGGTGCCGCCGGAATGGCGCGATAAAATCATCCACGCAAGCCTGATGGTGGAGGGCCAGGTGTTGATGGGTTGTGACACGCCGCCCGGGCGTTATGACAAGCCGAAGGGCTTCTGTGTCACGCTGGGCTTCAAAGAGTCGGCGGAGGCGGAACCCATCTTCAAGGCGCTGGCCAAGGACGGGACGGTATCCATGCCGCTGCAGAAGACCTTCTGGAGCGTGGGTTTTGGGATGCTGGTGGATCAATTCGGCATACCGTGGATGATCAATTGCGAGCATCCCGCCTGACGAATCGCAGGAGCCGGGCCGGGTTGGCGCCATTTGCATACGGCCGGATTTCTGGTATGTTGTCGGTCTGAATTACGAGCTTTATGATTGTGAATAGTTGTCCGCCCAAGGCCGGTTGGAAGGGCGAGCCGATGCACGACAAGCAAAGCGAACCCGATCACCGCAAATTGCGCATTGACAAGGTCGGCGTGAGGGGGCTGCGCTTCCCGATCCAAATCCGCGACAAGGAGCGGACGCTGCAAAACACCGTTGCGACCATCGGCCTGTTCGTGGACCTGCCCCATGAATTCAAAGGGACCCACATGAGCCGGTTCATCGAGGTGCTCAACTCGCACGGCAGCATCGTCCACGTGGAGAACATCACCGACATACTTTACGCGATGCAGGCGAAGTTCAAATCGGCCGTGGCGCACCTGGAGATGGAGTTTCCGTTTTTCCTGGTGAAAAAGGCGCCGGTTTCGGGCATGGAAAGCGTGATGGATTACACGGCGCGGTTCGACGCGACGGCCAATGGGCGGGAAATAGATTTTGTATTGACAGTCAAGGCCGGGGTGACGACGCTCTGCCCCTGCTCCAAGGCCATCAGCCGGTTTGGGGCGCACAACCAGCGGGGCCTGGTGACCGTGCAGGTGCGCTCGCGCAAGGCGATCTGGATCGAGGACCTGATCGCGGTGGTGGAAAGCTCGGCCAGCTCGGAATTGTATGCGCTGCTCAAGCGGCAGGACGAGAAGGCGGTGACGGAACGGGCGTACGAAAACCCGGTGTTTGTCGAGGACCTGGTGCGCAACGTGGCGCTCAAGCTCAACGCGCACCCGGAGGTGAGCTGGTACAAGGTGGAGGCGGAAAACTTCGAGAGCATCCACAACCACAACGCCTACGCCTCGATCGAAAAGGGCTGAAAAAAAAAGCAAAAGAAGTTGCACATTTCCCGTTCTCTGGTACAGTCCCCCACCCCGAAAACCGGGGATTTGAAGAGTGATCAGACCATGAAAAAAAATGCCGCATCGCGGGCTCCGGCCAAGAAAGCCAGGGCCGCCACGGCCGCATCCATCCTGGGTCGGGGCGCCGCGCCGGTCCGCGCCCAGGCCAAGCCGAAAATCAAACCGCAGTGGGCGCCCTACTATCGCCACCTGGTCGAGTTGCGGGAGAGGCTGCTCCATCAGATGAGCGGCCTGGCCAAGGAATCGGCGGAGGAAATGACCAGTTACAGCCTGCACATGGCCGATTCGGGGACCGACAATTTCGACCGCGATTTCGCCCTGAGCCTGCTCTCTTCGGACCAGGACGCGATTTACGAAATCGAAGAGGCGCTCAAGCGCATTGAAAGGGGCACCTACGGGATTTGCGAGTTGACGGGCAAACCGATTCCGCCCACGCGGCTGGAGGCGATACCGTGGACGCGCTTCACGGTCGAGGCGCAGAGCCAGTTGGAGCGGGACGGGGCGTTGCGGCAGCGGCGATTGGGCCAGTTGGGCACGGTGGACACCACCGGCGGAGTGGATATGGAGGAAGAGGAAGAAGCGGAGGAGAAGCCCGCCAAAGAAAAGGAATAACATGCCTCGCGAGATCATCACCATCGAATGCACCGAAGCGCGCAAGGAGGGCAAATCCCCCTCGCGCTATACGACGACCCGGAATAAAAAGACCAAAACCGAGAAGCTGGAAATCCGGAAGTACAACCCCGCCCTGCGCCGCCGGACGGTCCATCGAGAAATCAAATAATTCTTATGCCACGAAAGACACACCCTGAAAAACCGGCGGGCCGCGGCGGACGCGGCAAGGGATCGGCGATGGAGATCCGCACTCCGCGGCCGAAGCCAAAAATAGACTTCACGTTCGAGGCGCTGGACTACAAGAACGTCGCGCTGCTCAAACAGTTTGTGACCGACCAGGGCCGGATTCTGCCCCGGAAGTACACGGGGCTGCCGGCGCATTACCAGCGGCAATTAAACCGGTCGGTCAAACGGGCGCGCCAGATGCTTCTGATGAAGTGAGTTTGCGCTGGAAGACCGCGTGCTCCAGTTGCGCGTCCAGCGTTTCGAGGGTCGTTTCGGTCCACGCCACAAAATCCGATCGGGCAATCTTCTCTTCCACCGGCCATTGGGCCTCCAGGCGCTGGCGGATCTGGCCGCCCGTCCAGCCGCGCAGGCGCAGGCGCTGCAACTGCGAGGCCCGGGTGCAGGCGACGCAGATGACGGCGTCAAACAGCGGCCCGGCCCCGGTCTCAAAAAGCAGCGGGATGATGACCGCGCCGCAAGGCCGCCCGGCGGCGCGCCAGTCTTGAGCCTGGGCTTGCCAGGCAGTTCGGATGCGAGGATGCAAAATGGCCTCCAAGTCCGCGCGCGCCGCGGTGTCGGCGAAAACCAGCCGCGCCAAAGCCGCCCGATTCAGCCGCCCGTCAGGGGACAGAACCGCCGGGCCGAATCGTTGGGCGATTTCGCGCAGAGCGGGCTGGCCCGGTTCAGCCAGTTGCCGCGCAATCGTGTCGGTGTCGGCGACTTCGACGCCGCGCTGGCGGAGCAGTTGGCCGGCAGTTGATTTGCCCATGCCGACGCCGCCGGTGATGCCGAAGAGCCTCACTGGGGCAGGTGAACAGCGCGGAAGAATCGCCGCGGCGCGTTGGTGCGGGGATCGGTGTAGGTAAACGAGCTGGTGGAAGGCAGGGCGATATTGGTGACGACGCTGGTCCAAGTAAGGAGGTTGGAGGAGGTCTGTATGATGTAAGACTGGTTGGCCTGGCCCAGCAAGGTCAACTGCAAGCCGCCGGCCGTGTTGGTGGCCCGCAGGTCGGGGGCGGACAGTTGGACGATGGTGCTGTTGACCGCCGTGCTTTCGGCCGGATAAAGATCGGTGCTGGCGGTGGTGGCCGCGGCCGTGTTGACAATCGTGCCGGGCGCGCCGGCGATGACCTGGATGGTCACCGTGGCTGTGGCGCCATTGCTGATGGAGCCGAGATTGCAGACGAGGGTGTTGCCGGCGTTGGTGACACTGCCTTGGGAAGGCGTGGCGGCGACGAGCGTGACGCTGGCCGGCAAAGTGTCCGTAACGACAACGCTCGTGGCGATGTCGGGGCCGAGGTTGGTGACGGTAATCTGGTAATCGAGGTAATTGCCGACCAACACAGGATCGGGGGCATGGATCATGCCCGTGGCCAGGAGCGCGGCCGGGTTGACGGGGTTGACGGCCGTCAAGCCAAGACTCCAGCCGCCAGCGATGATGCCGTCGTTGCCGACGGTGTCGTCATAAACGTAGAGCGACCAGATTCCGTTTGGATTGATCCCGTTGAACAGAGCCAGGACATCCGCGCTGGAAGCCGGGGCCAAACCCGGGAGAAGATCCACCGGCGGGTAATCGGTGGGCCGATAGACGCCATTGGTATTGGTCAATTGGCCCGTGGGCAGAGACTGCGTGGCCGCGTCGTCGAAGGTCAGCGTGACGTTGCTCACGGCGTAAGGTCCGCCCGCGTGTCCCATGAACATCAACTCCTGGCCGGCGGGACTTTGGAGCAGAACGTTGACATCATGCGGGAAGGTGTGGGCGAAGCCGTTGAGAGTGACGGTCACTTTGCTCACCAGGAGATTTGTCGTCCCGTTGGCCAGCCCGGAGACCAGGATTTGCGACGGATAGGGCGTCCCCGTTCCGAAATCCGGAATGATGATGCCGGTGAGATTGGGATAGTTTGTCGTGACTGGAATCAGGAACGAAAAAGAGACGTTGCCCAGCGAGTTGGAGCCATCCATCAACACGAGCGTGGCCGTGACGGTGGCGCCCGAAGCGCCCTGGGCGGTGAAAGAGAACGGTTGAGCGGCGGAACCGCCGACCGGAATCGCGCCATAGACCTGGCTGGTGGTGATGGGCGTGACGCCGCCGCTGTTTGTCAGGGTCGCCAACAGATTCGTCGTGGTCGGCGCGGTGCCGACGTTGTCCAACGTGAAGGCGACCGTCACGGTTTCATTGGGATTGACGGCGCCGTTGGAACCGGTTGTCAGCAAAGTGGCGCCGCCGGGCACGATATTGGGCGCAAAGTTATTCACTGTGACCAGGTTGGTGACGGAATTGTTGGCCGTGTTGGTTTCCGTGGAAGCGGTGGTCAGGCTCCAGGTACTGGTCAGCGTGCCGACGGCCTGGGGCGTGTTGGTGATAACGACAGTGGCGGTGTGGTCCGGAAGGATGGTCCCCAAATCGCATTGCACCATGCCGTTGGTATAGGTGTACTTGCCCGGCGACGAAGCGACGCCCGGATTGGTCAGGCCCGCCAGGAAGAACGAACCCACGGTGTTCAGGGCGTTGCTGGGGCCGAGGTTTGTGGCCGTAAGTATGTAGGTCAAATTGCTGCCGATGATGACGGGATTGGGGGTGACGGAAAGGCCGGCGGCCAAGTCGGCCACGGGCATGTTGACCGCGATGACGACGGAGGCCGAATTGCTGGCAGTGTTGAAACTTGGGGACCCCAGCCCGGTGGTGATGGTGTTGGTTTGCAAGCCGCTATAATTGGAGGAGATGTCAACATTGGTAATGGTCACGCCCGCGCCCGGAGCGATGGCGCCCAGATCGTAGATGTTGGTCGGCCCGTTTTGGGTGTAATTGCTCGACGCCACCGATGCGGAGTAAAAGACCAGCCCGGCGGGAAGAACATTGGTCAGGTAGCCGCTGACGGCGACGGAGCCCTCGTTGGTGGCACTGAGGAGATAAGTGACCGGGCTGCCCAGGGTCAGTTGGTTGGTGGAAGCGACGATGCTGGCGGCGAGACCGTTGGTCGGGTTGACGGGCGTAATGGTGGTGATCGTCACGGCCCACCCGTTGGAAATGCCGCCGGCGTCACCCGGGGCGGTATCCTGGCCGTAGAGCGACCAGGCGCCATTGGGGGAAAGGCCGTTGAAACTGGAAAGATTGGTGCCGTAGGGAGGAGCAAGGGCATTGGTGAAAAAGTTGGTCGGGTTGTAACTGGCCGGCGCGTAGGTCCCGCTGGAGAACGTTCCCTGGCTTGGCAGCACGATCGGCGCGGTGGAATCGAAGGTAAGCGTCACATCGGTCATGTCTTCGAAATAGTTGGCGTCCTGGCCCATCAAAACGGTATTGGTCGCCGGCCCGACCAGCAGCAGGCCGATGTCATGCGGATAGGTGTGGCTCATATTGGAGACGGTCACCGTCACCTTGGAGACGTAGCCCGTGACGTTGGAAACCTCAATGGTCGAAGGATAGGGGCTGGCTGGCCCGTCATCGGGCTCGGGCGTGTACTGGGTGGCTGGAATACTGATGGGATTTGTGTTCCAGAAGGTCTGCACCACCGGCATGAAGAAAACAAAGGAGACCGTCCCCCGGCCAGCCGAGCCGTCTTGCAAGGCGAGGGTCGCGACGACCGTTCCGCCGTTGGTGCCGTTGGCCGTGAAGTAGAAGGCCCCGCCAACGGGGGAGCCGCCTGGCGCCAACGCGCCGTAGGTCTGGGAGCCGCTGGCCAGGGTGACGCCGCCGCTGTCTTGCAAAGATGCAACCAGGTTGGTGGTGGAAACGTTGCCGGTGTTCTTCAAGTAAAGCTGCACACCGACGGTTTCGCCCGGATTGACCGCGCCGTTGGGCGGTTGCAGGCTCTCCGAAAAGAGCGTGACGCCAGCCGGGCTGATGGTGATCGTCGGAGGCTCGACCAGATTCTGGAGAGTGAGGACGTTATTGTTGGTGTTGACATCGCCAGGCTGGCCAAAAACCGAAAACGTGGTGGAAAGCGCCAGCGAATTCACGCCCGACAGGAGCGTCGGCGCCCGGAGCACGTTGGTGATGGACGCAGCGGCGCCGCTGGCCAGCGATCCCACGTTCCAGGTGATCACGCCGTTGGTGACTATAACGCCGGCCTGGCTGCTGGAAACAAAGGTCGCCGTGTAGGGGGAGGAGGCCGGAATGGTCTCGCTGAAGACGATCGTATTGCCGGCGCTAGGCCCATTGTTGACCACTGTGGCCACGTTGGTGTAATTGGCGCCCGAGACAATTGTCGAGGGTGTGATGGCCGCCGAGACCGCCAGGTCCGCCGAAGGGCCGACCGTCACCGTCGCGCTGGCGGAATTGTTGAACGACACGGGATCCGTTTCGAATTGGCTCAGACCGACCATCGTCGTGGCGGTGATGTTGCCCGTGGTGGTGGGGCTGACCGTGATGGTGACAACGGCGTTGGAGCCGACGTCCATCGTTCCCAATTCGGCCAGCACCGCGTCGGGGGAGATGGACCCCTGGGAAGTGGTGGCGGAAACCAGATTCACATTGGCGGGCAGGACGTTGGTCAAGACCACGCCCTGGGCGGTGAAGGGACCGCTGTTGGTGACATAGATGTCAAAGGTCACCAGGCCGCCCTGCAGCAGAGAAGGCGGAAAGGCCGCCATGCTGACGGCCAAATCCGCCGACGGGAGGGAGACCACCACGGTGGCCGAAGCGCTGTTGTTAGGATTGAGGTTGTTTTCGGTGGAGTTGACTGTCGCCACGCTGGTCGCCAGCCCGGCAATGATGGGAATGGTGACGACGGAAAAGGTGGCCGAGCCATAGACGGGCAGCGAACCGATGTTCAGTTCCAGGGTGGAGCCGACCTGGCTCACCGCGACGGTGTAATTGCTGGTGGTGACAAAGCCGACGCCGGGGGGCAGCGATTGGGAAACGATCACGTTGTCGGCCGAACTGGGTCCGGCGTTGGAAACGGTCATCGTATAGACCAGGTTGCTGCCCACCAAAACCGGGTTGGGGCTGGCCGACATGGCCAGCGAAAGGCTCACGCCGGGGCACTGTCCGCCGCCATCCTGGCAGACATAGGGCGTGACATTGAGGGTCCAGCAGTTGAGCACCGCGGCGTCACCCTGGAACTCGTCCACCACGTTGAGCTGCCAGACGCCGTTAAGGTTGGTGCCGCTGGCCAGTAAAAAGGTTGAAAGCGGCTGCTGCGGCTGGAAAGAGCCGACGAAGGGCGCCGAGCCTTGCGTGATGGGAACCGAGGCGTCATCGTCGAAAGTTGTTTCGCTTCCGGGGGAGAAGCAGGAGGAGCCGTAATCAGCGCCCAGGCCGCCGTTCAGCTCCGAAAGAAGGACGGTGGTGCCGTCGGGGCTGATCAGTTGCAACGTGATGCCCTCATCGTATAGCGCCTGCACATAGGTCGAGACGGTAATCTTGTCCGCCGATTGCAAATTGGAGACCGTCACGGGCGAGAAGATGCCGACAAAGTTGCCCTCCGGCACCAACATCGCTGTCGTGTTGCTGAAGGGCACGGGGGTGGCGAGAATGCCGGATGGAAGCTGGATGGAGTTGGTTCGCACCGCTTCATCGGATTTCAAGACCAGGGTCAAATTAACGGGCGTGCCGCAGATGAAAGAAGGCTCCGTGCTGAGGGTAAAGGGTGTAATCGAGTAGGCGGCCGTATGCGGGGGCAAATCAGGAAAGCTCACTGTGGATTGGGCGACGATGGCTCCCCGCGTGGTGGAAGAGAGGATGCCTTGAATGCCGGTGGCCGTGGCTCTGCCTTCATTGGTGATAAGAAACGTCAAATTATTGCACTCGTCAAAGTCAATCACTCCGTTGCCGTTGCCGCCTGAGATGGTATTTGTCACCACATACAAGACAGGTATGGCCAGAGGGGGCGCCAGCGCGTTGATCAGATTGCTGCCGGTGGGTGTCCCCCAGCCGGTGCAAAGGTCGTAACCCGGAACGGCGAAATAGTTGCTCGGACTGCCGGGCCAAGTGTTGTTGCCGACGGTGATGTCGTGGAAGCAAAGATCATAGCTGGGTCCTTTGCCGATGGCATAGACGGCCGGGTTGATAAAGCCAACCGGCTGCAAACCGTAAAGGGCGGCCTGCTGATTGATCATGGCGTTGAAGCCGGCCCAGAGCGGCGATGCGGCGCTGGTTCCCCCGGAAATACCAGTCAGACCATCGCCAAAATTGATCCAAATCCCTTCTGCCGTCAGGGCGACGTCCGGACAATTGCGATAGACCGTCGAACCTCCATTGGCCGTCATGTTAATGCCTTGTTGCCAGACCGGAATGGGGTAAAAGGTGCAGATGCCCCCGCTGCTGCCCCAATTCTGGTCCGGCGCGTATTGTCCGGTGCCCCAGACCGATTCCGAAGCATAGGAAGCCCCCGATCCGTTCATCACCAACTCCGTCCCGCCAACGTCAACAAAGTATGGGCTGCCGAACGACTGGGGGCCCGATCCGTCCGACAACACCGGGCCGTCGAAGCCGCCGCGGTCGCCCGACGCAAAAAAAACAGTCTGTCCTTGAGCGCCCATTTCCTGATAGAGTATGTCGGTCTCAGGATCGCCGGTGAATCCCCACGAGGAGCTAACTTGCTTCATTGAGACATTCATCGCCATAGCGCTAAGAATGTCGTCCGCAGGCCCGCCCGGACTCTCGTAAACGTAAATTGTGTCAATGCCGGGGGCCATGGCCATGACCATCTCGATATCCAGCGAGACTTCGACCTCCCCGCCGTCAGGAGTGGGCACCCCGCCATCAACGGGCACATTGACGAGGTGTTCATTGGGCAAGCCCGTTGTCAGCTCGTAGGTGACAATATCGTTTGGGAAATAAGCGTCATATTCAAATAGTCCCACGCTTTGGCCTGCTCCATTCAGAGTGACTCCCGGGGCGTAGGCATTGCGAAAATCCGAGCTGATGTAGCTTCCTCCCGGTCCGGAGCCTCCACGAGGATGAATGGGCCCGCCACCTCCAGAGGGATGCCCTTTGCCGCTCACTACCTGGGGATTGAGGTTGCGCGGATGCGGCAACTCGTAATTGTCCAGTCCGGCAATATGCAACACCGGGACCGACAGGTCCAGCGTTGGCTCCGCGTCAGGCGCGTAGAATTTTCGGTTTTCGGTCGGATGATCATAGGTGCGGATATTAACGTGAAAGGCCTTGCGAATGTCGGCGACCGAGGCCTCAACCGAGAGCACCAGGCGGTTGGCATAGGTCTTGGTTTCAGTCAAGCCGTTGGCTCGGGCGAAATTGCGCAACGCTTCATAGTCAGCCACGGCAGGACCGTAGTTGTCGGCGAATTGCGCAACCGAGAGGTAATGGTGGTAGCGCGGGCTTTTCGGGTCATAGAGCTGCTGCAGAAAAGCATCGAGTCCCTGTTGGTCGCGCAGGGGCAGGCCGATGGCCAGATGCAAGCGGTTGGTGTCGGCCAGATTCCCGGTGGGCTGCAAGCCGCCTGAGACCGCGGCCGGCACATGGCTGCTCAAAAGGCGATGGGGAGCCGCCTGGCCGGATGGCGGAAAGGCGAAAATGAGAACCGCGCCCGCCGCGGCCCCCGCCGCCGGACGCAGCCAGTGATAAAATTGTTTCATGATCGGTTGCAGTTACATCAATGCGCTTGGGTTTTCAGACGGTAGAAGCGATAGCCGTCTATGGGCAGGGAGACGGTGTAGAACCCGCCGCTGGCCGGCGGCACGGTCAAGTTGATCCATCCGTTTGTGGCGCCGGGCGGCGGCAGGTTGATCGCCCCTTGCAGCACGTAATTGGTCGCCAGCGCGGACCAAGTCAGTTCATAAGATTGCGCGGCGGCCGAGACGGTCAGGAAGGGCTGCTGGTCCACTTCAATCTTGACCGCGGCGTAATTGTTGCCCTTGAACGGATCATAAACCGGCGAACTGGCCGAGATGCTGAACGTGCCGATGCCCGCCGCAAAGGCTTCGGTCACGACCGTCATGGCCGGCCCCGTCCCGCCGGAGGTGGGGTCCATGTCGCCAATGTTCCAAGTGATGGTGCCATCGGCGTTGGAGGCCGTGCCCGTCGTCACGGTAATGCCGTTGGTCAGCACAACAAAATTCGTTGGCAGCACGGCGGTGGCGGTGACGGCGCTGGCTTTGGAAGGCCCGCCGTTGGTCACTTGCGCGCTGAAGACGACGGTGCCGCCAGCCAGGGTCGGATTGGGGCTGCCGGTCAGGGAGACGCCCACGTCGGCGCTGGGCGGGCTGACCAGATTGGTGGTGATAACCATGTTGTTTGTGTTGGGATCCGGCTCCAGTGCCAGGGCGGTGACGACGTTGGTGATGTAACCCACCTCCGTGTTTGTGACGACAATGTCAAAAGCCGTCCCCGCCCCGACCGCCAGCACGAGCGGGCCCACGGTCAGGACATTATTGGTGACGCCGCCGCCGCCCGTGTTGGTCACGTAGGCCGCTCCCGAGGGGAGGTAATCGGTGATGACGACGTTGGTGGCGGCCGAGGGGCCGAAGTTGGTGACTGTCAAGTAGTAAGTCAGCGAGTTGCTTTCCGTGGCCGCGGACGGCAGCGTGGAGACGGTGACTTGCAGATCGGAATCGTTCTCGACGGGCACGCCCATGCTCAGGTTGAGAACCCAGCCGTTGCTGATGTAGCCGGAGTCCTCGGTCCTGTCACATATCGCCCAGAGCGACCAGGTGCCGTTGGGGCTGGCGCCCAGGCAAGTGGAGAGATTGGCGCCGTAAGGATAAGGCTCCGGGCGCGTCACGGTGACATTTTCGTTGGTGGGCACCATTGGCAACCTGGGCATGAGCACGGAATTGGTCGTGGGCAGATATATCCCGCTGGTCAGCTCCGTGACTTGATTTGTCGGGAGGAACTCGCTGGCCGACGGGTCAAAGGTCAGCGTCACGGCCGTGACGCTGGCGCCGCCGCCGCAATGAGACATGAGAATGGAATTGGAGCCGTCGGGGGCCTCCAGCACCACGTCAACGTCGCTGGGGTAGGAGTGGCCGAAGTTGGAGAGGGTGGCCGTCATCTTGGTGAGCGTGCCGGCTATCCCGGAAACATTGATCATGGAAGGATAGCCGTAGCCGGGTGGAATTGAATTGGTGGCAACAGTCGGCGCGACGAGGTTTTCCGGCAGGAAAATCGTGTTGGTATTGGCGAAGGAAATCGTGCTGCTGCCCAGGGTGAAGCCGAAGGAATTGGTGAGGTAATTGGTCCCCTCCAGCAACACCAGGGTGGCGGCCATGTTCTGACCATTGGTGCCGGTGGCGGTGAAGACGAAAGGCTCGGCCAGAGTCGGCCCGTGAGCAGTCATGTGAGGATAGAGGTTGCTGGCGATGGGGCCCGACCAGTGGCCCGGGTAATTGGTAACGGTATTGGTGGAGATACCATTGGTCAGTTGGAGCAGCGCGATCACGTTGGTGGCGTCGGTATCGGAAACATCGCGCAGCCCAAGGAGCAGCTTCACCGTTTCGTTGGAATAGACGACACCGGTGGCGGGGTTGATGTTGCCGTCAACGAAAGCGGTGCCCGAGGAGACAATGAATGGAGCATTGCACTCCTGAATGGTCAAGATGGCGGTGCTGGGATTGAGCAACTGCACGCCGGCAACGGTCGCCGGCGGCGTTTGATCGTTGATCAAGTCGAGCACCACCGTATGATCCGGGCCGATGATGTGATTGTTGATGGGCGTGACGTCAAAATAGGCCACCGTCTGGCCGGGGGCGAACTGAAGGACGCCGTTGGTGGCAAAGTAATTGACCCCCGCGACACCCGATCCGTTGGCCGTGGCGTAACTGACGCTGATGGCGCTGTTGGTCAAGCCGGTAAGCACGACGGGGATGGCGGCCTGCGCGCTGCATTCGCTCACAACGAAGCTGGGGCTGCCAAAGGCCAGGCCCACATAGACGTTGGTGATGGTGACGACGGCATTGAAGGGCGAGATGACGTAGGAATTGGTTGAAGGGCTGTACAAGGCAACGTTGAAGCTCTTGTTGCTCTCGACCAGGTTCCGATTGAGAATCTGCACCGGGAAGCTGCTCGTCGCCTGGCCGTCCAGGAAATTGAGCGTGCCTCTGGTCCCCACGTAGTCCACCGTGTTGGAGGCCGTGTTGTCGCTGGTGGCGTAATGAACTGAGAGCGAGCCGGTGTTGGGATTGGCCCGGTTGACGGTGATGACAATATTGCTGCCGTTTTCGCCCACGAAATAAGAATTGGTGGCGAAAGAGAAGCCCGACACGTCGTTGATAATGCCCACAGTCGTGGCGCCGGGGATGCCGATTTTCGTGCCGGCGCTGGCATTGGTCAAGAAGACCTGGAAGGTCTCAACGCCATTCCTGGCGTTGGTCCCCTGGAGGATCGTCACCGGAATGGTTTGCGGCGGGCCTCCCGACGGAAAGTTCAACGTGCCGGAGGTGGGAACGTAATCCACGTTGGGCACGGCGTAGCCGTTGGTGTCCGCCGCGTAGGGTGGCGAATAGGTGTAAAAACCCACCGAGGCGGCGCCATTGGTGGGGCCGGCGAGCAGGATGCTGAGGGTGACCGAGCCGGCGCCTTCGTTGACGAAGTAACTCGAACTGCCAAAAGCGAAGTTGGGGATGTCATTGATGATGGTCACGGGCACTTGCGCCGGCCCGCTGATGACGGCGCCGTTGCCCGGATTGGAAAGATTGAGATAGAAGGTGGTATTGGGCACGGCATAGTTCAGTTGAATGATGGGGATGTTGTCCGTGGCCGCGAGCTGCCCGTTGAAAAAGGTCACCTGATCGTTGATGTTCGAATAGTTGATCCCGGCGATGGCGGTGCCGTTGGAGGTCGAAAGGTTGACCGTGACGGTGTTGGCGGAGCCGTTGGTGCGCAGGATGGTGATGACGGCGTTGGTCGCCCCCTCGCTCACGGTGTAGGAGGGTTGCGAGAAAGTCAGGAAACCGGGGCCGCTGAGCACGCTGCCGATGGTCAGTATCGCACTGGAGGGTGAGGCGATGATCGCGTTGGTGGCGTCCTCCATTCCCAGGTCCACCGTCGTATCGGCGAAGGTCGTGGGCGAATTGAGCACCGGCACCAGGAAATAGTTGGTCAACTCCCCCGGATAGAAGACCAGCGTATTGGTTGTGGGAATGTAATTGACAGATGGCGCCGCCGTTCCGTTGGTGCCCGTATAGACGATCACCGAGACGGTCGTATTGGGATTGCCCACGCGCACCACCGGGATGGCCGCCGCGCCGCTGGCGGCATCGGCCGCCTGCCTGTAGCCCTGGGCGGAGAATTCCACCCCCGAATTGACATTGGTGATGACCAGCACGGCGCTGACTTGCGGCCCGATGGCCGTGTTGGTGGACGGGCCGACGGCCAGGTCCAGCCCGACGGTCAGGTCGGGGCCGACGGCAGTGTTGTCAATTATTGGAACCGTGACCGTCTCGAACGTCTCCCCCAGCGGAAAGCTCACCAGATTGGACACCCCGACGTAGTCCCGCCCGCTGACCGCCGTGATGTTGGAGGTGAAGAAGATTGCGCTGGCTTGCGGGTTGTCCGGGGTGCCCTCTCCTCCGAGCCGCTGCACGGTAATGAAGGCGTTGGAGGCGTTCTCCCACACGCCATAGACCTGCTGGCTGAATTGCACCGAGCCAACGCCGTAGTTGGCCCCGCCGAAGAGGCGGGCGAAATTGTTCTCCGGCAGGTTGTTAAAGGTGGTGAATCCGCCGCCCACGTCAATTTCGCCATTGGCCTGGAGGACAATTGTGTCCACGAACCCGTTGGCACCGTAGCCGAAGTTGATCGTCGGATCCACCGTGCCGTCGGGATTGAGCCGCGTGAGGCCATTGCGGGTGACGCCGCTGGCCTGGGTGAAGTCGCCGCCCACCAGGATGTGAAGCTGGTCATCCAGCGCCAGTGCCTGCACGCTGTTATTGCATCCGACGCCGACGTTGAAATTGGTGTCCGTGCTGCCGTCGCTGTTCAAGCGGGCGATGTAATTGTAATTGCCCCCGTTGACGCTGGTGAACAAACCGCCGATGATGATCCGGCCGTCGGGCTGCACGGCCATCGCCCGCACCGGTCCGTTAATGTCGGAGAGGATTCCGTCAAAGGCGGTGAAGTTGGTGTCCAGCGACCCATCCACATTCAGGCGCACCAAGTAGTGGTGAGCCGCGTTGTCGAAGGCCGTGAAATCGCCGGCGACCAGGATCTGGTTGTTGGCCGTAATGGCCAGGGCGTGGATGATGCCGTTGCTGCCCGAGACGCCCAAGCCGAGGTTGAAGTTGGGGTCCATCGTTCCCGCCTGCGTCAAGCGGGCCACCCCGCCGGCGGGGGCGCCGTCGAAATTGGCGAAACTGCCGCCAATGACATAGTAATCCACGACAGCAGGATTGGTCGCTGAAACCGGCAGGAACATCTGGGTCACGGCGTAGATCGTGCCGTCAGCGCCGGAGCCGGGATTGAAGCCTGTGTCCAGGCTCCCGTTGAGGTTCAACCGTGCCAGCTTGGGGCTGTTGACCAGGTCGGCCTGGCCGAAATCGCCCACAATCATAATATCGCCATCCACCAGGTTGGTCGGCGGGGCCAGGCTGAGCACCTGCCAGACCGTGGAATTGGCACCGGCCATATCGAAGAGGAACCCCGTGTCAAAAGCGCCGGAGGGCAGCAGCCGGGCCACGTGATTAAAGGGGTAGTTGTTAAAGGAGGCAAAATCGCCGCCTGCCAGGAGGCTCCCGTCGGGCTGCAAGGCCAGAGAGTTGACGAATGAATTGAAGCCGATGCCGTTTTCCGTCGCCGTATCCACCGAGCCGGCCGAGTTGAGATGCAACTGGGGGTCCAGGATGGTCAGGATCGCCGTCTTGGGGAATTGGCCGGCGATGTTGGTGGGACTGGCGCTGAAAAGCTGCAAACCGACGATGCGGTCGGCGACATTGGTTTCATAGGGTGTGTTGATCACGGGCACCGTGAAGCTCAGGCTGCTGACGCCCGGCGCGAAATTCAAGACGCCGTTGGTGGGGCTGTAGTTGGTATGCGCCACCGCCGCCAGGTAGGGCAACTGCACATTGGTGGGCGTGTAGGTCATGAAATTCACGCTCACGTTTCCAACGAGGCCGCCGGTCCGCTCGACAGTGATCGTGGCCACGCCGCCGTTTTGCTGGATGTTGAAAGAGGGCGCCAGGAAATTGAGGGTGCCGTAGGAATCGGTGTCCACGATGATCAAGACGGCGTTGCTGGGCGAGGCGAGCACTTCAGCGTTGGTCTCCGGACTGCTGTTGCCGGCCACCTGGGCGTCGAACAAAAACACATTGACCGTCTTGGGCCCTTCGACCGTGTTGTCTTGGAGGGTCTGGATGGTCATCGTCTTGGGCGAGATGTCCAGGTTGGTCCAGGTCAGCGTATTGGTGACGCCCGTGTAATTGACACTGTTGACGGCCGTGCCGTTGCTGGTGCCGCACTGGACGCTGATCTGCCCCAGCGCCGCCCCGGTGCGGTTGACCGTCACCGTAGCCAGGCCCGGCTTAAAGACACTGTTAGTCGGGGAACTGAACGACAAATACCCCGGCTTGAAATGGTCGTCAATGATCGTCACCAGCGTGTTGGAGGGCACCAACGGCGGAACGTTGGTGTCCAGGCTGGCGCCCCCGTTGGGGGAGGAGAGGAGGATGTGGAAGAACTTGTTGCTCTGCTGCGTGGCGTGGTCGTAGATGGTAATGGGGAAGGTAACGGAAGTGACGTTGGCATCAAACGTGCAGACTTGATTGACGATCGCCTCGTAATCGTTGCCAATGCCGGCCCGGGCGGTGCCGTTTTGCGTGTTGGCCACGACCGTAACCTTGCCATAGCTGCCGTTGGTGCGCAGGAGCGTGATGGTCACGGTGCCGCCGCTTTCCAGCACATTGTAGTTGCTCGCGCTGAAGCCAATGGTGCCGTAGGGGAAATTATCGTTGATGATATTCAATTGCGAATCGTATTGCGCCAGGGCGGGCCACAACGGGATGGGCACGCCCCCCAGGCTCAGGAGACCGGAACTGTTGAGGTCCAGCAGCGAAAGGCCGGCGGAGATGATGGGGGCGGCCGAGGGGTCGTTGTTAATGTTCAAAAACAGATCCGACTCCCCGCCGTCAGGCACGCTCTGGATGTTATTATTGAATCCCCACTCCCCGTCGCTCTCGCGCCAGCCCCAGACATCGCCAGCCACGGCAGCCAGGTCCCAAGTGGTGTCGTAGAGCGCGGTGGGAACCAAAAGACCGTAATCGGCCGCGGTGGCGGAGGTGGTGCTGGGCGGGTAGGTGTTGGTGCCCAGCGTCAGGGTGGCCGGCCCCAAACTCCCGTTCTGACGGTCCAGGGTGACAAAAAGGAACCCGCCAATGTCATCGGCCGTGTAGGGGCTTTGTGTCAGGCCGATGTTGCCGGGGCAGTTCGCCTGGTTGTTGTTCTCCGGGCCGGGAGTGGCCTGGCCGATGACCCGCGCCACGTTCTGGCGCGGATGAATGTCATCGCGGGTGAAGCCGCCCCCCACCTGTTCAAAGAATCCGCCAATGACGATATTGCCGTCGGTTTGCAGGCCCATCGCGTTGATCTGGTTTCTCGGACTGTCGTAATAAGGTTGAACCACGCCCGCAAATTGGTTGTAGGCCGTGTCCATGAAACTGGTGTCCAGCCAGCCGTTGGGAAAAAGCCGCGCGAGGCCGATTCGGCGCGATGTGTTGTAGACTGTGAACTGGCCGCCCACCAGGATGTTCCCGTCCGGCTGCAACACCAGCGTATTGACAACGTCATTGAAGCCCGTGCCCGGATCAAAACTGGTGTCCAGGGCGCCGCTGGAGGTCAGGCGTGCAATGGAATTGCGGCCGATCAGGTTGAAATGCTCGAAGGCTCCGCCCATAATGATGGAGTTGCCGGGCGTCACAGCCAGGGCGAGCACCGAAGCATCCGCTCCGAAGCCCGGATTAAAGGAGGTATCCAGCGCGCCGGTGGGCAGCAGGCGGGCGACGTGATTCCAATTGGTGCCGTTGACCAGGGTGAAATCCCCGCCCAGAATGACGTTGCCGGAGTAATCGGTGGCCACGGCACGCACGTCCTGGTCGGTGCCATAAGCCGACCCGGCGCCCGAGCTGGGCAGGAAGGAGGCATCCAACGCGCCGGTGGGCAGAATGCGGGCGATATGATAACAGTTGGTCTTGTTGTAAGAGGTGAAGGCACCCCCTGCCAGAATGTTCCCGCTGCCGTCAACGGCCAGGGCATAGACCGAGCCGTTGAACCCGAAGCCGCTGAAGAAATTGGTGTCCAGCGCGCCCAAGGTGTTGAGCCGGGCGATGTGATAGGCGTTGGTGGCGTTGATGGAGGTGAAATCGCCCCCAATGATGATCCGGCCCGCCGGATCAAAGGCGATGGCATTGACGAAGTTATCAGGGCCCCGGCCCAACCCATTGGTAAAGCTGGAGTCCATCAAGCCGCTGGTCTGCAACCGGGCGATGTACCGGATGGGCGTCGTGTCAAAGGCGTCAAAGTCCCCGCCAATGACCGCCCTGCCAACGGCGTCAATGGCCACCGCGTTGACCGTCGAATTGGCCCCGGGAACCGGATTGTCCGGCGGATAGGAACTGGCCTCGAGATCCCAGTTATAGTATCGGTCCACCGCTCCGCCTGGCTCCACGTTGGTGACAACGGCGCCGTCGAGCAAGACGATGATATTGTCGAAGTTAATGGTCAACCGGCTGTCGTTGATCGTTCCCAAGTACCCTGGAGGGGTTGCGCCGAGGTTGCCGGTGTGCTCGGAGAGTGTCTCGAACAATATCACGTCAATGTCCGCGTCAAATTCCACCGAGCCGTTATTCAGGATTGGGATATAAATCGGTTCGGGGTAGGGGTCCAGCGCTGGAAAGGTCAACGTGCCGTAAAGGCCGTTCCAGTCCGAAGTCGGCGGCGCGGCAAAATCCGCCGCAGGCTGGCCGGCGGCCTCGTACGGGATCGCGTAATCCGAGCCGGCCACGGTGGCAAACCGGTTGTCATTGACCACGAAAATTCCGGGGTCCGTGGAGTCAAACGTGTAGGAAACGGTGTAGCTTGCGTTCACCCCGGCCAGGGTCTGCTGCGCCCAAAGGATGGCCGTGCCGCAGTTCTTATTGCAGCGGAAAGTTTCCCGCTCCAGGTTGAGAAGGGTGTAGTTTGGCCCCGGAAAGAAGATGTCAACATTGCTGTAAAGCGGATAGGGGTTGCCCCAGAAATTCAGGATGCCAAGGGAGGCATTGGACTGGACGATGGCGGGCGGGACGATGTCCTGGTCCTCCGCCGGGTCCAAAACCGCATTGGCCAGCGTCAAGTTGACCACGCTGTCCAACCCGGAGTACTGATAAAGGAAGGGCGGAAGATAGTTCGTGGCGCCATAGTAATAGTCGTACGGCTCCTCCGGTCCCGGCGTCTCATCCAGCGCTGGGATGGTGGGGTACACTTGCACAAAGACATCCTGGCTCATCTGGTAATCATTGAAAACCAACTGTTCGGTCAGGGGGGCGTACTGGACGAAGGCGCTGGAGGAGGGAACCACGACGTTGGTGAGGAAATTGGTGCATATTATATTCGTCACAAACACCGTGGCGGTGCCATCACTATTGCTCACGATGTTCGGGGGCATGCTCATCGTGCCGGGGCAGGTAAAATTGGTGAAGAAATCGGGCAATCCGTAGCCCGCCAGGGGGAGGTTGGTGTAGAGGATCGTGACAAAACCGTTGGCATTGGTCACCATAACATTGGAGGCTTGATCCACCGGCAACCACTCGTAGCCTCCCAAGATGTAGTCGTTAAAAAAGTTGACGGAGACGATGTTGGTCTGGAAGGTGTTGGTGAAGTTTGATTCGTTGGTCTTGCCGGGGGGATACGAGGAGTAATTGGTGATGAAGACATTGGTGATCGCCCAGTTGGTCTCGTAGTAGTTGGTGTAAGTCCCGTCCGAGAGCGACAACGTCACCTCGCACATCCCCGTGTAACCCCCGGTGCGGGTGACGGTGATGCGGGCGCCGGCGGAGGGAGAAAGGCTGGGGAGGATGCTCAAAGTGGGGTCATCATAGGCCAGAGAGTCCTCCAGGCTGCTGGTCGGAAAAATCTGGGTCGAAAAGCCGAACCCGCCCGCCACCAGGTTGGGGTTCCAGTTCAAGTAGGGGTAGCCCTGGCCGTAGCCCGTGGCGACGTTGGTGGTGCTGCCGACTTGAATGAAATAGGTCGTCTCCAGCGTGGCGGCGAAATCCACCCTGCTGGTGCCCGGGTAAGCTGGATTGGGGTCCTGCTGGTTGCTGGCCACCGGCACCAAATTGGCAAAACTGAGCGTGGTGGCGCCGGGTTTCAATTGGTAAACCGCCAGCACAGTGGACAACGTGTTGCCGTTGGGGTCGGTGCTGTTGCGCGTATTGAAATCCATCGTCGTGCTTATCGGCGCCGTCCAATAGTACCAGATGGTCGAAGCGGCGCTGGCCGGCACGCCGGCAAAGGGGGCCGGCTCGCCCTTCTCGGCCGTGGCATAAAGATTGGTGCATTGCACCCCGCCGCTGGAGCCGACCAGGCCCAGGCAGTTGGTCAGATTATCGTTGGGTGGGGCCGGCTGTGCCCGGCTCTCCAGCGCCATTCCGGCGCAAAGGGCCGCCACGGCATACAATGCCGTCCAACACCTGGCGGCCTGCGGCATCCCGCTCTTTTGATCTGTTACCATAATGTTTAGTCTTCTCTCTGGATTCTCCGCACCGCTCCCTACTGCTCCTGCAACAGCACCGCGCCGCTTTCATTGGTTCCCAGGAAAAAGCCCCGCCCGCTGTCCTGGTTCTGCAAAATGACGCCCGACATCGTCACTTTGCGCCCGGTGCCGGGGTTGACAAACCACCCGCTGAAACTCCCCGCCGAAGGATTGATGGTTAAAGACACGTTGGTCGCGGCGTAGGACACGTACTGGCGCAGCGCCACAGCGTCGGTCAGCGTCCCCGGCAAATCGCCCCCGGTCAGAACCACAGCCGGGCTGGTCAAGTTGAGCGCGGGAGTCCCGGCCGCCGGAGCCTGCCAGATGGACCCCGTCAACTGAAGGTCATTGGTGAAGCCGGCCGCTTTGCTCCAACAGACATTGGCGCCGGCCGGCCCGTTGGCGCCGAAGGACACCCAGCCCACAACCTCGTCTTTTCCGGCGGCAGCGTAAGCGTAGAAGGGCCACTGTCCGCTCTTGGAAAGGGGGGCCGATGCGCTGAAGGCCGTTCCATCGGCCAGCGCGCCCGCCGCCGTCAGAACACCCATAGTGTTGACTGTGACCACGCCGTAACTGTCGCCTCCCGGCTTGCTGACCGTCCCCGTCCCCCAGGGCAAGACCATCGTATAGCGGCCGGCCAGCGGGGACGGATTCTTGGCTGTCCAAACCGGGGCCAGGTCGCCGGCCAACAGGGCATCCCAAGAGCCGCCGTTGACGTCGCCATAAATGCGGCCGCTTTGGCCGGTCGCATCCAACTGAAGGTTCAGCGCCAGGGACTTGGCGCCGTCCTTGGCCTCGACCTGAGCGGCGCCGGCGGTGGAGAATTGGGAATTGAAGGAATAGGCGCTTGGCCCCATGAGCAGCCGGCCCGAAAAGCTGCCGCTCTTGGCCAGGGTCAGCGTGAAGGCGCCCGAACTGCCCGGCGCCACGCCGTTGGTCTGGAAGAACAAGCCGTTATAGACCCCGTGCAAGGGGATGAACGGGTTTGGAATGAAATTGGCCGTGATGGCGGTGTCGGTGAGCAAGGCGAACTTCAGAACGGGCGACTGGGTGTTGACCGCATTGCTCAAGCCGACGGCGGTCCAGCCGTTAAAGAGCCAGCCGTTGGAAGGCGTGGCGGTCAAGGTGTAGCTTTTGCCCAGAGCCACCTGGTCTTGCTTGAGAGCCGGGGAGATGCTGCCCTCGCCATTGACGGCAATGTTGACCAGGGTCAAGGTCCTGCCGCCGCCGGGGGCGGGCGTGGCTACCAGGATGGACGTGCTCGCCGCTTCGCCGGCGGAGCAGTTGTTGGCGCAGTAAGGACATTTGGTGAAGTTAGTGGCCAGGGCGCCGGTAATCGGGTTATTCAACACGAAGGGCTGGTTGTAGTAATTGGGCACGCCGTTGGTGAAAAAGGAAATCTCCAGGCTGTCGGCCAGCGCAGCGTTCATCCAGCACAGGTTGCTGCTGGTTTGATTGGTATAAATAACGACCTGGGTGCTGTTGGGGCCGGCAAAGGTATGCACCCAGACCAGGCGCGGATAGATGTCCATCAGTTTGGCCGGGTCGCCATTGCAATCGGCGAAATAGATGGTGAAGTTGCCGTCAATGTACAGTCCGTGCCGATAATCTTTATAGGCGTAGTTGGTCAGTTCCAGGTGATCCACATACATCGCGTTGCTGGTTCCGGCCGCGCTGAAATGCAGGATCGAGTTGGAAGACTGCCGGTCCAGGACCAGGCGGCCGATGACCACGTTATTGGAGAAGCCGGCCAAGGTGGCCCCGTAGGCGGGATTGCCGGCCCAGATGTGAGTGGCCTGCTCGAAATTGGTGACACTGGTGGTGATTTCGGTCCCAAAGAGGTCTCCGTCGGCCGGTTTGACCGGCAGGGAAAAGCCGCCGCCATAAACGATCCAGCGGTTGGTGATCACGTTGAGCACGTTGGTGCCGTTGACCGCGGGCGTGCCGGAAACGAAATCGGTCAACCGGCCGGGGGCGTAAAGGGTGAGCGAACCGGCTTCGTAACCGGGAATTCCCGCGGTAATGATCGAACTCCTGGCTTGGATGTCATTGGCCGAAAGGCTGACGTTGCCCTCGGCACTGAGAAAGTTGGTGCTGGTGGGAGCGGCCAAACCCAGGCCCAGGTTATCGGCCTCGATGACGATGGAGCCGCCGTTGTCGGAAGTGATTCCCCCGTCATTCTCAAAAATCCTCGACTGCAACACCGGCGCGGTGGCAATCATCTGGCCGAAATTGGTGATGGTGTTGACGGTGTATTTCTGGGTGGCCGGCACGGCTTGGCCCTGGTTCAGATTGAAGCCCACGTCCAAAGTGCTGTACGCGTCCAAAATCCCATTGGTGGTGATCAAGAGGTTTTGCAGATAGGGCGTGGTGACGGGCGTGAAATCCTGCGCGCTTTGGGAGAAATAGTTGCTGGAGTTGATGGTCAGATTGGTCGTGTTGATCACGGCCTGGTTGATGATATTCAAATTATCCTGCAGAACAATGGACTTCTTGCCGGTCAATTTGAGATTCCGCACCGTCGAGGGGAACGTGCCGAAGAGGTTCTGGTCCACCACCAGCACGTGGTAATGGATGGTGTTGGTGACCGGACCCAAAGCGCTGTTGGTTTGGTTGTTCTCCCAAGTCGCAGACCACGCGTAGATGTCGCCCCGGACGCGATGGAAGGTGGTTGGGAACAGGTTGGAAACAATCAGCGAACCATTGGTGGCGCCGATGTTGGCGTTGACTTCACCCCAATCCACGCCCGCAGTGCTGCCGCCGCCGAGGTTGGTCACGTTGAGGATGACCATGCCTTCGGCGCGCAGGCGCGCCTGGGTGATGTCCAGGTTTCCCGCGTCAATCTCGATGCGTCCAGGCTCATTGGTCGGATCCAGCAGGTTGACCGTGAGGTAATCCAAGTAGTCAGTGGCCAGCAGGTTCGTCTCAAAAAGCGAACTGAACGACCCCAGGAGGTCCGCTGGATTACGGCCTATTTGGGCGCCGTATTCCGAGATTTCGAACGGCACGACCCTGTTTGCGATCTGTCCCGGGGTGTAGATGAACCCCGGATCGAAGGGAACGCCATATATTGCGGTAAACTCGGAGGCATCGGCCCATTCGGACGGCATCAGCGTGGTCAATTCAAAGGCATTGGGCCGGCTGTAACCATCGGGCAGACTGGCATTATCGGCCAGCACCATGGATGGCAAATAGGCGCCGTCGTCCATCAGATAGACGCCGTTGGTCACCGTGTCGCCCGTGACGACGTCATAAACGCGCTCGGAAAACTGCACGATGGCTTCATACGCATAGGGGTCGTCGGTGAAGGCAGTCAGCGTATCCTGCGGGTCAAAGGCGTCGGAGAATCCGGCGGCGGCGGAGAGGTTGGTGTCGGCGAAATTCGTATTGACGAATATGATGTTATAATAAACATTCGTGGCGTTGACTATATAACCGATGGCGCTGACGCTCCATTGGGCGGTGGCATAATTGAGCGGAAACTCGCCAGGCCAAATCATGTCGCGCCCGGCCAGAGGAACAGAGGGCACGAGCGCCGGGAAGCCGATGGCCATATCGCCCAAGTCCGCCGCCATCTCGTCCGCTCCGATATTTTCCCCATTGGTAACACCCCAGAAAACATCGTAAACTCCCGGTGACGGTTCGAAGTAGTACTGGCCGCCCGCGTCATCCCAATCGTACTGCCCCTGGAGCCCCGTGCTTTCAATCAGGTTCCCGATGGTCAGCGACTGGGCGCTGAGTCCGGTCCTGTCAACCGCCCCCGCCGTCAGGGTGCCATAGGCATTGGTCACGTTGTTTCCCACCAAGCGCAATAACCCGTAATCGCCCACCGACATGACTCCCGTGTTGATGATGTTGGTGGCCATCACCAGGACTTGCGAGGGAATGGGCTGGCTGTCAGCGGGAGCCGGAACATAAACCGTTGCGCCAGGCACGCTGTAAAGAAAAATAAGCGCCTCCGTGTCAACGCCCGCCACGGTGCCGGCGTTGAAAAAGAAACTGGCGCCGTGCCGGGAGGTGGAGGTCGTCGTGCCGAATTCAAAGCCCGATTCTCCCAGCATCAACCCGCTGCTGGTGTTGGTGAAATACAACGTGTCCTTGGTCATGAAGGGCAGGACGCTGTATCCGTTGCCAAAGATGTTATTCAGGTTGGTGAGGCTGTAGCTGCTGACCGTGTCAATCTCAAAATCGCCCGCGTTCAGAAAAGTCACCGCGTCCACCACCGGCGCCTGGGTGACCACGCCGTAGTTTTGGTAAATCGGGGAGGGACCCGCCAGGGCCGCGGAGCAAAAGCCCACCCCGAGAAAAGTTGTGGCAATAAAGTGTTTCATAAACGATCGCTCATGCTGTTAGCCCCCGGGGGCGCCCCCGCTGGTGGTGGTATTGGTGGCGGTTGCATTGAGCACCGGCGCCCAAGGATACACAGGGATGGTCGCGCCCCCCTGCAGGACCTGGGCTTCCAGCTCCGCCAGGCTGGACCCGTTGGGATAGAGGATGGGGGCGTTGGTCGAGCCGTCGAAGGACCCCCAATTAAAAATCGGATACTGGTAGTAATTCAGGGAATCCATGAAGTAGGGATTTTCGTTGTAGTAGATCGGCCCCACATTGTCAAAAACAATTAACATGCTCGCACTGATGGTGCTGGGCAAAACGCCCACGTTGGTCGCCCCCACACCCAGCGCGACGTTGGTCGTGCTGACAAATGAGCCGCTTCTTGTCAGCGGGGTGTAGTTCGGAAGGGCTTCGCTGTCGATCAGATTGGCGGCCGCGAAGATAATGTCCGGCGCCGTGATCGTCCGCCTCACCGGCATTTGATAGAGCCTGGAATTGGTGACCATGGGAATCTTGTAATTGTAACTGATCGGCGTGAAGGTCGGGCTCAGAAGAGAATTATATGCGACCTTCACAAAGGTGATCTTCTCCACCCCGCCCAGGACCCCGAAGAAATTACTGACCCCGGTGACCTCGTTGGTCGTATTGACAGGCGACCACGAGCTTTCAAAGGGCAGCGCCACCGCGCCGGCGTCCAGGCCTTGGTAGGCATAATTGCCCTTGTCGTAGAGGTACTGCAAACCGCCCATGTCATCCCGCGTCATGCCCAGATAATACCCCCCGAACTCAAGCCCTTCCCCGGTGGCCACAGCCGTGAAGCGCGGCGTGGTCGTGTCCCTGGGGACTTCAACCGCGTCCCCCACATTGACCCCGATCGGGCAGCCGTCCCAGATGAAGTAGCCGTATTGCCGGCCATTGACGTAGGCGGATGGGTTGTAGGTGACCGGATCGTAATTGCGATTGATGACATAGTAGTTATAGTCACAGGCTGCCGTGTCAAAATGCGAGCGCAGCAACAGGTCCCAGACGTGCGTTTCCCCCAGCAAACCCATGTGTTCGGTCATCAGCCATAAGACCGTTGATTTAATATCCAGCATCTCCAAGGCCTGGGCGGTGTAGTTGATTTGCTGGGCGCCGTCGGTCAGAAAATTATTCAAGTTGGCGCTCGAAGCGCTGGGCAGGCCATTAAGGACCTGCATGGCTGAATCCACCGCAGCCACCCCCTTGGCGCCGAAATACTCCAGGAAGGTCGGGTCAAAGCCATAGGTCAGAATGGGCGTGGTCAGCCGGGAGCCCTCGCCAAAGTTCTTCGGCCCGCCATTTTCCTGGTAACCCAGACGAGTATCCACTTCAATATTCGCGTAATAGTAGCGAGCCCCGTAATCCATATCGGCGGTCTGCCAGGCCTCCAGCGGCCCCCAAAGGGTAAACGCCCCAGCCGGCTGCGCCGCCGCCACCGCCAGAAACAGGCACGCGCCTTTTGTTAGTTTTCGCAACATAAGACTTATGGTGATGAGTTCAAACTGTAGGCCTGGCCATAGAGGTCGAATCCGCTTGCGCCCACGAAACTGGCCCAGACGACCAGAAAATTGTTGACGCCGTCCCACGCCACCGCCGGATGAATCTGCTGGCTGATGGTGGTCGTGTTGACTTGCATCTCCGGGCCTGCAACGGCCGTTCCACCCTGCAAAAAGCGGCCAAAAACACCCTCCCGCGAGCCGTCCTGTCCCATGCTCGTCCAGACCACCAGGCTGCCCGTGGGCCCGGCGGCGATCTTGGGCGCGTATTGATCGCCAAACAAAAAGGTGTTGATGCGGAAATCGGCCGCCTGGGGCGCGCCCGACACGCTAAAGGGGCGCCCCCAGATGTCCCAACTGTTGGTCGTCACAGTCATGTCCTTCTGCGCCCAAACCACCGTGAATCCGCCGTTGACCAGCGGCGCCACGTCCGGCGTGTCGCAGGGATCGGTGCCGGAGTTGACGGGTATCTCATCGGTCAGAGGCCGGCCGGCGCTGGAGAAGACCCGGGCGTAAATATCAACGCTGGTGGCGGAGCGCTCCTGTTCGGAAACCCAGGCGATGACGTAATTGCCCCGCGCCAGCGCGGCGACGGCGGGTTTGCGCTGGTTATTGAGAGTGTATTGGTTGACTTGGAACTCCTTGGGCGTGGCGCAGACGCCTTTGTTGTTGATTTTACGCGCAAAGACTCCCCACATGCTTCCGTCCTGGCCGTAGCTGGACCAAGTGACGATGGCGCCGCCATCGGGCAAGGCGGCGACGGCGGGATCAACCTGCTGATCGGCGATGTAGGTGTTCAGGCGCAAGTCCATCGTGTAGAAATTGGTCCCGTAGTTGGTGCTGGCTCTGGCGCCTCTGGCCACAGGCCCGGTGGCCATGCGGGCGTAGATGTCCGGCGTGCCCGCCGCGCTGCTTTGCCAGACGAATATCGCGTTGTTGGTGGCCAGGAGCTGGACTTTGGGCGCGATGTGGGCGCCGGTAACGGTCTTGTTGGCGCGAAAGACCGGCCCGGTGGCAAAACTGGCGCCCAGCATGGCGCCACCAATGCCAAAGCCCGATGGGTTGATGACGCTATCCTGCCAGGCGACGATGCCGCAGGCCGGGCTTAGGGAAATGCTGGGCCGGACCTGGTCGCCCAGGCGGGCGCCCAGGATGGAAAACTCACCCCCTTGGGGCACAAGCGGATTCTGCGCAAAGACCGACATCGAACCCGCCAGAAGCAGCCCCCAGCGGAGACCTCTTGGAAAGCGCAACATAAAGGACATAAGCTTGATTTTCTTTATCACAAATAGCGGCCCTTGTCCATGCAATCTTTGGCCATTGGCAGTGTTTGCATCCGGCATTTCATGCAATAAAAAGCAGGCGGCCTGTTCAACATGCCCCGGCTGTTTCGGGGAACAAATCCCCGGCCGGCTGGCGGGTTTGCTCCAGTTGGCGCAAAAGCGATTTAAAGCCCCAGCGGGCGAAAAGCTGGCGCAGGGCCGGAGCGTCAGCGGGTTTGCAGGCCAACTGCTCCAACGAGACTTCATAAGGCACCTCACATTTTAGTCGCACCAATTGCTCATTGCGGCGGACCACCTCCGCCGATGCTTGCAACTGGAGTCGCAGACGTTCCGGGCGAACCTCCTCCAGCCGTCGGTACAAGCCATCAATCGAACCAAACTGGCGTAGCAGAGCAGTAGCAGTTTTTGCGCCAACGCCCGGGACCCCGGCAATGTTATCCACCGCGTCCCCCGTCAGGCTCAACCAAGCGACAATTTGCGTGGATTCCACGCCTGTCCTGGCCTTGACCTCCTCCTGGCCCCAAAGCGTGTCGCTCTTCTCTTGAGGATTGAGCAGCCGGACATGGGGGGAAACCAACTGCATGAAATCCTTGTCGGAACTGGCGATGACCACTTCCAAACCGGCGGCCACAGCCTGGCCCGCCAAGGCGGCGATGAGGTCATCGGCCTCACAGCCCTCCTGCAGGACAGAGAGGATGTTGGCCGCATGGAGGTAGGCGACAATCTGATCCAATTGCAGTTCCAGATCGCGCGGCATTTCGGGCCGTTGCGCCTTGTACTGTGGCAGCAAGACCATTCTCTCGGGGGCCAATCCGCCGTCCCAGACCACGGCGATATGAGAGGGCCTGACCGCGGCTTGCATCCGGCCCAGCATCCGGATGAAGCCGTAGATGGCGTTGGTCGCCATGCCTTCGGGCGAGGAGAGCGAACGAATGGCAAAGAAGGCGCGATAGGCGAAGGCATGGCCATCCACCAACAGCAGTTGCTGGCGGGCCGGGGAATTTGGGCATTCCATCGTCATTCGATTTCAAGCATTGGTCATTTCACTTCGCTCCCGCCGGCTTGCCCCTCCGCGCGGCCGTCAAATCGGCGAACGCCACCTCCTATTATGGGTTCGAGGCCGGGGCCGGAGCCGAGGCCGGGGCCGGGGCCGGGGCCGGAGCCGGGGCCGGTTGCGGCGGAATGCCCGTTTTTGCAAACGGCAGGTCCGCGTCGCTATGCACCCGGTTGCCCGACGGATCAATAATCGTCGGAGTCACAAAAATCAACAGGTTCTCTTTGGTGCTGTCGGAGGATTGGCTCTGGAAGAGCTTGCCTACAAAGGGCAGGTCGCCCAGCATGGGCACCCGGTCGTGAATCTTGTATATGGTCTCCGAGATCAACCCTCCCAGCACCACCGTCTGGCCGTCCCAAACGTCGCACGCCGTCGCCACCATCCGGACGCGGAAATGGGGCAAAGGCAACTGGGCGGTGATGGGGACGCCAATGGACGAACCGGCCACCGATTGGGCCTGCGGGACGAATTGGCCCGGATTGTCGTATCCGATAAACTCAGTGTAGCTGGGAATGAGCACCATTTGAATGGAGAAACCGTCGGCACAAACCGTCGGGATCACGTCCAGGCTCGGCCCCAAGGCCATCATTTGGGTGCCGTATGAAGTTTCACTGGCGATAGCCGTGGAGGAGGACGTCAGATTGCCCCCGGTGGCGCCGGTTTGGTTAAGGCTGGCGTACGTTACAATGGTCACCAAGTCTTGCGCCTCCAGATGCGCCTGCCGCCCGCTTTCAGTCGTCACCTTGGGCGCCGCCAGAAGGTCCGAGCCGGTCCGCTGCTCGATGGCTTGGATGGCGACACGGAACTGAGGATCGGTCATAATGCCCGTGAGGGTGCCCAGGGTGGGCAAGGTGGCGAGTTGCGAGCCGTACTCGTTGCGGACGCCCGAGGTCAACAGATTGTCCGTCGCCGATGACGCAATCGTGCCAGGCCCCGGCAGAAAGGTGCCTTGCGGGGTGGTAATCGAACCGGCGGTGCCCGCCGTCGTGGGCGAACCGCCGCCCGGGAAAATGCCGCTGGGATTGGCCGTTGTGGATGGGCCTTGGTAAGAGGGCGCCGTGCCCGCCTGCATCCCGATGGCGCCGTTGTTCATCAACGTGTTGCCCAGATACCAATTGAACCCAAGTCCGCGGGCGTCCTCCTGGGTCAGGTCGGCAAATTTGGCCTCAATGACCACCTGCGGCGGGGTCTGATTGAGCATCTCGATCGCCTGCTGGATGACCTCCAACTCCGAGAGCGTGGCCCGCACGAGCAACAGGCCCAGCCGGTCGTTGAAAAAGACCATCCTGCCTGGAGCGGTCAAATCCACGCCGGCGGCCGTAAAGTAATCCCTGACCATTCGGTGCGCCTCCATAGTGCTATTGGTTCGGGTGACGTAACTCAAGCCGATCTGACGGCCTCCGGGGCCTGTTTGCAGGTTCTGCATGCCGCCCCCGCCGCCGCCCTGCGTGCCACTCTGCATGGTTTGCGCAAGCATGACTTGAGGAATGTAGCCGCTGGCGCCAGTGCCCTGGCCGCTGGAGCCACCGCCGCCGCCGCCGCCGCCACCGCCGCCGCCACCACCACCACCACCACCTCCTGCAGTCTGGGAGCCCAAATTGAGCTGGACCATGCCGAGGTTCTCAATACCTTGCACGAACGTATTGGGATCAACGTGAAATGTCTTCGAGTACAATTGGGCCGTTTCCGTCGGTTTGGGCGAAAAAACCACCGCGTAATCCTCGACTGTGTAGCGGATGGGATGGTCGGCCACCTTGGTGATGGCATCCAGCACATCCATCAGGCGCAGGTTGGCCAGCGGAGGGGAGATGTGGATGACCACGTCGCCACCGATGTCCTGCGTCTGCGCCGGGGTCGGCACGGCGGCGGGCACCGCCCCCGCGTTTTCGCCGGGCGCCAGCAGGCCGCTGGTATCCACATTCTGGTTGATCATGAAATTGATGCCGGCGCCTTCGGGGTCCCGTTTCTGGGATTCGGTTCTTAAGCGGACCAAGACCTCCTTGAGCGGCAAATCGTAGCTGACTTCATTGAGCATGATGTTCTCCAGCTTGGTCAGAATCTGCTGGCGTCCGTGGGTGGTATAGGCCAGGTTGGTCGTGGCCATCGGATTGTTGGGGTGGGGCAGGCCATCCCGTTTGTCCGATTGGATCCAGGCGGCCTCGACATCGCCGATGGCGCTTTTGACCCCGGCCTCGCGCTGGCGGGCGCGGTCCATGTAGCGGGCCTCTTTGATCAAATCCAGATAATAGGGTGCGGTGCGGTTGGAGGGATCGTCCTTCATGACATTATTGAGGATGGCTTCCGCGTTGGTATATTTGCCCTCCTCGTAAAGGACCTTGGCATTTTGCACGCGGGTGGCGACATCCACTTTCTCCTCTTCCATCTTGGGGATGCTCTTGAGCACGTCCGGGCTGGGCACGCGGCCCAGTTGCTGGGCGGTGCGGTGGGCGATTTCCGCCTTGAGGTGCAGCAGGTCCTCGTTGTTGGGGTCCACTTTGAGCGCCACGTTGAGCCGGTCGCTGGCTGTTATCATGTCGCCCCCGTCCATGGCCATGCGGGCCAGTTTGCCCCACGTGGCGTCGAACTCCGCCACCGCTTGCTTCTTCTCGGCGTCAACGGCGGGGTTGCCGACCTCCACGCCGGGGATCAGGGTCACCGCCCTCTCATAGAGTTTGGCGGCCTCCAGGAGTTGATGGCGATTGAGCGCGGCGCGGGCTTGTTCCAGCTCCTGATGCATCAGGATGGTTTGCTCCTGGCGGCGGACCGCTTCGTCGTTGGCGATTTGCACCGGGTTCTGCACCTGGGCGGGTTGGGCTTGGAGCGAAATGGCGACGAAGAAGGCCAATCGCAAGCTTGTTTTTGCGGCTGATGTCATGGCGTCGTATCTGTTTATGGAATCTCACTCCCTTTTTTGAGACTCCGTCCATTTTATCTCGGTCACTTTGGAACTCTTGCTGGACTGTATTCTAACGGCATTGTTGGTGATTTCAACAATTTTATACGGCTCGTTTTCCAGTTTAATCCAGTCGTCCACCTTTTGTTTGAGAAGCACCTTTGTCTCCGGATCATATTTGAGGTCAACCAGGTGACTGTCCACTCTTTTGTACGGATTGTTGGTGGAGATCCACACGTTGGTTTCTCCCGTCTGCGGTATCTCCAGATTCAATTCCGTCGGAGCCTCCTCGGCGCCTTTGGTGCCGCGGATGATATAAAGGCCCGATTTGGGCTTCTGATCCTTCTTGACGTACTCAACGGTCTTATGGGCCGTGCCAGCCTGCTGTTCTTCGATGTGCTGCTGGGTGCTCATGACATAAGTGACGCCGTCGCCGCTGGGATGATCATAATTGACGATGGTGTAAAGAGGGATGATGTTGCTGACGATCAGCGCGTCGGGCCCGGCTTTAAGCACCTTGAAAAGATCCCCGTTGGATTTTCGCTTCCAGGTCACCGGATTGAAAAGATTGTGGGCGCCCGACAAAACCGCCATCGGGGGATTGGTCATTTGGGCCATGGCCTGCACGTCCTCGGAGAGGTCTATGAGGTTGGTCGCCGCCGCCCGCGCCGCTGCCGCCACCGGCGCCCCCGTCCGGCGCCGCGGGCTTGGGGCGGGAGTTGGCCCTTCGGGAGGGGCTGTCGTCCGGCGCTGCGCCTCGTCAATGGCGGCTTTCATCCACACCGTCGCGGCCGCCAAGCCCAGCAAGACGACGCAAAGCAGAATCTTCTCGTAATGTTTCCTCAGGAATTCCATCAGTGCTCCGCCTGTCTGGGCCTGCCCGCCCGCTTGGGTGGCTCCTGCGCTTTAGGCTGCTCCACCGGTTTGGGTTTCACCACGTCCACAAAAATCGTCACGAACAAGGGCTGTTCCCACAGGACTTTCTCCGGCCCAGCCGGCGCCGCCGGTGCAACGGGAACCTGCATCTGTTGCGGTGCCGGCGTCGGCCGGGGCATCATCCTGCGGTCCCGAAATTCCCGGCCGCCGCGCTCGAATCCCCCCGGCCCAAAGGGACTGGGCTGCACGGGGGCCGGCGGGCGGTAGATATAATTTTGCGCCGGCGCCGCCGCCGGCGCCTCCGCCGGCGGAGGCGGGACCAGCGTCTCTATCGGGACGTGCGACGGGGCCACGGAAATGGTCTTTACAACGAAACAATTGCTCGAGCGGGCAAAGCCGGCCAGCACGGCGGCGATCTCCGTGCTGAACGCGCGGAAGTCCACTTTGTAAGGAGCGACCACTCCCCACTGGTTGGTCCCGCCGACGATGGGGATGATATCCTCGCCGTTATTGTCGTCCTGCGAGACCGACGAGCGTTGAATGCGAATCAGGAAGTTGATCTTGGCCTGGTAAAGAATACGCAAAATCGTCCCGATCTCCTCCAACTGCTGCATCCAGGGATCAATGCTCTCGACGGGATTAAGAGAGGTTTCCACCTGCGATCGGAACCCAAAGGTGTAATTGGGAGTCAACCCCACCCCGGCGTTGGTCGCCTCCTGCCCGAACCGGCTGATGGTGTGTTGGAGAAAATCCTTGAAGCCATGCGGGTCCAGCTTGGGCGGCGTCGGAAAATCGGCGAAGGCCTTCCGGAAATCCGCCAAGAACTGCCGCACCCGGATCTGGTCGGCATGCGCGGCGGCGATGTTGGCATCGGTGGGCTGAGTCTCCTTTTTCTCCAAATCGGCCAGGTTCTTGGATTTTTGGCGGTATTCCTCGCTGGCTGCGCTGGCCTGCCCCAGCGCCGAATAGAGCAGGTAGCCGCAGTAGCCGGTCACGGCCAAGCCGGCGACGACCGAAATGACGAAGAGGAGATTTCGTTTGATCCACGCCATGCTCAGAGCTTGAAATGATGGCGCAGGTCCACCGTCACGGTGAACGTGAACGTATTGGTGTCGCCGCTATCGGTTTGAATGTTCCCCAACTTCGACACATTGGTAAAGCTGGGGCTGTTGGTCAAATACTGCTGGACGGCAAATTCCAGGTCAATGTTCGCCGTCCCGGGGCGCTTGATGGCCCGGCATAGCAGGTTGATCGTCATCAACTCGTTGGCCCCCACCTGAGTCGTCGGCACCCGGGGCGCCAGTGGCATCGGCGCTCCAGGCCCCTGCATGCCTTCTCTGCTGTACCTGCCCCTTCCGTAGCGCCCGCGGCCCGGCATCATACTGCCGCCGCCACCGCCACCGCCGCCGCCAGGGGTTTCCTCGGTGGACGAAAAGTTCTCCGGCACCTGCGGTGTAAACTCCTCCACCCACACGCCGACATCGGTGTTGGTCCCCCCGTTTTCGGGCGTGGTGAGAGCGGCTTTCTCGGCCGCTTCGGCCTCCATCATCACGTCCCTCAAGTCCGTCAAGACGCGGATCCAGAAAACCCGGTCCTCGGCCAGAATTTTCATCTGGTCGGCCTGTTTCTTGAGGGCATCTCTCTCGGAGATCTCCTTTTGCAGGCTCTGGTTTCTTTTTGTCAAGTCCTCCAAGGGCGCCTTCAACGCGACCACCTTGCGCTGCCAACTGTCACCGATCTTCGTCTCGGCCCTGGAAATGGCGAAGAGCACCAGCGCCAGGCTGAAGACCGAGGCGATGAGGTAGGGTTTCTTGTGCGCGAACTCCTGCCGTTGCAGCGAACTCTTGGGCATCAAGTTCAACTCGACCGGACAGTGCGCCAGGTCCCGCAAGCCCAGCCCGACGACTTCCCCGAAGGAGTGGGCGTCCTTGGACAACTCCTCCAAATTGATGGAGGGATCAATTTCGATGTTCCGGAAGGGATTGAAGTACTCCACCGGCACGTTGAGTTTCTCGGCGAAAAACTGCGCCGTATAGGGCATGATGGACGCGCCGCCGGAAAGAAAGAGCCGCTGCGGCGCCGAGCCGCCTTGCTGGCCGCGAAAGAACTGAATCGTCTGGTTGACCTGGATATGCAGCCGGGTCATGACCTGCCGGGCGATCTTGGCGATGGCCGCCGCCTGGGGGTCTTCGGGCTCCTCGTAGGCGCCGCCCAGGCTCACCGAGCCTTTCTCCAGCTTGATCGCCTCGGCCTGGGCAAATTTGAGCTTCGCCTCGTTGGCGAAGTCCTGGGTGATGGAATTGGCGCCGATGTTGATGCTCCGCGAATAGACCTTGCCCTTCTCGAAGAAGAGCAGGTTGCTGGTCTTGGCCCCGATGTCCAGCAGCATGGTGCATCCCTCCAAATCCCCGTAATTATACCGGAAGGCGTTGCACAGCGCCGCCGGGGAGGCATCCACCAGTTTCATCCGCAGCCCGGCCCCTTCGGCCACGCGGAAGAGACCCTCGACAATCTCCGACTTGATCGCCACCAGCAGCACTTCCAACTCGTTGGTGGCCGAGGCGTCCAGGATTTGATAGTCCCACACCACTTCGTCCAGCGGGAAGGGCACGTTTTGCTGCGCCTCGTAGCGGATGATTTGCGTCACTTTCGATGTGTCCACCGGGGGCAGCTTGACGAACTTGGAAAAAACATGAAAGCCCGGCGCGCAGGCGTTGAGCTGCCGGGCGCCGTAACTCTTGGCCGCCAGCAACTCCGAGAGCCCCTTGAGGATCGCCCCTTCCCGCGTCGCTTCCTGCGCCCCCTCGATTCCCAGCGATTTGATCCCGTATTGGAGCAGGCGCAATCCGCCGGCTTCGTTGGGTTCAAACTCCGCCAGTTTCAAACTTCCCGCCCCAAAATCGACGGCCAAGAATGATTTTGTATTTAGCATTGGTTGTGCTCGCTGGCCACCGGACCGGCTGGCTCGCTTTGACTTCAGGGCTTAATCATCGTTTAAAAAGCGCGTCTTGTTACTCCAATTCAGTCCAATGGTCAATCATTTTGATTAAGAAATTGCACGCGTAGCTAACCGTATGCCAGTTCTTTGCCAATTATCAAACGATATTATTTGCAGGCGACGCCCCTTGGGGCGCCGCCGGGCCGGCCTTTGGGGCGCATCATTCTCACGCATTATGCGTGATTTTGCCGCGAAAATACTCAATAGTCTTGACAAGACCCTCCGCCAGTTGCACCCGCGGCGCCCACTGCAACAGCTCCGCCGCCCGCCCGATGTCCGGCTGCCGCTGCCGGGGATCATCCTGGGGCAGCGGACGGAAGACAATCTTGCTGCGGGCCCCCGTGGCCTGGATGATTCGCCGGGCGAACTCCAAGACGGTGATCTCGACCGGATTGCCGATGTTCACCGGCAGATTCTCCCCGCTCATCATCAAGCGGTATATGCCCTCGATCAAATCGGCGCAGTAACAAAAACTGCGAGTCTGCTGCCCCGTGCCGAAGACCGTCAGCGGCTTGTTGGCCAGCGCCTGGCCCACAAAGGCCGGCACGACCCGCCCGTCATGCAGGCGCATCCGCGGGCCGTAGGTGTTGAAGATGCGCACGATTCGCGTGTCAACACGATGTTCCCGGTGATACGCCATGACCATCGCCTCCGCGAACCGCTTGGATTCGTCGTAGCATCCTCGCAGCCCGATCGTGTTCACGTTCCCCCAGTAATCCTCCCGCTGCGGATGCACCAGCGGGTCCCCGTAAATCTCGGAGGTCGAAGCCAGCAGGAATCGCGCCCCCTTCTGCTTGGCCAGCCCCAGCGCCTTGTGCGTCCCCAGCGAGCCCACCTTCAAGGTCTGGATGGGCAGCTCCAAATAATCCACCGGGCTGGCCGGGGAGGCAAAATGCCAGACGTAATCCACCGTCACGTCCAGGAACAAAAACTCCGTCACGTCCTGCTCGATGAATTTGAAGTTTCTGTTGCCCGCCAGGTGCGCGATGTTCTCCACCGAGCCGGTGACAAAATTGTCAATCGCCAGCACCTTGTGCCCGCGCTCCAGCAGGTAATCCACCAGGTGGGAACCCAAAAAACCCGCCCCGCCGGTGACAACCGAGCAGGGCTGCGCTTTGTCAATCTTCTTTTTGTTCGCCATAATGCAAGTTGTTTGGCGTGCCTCCTTGCCCAGGAGTACCGCCCAGATTCATCTTTCATCCTTCTTCCTTCATCCTTCTTCCTTGTCAGCGTGCGCCCTTGCCCAGAAGCACCACCCAGATGGTGCGCCACAAAATCCTCGCGTCCGCCCACAGGGACCAATTATCTATGTACTCCAGGTCCATTCGCACCCACTCTTTGAAGTCTTTCACGTCGTTGCGCCCCGACACCTGCCAGGTGCAGGTCAGCCCCGGCCTCACGCTCAAGCGGCGCCGGTGCGCCATGTCGTCGAACCTCTGCACCTCGTCCACCGGAAGCGGGCGCGGCCCCACGAGGCTCATCTCAAAGCGCAATACGTTGAACAATTGCGGAAATTCGTCAATGCTGAATTTGCGAAGCAGCCGGCCCACCCGGGTCACCCGCGGATCGTTGGTCACCTTGAACACCGGCCCCGACATCTCGTTCAACTGCTCCAACTCCTGCTTCAACTGCTCGGCGTCCGTCACCATCGAGCGGAATTTATACATGATAAATGGCTTCCCGTTCAACCCGGCCCGCGCCTGCCGGAACAACACCGGCCCCCGCGAACTGAGCTTGATCGCCACCGCCGCCAGCAACAGAACGGGCGAGAACAGCAGCAACAGCACCAGCGCCCCCACAAAATCCATGATCTGCTTGATCAACCGCGGCCACGACACTCCGGTCCCGCAGCGAAACACCAGCACCCGGCGCCCGTAGAAATCGTCCAGGCTGGTCTCCGATATCTCCGTCTGGAAGAAATCCGCCACCAGCCAGATCTCGATCCCTTCCAACTCGCAGGCCCGCACCGCCTTCTCCACCTTGTCGAAAAACGCCGGCCGGGCCGCCACCACCACCGAATTGACCGAGTGCTGGTGCAGCGCCGCCACCAGGTCCTCAGTCGTCTTGACGTTGAGGTCGAACTCCTCCACCACCTCCAGGTCCTCCGCCTTCCCCTCGATGTCCTTGCGCAGCCGCCGGGTGTCCTCCTCCGCCCCCGCCAGGATGATGCGCTGCTTGAATTGCTCCTGGCCCAGCCTGGACTTGTAGCTCAGGCGCATCAATTCCTCCTTTAGAAACATCAGGCCAAAACTGCAAAAGCCAAAAAGCACGAAGGGTCCCCGCGCCCCCTGCCCTTTCAACATGAACTCGATCAAGATCAGCCCCACCGTGCAGAACAGGCAGGACCGTGCCAACTGCCACGCCATCTGCCGGACCGGCGAAAAGACCGGCCGTTCGTAAAAGCCCTGCGACTCCAGCACCAGCGGCGTAATCGGAATGACCACCAGGAACAGCCAGAAGTAGTCGTCCCCAAAGGGCCGGATCGGGTCAAATGCATGCTTAATTGGGACCCAGCCGTCCAGCCAGCGCGGCCCCAGCACCGCCCAATAATACCGGATCAGCCATGCCAGCCACAGACCCAGGGCGAATATCCCCCCGTCTATATACTGGTACAACTGCACCCGCAGTTGACGGTCACGACGCAACATAGTAAATCACTTCAAAGCTCGTTGGCTTCCCATGGCTTTTTTGCACAGGCCCGGTCCGGGTCGCTCATCGGGCGACGACCGGCCCCTGCGGTCCGGAAGGCTGGCCTGCCACAGTTTGAAAATCCGGGACCGACGCCCGGATGAATCGTTCCATCTTCCCGAATGTGGACTCTTCCTGTCCCGGAAGGCAAGTCGCAAAATAGGAAATATAGGCCCACCTCTCCAATTCCCCCTTCCAGACCATCGTCCTGGCAATGGACCAGAATCGCGCTCCCTGCCCGGGGGTGATCTTGTCCGCCGTGACAAACCAATAGACGTAAAGCCCGCGCACTATCATCGGCCGGCGCGCCGCGTCGGAAAACCGTCGCGAAACTGTCACCTTCAGCGCCGGCAGCTTATAGGGATAGGGCCGGTCCATCGGCAAAAACACAGCCTCGGTTTTCTCAATCGTCCAGTTCTGCCCCACCAGGCAAAACTGCGGCTGATGTATGCTCGTGCGGTCGCTGCCCATCAACACAACGCTCGCCGTCACCTGGAAATTATCCTCCCCGCGGTACTTCTTGCGCCCGAAGGTCGTGTCCCTGGGCAGGGAGTCCAATTCCACCCGCGTCACCGGCAGGTCGGCGCCCCTGGCCTCCAAGACCCTCTCGGGCAGCAGCACGCCGTTGGTCGCTGCCAGATGGCCCTGTTCGTCGTACAATTCAACCGGCCCCACCCTCACGCCCGGCGGCCCCAGATGCATCCGCTGGCGAAACTTCGTCAGATAGTCTCCCGTCCCCGCCATCATCGCCAAGGCCACCGCCAAGACCAGCCACTTGCTCTTGTTCATGCGTTTCCCGGTGAATGTTCTTCCTTCAGCCAGCGCGCCACCCCCAGCAGACAGCCGATGGCCACCAAGTAAGTGACAAATCCAAACCACTCATGCACAAAGTTCGCCGCCTCGTCTCCGAACGCCTGCCGCGCCAGGATGATCGCCACCAGCCGCACCACGTTGCACAACACCACCAGCGGCAGCGTCAGCGCCAGTATCAGTCCCCGCCGCCAAAACGACCGGTAAGCCAGCCACGAAAAAATCATCGTCACCGCCAGCAGCGCGACAAAACTGTGGATGCCGCTGCAGGCCGCCGCCACGTCATATTGATATTGTCCCAGCGGGTCCAGCAACTTTGTCCCCTCCTGGATCACGCCGATGCCCAGCAACCCGTGGCAGATCATTCGCGTCACGCTGGTCGCCAGCAGCCGCAACGGCAGCGTCAGGTCCTCCGCGAACGTGCCCAGCGGCATGCAGAAGGCAAACAGCACCAGCGGAAAGAAACTCGCCTTCATCGTCCGCCACCCCCAAACCACCCCGGCCAACCCATAGAGACCCAAAAACAGCGCGACGACCGACAACCGTTGTTGTTGAGCCAAAAACCCCAGGATATGCGTCAACAAGGCCAGCCCCACCACCGCCAGCCCCGGCCACCAAACCCCCCTGATGGACGCCGCCAGTTCGCGGCGGCGAATCCAAAGCAACACCGCCACCACAAAGGGGATCAGATTCCCCTGGCTGGAATCCAGCGCCGGCGCATTCCAGGCATGGTAGAGCCACTCGAAGAGCGATGGCCGGGTGGTCTCAAAGTTGAACGAGCTTATGCCCGCAAATTGAAAGAGCGCGCACCAGCCGGCCAACAGCGTCAAGAAAAGCCATTTATCCGGCACGCCCCTCCAATAATCCCGGAACTCCGTCCAGAAAGACCGTTGCGGCCCCGCGGGGGGAGGGGCCGGGACCTGATTCTCGACAGCATCCATGAGGCCCTCACCTTACACCCCGCGACGCTCCCGGCGCAATCCAATCCGCGATATGGAAAACCGCGTCCACCGCGAAATACGTGAAACGTCTTATCCGTGTTAATCCGGGGCCATCCGTGGTTCCAATTGCATCGTTTCGCCCTTGGCGAGGACTTGGGACGCCATGCCGCGCTTGCCCCTGTCCGGCTTCTCCGTTAAGCTCCTGCCGTTGCGATAATCGGAAGTTGGAAGTCCAACAGGCTGTCCGTGAATCATACTGAAATCCTCGATGCGCTCCGTGAGTTCACCTCTCGCGAACGAATCGAATTCCTGACGCCGGCGCCCGAGGCAAACCCCGTTTCCGATTACCCGCCCATCCAAAAGCAAGTGGCAGTCGTTTCGGCAGCATGGCGAACTTGCGGCCGGGAGTTGTCGGGCGCAATCATTGAGTAGATTATGCACCTCCAACAATCAAAGGTGGGAAAATCCGGCGGGCCGCAATATTGGCTGCAAGACGCCCCGGCACATATTCTTGAACACATCCAGCGGCACAAAAAATGCCAAGTCATTCTCCAAACTCCATACGGCCCTGTTGAAACTCCATTCAACGCAGTTGACCCCGATCACAAAGTCGTCGGAGGAAGAATTGTCAAGGCCAACGCACAACATTTTCGGATTCAGCGGGGGGAATCCAATGCGTCTATTGGTGAGGCGATCCGTCGTTGGTTCGCTTTGGGTGCAGACCGTGATTTTGAACGCATTGAAATTGAAATCGCATTCGACAGGAAAAGCAGATTTATTCTTGTTCCGACCGAAGTGCATTGGCGGGGAAAAGGCACCCCAACAATTCTTCCGCCAACAAAGGAGCCGCTTTCCTTTCATGCTCATTTCCAAAGCGAACTGTGGAAAGAACAGATTAAGCAGGCGCGAGATACGAATCCTGATGGCTTGGCTTGGACAATATCGCAATTCAAACGCTTTGTTAAAGACTATGGTCAGCCAAAAGTGAAACTTGTCAGTGAAGCGGATTTGTTACGGCTGGCCGGCGCATTTGACCATTTAGGATTGAGACTTGGCCCTTATTTGCTGAGAGGTTTTGATTGTCCGACAAGTTCATTTTGCTTTGCCGATTATCCTGAATATCCATGCCCGGTCGAGATTAAGAAACGAGCCAGCGGGTTCGAATATCAGATCAGAAATTACCCAACTCTCCCGCGTGCCGTGGTCCTCTGCTTGGATTATGACATCCGGCGCCCGCATGAACATGTTGACTTTGTTGAGGTTCGATTTCTGGCGAGGTTTTTGTCGTCATGAATTACCGCGCCCGCATCGAACCCATTCTGGAGGCCATTCCCGCCGCGCGGCAGGAAGACGCGCGGCATTACGGCGTTCATCCTTATTTCACGCGGCGTCCGGCCAATGTCGTGCGCGATTACATCGAACGATATTCGGAAAAAGGCGACTTGGTGCTCGACCCTTTCGGCGGCACTGGCGTTACCGCCATTGAGGCTTTCTTGCTTGGACGCACTGCGATTCAAAATGACTTAAATCCATTCGCCAATTTCATCGCGCGCAATATCGCCGATACAACGCTGTCTTCCACCGCGCCGCTTCGCCAGGCTTTTGAGCGGGTGGAACAAATGTGCTCCGGGAAAATTCACGAAATCGAAAAAGACGAGGCCGTTGCCGAACAGTGGCTCAAAAGACTTCCTCTGCCCGAGAACATCCGGTTGCCGCGCAATTCGGACGCGGAGTTTTTCCACGAAATGTTCACGCCGCGCCAGTTGGCGGGTCTCGCCCTGATCAAGCAGGCCGTTGATCGCGAGGAAGGCGTTGTCCGCGATTTGCTCCTTTTGGCCTGGTCAGCCTCCGTGGCCAAACTCAACAAGACATTTCTTTCCGCCAAAGGCCGCGCGCAGAGCCGGGGCGGTTCGAGCATCTTCAGCATTTATCGCTACAAGCTCGCGGCGCAATCCGTTGAACTTCCGATATGGGAAACCTTTCGCGGCCGCTTCCTCAACGTGCTGGCGGCAAAAGACGAAGTTTTGCGGCTGCGGGATTATTTGAAAGAGCCATCCGGCGGCTCGCTCGACCTCGACAGCCACAGAAACTTCCGCGTCCTGGCGCACGACGCCGCAACGCTCGATCAAGTCATCAAGCCGGGCAGCGTGGATTACATCTTTACCGATCCGCCCTACGGCGCGTTCATCAGCTATCTTGACCTCTCCATTTTGTGGAACCACTGGCTCGGATTTTCAGTCACCGATGAAGACCGCCAGCAGGAAACCATTGTCGGCGGCGAGCGCGGCCACTCGGAAGAACATTACAAAGAAAGTCTGGCCCGCAGCATCAACACTTCCTTCCGCCTGTTGAAACCCGACCGTTGGTTCTCCATTGTCTTTCAACATTGGGACACCAGCTACTTTGCCGCCATTCTTGAGACCGCCAGCCAGTGCGGCGCCGAATTGAAAGCCGCCATCACCCAAACCGGCGACGTCATCTGGTCCATGCACAAAAAAAAGAACTCCGCCAGCGTGCTGGCCGGTGAAATGATCCTCACTTTTTACAAGCCGGTCAAAGTCCCCAGGACAACGCAGCCGCCAAAATCCGGCACGGGTGCGGATTCAGCGGCCATTCTCTCGGAAGTTTTCGACGCTTGCCTGGATAGTGGCGCGACCAGTTTTACCAGCGAGGCGCTTTTTAACCGATTGGTCATCGAACTGTGGCACCGTCGCGCTTTGGGCTGTTTGAATCTGGATCGTGCAGAATTCGCAAAACAACTGGAGCGGCGCGGCTGGAGCTACAATACGCGCAGCCACCTATGGTCCAAAGCGAGCTATCCGAAAAAAGTGTTCGCGGAAATGATGCTCTTCGACCGCGACACCGATTAAACCACAAAGGAGCGAGAACCGCAGAATACTCAGAATACGCGGAAAAGAGAAATGGCGGAAATTCTTCCCCGTTCCCTTTCTGCGTGTTCGGCGTGTTCTGCGGCCAATTCAATCTCCGTGGTCAGTCCCGCGGGGCAGGCAGGGGTGAACCGGCCCAATTGGAGGAATTCCGTCTCACTCCCCTCTGTCTGAGAGTCCTGACTTTTCCCTCGACATCGGAGCCGTGGCGTACTCCAATGCTCAGTATATGAGAAAATGTCATTGCGGCGGAAAGTGTCTTCCTCAAGACGACGTCCTCACCCGGCGTGAATTTCTGGGCATCGTTGGCGCAGGCGCGGCCGCGACCTTCCTGGCCACTCCGGCCTGGGGCGCCTTTGAACTTCCTTCCGATGAATTGAATCGTTGGAAACGATCGCTCTTTGAATGGGAGGCTCCGCGTCTTTATCTTTCCAGCAAACATACCGATGCCCGCCTGCACCTGGGAGGCATCGGGACGGGCAATTTCGAGATCGGCGCCGATGGCCAATTCACAACGTGGCAGCTCTTTAACACGCTGCGTGATGGACAAGTGCCCTTTTATTTTGCCCTTCAGACGGGCCGCGTCTCAAAACTCCTCCAAACCGCCGGGGGGCCTGATTGGCCGCGCGTCCAGCAGATCGAAATGACCGGTGAATATCCCTTCGCCACTCTGCGTTTCCGGGATGACGATCTGCCGGTCCATGTCGAACTGGAGGCCTTCAGCCCTTGGGAACCGTTGGACGCAAAACAGTCCTCGATGCCGCTGGCGCTTTTGCGCTTTCGCATCAATAATCCAACCTCCCAGCCGCAGACCGTTTCCCTGGCCGCGCTGATGACCAACCCCGTGGGTTACGAAGCGAAGGGCGATTTCAAGGGCGTTGCGCACCCCGGTGTTGGCGGCAATGTCAACGAGTTTTTTCGCGAGGGCCAGGCCGCCGGTTTATTGATGCGCGCCCAAGCCGGCACAGAACCAACACTGGATCGCGCCGTTTTTATTTACACCTTGCCCAACCTGAAAGACCTGACGGAGCCGCCGCCGGACCGCCCGAAATACCTTCATCTCGCCGTTCTTGATCAAGAGCCTCCGCCAGCCGGCCAGTTGACCGATCCGGCCACGACCATCATCTGGCTGGAAGACGCCCCGTTGGACCTTCCGCCGTCCTTTTTGACCGCGGCGCGTGAAATTGTCCATGCTGGCGGCACATTGGTCTTTTCCGGCGCGACCATGCCGTTGTTAGAGGAGTATGCCGCGATCACCAATGGGAAACCGCTTGATGAAGCCGTCTTTCGCCCGGATATTCTATTTGAAGACTTTGAGCATGGATACGGTGAGTGGAAAGTCGAAGGTGAGGCCTTTGGCACGGAGCCTGCCCATGGCACTTTGCCCAATCAGCAGCCGGTCTCCGGTTTTATGGGCCACGGTTTGGTCAACTCCTATCTCAATGGCGATGACGCCACGGGCAAACTCACCAGCAAATCGTTTCTGATCGAGCGCCGTTTCATCCGCTTTCTGGTCGGGGGCGGACATTACCGCAATACGCAGATTCGTCTCATTATCAGTGACAATATCTGCCGCGCCACGTCCGGCAAAGACAATGAGAGGCTTGAACCGGCCAGTTGGGACGTGCGCGATTTGCTGGGCCAGACCGCCCACATCGAAATCGTGGATCAACAGAAAGGCGGATGGGGACATATCAACGTAGATGAGATCGTTTTTTCCGACCAACCGGCCAATTACGCGGTCATGGCCTTATTGGAAGAACTGTTGCCGGCTCGTTTCAGCAGTGTCAAGGACCTGTCCGCACCCCCCGGCGCTTCCGGCGCGGCGCGCGCGCAGAATCAGACAGGCAAGGCGGGCAGTGAGCCAATCATCGCCAGCAATGGATTGCGGTTTGTTGTCAAGCCGGCCGGCAAAGGCAAAGTGGCGTTGGCTGCCGGTCAGTTGCTCGACCCATCGCGTGCGGATGTGGCGCCACTGCGTCAGGTGGCCTACTCGGTGCTCTGCGGGCTGGTTGGCGCCGCTTACGTTCCCATGAAAGGACAATCGCCAAAATCCCCCGGCTTTGGCACGCTCGCCTTGGCCACGACGGGGCCCAATGTGACCGCGTTGAGCCATTTTGAGTCTTGGGCTGAGGCCTGGGATCCGTTCTCGACGCACGGTTGTTTTCCAGAAACGGATTTGGCCAAACCTTCCTCTCCGACGCCCTCCGGTCAGACTATTCACGGGGCGCTGGCCACAACTGTCTCGGTGCCCGCCGGTGGCACGGTTGAAGTTCCCTTCTTCTTTACATGGCATTATCCGAACAGCTATAATGATCGGGAAAAGGAATGGATGGGCTGTTTTTACGCCACGCAATGGCCCGATGCCCGCGCGGTGCTGCGCGACGCCCTCCAAAACCATGACCGGTTGCGCCAAAGAGCGGAACTGTTCCGCCAGACCTTTTACGATAGCACACTGCCTTGCTGGCTGCTGGATTGTCTGACCGCCAACGCGGCCATCCTACGCCACGCCGGGGTCGTTTTCCAAATCGCCAACGGAGACATCTACGGCTGGGAGGGATCCAACGGCTGTTGCGATCCAACCTGCACCCACGTCTGGGGCTATGAACAGGCCCTCGCCCGCCTTTTTCCCGACTTGGAAAGGAAAATGCGCCAGATTGATTACCTGCACCAGCAAAATGCCGATGGGGGAATCAATAATCGCACCTTTGTGCCTTCGCCGTCTTATCCGACCGAGGAACACCCGTTTGCCGACGGCCACGCCAGTTGCATTCTCAAGGCCTATCGAGAGGCCTTGAATTCCAAGGGCGATTCCTTTTTCAGGCAATACTGGCCGCATGTGAAACGGGCCGTGGAATACTTGATCGCGCGCGATGCCCGGTCCGCCAACGGCGAGCCTGCCGGCATTTTGCAGGATGATCAATGGAACACCTACGATGAAGCCTTGCACGGCGTCACCACTTTTATCAGCGGTTACTATCTGGCCGCGTTGCGGGCCGGGGAAGAATGGGCGCGGCGCATGGGCGACACGGCCACGGCCAGCCGTTTTCAGGGCGTTTTTCAACGCGGCCGGAACAAGCTCATCGAACTGTGCTGGAACGGGGAGTATTTTCAACAGTGCCTGCCCGACTATGCCGGCCGCCAAGGCGAGGTGGGTCCCGGCTGTATGGCCGACCAACTGATCGGACAGTGGTGGGCGCACCAACTTGGCCTCGGCTATATTTTGCCCAAGGAGACGGTCGTCTCCGCTTTGCGTTCCATTTTCAAATACAATTGGAAATCCGACCTGACCGGCTGGCGACACGCGCCTCGCGCCTTCGCCGGCGCCGGTGACAAGGGCCTTATTATTTGCACCTGGCCCAAGGGTGGCCGGCCTGCCAATGTCATGCTCTATTCCGATGAAGTCTGGACGGGGATAGAATATCAAGTCGCGGCCCACATGATTTATGAAGGACTTCTTGAAGAAGGCCTTTCCATTGTCCGAGGCGCGCGCGAGCGCTATGACGGCGTCCCCCGCCCGCCCATCGGACGCAATCCGTGGTGCGAAATTGAGTGTGGCGGGCATTACGCCCGCGCCATGTCTTCGTGGTCGCTGCTGCTGGCCCTTTCAGGTTGCCACTACGACGGCGCGCAACATCTCTTGCGCTTTGCGCCCTGTTACAAGCCCGATGATTTCAAATGTTTCTTTTCCGCCTCCGAAGGTTGGGGCAGCCTGATGCAAAAGGCGGAAGGAGGCGCTCAAAGAGTCGAAATTGCGGTCAAATCAGGCAGGCTTCAGCTCAACACCCTGGAATTAGGCACGATCCGGGATGGCGCCCCGCACGGGGTCACCGCCGCGCTGGGAGGAAAACCCAGGCCGGTCAAGTTCGCAACACAAAGCGCGCGTTGTCTTATTACTTTTGATGAAAGTGACCTCATCGTCCAGGAAGGAGAAAAGCTGGACATCACGCTGACGTAACGCGCCCGTCAATGGAGGCCAATCGCTCCTTGCCAACCAGCCGGCCTTGGGCTACACGTACATCGTGAAAACGATTTTACGTTTATTGCCTTTCCCACTGGTGTTGGGCCTCTGCGGGTGCGGGCCGGGTTACGAGTTCTCGCCCTATGTGGGCCAGCAGCAGAATTGGACCACCGGCGCCGGCGGTTATGTCCGGATGGTTGACAAGGTTCCCCTCTTTTCGCCCGGACAATATCCGCCCCGGCCTTACATCGTGCTGGGGGCGGTGAGCACGCACAACGAGGGCGATTTGGCCAAGGCGGTCCGCCAACAGCACGCCGACGCGGCGCTGATCTCCAGCGAGTCGCTCTATCGGAGCGGCTCGGTGGCGGTGGCGGCGCCGGGAGTGTTTGTCGCCGAACCGCTGCATCATACAGTCATTACCGCCAACCTGATAAAGTATAAATAGCGACAGAAAAGGGAGACGAACACCGTCATCCCGGATTGTGCAATCGCGGGCGGATGGGCCTCCCGGAGAGGTGTGATGAATTTCTTCCCGCCAAGTGATCGCCGGAGGTTTCCCGGCGCGTTGGTTTGCGTTCTTTTCCTGTCCTCGATGGCGGCGCGCAGCCAGTCCATCACCGTCGCGCCTTTGGCAGTGAGCAATACTTACGGCGGCGTCATTACCTTGAACATCACCGGCCTGACCAACGGCGAACAAGTCACCGTCCAGCATTTCCTGGACTTGAACGGCAACGGCGCGTTGGACGCGGGCGAACCGCTCATTGACGCCTTCAAAATCACCGACGGCGAAGCCAGCGTGATTGGCGGGGTCACGAACCTCAATGTGCCCTTCGACAGTAACCCCGCGGCGGGCGCAATCACCACCACCCTGAGTTTCGCGCTGCCCCTGGAGAATATTGTCGGGCAGCATATTTATCGTCTGGTCAGCCCGACCCACCGCTTCACTCCGCAGGAAACCACCTTCTTGGTCACCAATGCCCCGCTGGCCCAATCCCTTGCCGGCACGGTGTTTATGAGCGGCACGCCCGTGCCCAACGCCCTCGTCCAGGCTCTCGCGTTGCCGGACAACATTTATGCCGGGGCCGCAGTAGCCGGCAGCAATGGGCAATACCTGCTCAATCTGAGTCCCGGCACCTACTCGCTTGCCGCCACGGCAACCAACGCGTATTTCGACACCTCGCTCACGCCGCCGGTGGTTCTGGCAGCCGGCATGTCGGCAACGAACAATTTGTTTTTGACCAACGGCACAGCCATCATTTCAGGCCAGGTCTATGATGCGGATAGCAGCAACACCTTGGGCGGTGTCAGCCTGGAACTGGACTTGAAGTCGGGCAGCTTGGTCTCCTATGCGTTTACCGGCACCAACGGCAACTACTCCGCCGGCGTCGCGTCCAACAAATGGGGCATCCGGCTGTCCAGCGAGCGGATGGCCCGCCGCGCTTATGTGGTGCCTCAAATCAACGCGCTCTCGGTGGACACCACCCTCGGCAGCGTGACCAACGCCAACCTCGCCCTCACCAAAGGGGGCGCTCTTTTCTATGGCAGCGTCACCGATGCCTCCAACAATCCCCTGGCCAACGTTGACATCGGTTTCATCACGACTTCTTCCCAAGACAAGGCCAGCGGCTATAGTGACACCAACGGCAATTATACCGTTGCAGTCTGGGACGGCTCCAACGTCTGGGCTTCTTATCCGTTGAATAACAATTTCCCCTGGTTTTCCAACTTTGTCTTCAGCCAGTCAACGGGCACAAACCTCGCCGTCGGCCAGGCCTTCTTGCAGAACTTCACCGGCCTGCCCGCCACCGCAACGATTTCCGGCCGGCTGCTCGACAATCTGGGCAACCCGATTCCGGCGGTGGCGGTGGCGGCCGCCGCCACGGTCAACAGCACGCCGTACAGCACGTTCAGTTACGACACTGATACCAACGGGGCTTTCACCCTTGGCGTTCCCGGTGGGGTCTGGACCGTCTCGGCCATTTCCATCGGTGACAAAGGACTCGAACCCCTGGGTTACTATGAGCCGGACATCGCCAGCCTCTTGGTTCCGCCCAGCGTGGCCGGAGTGACGATCACCGCTTATCCAACCAATGTGTTTTTTCTGAACCAGGCCGCGCGCATTTCACCCACGCAATTCGGCATGATCCTCAACGCGCCGGCCGGCAACAATTATGCCATCCTCGTCACGACAGACCTCTCCTTGCCTTCATCCAATTGGGACACTCTTCTGACCATCAGCAATCTGCCCGCCAACTCTTTCTTCCTCCAAGACAACAACGCCACCAATGTTCAGCGCTTTTATCGGACCGTGCTTGAACCTTGAATATAACGGGCTACGGCTGCCCGATGGACGAAAAGGTCCGGTTGAGCGAAAGCGGGGAAACGGGCCTCTCCGGTCCGGCGCGCAGGGTGACCGGGTTGGTCGCGGCCTGGCAAAGGCCCCCCTGCGCATTGTCCACGAATTGTCCGCCGTTGATAAAGTTGTTCGTGCAGGAATCGTTGTTGACTTGGAATCCCCTGCCGCCGCAGCCGCTGACACGCAAACTGTTAAAACTGTTGCCCGTGCATTCGGTGCCGGGGGATAGCCGCCACCCGGCCCGCGTCGCTTCGCCCGACTGCGCCATGAATACTCCGTCGTGCCGGCTGTTGCGAATCGTCACCCCCGCAAACACGTTGTCGCGCGATTGCCGCATGAATACGCCCAGGTCGTTGCCGCTCAGAACCGCCCCCTCAATGACGTTGTGGTTGAAATCCAGGTCCAAGGAGATTCCCGCCGCCAGGTTGTCGTGCAGGTCCAACTGGCTGAAATGGCTTTCCTCAGTCAGGTAACAAGCCAGCCCGTCAAATTGATTGTCGTAGGCCGAGTAGTCCAGCACCTTCAGCCGCCGCGTCCGCTGGCTGCTCACCAAACCGCCGGAGCGGCAATGGCAGCAGACGACATGCTCGACGGTGCAATCGTCGGCGTTCCAGACGCCGACGCCGTTGTTGTAAAGGCCGGCGCCATCCGGCAGCCATCGCCAGACCTCCTTCTGCTGGCCGGCCCGGTTGCCGTCCACCAGCAAATCGCAAAGACGCAATCCGCGAATCGGCCCTTTGCCTTTGCGCAGGGGAGCGCCCAGGATGACAACGGGGCAATTGGCGCCATCAGCCAGGCACAGGATGGTCGCCGGCCCGGCGCCGCGCAACGTCTGCCCATTCTGGCACAGGATTATCGGCTCGTGGATGATGTAAGTCCCGCGGCTCAGGACAACTTGACCGCCGGCGCCAACCCGGTCCAGCGCCTGTTGAATCCCTTCACCGCCGGCGGCGGCAGCAACGTCCACAGCCGCGGCCATGCCGGACAATGGAATAACGGACAGCAAGACAAGAAGAACATTCGCGGTGAACGTTCTCGCCTTTATGCCACAGTTCTGGTTGGGACGACTCCGCCTCATGGCGTTTGCATCGGCATGTGTAATATCGGACGAGCCGGATTCAGCCCGTATTCACAAAGGCGGGAAAGATTCCGATGGCAGGGCCGGAGGCCGGCCCGGAGCGCAGGCCCACTAGCAGTCGGTGGCTTCCAACGTGCTCTTGAGGAAAGAATGGATGACCTCTTGCTCGCCCCGCGCCAGCCATTTGCCAACCTGCACCAAACCCCCACCCAGGACGGCCAGCACCCCCAGCACCACAAAATACCAGCCCCGGCTGATGCCCCCCACCGGGTGTTGCGGGGCGGGCACGATCAGCGCGCCCGCGGCAAAGATCAGAATAAAGGAGTACCAAAAGAGCGTGAACAGCCGCACGAACGGATGCAGCCGGAAACACCCTTCCAGAATCGAGCCTCCCTCCGCCGACTGGAGTTCCCCATAGAAAAACGGCGCGAACGAGTTGTCATAATACTTGCGCGTGTGCAGGCGGAACACCGAGCCGCGGAACTCGCCCACAACCTTTTCCGGCCCGTCCGCATCCCACGACAAGGCGAAGCCTCGCAAATCGGTGGCCGAACCGAGCCGCGCGCGGCATTCGGCCACGGACAGTTTAGAGCGCAATTTCATTTTTCCGTCTCGATTACCCTCCTATCAAAGCACAGAACCCATCGGATGCAAAACTTATTTATGCAAATCGGGCCGGGCGCATTTTTTTAGGGTTCCTAATCTTAATCTTAACTTCAATCTTAATCTTTCTCTAGGACGGGATCAGGATTAGGATTCAGATGATGATTATGAACAGAGCAATCCCAATTAACCATGAGCAACAACCATGACCTCCGCGACCTGGCCCGCCGCTTCCTCATCCAGGGCGATTTCCTGGACGCCGCCCCCTACGGCAGCGGACATATCAACGACACCTATTGCGCCCGATTCAGCCAGGGGGGAACCCCGGTGCGTTACATCATCCAACGCGTCAATCATAACGTCTTCCGCAATCCCGTGGCCTTGATGGATAATCTCCAGCGTGTCACCGCCCATTTGCACGACAAGTTGGCCGGTACACCCGACGTCAGCCGCCGCCGCCTGACCCTCCTGCCCACCCGCCAGGGCGGCGCCTGGCATCTGGACCCGGGGGGCAATTACTGGCGTTGCTACATCTTCATCGAAAAAGCCCGTTCCTTTGACGCCATCAAATCCCCCCGCCAGGCCTTTGAAGCGGCCAAGGCCTTTGGCCGTTTCCAGAAACTTCTCTCCGACCTGCCCGCCCCCCGCTTGCACGACACCATCCCCGATTTCCATCATACCCCAAGGCGCTTCGCGCGCCTGGAACAAGCCCTGGCCAAGGATGCCTTCAATCGCGCCCTGGCCGCTCGCACGGAAATCGAGTTCGCTCTCCGCCGCAAGCCCATGACCAGCCTTCTGCTTGACGCCCAACTCCCCGAACGAGTCACCCACAACGACACCAAAATCAACAACGTCATGCTCGACGACCAGACCGGCGAGGAAGTCTGCGTCATTGACCTGGACACGGTCATGCCCGGACTGGCGCTCTACGATTTTGGCGACCTGGTGCGCACCGCCACCAGCCCGGCAATGGAAGACGAGCGGGACCTGGACCGGGTGACGATGCAATTCCCCATGTTCGAGGCCCTGGCCCGCGGCTATTTAAGCACCGCCTCCGATTTCCTCACCCCGGCCGAGCGCCGGCATCTGGTTCTCTCCGGCAAGCTGATCACCTTTGAAATTGGCATCCGGTTCCTGACCGACTTTCTGGACGGCGACACCTATTTCAAGATGCATCGCGACGGCCACAACCTGGACCGTTGCCGCACCCAATTCAAACTGGTCCAATCCATCGAAGAGCAAGAGGAGCCAATGAACAACCTGCTGGAAACAATCTCATCCTCCTCCTAATCTTAATCTTAATCCTAATCCTAATCCTAATCTTAATCCCAATCCCAATCTCCCCTTAATGAAACGAGTCGTTCTTCTTGGGTCCACCGGTTCCATCGGCACCAGCACCCTCAAGGTCGCCGGCGATTTGCCGGACCAAATCCGCCTCGTCGGCCTGGCCGCCGGAAACAACAGCCAATTGCTCCTCAAGCAGACCCTCCAACACCGGCCCGAGGCCATCTCCATTGGCGATCCCCGCCAGGCGCGCGAACTGGAAAACACCCTCGGCCCTTCGATCCGCGTGCATGCGGGCGCCCAAGGCTTGCTCGCCCTGGCCACTCTGCCCGACGCCGATATTGTCCTTATCGCCATCGTCGGCACCGCCGGCTTGCAACCCGCCCTGGCCGCCATCCGCGCCGGCAAGGACATCGCCGTCGCCTCCAAGGAAATCCTGGTCATGGCCGGGGAAATCGTCATGCGCGAAGCCCAAAAAAACGGCGTCCGCGTCCTGGCCGTGGACAGCGAACACTCCGCCATCTTCCAATGCCTGGACGGCAAGCCTGCCGCCTCGGTGCGCGCTTTGTGGTTGACCGCCTCCGGCGGGCCTTTTCGCGCCACACCAAAGGAGGAGTTTGCCGCCATCACCGTCGAACGCGCCCTTCAACATCCCTCCTGGGTCATGGGCCGGAAGATTACCATTGATTCCGCCACCCTCTTCAACAAAGGCCTGGAAATGATCGAAGCCCGCTGGCTTTTCGACATCGAGATGGCACGCGTCCGCGTGGTGGTCCATCCCCAAAGCATCGTTCATTCGATGGTCGAATTTGTGGACGGCTCCATTCTGGCCCAGCTTTCCACCCCGGACATGTGCCTGCCCATCCAATACGCCTTGACTTATCCCGCCCGCGCACCCAGCCAGCGCGTGCAAACCAACCTCGCGCGCCTGGGGCAATTGACCTTCGAGGAACCGGACCCGGAGCGATTCCCCGCGCTGGACCTGGCGCGCAAGGCGGGGGAGATTGGCGGCACGCTGCCCGCCGTGCTCAATGCCGCCAATGAAGTCGCCGTCAGCGCCTTTCTCAAGGGCCGCCTGAATTTCCCCCAGATCAGCGAACAGGTTGCCCGCGTGATGGACCGCCACGCCCTCATCCCCCATCCCCGCCTGGACCAGATTCTGGAAGCCGACGCCTGGGCCCGCCAGCAAGCCGCCGCGTAGTCGGGCAGCGTCAACGTGAGGTTCAGGGCGAAGTTCCAGCCCACGTGAGAGTGGAGCATCTGGAGGGCCTGGCGGTCAGGAATGCCTTCCAGAAACTGCAGCACGGTCACTCCCGCCAGGACCACCGGTTCCAGGCCAGGACGGCCGTTGCCGTCGCAATAGGCCTTTTGCAGGGCCGGGCGGGCTTGGAGCAGCAAGGGGAAAATCCGCTGCGCAAAAAGCCGGTAGCGATCCTCGGGGGCAAAGAACTCCGGCGTCAGGGTGGCAAAGAGGGGCGCTTGGGTGGTGAGGTTGGGCAGGCTCATAACAGTGAGACTGACGCCTGCCTTATTTCTCGCCACTGCTGGAGAAAGAGAAGACGAACTCGCACAGAAACCGGATGAATATCCAGCGGTCAATGGTGTCGTGATCGGGGATGATCGCCGGAGCGACTGCGACATTAAAAACCGGATCATTGGGAATATAAGTGGAGGTCGGCGCCATCTGGCAGCGGGTGAAATTGTAGGTTAAATCATTGGTCGTGGCGTGTGTCCTTTGCGATGTTGTTTGAACTTGAGATCTCACCGAGAGCACTTTTTCGGCGGAGGCCGACGAAGGCACGTCATTGGTGGTGAGGGTCGTCTTTTGGGACGTGGCCGCCGGCTCAAGAGAGTTCAGCGTGTAATTGATGTAGGGCGCGTAGTGCCCGATGGCGGTGATGTTCGCTTTGCGCTGCCGGCTGTCCTCATAGGTTTCAAACACGGTGGATAATCTGCGGCCAATGGGAAAGGCCAGCCCGGTCGCCCAATCGGCTGTTGACGTGAAAACCGCCAATGTGCAGTTGGTGCCGGCAGGAAATGATTTTGTCGCGGCGAGTCGTTGGACCGGCTCAAAGCGGGCCGCCTCGAAAGCGGGGTTGATCAGCACAACCAAGTCGCCCAGCGTTTTGGGAGTTTGCGGCTGGCCGGCTTGATCGAAATCCTCAACCATCCGTTCCGTGAGGACCGGCGCCACAGCGGAATAGACAATGTCTCCGCCGAAACTGTGGCCCAGGATCACCAGTTTGGCGTGCGGCCTCTGCTGGCTGGCAATGTCGTTGGCAAACTTGAGGTTGAGCTGGTTTCTAAGGGCCTCCAATTGGGACAATAACTCAATGACCGCTCCGTGGCCCACCACTTCCGCCGTGTTCTTTCGGTCCCAGAACGAAAGCTCTTTGAAAGGTTCGACTCTCGTGGACAAACCGCGCCAGCCGACGAATACGCCGACCACTCTTCTGGATGGGTGATGCTGCTTTGCGCTCAAGACTTCCTCCAGTCTTCCGAGTTCGTTCAACACTTTGTGGAACATGAGGACATTCTGGTCTTTGCCGCTGGCGTTGTGTTTCCAACCGTGGACGAAAACGACGATCAACAGACTGTTGGTTTCCCCCTCCGCGGCGAAGCGGTCTGTCACCGCGTCAATTTGCAGTCGGTTACGGCTGTTGTTGGTTCCATAAAGCCAGCCCTGGTCGTCAAACTCGACATAGCCCAGGGTGTAATCGGCGGCGACTTCAATGATGGCGTTTGAAGAATTGGTTGTCTTGGGATCATAGGGTTGCGCTTGAGTGCTGGTCCTGTATTGCCGTTCGGAAACACAACTGAGAACCAGGGCGCAGGAGAGCGCCAAGGCGGCGAAAACCATGGATCGCACGAGCCTTCGAGATGTCTGCATAACAATTTGTTACATGATTATGAGAAAAACTTCAAGTGCGGCTACGCCCAAGCCGTATTCATGCAGTTGAAAACTGAAATCTGACAGGATGGAAAACAGTTTGACACAAACAACAGTTGCCCGCCGTTTGGCGAGTGCTCAGTGATCAGCAATCCATCCTGTTCATCTTGTAAATCCTGTCCAATTCCTGTGTTTCAATTGCATCGTTCCGACTGAGGCTGGGGCAATGGTTGGAAAGCCGGACGCGGCCCGGAGGAGTCAGGCAAGGTATTCGGGAATGCGTCTGGCCTCCGGTTTCAGAAACGCCTTAATGACCTTGACCGGTTGGCCGGTGTCGCTGCGCAGGCGGTAGGTTTCGGCGGCGGCCGGCACGACAAAGGTTTCCGCAAAAGCGAACCGTTGGGGCGGGTGGGCCGGGATTTCCAGCAGCACCGAGGGGCCTTCGACGACATTGAGAACATGGGGCGAACCGCCGGTGCGCGCGTCCACGCCCGTTGAAAAATCAAAGCGGTGGATGTCGTAGAAATGCTCGGCGTGAGTGGGCAGATGTATCAATTCCCATCCGGGGCCGCGGGCCAGCGTGCGTGGCTGTGAGAGCAATTGGCGGCGCACGCGTTGACCCTGGCGGTCAAAGTAAAGGGACGACATCGCGCGCTGGATGTTCAAGGGGCGCGGGCGGCCATCCAGGTCGAGCCGGTTCCAGTCGTGCATTTTGAAGGTGAAAATGTAAGGGGTGGCGCTGATTTCCAGAACGAGATTGTCCCGGCCCGAGCAGTGAATGGTGCCGTTGGGAATGAGATAAAGACCGTGCTTTCGGCTCGGATGCGATTGCACAAACTGCTCCACCCGGAGGGGCCGGTCCTGGCGGTGACTGGTCTGAAGGGCCTTCTCGAAGGCCGCAGGGACGACACCGGCCTGAAAGCCGAGGAAGACCCTCGCCCCGGGCGCGCAGTCGGTCAGGTAGTAAGTCTCGTCCTGGGTGAAGCGCTCGCCGAAATTGCGCCACGCCTCCTGCGGCCGCGGGTGGCACTGGAGGGACAAGTTGCCGCCGCCGAAGGTGTCGAGATAATCGAAGCGAATGGGAAACTCGCGTCCGAAGCGCGGGGCGAAATCGCCCAAGACGGCCGCGGGGTCCTGGGCCATGAGAAAATCAAAGGCCACTTCCAGCAGGTGTCCGCCGCTTTCAAAGGCCAGTCCGTTCTCCGGCGAAATCAGCTCGAAGGACCACGCCAGATTGGGCGCCTGGGGCGAGAGGCCCGGGAAATGGCGTTTCATCCACTGTCCGCCCCAGGGTCCCGGCTCGAACCACGGGCGGGCGCGGAACCAGGAGCGGGCGGCCCCGGCCAGGCCGGCGCGCAAGTCGGCGCCGCTCATCAGCGCAGGCTCGTCGGGACGCTGGCTGTCCACGACTAGATCAAGGCGGGGGAGCAAGGCGGCTTGATGAGCGCGCAGGGGCGGCCAGTCGGCGAAGTAAAACCGTTTGTAGGCGGCCTTGGGGTCGGCCGGCGAACGGACACCCAGATTGGCGACCGCCCCGGCGCGAGCGCGGAACTGGATTTCGTTTTTCGGCACGTCCACGTAAACGAGCAGGCCCTTGGCGGCAGTCAGGGCCGCGCCCGTGCCATAGAGGATGGCGCGCGGGCCGGTGGCGGCGCGGCGGGCCAGGGCGGCCAGTTTTTCGCGCACGAAAAAGGCGGACAGCGGGCGGGTGTTGCGTGTGCCGAACAGCGGGTCATCTCCTCCCAGGAAGGGGGCGAGCATTTGGGCGATCTCCGCTTCGGGCCGCAGCGCTTGGCTGACATCCAGCCACAGGAACTGGACGCCCAGGGCGGCCAACGCGGCGGCAAGGCGGGTGCGAAAGTCCTCCCAAAAGACGCCGCCCATTCCGTCGAGGATGATCCGCTCCTCGGCCGCCAGCCGGCGCGCCAGGGCGGGGAAGCCCAATTGGATCCGGCCGGCGCCGATGGGACAGGCCGGATAGATATTAAAATGGCCGTTGTCCGGCGGGCGGGAGCCCGGAGCGAGCCATTGAGTGGTTTTGCGGAACGGGCAGGCCATGTTTTATGTATAGACATTTATATCAATGTCCCGCCCGCGCGTCAAGCGCCCCCGGCCGGATTTCTCCGGATTTATTGTTTGCCGCCCGTCCCCGCTTTGTTTATACAATAAAACGTATGATGCAATTGGATCATTCCTCCGCGCTGCCCTTGCGGGCGCAGGTGGAGGCGCTGCTGCGGGACTTGCTGCGGCGGAAGGAATACCAGCAGGGGGCGCTGCTGCCGGAGGAGGTCAAATTGGCGCGCCAGTTGGGGGTGAGCCGCGGGACGGTGCGGGCCGGGATCAGCAAACTGGTGTTCGAGGGGCTGCTGGAGCGCAAGGCCGGGGTGGGAACGCGCGTCTCGGACCGGCACGTGGAATCGGGCATTGGCGCCTGGCACAGTTTCACCCGCGAAATGGCCTCCAAGGGAATCCAGGTGGAGAACTACCTTCTGGATTACCGGCGGCTGGCGGCCAGCCCGCAGGCGGCCCGGGCGCTGCAAATCGGCGCCACCGTCGTCTGGCGGTTGGACCGGGTCCGGGGCTGGGATGGAAAGCCGGTGCTGTCCAGCTCGTCGTGGTTTCACCCGCGCCTTTGCTTGAAGGGCACGGAAAACTTTGCCGGCCCCCTCTACAAGACCCTGGAGGCGGCGACCGGGGCCAGGCCCCGGCGCGCGCGGGAGGAGTTTCTGGCCGTGCGCGCCGATGCGCGCCGGGCGGAAATGCTGCAAGTTGCCCGCAACACCCCGCTCTTGCTGCGGCGGCACACCGTCTTCGACGTCGGCAACCGGCCCATCGAATACGCCGAAGTGCATTACGTCAGCTCGCGCTTCACGGTGACGGTGGAACTGCGGCGGAAGGAAGAATGATCAGGGGATTCTCCGACAGACACAGGCAAAAAGGGCAAAAGAGATTCTCCAAAAATCTTTTTTTGATGTCTTGAATTGCCTGTTGTAAGATGCTGATCGGCGGGCTGTTGGCATTCCCCCTGCCGGTCCGAGCCTGATGCGATCAAATAATTTGCCCTTTGGCTCCCGGAATCTTGCATTGGTCAACGGTGGGCGAGTTGGCTCACCAACTGAAAGAGGGTGTTAGGGAATTCGACATAAGTGACAATGAATCAGGCTCTTGCGAATAAAAAATGAGGGGTGTCGAAAACAATGGACGCAGCGGTTTTTTTGGGGTAGGCAAACGGTCCTATGGACTCGA
>Ga0326727_10000446_pt1 | contig 170379 bp, 130 predicted proteins | sample MB2enrmetagenome_FD_207643 | JGI IMG/M metagenome (GOLD analysis project Ga0326727, IMG submission 207643) | Lab enriched peat soil microbial communities from McLean, Ithaca, NY, United States - MB29MY | ecosystem: Environmental > Terrestrial > Soil > Wetlands > Peat | place: USA: New York... | reverse complement strand
TCCATTACCTGGACAAGGCGCACCATTACTCGCAGCTCGGCGACCTCTATTTCCAGCAAGGCAAGCTGGAGAAGGCAGAAAGCTGCTACCGCTCGGCGCTGGAACGGGATGCGGAGGACATTGACACCCGGGCGCATCTGGGCCAATGCCTGCTGCGCCAAAAGCGGCCCGCCGAAGCCCGCCCGCTTCTGGAGGGGGTGGTGGCCGAAAACCCCAAGCACGATTACGGCTACTCGCAGATGGCGCTGGCCGAGACGCTGACGGCCCTGGGCGAGAGCGATGCCGCGCTCGCCCTCTGGCAGCAAGTCACCGACAGCCATTCCTATCCGCGCGCCAAAGTGCAATTGGCCGAACTCTACCTGGCCCGCAACCAGCCTGACCTAGCTTGTGGGGAGGTGAGGGAGGTCCTGGCTGACGATGCGCACGGTCCAGCCTTCCAACGCAAGCGTGACCGGCTCTGGGTGCGGCGGGCCAGGGGCCTGATGCGGAAGCTCGGCTGACCCGATATCGCCACTGTGCTACTCCGGCAGGACTCGAGAGGAGCTCGGGAGGAGGTCGCGTGTTGCTCCGGTAGGCACCCGGAGGGTATCCGGTGGGTATCCGGTAGGGTTATGCGACCGCTACGGTGGCTCGGTGGTGGCTCCGGCCGGGTGCCGGGGGCGGGTTGGCGCGGGTGGCCTGCGCTAACCTGCGGGGAGTCGGCGACGGCTCGTCTGACCGAAGAGCGATCATATAGAAATAGACAGGGCAAGTTTGATGCCGTTTCACATGCGATTTGTTCTGGCGCAGCGTGGGGAGGGTTCAGGCCGGGGGCTTGGGGCCCTTTGAGCGCGCGGGGCGGACATTCTTGTACCCGGCAGCGTGCTTGGCTGAATCGGGGAACGAGTCGGAGCGGTGGTCACGTTCGGGGGAGGCTGCGGACGGGGACGTCCGCGCGCCGCTAAGGTTGTACGGGGCGGGCGCTAGTTTAGCTTCCCGTAGAACTGTTCGACCACCTGGCGGAAGTTGTTTTCGCCTACGTTGACGATGCCCATTTCGCGGCGGGCATTGTCGGGCGAATCGCTGGCGTGTGCGGCGTTGACCATGATGGTCTGGCCGAATTCGCGGCGGATGGAGCCGGGCGGGGCCTTGGATGGATCGGTCGGGCCGAGCACATCGCGGATTTTGCCGACGGCACCCACACCCTCATAGACGAGTGCAATGCATTTCTCCGTGCCGGGTTCATTCTGGGCGCCGGGGGGACATTCCGAAGTCGAGCGGCCAGACATGAATTTGACGATGTTCTCGAACTGGTGGTCGCCGAAAGAAGGGCCGAAGATGGCACCTAGCTGCTGCTGCTGGTCGCGGCTGACCTTAAGCCCGAGCTCCTTTTCAATGGCGGCGGCAGTTCTGGCCGCCACGACATCCTGGAGTTTGGTGCGAAGGGTCTCGCGCACCGGGCCGTAGAATTGCAGGGCCTGGGCGACGCTCATGCGGTGGACTTTGACGCCCACGATATACAGGCCGGTGCGGGAGAAGAAATCTATCATGTTGCCGGGCCGGCCAGTCGGGAAGCGGAAGTTCTCGGGTTTGATCAACACGAGGGTGCGTTCGGGCTTTTCGCCGGGCTGATAGACGATGACATTCTCCAGGACGCCGCCCTCCGAGTCAGAGTGTGTGGCCCAGAGCTTGAGCTTCATTTCGGCCTCATCGGGGGTGGGGGCGGCGAGGACCGCCGGCTCGAAGTATCGTAATTGGTCGTGCTCGTCAATGATCAGGTCGCCGTAAGTGTCGCGGATGGTCTCGCCCACGCGGCGGTCGGCGCTGACGTTGCCGACGACGGAGCGGGTCTTGCGGACGGCTTCTTCGCCCTGGAACAGCAGCATCATGATGCGCCGGCGCCGGCCCGTTTTGGGGTCGGGCGACAAATTGCGGAGGATATAGTCGTAAATGAGCTCCTGGATGCGCCGGTCCTGGGGGTCATTGGCGGAGATGGTCTCTTTGGCGTATTGCTTCACCAGTTCAGCGCTGGGCGCAAACATGCGGGCGGAGACCAGTTCGCAGCCGGTGCGGGTGATGAGGCGGGTCAGGATACCTCCCGTGCGCGACTTGTGCAGGGAGTAGGGGGTGATGATGACGTAGGCGAGTTGCTGGGGCATAGGTTACTTGGCCGCAGGAGGCTTGGCCGGCGCCGGCGTGGCAGCGGCAGGTTCAGCCGGCGGGGGCGTGGCCTTACCGCCCAGGATCTTAAACATGACCGTGCCGCAGGTTGGGCATTTGCCTTTGATGGCCTTGCGCCCGTTCTTCATCGTTTCCTCGACCGCATCCACAATTTCCTTCTTGGCCTTGCACTTGACGCAGTATCCTTCGGGCATAAAAAGCTAGGCTGCTGCGGGGCTTCATGCCTCGTGGCAGTTACAGGGAGTAGCTTAGGGGGTTACTATCCCCAGCGTCAACTGGGAAAACGCGGCGTCGGGTGACCAATGGTAAGATATTGTGGCACAGGCAGTTATGTGGAATCGCTCACTGGCAGTTCGCGCAGTGCGGTCTTGAGGATCTTGCCCGTCGCGTTGCGTGGGAGGGTGGGCACAAGCACGACCTTCCGCGGCACCTTGTAATCCGCCAGTTTTCGACGGACGAATTGTTGCAAGGCGCGCTCGTCGAGGACCGCGCCTTCGTTGGCGGCGACGAAGGCAATCGGCTGCTCGCCTTTGCGGGGATCGGGTTTGCCAATGACCGCCGCCTCCTTCACGCCGGGGAACTGATAAAGAACCTCCTCGATTTCGCGGGGATAGACGTTGATGCCGTTGACCAGGAGCATGTCCTTCTTCCGGTCGGTGATGAAGTAATAGCCCTCGTGATCGCGGTAACCGATGTCGCCGGTCAGGAGCCACCCGTTGCGCATGACTTTGGCGGTTTCGGCGGGTTGTTTCCAGTAGCCGAGCATGACGTTGCCGCCGCGCACGCACACTTCGCCGATCTCGCCGGTGCCCAGCAAGCGGCCCGAGTCGTCTTGGATGCTGACTTCGACATGGGGGATGGGCAAGCCGATGGAGCCGGCTTTGCGGGTGGCGTCGAGGGGGTTCTTGGTTACCACCGGGCTGGCTTCGCTTAAGCCGTAGCCCTCGATGAGCGGGATATGGAACTTGGCCTCGAACTCGGTGAGGACCTGGGCGGGCAACGGCGCGGCGCCGCTGATGCAGATGCGCAAGGGCATGGGAACCGGGACCGGGGCGTTGACCATGCTGCGGTAAAACTGGGGGATGGCCGGCAAGACGGTGGCTTGCCGCTGGAAGATCTCTTGCAGCGCGTTGCGGACGGGGTGGAGCGATTTGACCAGCACCACCGACCCACCTACCAGCAGCGGCAGGAACAGGCCAACCGTCAGCATATAGCTGTGGAAAAGCGGGAACAGGGCAGCGAACCGGTCGGCGGCAACGGTCCGCAGCACGATGCGACAGCTCTCGACGTTGTGGAGCAGGTTCCCGTGCGAGAGCATGGCGCCCTTGGGCCGGCCGGTCGTGCCGGAGGTGTAGATAATCACCGCCAGGTCGGACTCGACTCGCTCGGGAAGCGGCGCATTGCTGATTGCAGGGCCAAGGGTGTTGAGTGTCGCCTCCAGCGCCTCGAGTTGCTCGATGCGGAAGAGCTTCAAATGAGGGCGGGCGGCCTCCAGGGCGCGATGATGCGTGCCCAGCTCGGCGTCCGTGATGACTACGTCAATGGCGGCGTCGCCTAGAATATAATTCACCTCGTCTGGCTTGAGGAAATTGTTGATCGGCACAACGACCGCGCCGGCGTGCAGGATGCCAAACAGCGACGGGATGAATTCCGGGCAATTCTTGAGCCACAGCCCCACCCGGTCACCAGGCTTGAGGCCAAAGTGCTGCCGGAGGTGATGCGAGATGAGGACGGATTGGCGCCACAAGCCCGCGTAAGAGTACTCCTGCTCGCCCCAGAAAAGGGCGATTTTCTGTGATTGGCTTTGAACGGTTTCCGCGAAGGCGCCAGCCAAATTCATGGTGGGATGATACTACGAGGAACCACCGCGCGCAGGCAAGGCGGCGCTGCGGATCTGACGCGATTTAGCAATGGCTGGTTCACGGCCGCCTGAATATATTGCCCGCGTGATAGATAGCGAACAGAAACTCGCCGGCTACCTGGCTGTCCTCCGCTCGGCGAATTGGGTGGCCGTGGACACCGAAGCGGACAGCTTGCATGCCTACCCGGAAAAGGTCTGCCTGATCCAAATCAGCACCGTCTTCGGCGACAGACTCGTTGACCCGCTGGCGCGAATGGACCTCGACCCGCTGCTCAAGGCCTTGACCGGCCACGAGCTGATTATGCATGGCGCAGATTACGACCTGCGGCTCCTGCGCAGGCACCACGAGTTCGTGCCCAGCGCCATCTTCGACACCATGCTGGCCGCGCGCCTGCTTGGCCTGCGGCAGTTCGGGCTCGGCCACCTGGTCGAGAAATACCTCGGCGTCAAATTGGAGAAGGGCCCGCAGAAAGCCAACTGGGCTTTGCGCCCGCTGACGGAGCGAATGGAACGTTACGCCCGGAACGACACGCATTACCTGAAGCCGCTCGCGGACCGCCTGAAGCCGGAACTGGAGGCCGGGGGGCGGCTCACGTGGCACCAGGAAACCTGCGCGCGGCTTATCCAGGACTCGACGACGCACCGCCCGGCAGATGGGGACTCGGCGTGGCGCATCAAAGGCAGCCACTTATTGGAACGGCCAGCCCTGGCGATCCTGCGCGAGCTTTGGCAGTGGCGAGAGGCAGAGGCGGTCCACGCCAACAAGCCGCCCTTTTTTGTCATGAGTCACGAAGCGCTGGTCCAAATCGCCGCGGCGTCCGCAGGGGCAAGGCCGATCGAGCCATTCCTGCCCCGGCACATCTCCGAACGGCGCCGGGGCGGTTTAATGAAGGCCATCGCCCGGGGACAGGGCCTCGCGCCCGACCGCCATCCCCGGCCATTGCGCCGCGTGAGCCGCCGGCCGAGCGACGGGGAGCGGCGCCGGTTTGCGGAGCTCCAAGAGCGCCGCGACTCACATGCCGCCGCGCTGGGCATTGACTCGACCCTGATTGCAAGCCGCGGCATGCTCTCGGATCTCGCCCATGATTGGGACAAACACGCCAGCGAACTGATGAACTGGCAGCGCGGGTTGCTTATGGCATGAGTCGCTTTACCCGCCCGCGCTGGCCAGTTCTTCATTCGTCGCCACGTTAACGATCTTGAACTGCTCGGCGTGAAGAGCGGGGTCGGCGCGGAACGACAGCTTACCGAAATAGCGCTTCTCCATTTCGATCAAGTGCTTCTCGTCCTCAGTGCGGAGGCGTTCGAGAATGGTGGGGTGCACCACGATGCGCAACTGGAAGTCTGACTCATCGCGGGGCCGCTTCTTGAGGATTTCGCTGAGCTTGCGTTGAATCTCGACACTCATGGTCAGGGCGCTCTTTACCTTGCCGCGGCCTTTGCAATACGGGCAGTCATCGTACACCGCGGAATTCACGCTCTCGGAGTGGCGCTGGCGCGTCATTTCCATCAAGCCAAGCTGCGAGATAGGCAGGACATGGGTCTTGGCCTTGTCGCGGCGCAGGCCTTCTTTCATTCGCTGATAAACCTGCTGCTGATCGCGGCGTGACTTCATGTCAATGAAGTCCAGTACGATTAGCCCGCCCATGTTGCGCAGACGCAGTTGGCGGGAGATTTCGTCGGCTGCCTCGAGGTTCACCTTGAGAATGGTCGTTTCCTGGTCCTTGCCGCCCTTGTGCCGGCCCGAGTTGACGTCAATCGCGACCAGGGCTTCGGTTTCGTCCACCACGATATAGCCGCCGCTCTTCAAGTGCACCTGGCGGGAGAAGGCATTCTCCAGTTGGCGGGTGATGTTGAAGCGGTCGAAGATCGGCTGCGGGTCGGTATAGAGTTTCACCTTGTCGGCGGAACGCTTGGAGATTTTGGAGATCATTTCCCGCATCCGGTCGTAGGCCCGCGGGCTGTCCACCACGATGCGCTCGACGTCTTCGGTGAGGAAGTCGCGCACAGTGCGTTCGATCAGGTCCGGCTCCTGGAAGACGCAACTGGGCAGCGGTTGCGATTTGATGCGCTCCTGGATTTGGTTCCATTCATCGAGGAGGAGGGCCAGGTCGCGCACGAAGTAACGCTTCTGCTGACTCTCGCCGACGGTGCGCATAATGACGCCCATGCCGTCAGGAATCGCCAATTCGCGCAGGATTTTCTTGAGGCGCTGGCGCTCCTGCTGGTTTTCGATCTTGCGGGAAATGCCGCTCTGGTCGGAATTGGGCAGCAACACCAAGTAGCGGCCTGGCAGGACCAGGTTGGTTGTGACCCGGGGCCCTTTGGTACTAATGGGGCCTTTGGTCACCTGGGCAATGATCTCGCTGCCCGGGGGGTAAAGGCGGGGGATGTCTTTCTGCGTGATCTTCGGGCGGTCCCGCCGGCGGGCGCCGCGATCAACAATCTCAACGCCACTGTCGAAACTGTTCGGCACAATGTCCCAGTAGTGGAGAAACGCGTTTTTCTCAAAGCCGATATCAACGAAGGCGGCTTTCAGGCCGTCTTCGAGATTGCGTACCTTGCCTTTGAAGATGCTGCCGACCAGGCGTTCTTCGGTGGTTCGTTCGATGGTGAACTCCTCAAGCCGCCCTTCCTCGGACACGGCGACGCGGGTTTCGAGCGTCTCGGCGTTGATGACGACTTCCTTGTGGGCTTTCTTTATCGGCTTGATCAGCCGCTGGACTTTCTTGACCAGGGTGGTTGCCGCAGTCCGGATGGCTTCCACGATCCCTTTTGGCTGTTCCTTGACGGGCACCGGCTCAAACCGTTTCTCTGCTTCCACCGGGGCGGGAGGTTCGGGGTGCGGTTGGCGGAAATTGCCTTTGTCGGCGCCGGTGGCTTGTGCTGCTTCCGTGAGCAGTCCTTCCGGCGGCAGGCCCGCGGCGATGTTCTCGGCGCGCTCGATTTCGTGCAGGTGCCGGGGCTCATAGACCTTCTCCGGCGCGGGCGGGCCGTTGACCGCCTCCGCGCGAGCCTGGATGGCTTCGCGGTCAGGTTGTTGCTGTCCGTGTCCCAACCCGCCGCTGGGGCGAAAGCGCATGCCGCGCCGGCGCCGGGAAAAGCTTCGATCACTCATGTTTAATAGGCCTTTCGATAGATATATATGTTCTGCAACATGCCCATGGCGATCAACGAGCCGAGCACTGATGACCCGCCGTAACTTAACAGCGGCAGTGGCACGCCCGTCACGGGCATAATCCGGATGTTCATGCCGATATTGATGAAGACATGGCTGAAGAGGAGCGCCACGACGCCCACCGCCATCGTCTTGCCCAGGCGATCGCGCGCCTGGCCGGCGGTTCTGATCCCGGAGAACAGAACCACCCCGTAAAGCGTGAGTACGATCACGCTGCCAACGAATCCTTTCTCCTCGGCAATGACGGAGAAAATGAAATCGTTGTGCGCCACTGCCCGCGGCAGGTACCCCAAGGCATTCTGCGTGCCCTGGCGCCAGCCCTTGCCCGTCAGCCCCCCCGAACCGACGGAGATCAACGCCTGCCGCACGTTATGCGAATCATCGAACTGCTGCTTGCGCAGGCGTTCTCGCTCCGCCTTGGGCGCACCGAGAGGAGCGTAATCTTTGCCGAAATACACCAATAATCGGCGCCGCTGGTAATCCTCCAATTTGACCTGCCAATTCGGTGGCGCAAACAGCACATCCACCAGGAACAACGCGCCCAAAATGGCGACGCCGCCCAGCAACCGCAGCAGGTAGCGGTGAGGCGTCCCGGCCACGAACAACATGGCCAGGCCGGTCGGTAAGAGCACCAGCGCTGAGCCGAGGTCGGGTTCCTTAAGGATCAGCACGAACGGCAGCAGCATCAGAACCAGGGATTTCCAGAACGTCAGCAGCACGCGCAATTCCTCGACTGGCCGGCTCAGGAAATGGGCTTGGGCGAGGATGAACGCGAGCTTGGCAAACTCCGATGGCTGCAGGCTCAAGAAACCCAGGTCGAACCACCGCCGCGCCCCGAAGCGCACTGTGCCGAAGAACAACACCAGAACCAGCAGCAGCACCGCGCCCCAGTAGGCAATCATCGCCCACCGCGCCAGGGTGTGGTAATCCACACAGCACAGAGCCGCCGCCGCTCCCGTCCCGAGCAGATACCAGACAATCTGGCGGAACCAGCTCTGGTTGTACCAAGGCGCCAGCCGGGCCGACTCGCTGACCATCGTGGCGCTGTACACAAACGCCGCCCCGAATACTATCAACCCGAGCAAGGCGACCAACTGCACCCGGTCAATGCGCGACTGACGTTCGTTGAGGTCGGCGTCAAACATGGCGGCTGGAGACCCGATGCGGGTTGCTGGGGGCGTTAGGGGGTGCAGGTATTGCCATTCAGTGGTTTTGGGCCAGGGTTTGTGGTTTTCTCGCGCTCGACCGTTCCTGGTCGAGGATGGCGGTGTAAATCTTCTGGGCGATGGGGGCGCAAGTGCCGCCGCCCGAGCTGCCGCCCTCGACCATGGCGACCACGGTGTAGCGCGGCTTCTCGTAGGGCGCAAAGGAGATGAACCAGGTGATGTGATCCACCAGCGCTCCGCGGTCGTTTTGCACCTGGGCAGTCCCCGTTTTGCCGCAGATTCTTATACCGGGCACCGCCGCCTTGACCCCTGTGCCATCGGGGTCTTCGACATCGGCCAACATCGCCTCGCGCAGGATTTCGAGGTTGCGCGGGCTGACTCGCAGTTCATCCCGCACCTGAACAGCGGGGAGGTAATTCCTCTGGCCTCCCAGAGTCGGGTCCGGCGGTTCGAGGCGGTCCACCAAACGCGGGCGCAAGACGCCCCCGCCATTCGCGATGGCAGCGGTTACCACGGCCATTTGGATGGGCGTCACATCCAGTTGGCCCTGGCCGAGGCACAAATTGGCGGTGTCACCATCGTGCCAGCCCGAGCCGACTTTTTTGAGGCTGGGGAAAACGCCAGGGGTGTCCTGGTGAATGGGCAGGCCGGTCCGTTCGCCGAGATGGAAGCGCTGGCCGAGCCTCACGATATTGATTATGCCTGCCACGTGCACGCCGTTGCTGATGAAATAGGTGTTGCAGGAGGCTTTGAGAGCGCGGCGGAAGTCGTAGGAGCCAGGTGCAGCCAGGTCACCAAACCGCTGCTTGCCCACGTAAATGCAGCCGGGATTGTAAATTGTCGAGCTTGGGTCCAGCCCGGCTTCAAGGCAGGCCAGGCCGACAATCGGTTTGAAAATGGAACCGGCGGCGTAGTTCTCCTGGGTGGCGCGATTCTTCTCGGCCTGCAGGTCCTCGATGCGGTCCGACTCGGCCCGCGACAAATGGGGAAGGTATGAATTGGGATCGAAGGCCGGGGAGGACGCCAGCGCTAGAATATCCCCGTTGGTCACGTTCATGACAACCACCGCGCCGCGCGTGCCCGGGCCGAAGACCCGCAGCGCGCGCTCGGCCACCTGCTGAATCCGCAGGTCAATCGTCAGCACGATATTCGAGCCGGGCTCGGCCGGACTCCAAACGTTCTCGGTCTGGCGGTAGCCGGCGTTGTTCACCAGCACCGACTTGGTACCCGCCATGCCGCGCAGTGCTTTGTCGAAGCCGTACTCGACGCCGACCACGCCGCGGTAATCCGGCGGCCGGAACGAAAAGAACGCCTCCTCGCCTTCCTTCGAGCTGTCGTCGAACTGCAAATGGCCGAGCACGTGGGCGGCAGTGGTGCCATAGGGATAGAAGCGCGTGGATTGAACTTCCAGATCAACACCCATTGGGCTGGTTGATTGCTCCTCGAAGAGCGCAATTTGGGCGGGATTCAGGTTCGACAGCACGGGGTAGGGCAGGGCGAGGCGGGTCTCGTAATGGTGCTCGAAGTTCGTGGCCTCCAGCACAAGTGGTTGCCGCAGCCGCAAGCTGACCTGCCACACCACGTTGCTGGCCACCGCATAGCGGGCTTCGCGCCCCAGGGCCTCAATCTGTGCCTTCTTGAGCCTGACATACTGTGTTGTGACTATTGGGGAGCCGAGCCAGCGCCGCCAAAAGGTCGCAGAGTTAGTGACGATTCTTACAGGCCGAATTCGTTCATATTCCCTCTGGAACTGGCCGCGCAGTTCTTCGAGGTATAAACTGACGTTGTAGGTCGGGTGGTTCTCCGCCAGCGTAACGCCGTTCCGATCGAGGATTCTGCCGCGGACCGCGGGAATGCGCACCGTGCGGAAGGACTGCGTTTCGAGGTTCGCCTCGTAATCCCGGGCAGACACTATCTGTACCCACCACAGTCCCGCGAGCAGCAGGCTGAAGCCGCCCAACACCAGCGCCGCGATCAGCCGCAGTTGCAGATCGTCTTTCTTCAGTTGGTCGAAAATGAGCATCAGCCGGAAATGGAGTGATGGAGTAACGGAGTGATGGGGTGATGGAGGATCGGCCGAGCACACCCTGGAGCCTCCAATACTCCATTACTCCAATACCCCCAAGCTCCGTTCATGTTCAAAGTCGCCTCCCGCCTCGGGACTTTGGACTTTAGACTTTGGACTTTAGACTTCACAGTCGTCCTCTCCTGATTTCCCGGTCAGGCCGGAAGCTGGTCTGCGTGGCGCCGCGGTGGACCAGAGTGCGCTGCAGCCAGCCAAACAGCTCAAAACAGATGGGCGTCGCGATGGCCCCGCCCACGCTCAGCACCACCAGTTGCCAGATTGTGCCCCAGCCCAGCAGCGGCGCGCGGCCCATGGTGAGCAACAGCAGCAGGGTCAGCAGCGGCGTCGCCGCACTGGCGCCCAGGCCCAGAACCAACTGGGCAAAGGTCTCCTCGCGCAGGATCAGCTCGCGGTTCACTTGGATCGCCAAACCGACGGCGAATAACGGTAGCACCGTTACCCCCAGTGGATTGGCAGAGAGGGAATCGAACCAAAGCCCGCCGCAAAGCGCGAGCAGCGTCACGGTGCTGATTCCCATGAACAGGCTGGCATAGACCATGAGCGGCGGCAGCAAATCAATTTGAGCGCCGAGAAGATGGCGGACCCCGCCGAATGCTGTTTCCCAAAAAACCGCCAGGAACGCCGCGCCCAGCACAAACACTGTATTCAGCCAGTTCATGGGAACATCACGCATACCGCTTCCAGGGCGTTCAGGTTTGCCGCGAGCTTCACGCGCGCTTCGGTGCGCGAGCCGTAGTCCACCGGCTGCACGTCCACGATTTTGCCGATGGGAATGCCCTTGGGGAAGATTCCTCCCTCGCCGCTCGTCACCACGTATTGCCCGGGCTTCAGGTTTGCATTCCGGGAGAGATAGCCCAGCGCGACGAAGTCGGTCTCCAGCGGTCCGGATGCGCCGATGATGCCAGCGTCGTGGGTCTCATTTTCGACCCGCGCGGATACCTTGCAGTTGGGATCACCCAGCAACGTGACCTGCGAGCGGGTGAGACTGACAGAAGAGATGCGCCCGACCAGACCTTCGGTCGTCAGGACGGGCAGATTCAGCCGGAGGCCGTCACGGCTGCCGAGGTCAATCTGCACCGCGCGCCACCAGTTGGCTGGCTCGCGCAGGACCACCTTGGCCAGCTTGAGTTTCCAGGGGGTCTGACGTTGCCAGCCGACAAACTGCCGCAGCCGGGCATTTTCACGTGCGGTTTCTTCGGTCTGCATGGCTTGCAGCCGCAATTGCTGGTTCTCCTGGCGCAGGGTCTCGTTTAGCCTAAGCAATTCCCGCCGGGGCAAGACGGCGTCCTCCACAGTGCCGGCCAACTGCTGCGTGGAGCTGGCCAGTCCGAACAGCGGCAGGAACAGGCTCCCGATGCCCAGTTTGAGGTGGGCGGTCGTCTGGCCTGGCAGATTCAAAATTACCAGCGTCAACAGCACAATCAGACCCAAAGCAATGTAATGCGGCCGTCTTAACATCTAAAATAATCGGCAATTAGGGATCATTCACAGGCCGCGGGTGCAGGTCCGCCGGGGGCCGCTCACCCATCGCCGACTGCCAGTGACTGCTGATGACGGGAGGGAACTACTTGGAATTGGAAGAAACCCGCTTGAGAAATTGGAGTTCCTGCAACACCCGGCCCGTGCCTTCGGCCACGGCACTTAACGGGTCGTCGGCGATGTGAACCGGCAAACCGGTTTCCTCGGCGACCAGCCGATCAATGCCGCGCAACAACGAGCCGCCGCCAGCCATGACTATGCCCCGGTCCACCAGGTCGGCGGACAGCTCGGGCGGGCAGCGTTCGAGGGTGATGCGTACAGATTCCAAAATGCTGGACAGCGGCTCTTGCAAGGCCTCGCGAATCTCTTCTGAGCGAATGGTCAGCGTCTTCGGCAACCCCGCGCTCAAATCGCGTCCCTTGACTTCCATGGTTAATTCCTGCTCCAGCGGAAAGGCAGAGCCAATGCGTATCTTGATCTCTTCCGCCGTGCGTTCGCCTATCATCAGGTTATAGGCCCGTTTCACATGCGCCACGATCGTCTCGTCGAATTCGTCTCCGCCCACCCGCAGGCTGCGGCTGAAGACGATGCCGGCCAGGGAAATAATTGCGATCTCGCAAGTCCCCCCGCCTATATCCACAATCATGTTCCCCGCAGGTTCATGCACCGGCAAACCGACCCCAATGGCCGAAGCCATCGGTTGTTCGATTAAATACACTTCCCGTGCGCCGGCATGAGTTGCGGAGTCTTTAACTGCCCGTTTTTCCACCTCGGTAATGCCGGAAGGAACCGCGACGACGACTCGCGGCGCTATCAGTTTCCGGTAATGGACCTTTTGGATAAAATGGCGCAGCATCGCTTCCGTAATCTCGAAATCAGCGATCACGCCATCTTTCATGGGCCGAATGGCCACGATATTCCCCGGAGTGCGCCCCAGCATCCGCTTGGCTTCTTCGCCAACCGCCAGGACGTTGGTGGTCCCTGCCTGGATTGCGACGACCGAGGGTTCCCGCAACACAATCCCCCGATCCCGCACGTAAACGACGGAATTAGCCGTCCCGAGGTCTATCCCAATGTCATTGGAAAACAGGCTCTTAAATTGCGCAAACATGAATTTTGCCTAACAAGGGAGCAGATTAGGGCAAACTATGGGCGCCGGTCAAGGACATTAATTAGGGCCATTTGGGGGGGGCGCTATCCATCGCGCCGCCTCGCCCGTTGCGGTTCTGGCGATTCTGTTGTATAATATCGCCTATTCCGCGGGCTGATGGTTGGCACGCAACGTTGCGCGGGCCAGGGCCGGGAGACAGATTTATGAATGGGAGTACGGAATCCATGACCCAGATCCTCGAGGCGGCTGGGTCGGGGGAGACGCAGGCAGCGGAGCAGTTGCTGCCTCTGGTCTATGACGAACTGCGCCGTTTGGCTGCGGCCAAAATGGCAAAGGAAGCGCGTGGTCAGACCCTTCAGCCTACTGCCCTGGTGCACGAAGCCTGGCTGAAGCTGGTCGGCAGCGGCCGTCAACACTGGGAAAGCCGGCGTCATTTTTTCAGTGGGGCCGCCGAGGCCATGCGCCACATCCTGATTGACCGGGCCAGAAAACGGCAATGCGAGCGACACGGTGGAGGACAGCAACGCGTGGACATAGACGAGATCGAAGTGGCCGCGCCAGTCGAGGAGGAGAAGCTCCTGGCCTTGAATGAGGCAATTGATGAGCTGGAGAAACTGGATCCGGTGAAGGCCGAAGTGGTTAAGCTCAAGTTTTTTATCGGACTCAGTGAGCGCGAGGCGGCGGAGGTAATCGGCGTTTCCGAGCGCACGATCGAGCGGCGCTGGGCTTATGCTCAAGCCTGGCTCTTCGAGCGCATGGAGCACGGCGGACTCTGAGGCTGCAAGCGCCGTGAGGCTGGGTTGTCTCCTGGGCGCCGTGCTTGCAATAGGGACCTGTGCCCGCCTGTCGGGTTTTCCCCCAAAATCTCGTAATTCCTTATGAAGACCAATAGCGAAGCAGACATGAATGAGCCGCAATCGAAGGAAGAAACGATCTTCGAGGCCGCACGCCAAATCGGCGACCCTCAGGAACAGGCCGCCTACCTCGAACGGGCTTGCGGCCTAGATCAAGAGCTGCGCTGTCGCCTCCGGAAACTTCTGCACGCAGGCCGAAAGGCGAAGGATTTTTTCCAAGAGCATAATCCGGGGGCGGCGCTTAGGGGCAACCAGGACGTCGCCGCCGAACTCGTCAGTGAGGGTGCGGGCTCAGTCATCGGCCGCTACAAACTGCTCGAAAAAATCGGCGAAGGGGGCATGGGCGTGGTCTATATGGCCGAGCAGGAGACGCCGGTCCGCCGCAAGGTCGCCCTCAAGGTCATCAAACTGGGCATGGACACCAAACAGGTCGTCGCCCGGTTCGAGGCCGAACGCCAGGCCCTGGCCCTCATGGACCACCCCAACATCGCTGAGGTGCTCGATGGCGGCGCGACCGAAACCGGCCGGCCATTCTTTGTCATAGAACTGGTCCAGGGGGTGCCCATTACCGAATTCTGCGATAAGAACCAGCTTTCGGCCAAGGACCGCATCAAACTCTTAATCCCCGTCTGCCAGGCCATTCAAAGCGCGCATCAGAAAGGCATCATCCACCGCGACCTTAAGCCGACCAACATCCAGGTCACCCTCAATGCCGGCGTGCCGCACCCGATGGTGATTGATTTCGGTGTGGCCAAGGCGACCAACCAGAAGCTGACCGAGAAGACCGTCTTCACGAATTACGCAACGATGATTGGCACACCGGCCTACATGAGCCCGGAGCAGGCGGAGATGAGCCGCCTGGACGTGGATACGCGCACCGACGTCTACGGGTTGGGGGGTGCTGCTCTATGAATTGCTGACCGGGACGACGCCCTTCCCGGAGAAGCGGTTGCGCAGCGTGGGCGACAACGAGATGCAGCGCATCATCATGGAAGAGGAACCCGAACGGTCTTCGACGCGCCTGCGTCAGAAATCCCTTCAATCTTCTCCGTCTTCTCCAACGACTGGCCACTATCCACTATCCACTGACTTGGATTGGATTGTGATGAAGTGCCTGGAGAAGGACCGGTCGCGACGCTACGAGACGGCCAACGGGCTGGCGATGGACCTCCAGCGACACCTAAACAACGAGCCTGTCATGGCCCGCCCGCCCAGCAGGCTGTATCGGCTCCAGAAGTTGGTCCGTCGTAACAAACTGGTTTGCACCGCGGCGGCAGCCGTGGCCGTCGCTATGCTGTTTGGCATTATCGCCAGCACGCTGGAAGCGGCGCGCGTCAGGCGAGCCGAACAGCAGCAATCGCGCTTGCGAGCCGAAGCCGAGACGACCCTGGCGACCTCCGATTTTGCAGAGGCCAATCGCCTGATCGCGGCCGGTGATGCAGCGGACGCCGTTCCCTATCTCTCGCGCATTTTAAGGGCCGACCCGGGTAACCGGGCCGCCCTGTCGCAATTGGTCATGGTGCTAACATACCATTCGTGGATGGTACCTGCGTTAGCCCTTGGGCATGCTGTGTTTGCGGATGGTCAGCGCATCGTCACTGCCTCCAGGGATAACACGGCTCAGATCTGGGATGTGCAGACCGGTCTGCCATTGACAGGGCCAATGGTTTACAGCAACCGCGTCTCTTTCGAGTGTTTCAGCCCGGACGGTAAACTCGTGGTCACCGCCTCCGATGATTAGACGGCGCGGATCTGGGACGCGCGGACCGGCCTGCCCGTGAACGAGCCTCTACAGCATGACGGCAGCCTGGAGACTGCCGAGTTCAGTCCCGATGGTCTGCTCGTGGCCACGGCTGCTGACGACAATACCGCGCGCATCTGGGACGCGCGCACCGGCCAAAGCCTGACGCGGCCGATGAAGCACGACGACCACGTGCTGTCCGCCAGATTCAGCCCGGATGGCAAGCATATCGTCACTGCCTCCAGGGATTTCACAGCTCAGATTTGGGATGCACAAACGGGCCTGCCCGTGACCGGCCCGCTGAAACATCCGAATTGGGTACGCTGGGCCGAGTTCAGCCCGGACGGGAAACGGGTAGTCACCGCCAGCGTCGATTACAGAGCCCGGGTGTGGGATGCCCAGACCGGCCTGCCCTTAACGGAGCCGCTGCGGCACGAGGCTCAAGTGTGGACTGCTCATTTTAGTCCCGATGGAAGAAGAATTGTCACCGCTTCCTGGGATAAGACCGCACGGGTTTGGGACGCCCAGACTGGCCAGCCGGTCACTGGCCCGCTCCGGCACAAGGACCGCGTCTGGTCAGCAGAATTCAGCCCCGACGGTGAGCGCGTGCTCACCGCCTCGGGAGATAACACGGCCCGGGTGTGGGGCGCTCGCACCGGTCAGCTTCTGGCCGAACTGCGGCATGGAAGTGAGGTGATCATCGCGGAATTCAGCCGTGACGGGAAACACATTGTCACCGCCTCGGTTGATGGCACGGCCTGCGTTTGGGACACGGCAATCGGCCGCGCGCTGGTAGAGTCACCGGACGATGGAGTTCGTGGCGAGTTTAGCGCGGATGGCAAACAAATCGTGATAACCAGGGGGAACGGCGCGCGGGTATGGGACACCGCGACCGGCCAGCCCCGCACGAGATGGTTGAAGTACGAAAACAGTATCTCGAACAGTATCTACTTCGCGGAATTCAGCCACGATGGCCGGCGGCTGGCGACGGCCTCACAGGATCGGACAGCGCGCCTATGGGATGTCGGAACCGGCCGACAGTTGATTCCGCCTCTGAGACACGACAACCGGGTGTACTGCGCCCGATTCAGCCCGGATGGTAAACGCATTGTTACCGCCTCGTGGGACAAGACTGCCCGGGTTTGGAACGCCCAGACCGGTGAAGCCTTGGTGGGGCCGCTGCAGCACGGCGACTACGTGTGCGACGCCCAATTCAGCCCCGATGGCGAACGTGTGGTCACCGCCTCCTGGGACCACACCGCGCAGGTATGGGATGCGCGAACCGGGGGGCGGGTAGGCGCAGCTTTGCGCCATGGGGATATGGTGTACAGGGACAGTTTCAGCCCGGATGGTAAACGCGTGCTCACCGCCTCATTCGATAAGACCGCACGGGTCTGGGATGCCGAAACCGGCTTGGCTCTGAACCCGCCGTTGACACACCCGGGCAAGGTTTGGTTCGCTCGCTTTAGCCCGGATGGGGAGGAAGTAGTGACGACCGTTCCGCTCACCATTGCTGATTGGCTGTCGCCCGCCAGCTTCAGCCCGGATGGCAAGCAGATACTTACCGTATCGAGTGCCGCTCGCCTTTGGCAAGCGCGCACCGGTCAGCCGCTGACTGAGCTTCTGGCCTACGCCCCTGAATCGCAGTCCAAGGCGAACGGCGAGCACTCGGAATCGCTTCCTCAAGACAACGCCGCGCGTTTATGGGATGTTGGGTTCCTACCAGCAAGGCTGCCGGTTTGGCTTTTGCCGGTCGCGGAGGCCATTTCGGGCAAGCGACTCAACCAACAGGGCACTGTGGAGCAGACCCCTCTGGACCGAGCAAGGACGATTACCGAAACACGCCAAGTCCTGAACCGCCAGCCCGATGACGGAGACGGCGTGAAGTGGGGCCGCTGGTTGCTCGCCACCCCGGACAGCCGCACGACCTCGCCTTTCTCCACGATGAAGGTTGCTGACTACATCGAGAGCCGCATTGAAGAAGAAACCCAAGAGTCTCTGGGGGAAGCAGGTCAACTGGCCTGCTGCAACCCGGAACTATTCCACCGTATTGCGGAGCTGCGCGACGGGCTCGCCTTTGCCCGCGCTGGCCAGTGGACCGGCGCGGTCGCGGCTTTTTCCAACCTGGCCACGTTGGACCCCACCGACCACCTGAGTCATCACCGCCTGGCTCCGCTGTTGGTGCAGAGCGGCGACCTGGACGGCTACGGCCGGCATTGCGCCCAGGTGCTGGCGATTTTTGGAGCAACCACCAACCCTGTCGTGGCCGAGCGCATGGCCAAGGACTGCCTGATTCTTCCCGTCGCAGGAATTGACTTGGAGGGCATCGCGGGCTTGGCTGACACCGCAGTTACCAGAGGCAGGGGTCACGAGTACTTTGCATACTTCGAGTTCGCAAAGGGCCTGGCCGATTATCGTCAGGGCCACTTTGCCAGCGCGGTTGACCGGATGCAGAAAACCCTCGCCGAGCCGGGCGTGGATTACCGTGACGCGCAAGCCTATCTAGTGCTGGCAATGGCCCAGCACCAATCCGGGAAGCTGGCCGAAGCGCGCGCGGCTCTGGACAAAGGCGCTCAAATCATCGAGACCAGGTTGCCCAGACTGGAAAGCGGCGACATCGGCGACAATTGGACAGACTGGATCATCGCCCACGCTCTTTTGAAGGAAGCCCAAGGATTGATACAGGGGGAGAAGTCGCATGGTCAATGAGCCCCTGCCCCCAAAGGTTCCCGGCGGGGATGTGTTGCGGATTCCCCTTCTCTGAATGGAGCAATGTTATGAAGATATTACTGCTAAGGTCGGCAATGTTGAGCCTGGCTCAGATGCCCCTGCTCGCGGCACCGGCAACGGTTGCCAATGAACCTACCCCCAACGCCGCCCCTGCGGCTCACGCCGCCGCCATCCCCTTCGACCATATCGGCGCGGTGGCGGGCAAACAATACTCCGGCGACGGTCTAGCCGTGGCGTCCAGTCCCGACGGCGTGCGGCTGCGTTGCGTGTTTCAGCGGCTGAACGCCACGGTGACAACCGAAGGCTTGTGGCTGATTTCCACAAGAGACGGCACCCAAGGCGAGCCGTTCCGGGTCGTGGCGCGGGCGCTAGGCCGTGGGAGCGCCGAAGCCCTCGCGCCTGCTGGGAGAGTGGAAATGGCTGGGCAAGTCGCGCGGTTCATCCGGCCGGGATTCACGGAGGAATACTCTGTGGGCGTTGACGGATTGCGGCAGGACTTTGTGATTGAACGGCCTCCGCCAGGCGACGGCTCGCTGCGCCTGGAATTAGAAGTGGATGGAGCAAAGGCACAGGCGATAGCGGGTGGCGCGCGGCTAGTGCTGGCGGACGGCGGACGGCAGATGGTCTATAATCGGCTGAAGGCGCAGGACGCGCGGGGTAGGGAGCTTACGGCCAAATTGGAAGTGATGTCGGCCAACCGGCTGGCCGTGGTGCTGGACGACACAGCGGCCGACTATCCAGTACGGATAGACCCGACCTTCAGCGATGCCAACTGGGTCAGCCTGGGCGGATTGCCGGGAATTGATGGGACAATTGATACCGCCGCCGCGGACAGTGACGGGAACATATATGTCGGCGGCCAATTCAGCGTTGCAGGGAGCGTCATCGCTAATAATGTCGCAAAATGGAACGGCAGCGCTTGGTCAGCCCTCGGCTCGGGGGTGAGTGGCAGCGAGGATTGGATAGCTAACCACGTCAACGTTTCTGCCTTTGCTTTCGCCACCAATGGGAATCTTTACGCTGCTGGATATTTCAGTACGGCAGGCGGGGTTCCAGCCACGAACATTGCCCAATGGGACGGTAGGATCTGGTCGGCCCTCGGTTCGGGGATAGGTGACTCAAACGCGTGGGTCAATGTCGATGCCTTGGCCTGTGATGACTCTGGGAACCTTTACGCCGGCGGTCGTTTCACCACCGCGGGTCGGGTGTCAGCCACCAACATTGCCCAATGGAACGGCAGCGCGTGGTTGGCTCTCGGGTCAGGAATAGGTGATACGAACGCCGACGTCTTTGCTTTGACCTGCGACAGCTCCGGGAACCTTTACGAGGGCGGAGATTTCACCAGCGCGGGGGACGTGTCGGCCACGAACATCGCTGAGTGGAACGGCAGTTCGTGGTCGGCACTGGGCTCAGGGGTTTCAGGCGCCGTCTTTGCGCCTGGTAGACTTGGCTACACTGGCCCCGAGGTGTCCTCGCTAGCTGTGGTGGGCGACAACCTGTACGTGGGAGGTATTTTCACCCTGGCTGGTGGGGTGTCCGTCAACAATGTTGCCCGATGGGACGGCAGTTCCTGGACGGCATTGGGTGCCGGACTGGGCACCGAAGTTCGCTCTCTGGTGGTCTCCGGCACCAACCTATACGCGGGAGCGGCCACCTGGTCTGACATCACGGGAACGTTCTTCTTCTTCGACGTCGCCCAATGGAATGGAAACTCCTGGGTCGAGTTAGGTTCCGGGTCGTACGCTCTTGGTTCCATCCTGGCGGCCTCGGGCACCAATCTTTTCGTAGGCGGAGGTAGCAGCACCATTTCCGAATGGAACGGCACGACCTGGTTGGCGTTGGGCAAGGGATGGGATGACGGTCGCATTTACGCTCTGGCGGCGTCGGACACGAGCTTGTACGTGGGAGGCTGGTTCACAACCACGGCCGGTGGAGGGCCGGCCAATTACATTGCCCAATGGAACGGCAGTTCCTGGTTGGCCTTGGGCTCCGGGATCAGTGGTGTCGGCATGAATCCTCCTGTTGCGGCGCTGGCGGTCTCGGGAACCAATTTGTTCGTGGGAGGCAGCTTCACCATAGCGGGGGGGGGTGTCGGCCAACAACATTGCCCGGTGGGACGGGAGTTCCTGGTCAGCGTTGGGGTCGGGGATTTCGACCGAGTACGAGTTTGAAGCTAACGTCTACGCTCTCGCGGTATGCGGCAGCAACTTGTATGCGGGAGGCAGTTTCACTGAAGTGGGGGGGCTGTCGGCGAATAATATTGCCCAATGGAACGGCAACTCGTGGTCGGCCTTGGGTTCGGGAATCAACGGGCGCGTTTCTGCACTCGCGGTTTCGGGGTCCGACTTGTACGTGGGAGGCGCGTTCGACATGGCTGGAAATGTGCCGGCTGCGAACGTTGCCAAATGGAACGGTAGCGCCTGGTCGGCTTTGGGCTCGGGGATGAATGGTGCCGTTACTGCACTGGCGGTGTCGCCCACTAAGCTGTATGTAGCTGGCAATTTCACCACGCCGAGCCCCAACATTGCCCAATGGAATGGCAGTTCCTGGTCGGACTTAGGCTTGGGGGTGGACGGTTTTGTAAATGGTTTGGCGGTATCGGGCGACAACCTGTATGTGGGAGGTCAATTCAGCACCGTTGGTGGGATACCGGCCAATTCCATTGCTGAATGGAATGGCAGCACCTGGTCGCCCTTGGGCTCGGGCGTAAACAGCGGTGCCGGACAAGTTAGCGGTGTTGGTGCTCTCGCCTTGGACAGCTCGGGGAACCTGTATGTCAGCGGTGGGTTCACCATGGCAGGCACAAACGTCTCGGCGTATATCGCCAAAGCTATCCTCACGGGACCAACGCCCAACCAGTTGCTGCTGGCCAATGCGGGAGGCGGAACAAACGTCTTTACCTACCTCGGCACTCCCGGCGGGAACTATGCCCTTGACCTGGCGACCAGCCTGACACCGCCCGTCAACTGGATGCCACAAACCACCAATACGGCCTCGATCGGAAACGTGGCCACTGCCGGATATCTGATGCTCACTAACTCGAACCACCAACCGCAGGCGTATTACCGGACGCGCTCCGTGCCTTGAGATAATGATGGATGCGACGTGAGGCCCAAGCTGATGAAGGAAGCAAGCCGCCGCCGCGTAACGAGAACTAAAGAGCTATCGAGGATAAAATTATGAGGAGATTAATGCTTAAGCTGGCAACGCTATGCCTGGCTCAGATGGGGCCACTCGCGCAACCTTCAACGGCTGCCAATCAACCGGTCCACGACGCGGCCCTCGCCCCTAACGTCGCCGCTATCCCCTTCGATCAAGTCGGCGCGGTCGCGGGCAAACAATATTCCGGCGATGGCCTGGCCGTTGCGTCCAATCCGGGGGGCGCTAGCCTTCGCTGCGCGTTTCAGCGGTTAAATGCCAAAGTTACGACGGAAGGATTGTGGCTGGTGTCAACCAAAGAAGGCACCAAAGGCGAGCCATTCAGGGTGGTGGCGCGGGCGCTGGGCCGTGCCGCCGTCGAGCCCCTTGCGGTTGCCGGGCGGGTGGAAATGGCTGGGCAAATTGCGCGGTTCCTCCGGCCTGGATTGACGGAGGAATACTCGGTAGGAATTGACGGATTGCGGCAGGACTTTGTGATTGAACGGCGGCCGCCAGGCGAAGGGTACGTGCGACTGGAACTGGAGGTGGACGGGGCGAAGGCCGAGGGGGTTCCGGGTGGCGCACGACTGGTGCTCGCCGACGGGGGACGGCGGATGGTCTATAACCGGTTCCGGGCGACGGACGCGCAGGGCAAGGAACTGTTTGCTAGAGTGGAAGTAGCCTCGGCCCACCGGCTGGTCGTGGTGTTGGACGATGCTGGGGCGGAATATCCGGTGCGTATAGACCCGACCTTCAGCGATGCCAACTGGGTCAGCCTAGGTGGATTGCCGGGTGTGGATGGGAGTGTTTATGCCGCTGCCGTGGACAATGCCGGCAATCTATACATCGGCGGTTCATTTAGCTTCGCTGGCGGAGTAGTGGCTAATAACATCGCCGAATGGAACGGAAGTTCCTGGTTGGCCTTGGGATCTGGGATGGACGCTCCTGTTGACGCTCTGGTCGTCTCCGGCACGAACGTGTTTGTAGGAGGTTATTTCACCACAGCGGGCGGCGTGACGGCCAACAACATTGCCCAATGGAACGGAACCTCTTGGTCAGCCCTGGGTTCGGGGATTACGGGCTCAAGCGTTCTCGGCAACGGACCTGCAGTTTATGCCTTGGCGGTCTCGGGCACTAACCTGTTCGCGGGAGGGCCTTTCACCACGGCCGGTGGAGTTACGGTGAATAACATTGCCCGATGGAACGGAAGTTCTTGGTCGGCGTTGGGCTCGGGGGTGGACGACTGGGTTGAGGCACTGGCGGTCTCGAGCAACCAACTATTCGCTGGGGGGTATTTTACCAACGCCGGTGGGGCCTCGGCTAATTACATCGCGCTATGGGACGGTGCTTCCTGGTCGGCACTGGGTTCCGGGATTTCCGGCCGGGGCACGGAGGGGAGGGGTCCCGGCGTATTTGCGCTGGCGGTCTTGGGTAACAACTTAATCGTTGGAGGTGAATTCACCAATGCGGGCGGAACGTCGGCTAGTTGCATTGCCCAATGGAACGGCAATTCGTGGTCGGCCTTAGGTTCAGGGATAAGCGGCGACGTCGATGCGCTGGCTGTCTCAGGCACCAACTTGTTTGCGGGAGGTGCTTTCAGCACCGCAGGCGGAGAGTCGTATGGCATTGTCGAGTGGAATGGAAGTTCATGGTCGGCATTGAGTACTGGGGCCGTCGGAGTTCTTGCTCTGGCCGCGACAGGGGGGAACCTGTTCGTGGGAGGCAATTTCTCCCAAGCTGGCGGGGTGTCGGCCATGGGGATTGCTCAATGGAACGGCAGTTCCTGGTTGGGCTCGGGTCCGGGGTTGAATGGCAGTGCTTCTGCGCTGGCCGTGTTGGGCAACAACCTGGTGGCTGGGGGCGATTTCACCACGGCGGGCGGTTTGTCCGCCAACCACGTTGCAAAATGGAATGGGAGTTCCTGGTTGGCCTTGGGGACTGGTATTTCGGGAACGAACGACTATGGCCTTGGCCCAACGGTTTCCGCTCTGGCAGCATCGGGTAGCAACTTGTATGTGGGGGGCGTTTTCGGCATGGCAGGAGGGGTGACGGCTAACAACATTGCCCTGTGGAATGGGAGTTCATGGTCGGCCTTGGGGACTGGTATTTTGGGGACGAACGATTATGGTAGTCTCCCAGGGGTTTCCGCTCTGGCAGTATCCGGTAGCAACGTGTATGTGGGGGGCGTTTTCGGCACGGCAGGAGGGGTGTCGGCTAACAACATTGCCCAATGGAACGGCAATTCCTGGTCGGCTTTAGGTTCAGGGATTTCAGGCCCGCAAATCGTTCTGGGAACCTCCGCAAGTTACCTCCTTGCGCCCTATGTTTCGGCCCTGGCGGCGTCGGCTTTTTTGAGCCTGGTGCCAGAGGAGGGATTTGAACCCCCGACCAAAGGCTTATGAGTCCTCTGCTCTACCCCTGAGCTACTCTGGCAACCGTCTTATTTACAATGAGTTACGCTGCAAATATTACCGGTCATTTGAAGTTGTGCTAGTAGTTGTGCTAGTGTTGTGCCGTGAAAGCTAATGCAACACCAAGCACTGCTCAAAATGTCGGTCAACGTCAACATGGCGGCGGACGATACTCCAAGGTCTTTGACCGGCGCAAGCGAAGAATTCGGGGCTTATGGGAGCGCAATGGCGCTTACTACGCGCAACTGACGGTTGTTGACGAAAACACGGGGAAGAAAGTCGTTCGCCGCACACGTTTGGAGGATGCGGACGGCACCCCAGTCGGCACCCCGGCGGAGGCAGCCAAGGTGATGAACAAGCTCAAGGCGAGGCGGGAGGACAATCCCCTGAGCCTGTCACCGAAACGCACGCCCACATTTGCGGAATACGCCAAGCAATACCTGGCACATTGCGAAGCTCTGCAAAACAAAACCAAGGGCACGATCCACCGCGAACGGAGTTGCATCAACAATTTGATTCCCGTCATCGGCGAACTGCGGTTGCGGCAGATCAACAAAGCCGTGGTGATGCGTTACATGGCAGCGCGGAAGAAACAGGGCATGTCCGGGCGCAGCGTCAACATCGAGATCGTCACGCTGCGCAACGTTCTGCGTCATGCGATGGCCGAGGGCCTGCTGACCAATTTGCAGATCGATGGGGTGGAGTGGTTGCACCACGAGGCCAAAAAGCGGCGGCTTGTCTCGGCTGAGGAGATTGACCGTGTGTGCCAGGCAGCGATTAAGCACGCGCCGCTTAGCGGACAAATGCTGGCGGACTTCATCAGGCTCATGGCTTACAGTGGAGGCCGGTGGATGGAAACCTTGCGGCTTCGCTGGCAGGATGTGGATTTGGAACGTGGGCAACTGACCTTCGGCAGCGATGGTCAAACCAAGAATCGGCAATCTCGCGTCGTGGATTTCAACGAAAGGCTCAAGGCACATTTGTTGGAAATGTCGAAGCGCCGACAGCCGGATTCAGAATTCATATTTCCTTCGCCTCGGCGTGGGGAAAGTGACGCGCCAACGGTTACCCTCAACAAGGCCCTGAATACTGCCAGAGAAAAATCCGGGGTGCGGGATTTCACCTGTCATTTGTGCCGCCACTTTTTCATCTCCATGTGCGTGATGTCGGGCATCGATTTTATGACGATTGCGCGATGGGTGGGGCATCAGGATGGGGGAGTGTTGATTGGCAAGGTTTACGGGCATCTGTCCAACGAACACGCGAAACGCCAAGCGCAGAAGGTTGATTTCGGCCCGGAGGCTTCGGCCGATCCTTCGAAACCTGCGGTTCCAGCAGGGAATCCGCCCGCGAGTTGACCCCAGGAGCGGCGGCAAGAAGGGGTCGGCAACGAGGCCAACCGTCCCTTCATGTTGCTGACTGCGAGACCAGCGCGCCCGTTTTCGAAGAGCGCATCCACAGTTTTTTGCAGCTGGCATTTTTCAGCGCGGATACCGGGCACCGACACTCTGAATTACACCGTCTCTATCGCGCCATGGCTTTCCTGGGCGAGCCGCTCCAAGACCAGCCCGGCGCTCGGATTTTGGAGACGCCGCGCTGCACCAAAGATTGGATCGAGGAGGAACTGTTTGAGCAACGGCGGGATTTATTCAGCGAGATTGATCTGGTCTTCTTCGACACCACGTCGATCTATTTTGAAGGCGAGGTCCGCCGCGTTCTGGCAGCACACGACCGACCCGAACGCCGGCATCGCGGCCCTTCTTGGCTCACTTGGATTTTGGGCGTGGAAGCGGTTCAGACGGTGCTCGAGGTTCCCTGGTCTCATCCTTTTGTGGAACGGCTCGTCGGGACGATACGCCGGGAATATTTGGATCATCTGCTCTTTTGGAATGAAGAGGATCTGGAGCGAAAGTTGAAGCTATTCCAAGGGTATTATGACGGTCTGCGCATGCACCAAGGGCTGGACGGCGACACGCCTGACGAGAAAGCCGACAGCCCAGGTCAGCAGCAGGCCAGACTTGAGCAATAACGCCTGGCGAAGCCATTGCCACGGGTTGTTTGAACTGCCAATTGCCGCTTGAACGCGAATTCGCCATGTACAGGTCGAACCCGAACAACTTCTCTCCGCAATTTCTTGCGCACCAACGGCGCGCCAATTAGGATGCCCTCGGTTATGAACCCGGACGAATCCCTGCAAGGCAACGCGGGGCTCGTCTCTCCTGGTGGACAGGAACTGCCCGGCGCGGATTCGCGCGCATCACGGGGGCGAGCGCATCGCCGTGCCGCGTCCGCCTGCCATTTTTGCGAACGGCTGACAGAGGCGATTTTGTGTTTCGCGGTGGTGTTTAACCCCTGGGTGTTTGGCACCACGCAGGAGTGGGCGATCTGGATTATGAACATCGCCGGGTATGTCCTGGGGGGATTGCTGGCAATGAAGTGGCTTGTTCGCCTGGCCACGGGCTATTGCCCGGCTCGATGGGCTCAAGCTCACCGGCAGTCATCGTCAACCGGCTCGCGGTGGCTGATTAGGGCCATGGCGGTCCTGACGATCTTGTTCTTGGGTTATGTGCTGGCCAGCGCGATCAATGCGCGCGCGGTGTTCCATGTCGAACGGCTCGACTTTGATTACTTCGAGTGCGTCCCCTGGCTGCCGCACAGTTACGACCGCTCGGCCACCTGGTTCGAGTTTTGGGAGTATTTGGGGTTGGCCTGCACTTTTTGGGCGGCTCGCGACTGGTTAGGTGGAATGGCGCCCGAGGAGTTGGAGGCGAATGAGCGGGCTGCGCCCGCGAGTGCCAGCACGGCGCAGGCGCGGAGCTGGAGGCATGGTGTGGGCGCGGGAAGGATGCCCGTCCGGCTGAGGCGGCTGCTCCTGGTGCTTTGCCTGACGGGCAGTCTGGCGGGGCTGGAGGGGATTGTGCAGCGGTTGGCGGGTTCGAACAAGCTCCTGTTCCTGGTTCAACCGCGCTTCAATCAAGAAACCGAAAGCCAGTTCGGGCCGTATGCGAACCGGAACAATGCCGCGGAGTATTTTAATCTCCTCTGGCCGGTGTGCGCCGGTTTCGCCTGGCTCTCCGCGCAGGCCGCCAGACGAGATCGCAGGGAGGGCCTGCGCCAGCGCGGCAACGCGCATCGCTGGCTGGCGGCAGGCGCTGTGCTCATGGGGGGTTGCCCAATCATCGCCAGCAGCCGAGGCGGCAGCCTCATTGCCCTGGGCATGTTGCCGGTGGCGCTGGTGGTCATGCTCGCGATTCCTCGAGGGGTCTCGACGGGCGGCAAGGTCGGCCTCGGGTTGCTGTTTGCCGCGGCGATACAGGTGGCGGTTGTTTTTGGCTGGGAGGCCCTCGAACAACGCTTCGAGGGCGTTTTCATGGACGACCTGGGTGGACGGCTGGCCGCCTACAAGAATGCCGAAGGAATGGCGAGAGACTCCCAGTTGTTGGGTTTGGGCGCCGGCAGCTTCGCATCCCTGTATTATCTTTATCGGGCCGACCCTGACACGGAGTGGTGCGCCTACTTGCACAACGATTGGCTCGAGTCGCGCATCACCCTGGGCTGGACCGGTTTCGCCCTGCTCCTGGCGTTGCTCGCGGGCACCTTCGCTCACTGGTTCCTGGGACCCGGCGTCCCTCTGCCCGGGCTCCTGGCAGCATTGGTTTGGCTCGCGATGGCCGGATGCCTGGTCCACGCGTATTTCGATTTCCCCTTCCGCGTACACTCCGTCGCGACCGTTTTTCTTCTCTATTGCAGCGTTCTCTCGTGCTCGAGCAGGGCGCAAAAATGAAAAAGCCCGCGACCGGGAGGTCGCGGGCCTGGAGTTTGGACATTCTGCCAGCTGAAAGAGAGGCAATCCCAAAGGGATTGAATCACTCAGCCCAGGGTTGCGATGCACGAGCTACCCTGGGTGAGTGAATAGACCGAAAGAAATCGCCAACCCTTTCAATAGGGTTGGTGCACCGACGTGTAGCCCACCCAGGGTAGCTCGTTCCCCGCAACCCTGGGCTGAGTGATCTTATCCTTTCAGGATTGAGTTCCCCGGCAAATGTCCAAACTCCCGTCCCTCTCCCCATCCGATGGGGAGAGGGTGCCCTTCAGGGCGGGTGAGGGGAGATTGGTGGCCGCACCCAAATTCCACGGGTCAGGATGTGTGTGCCTACGGCCCCAGCGGACGCCTGGGCCGCAATTCGAGCTGAAAGCCTGCCTCCAGGGCATCTCGACGGAACATCTTCACGGTGTCGAGCGAGAACTCGTCCAGGTCTTTGCCCACCAGATCCAGCTTCTTCAAGATGTCGTGAGTGACCGTGATGATGTGGCAGCCGACGGTATCCGCGTGGAAGATGTTGAGCAGTTCGCGCGGGCTGGCCCAGATCAACTCGGCGTTGGGGAAGTCCTCCAGCATCTGCACCGCAGCGGCCATCAACGGGACCGGGTCGCGGCCGGTGTCGGCGATGCGTCCCGCAAACACCGAGATATAGGAAGGGGCGCCGCTGGCGAGGGCTTCAGCCACCTGTCGCACCTGTGCGAGCGTCATAAGGGCGGTTACATTGAGTTTGACGCCAGCCTGGCTCAGGCGCCGCACCAGCGGGCAGGCCGTTTCGCCGCGGGTATTGGTCACCGGGATCTTGACATAGACCTGGCTGCCCCAGGTTGTGATCTCCCGGGCTTGGTCCTCCATCTCGTCAAATTCATCCGAAAACACCTCGAATGAAAATGGCCGGTCAGGAATGTGGGCGAGGATCTCGGTGGCGAAGGCCCGGTAATCCGAGATGCCGGCCTTCCGCATCAGGGTGGGGTTGGTGGTAAAGCCTTTGATGTAAGGCTTGCGGTAAAGGTCCAGGATGTCGCGCTGGTTTGCGCCGTCAGCGAATATCTTAACTTTGAGCTCGTTGATCGTAGCCATAAAACGGTCTTTCCGGCGGTAGGGGCCCAGGCACAAAAGTGCCGAGGATGCGGTCGGCTGCCTCGGCCAGGGATGTCACTCCCACAAACGGGGGCTGGGGCTGGGGTTCATCGTAGGCGTAGTCCACAAAGAAAGCCCGGCAACCGGCGCGTTGACCAGCTTCGATGTCCCGCCACCGGTCGCCGACGATGTAGCTGCCTTTCAGGTCCAGGAGGTGATCCAAGGCTGCGGACAGCAGCAGGCCCGGCCTGGGCTTGCGGCAGTCGCAGTTCGCCGGGCCGTCGTGGTAGCAGACATAGAATGCGGTGATGGGCAGGCCCGCCTTCCGGAGCATCTCGTGCATGGCTTCGACGGTTTCGCGGGACTGTGTGCCCCGGGCGACATCCGGTTGGTTGGTCACCACGATGAGCCGGAAATCGGCGGCTTGAAGGCGGCACAGGGCCTCCCTCACGCCGGGAAGGATTTCCAACTCGCTCGGGCGGGCTGGGGGATACGGCTTGCCATTCTGCACCGTGGCGCGATTGATGACGCCGTCGCGGTCCAGGAAAACCGCCCGCCGGCTTAGTGCATGGACTCCCATTTGGTTGGGGCAGCCTTGAGGCTGGGATGAGAAACGAGCAGGTGCCACACGACCGCTTGGAAGGCCTCGGCGTGTGGCGTAACCGTTTCCGGGTTCACGGTGGGGATGATGACGCAGGCATCGGCCACGGTCGCGGTGAAGCCGCCGTCGCGCCCGACAATGCCGAGGATGCGCGCGCCGACTTGTTTCGCGTATTGGAGCGCGGAGACTAGGTTGGGGCTGACTTGCTGGGCCAGATTCCCTCCGCCCACGGAGAGCACGAAGATCATGTCCCCGGCCTTGAGTTGGCTCACTCGCAGCCAGTTTACGAACACGCTGGACCAGCCATCGTCGTTGGTCCGGGCCGTGAGTTCCGCGACGTTGTCGGTCGGCGCGTATGCTTCAATGCCGGTGATCTTCCGAAAATCATTGACGGCGTGCGAGCAATTAGCGGCACTGCCCCCGACGCCCAGGAGAAAGAGCCGGCCGCCGCCGCGGCGCAGATCCGCCAGCAGCACGACCATACGTTCGATGGCAGATTGATCGAGCCGGCTCACGATTTGCCCGACCTCCTCCAGGTGCGTGGCTACGAAGTTGGTCGGTGGAGACATAAACAAAGATTAGGAAAGCAGAAAGCACTACGAGACCACGAGACTACGAGACTACGGACTACGGATTACAGTCTACGGACTTCTGACCTCACGCCAAGGACGCGAAGGACGCAATGAAGGATAACCGCAGATTACGCGGATAAACGCAGATAACCGGACCACAGGACCACCGGACCACGGACTACAGGACTACGGACTTTGGACTTTGGACTTTGGACTTTGGACTTCAGACTTCAGACTTCCGCCTTCAGAGGTTGACGAGGACCTTTGCCCCTTGATGGTCAAAGCCGTAGGGCATCTCGCTCAGGCCGCTGTTGACGAGGGCCTCGCGCACCGTGTTACGGCAGCCGAGCTTGCAACAGAACATGAAGAACCCGCCTCCGCCGGCGCCGATGATCTTGCCGCCGAGGGCGCCATGGCGTTGGGCGAGTTCGTACCAATGGTCCAATCTTGGGTCCGTTATCGGGCCGGCCCGGCGTTTCTTGTTTTGCCAGTGCTCGTCCAGGAGCAACCCGAATTGGTCAAGGTCCCCGGCCGTCAGGGCGTCGCGGATGCGGTAGCCGAGTTCCTTGGTCCGGTGCAGGCTGTCAACCATCACCGGGTCGCACTTCTCGGTCTGCTGCCTTTGTTGCTCGAGGATCATGCCGCTCGACCGCGACTGGCTGGTGAAAAAGAGCATGACCCGGTTGCGGAATTCGAGGGTGTGACGCTCGAAACCGGCCAGGGTGGAAACGCCCACGGCGCCGTCCTTGGCAATGTCGAGGCAGGTCACGCCGCCAAACGCGGCCAGGTACGGGTCATGTTTGCCGACCGGGTGATGCGCGTGGTTCGCCTCGATGTCAAAGGCCGCCTCTGCCAGGGCCTGCATTGGCACCTTTTCCCGCTTCAGCTCATACAGGGCCGTGAGCAGGGCTACGATGTAAGAACCCGAAGAGCCCAGCCCCGTGCCTGCGGGAACGTCGGCGAGCGATACAATTTCCAGGTTGCGGTCGAGATGAAGGATCTTCAAGGCCGGCCGCACCAGGTCGTGCTGAATCTCATCCACCGTGGTAACTTTCTCCGAGATCGAGTACTTCAGACGTATCAACTGGTCGGCGGTCGGCCGGTTCACGCAGACATACACGTACTTGTCAATCGCGGCGCTCAAAATGAAGCCGCCGTGCTGCGAATAGTAGGAGGGCAGGTCCGTGCCGCCGCCACCCAATGAAATCCGGAAAGGTGCCCTTGCCAGTATCATAGGTCAAAAATGAAGGATGAAGGATGAGGTCGCGCGAAGCCAAAGCAGGAATTGGCGATCGGGCTTATGAATTATGAGCATCGCAGAAGTCCTGCTGCACCCGCGCCAGGTCCTGGGGCCGATCTATTGCCCATAAGCTCTCCGTTTCGGAAAGCCGATGCCCATACAACCCGGCCCCCTGACCCACGAGGCTGGGAAAGACTTCGTGCCCGAAATCGCTGGCGCGTCCGCCCGGTATCGCCGCCAGCACCGCCGGCTCCAGCACGTAGATGCCCGCGTTGACCCAGTGGGAGAATGCCTCCTCGGGGCGCGGCTTCTCCAGGAACCGCGTAATGCGGTCATCGCCATCGAGCCCGACAATGCCGCTTTGGGTGACCTCCTCGCGCCAGTGCAAGGCAATCGTGGCCAGGCCGCGCCGTTGCCGGTGTGCCTGGCCTAGGCGGGCCAGGTCGCAGCGGCAGAGGTTGTCTCCATACCACACCAGGAATGGCTCGTCAAAGAACCGGGCGGCCTGCTTCACACCGCCGGCGGTGCCCAAGGGACTTTCCTCGAAGGAGTAATGAACCTGGACGCCGAACCGCCGGCCATCGCCAAAAAAGTCGGTGACCACCTCACGCAGGTGGCACGGGTTCAATACGATCTCGCGGATGCCAAAATCCCGGCACCATTCAATGACGTGTTGGAGCACGGGCCTGTCACCGATGGGCACCATGCACTTCGGGATGCGATCGGTGAGCGGACGCAACCGGGTCCCCCGGCCCGCGATGAGGATCATGGCCTTCACGTAATCGCGAGTTTCACCCGAAAAAGGGCAGTTAACGCAGAGACGCCAAGTAGCAAGGACGCAGAGGCAGAGAGGTGCGGAAGGAAAGGCATGCTTAAATCACTCACCCAGCGGGTAATGGCACCCAGCAGCCGAAATCGTTGCGTCTTTTGCACCTTTGCGCCTTTGCGTTGGTTCGACTGCGTTTTTCAGGTTCACCGCTTGGCCCGTCCGGGCGGATTCGTAAAGGGCGCTGACGAGCTTCATTGTTTCCAGGCCGTCTTGGCCGTTCGCCAGGGGTTGGCGTCCTTCGCTGATGGCGCTCACAAACTCCTGCCACTCGAGCCGCCACGAATCGTCGGGCCCGGCGAACTGCTCAACTTCCTGCTCGGGCTTGCCCCCCTCGTTCCGACGCCGCGAAACGGTCAGCGTCTCGGTTCCGTAGCTGCCGCCTAAACCCTCGACGGCCACGCACCCCGCGCGGCCAAAGACCTCGAAGCTGAAACGGTTCACCCATTGGGTCCAGCTCGTGTGGAACTGCACGATACCCCCGTCTTTTGCCCGGAGCAGGACAAAAGCGTTGTCCTCCAAACGTTGTCCTTGAGGGAACTTGGCAGCGGCGTCTGGCAAGCAGCCCAGGTCCCAAAAGAACGTGCCGGTCAGAGCAATGGCCTCGGCGAAATCGCCCATGAACCAGCGGCACAGGTCAAGGATATGCACCCCTTGGTCCAGCAACTCGCCGCCGCCGGCCAACTCACCATTGGCCCGCCACTCTTTGTCATAACCCGGCCGTCCCCCGTGCCCATAGACGGCGCGGATGAGCATGACGGGGCCGACGGTTCCTTGCCTGACCAGTTCCCGCGCTTTCCATATTGCCGGGTGATGGCGATGATTGAAGCCCGTCTTGAGGATTCGGCCGGCTTTGCGCGCCGCGGCAACCATTTGTTCCGCCTCGGCGAGATTTCGCCCGAGCGGCTTTTCGCACAGCACGTGCTTGCCGGATTCGAGGCTGGCGATCGTGACGGGCGCCAGCGCCGCGTTGAACGTCGCCACCACCACCGCCTCGATGTCCGCCTTCTCGACGAGCCACCGCCAGTCGCTCAAAGGCTTGGCGCCGGACGGCTGGGCCACTGCCGCCGCTTTGGCCGCATCAAGATCCGCCACCGCGACCACGCGGTGGCCCGCCTCGTGTGCGACGGCAGCGCGGCGCCGGCCGATGAGTCCGCAGCCAATGATGCCGATGCGCAAAGCCATAGCAGACTATGGGACTAAGAGACTACTGACCACGGACCACTGACTACGGGCGAGGAGACCACGGACCACTGACCACTGACCACTGACCGAGTAGTCCTCATCCGTGTTCATCTGCGTCCATCTGTGGTAGGTTTGAATTGTCACGGCTCAGGGCGTAGATCTTCCAAGAGTGGACGAAGTGTGTGCTCATCCATCCGCCGGAGCGTGTACCACGGAGAATCAGCCAGACGGGCCACGTGCTCCGCGTCCCAGGTTTGCCAACCGTCATGCGGCGCGCTGATCAGCTTGCCGGTCAGACTCCCCGACGCGCCCGAGGCCAGGAAGACAACCAACCGGGCCGCGAGTTCGATGGGCGTGCCGCCTTGCGCCTTCCGGCTTTGTGCCGCGGCCAGCTCGGCGCCGGCGGCCTTGCCCGCCGCCAGGACCTCGTCGAGCATCCCGGTGTTGATCGCCCCGGGCGCCACGGCGTTGACCTGGACGTTGAACGGCCTCAGTTCCTCGGCCAGTGTCTCGGTCAGGCGCACGATGGCCGCTTTGGAAGCCGCATAAGCACTGAAGTTCGGCCGCGGACCGGTGGCGCCACCGCCGGAGAAGTTGATGATCTTCCCCTGGCGACGCGCGATCATCCCCGGCACGAGGGCCTGGATGCAATGGAACGTGCCCAGGAGATTGACCTCGATGGTCCGGACCCAGTCGTCAGGGTCGTTTTCCCAAAGCGGGCCGATGGGAGGCTGGCGTCCGGCGCAGTTCACCAGCACGTTGATCTTGCCCAATCGTTCGAGAGCGCCGGCCACAGCGCGGCCAACCTCCTGCCGCTGCGCAACATCGGCGGGAATCGCATACGCCTGCCGCCCCAGCGCCGACACCTGGCGGGACGTCTCCTCGAGTTCGCCCGGGCTTCGGGCCACCAGCACCACATCGGCGCCGGCGGCGGCCAGGGACGTTGCGACCGCCCGCCCAATGCCCCGGCCGGCTCCCGTTACGATTGCGCTCTGGCCTGTCAGCTCCCCGCTCATCCTCGCCTCACCTTTCTCACCGCACAGGGTCTGCAACCTCACGCCAAGGGCGCAAAGGCCGCAAAGATGGACAGCCACTCGGGCAGGAACCTCTGCGGGCAAAGCTCAATCACGACCCATACCTCTGGTCCGGCCATTCTCCTTTGCATTGCGATAGTCCAAATTGTTCGCAGCCTGCGAGGAAACCTTGCGGCTCCCCGTTTTCCCATTCGCCCATTCGCGCTCCAAGCCGCCACCAAAGCGCTCTGACCGGACCGACCGCTCACGCCAAACGCCCGGGCAACATAAGCATTCGCAATATTGAGAATGGCGCCTTGCGCCCCCTTGCCACCCTGGTACCACTCTGGTACCACCCTGGACCTACCCTAGTACCATAGAACGCGTCGCCACACTCCCAAACCTAGCCCGCCGCCTGCCCCGACCCCTGGTTTGCCACTCCCGCAGCATCAACACTTCTAATGGCCAACCGCCTCCGATTCCCGGCAAACCAACGGCAGAAGAGAACCACAGATGAACTCAGCGCAGCCGAGTCGCAACCACCAACGGACCGCCAATTAAACCGCAGAGACGCGATGAACGCAGAGAAGGCAAACAAGGAAGACCCCCTGCACTGCAATAGTCGCAGATTGTTCGCAGGCGGAGAAGATTCTTCAGGAACGAGATAAACCGCGGAAGACGCCGAATACGCTGAAGGCGAACTGAGAGGAAGTCTGTTTTCTGCGTATTTCGCCCGTCCTCCGGAGCCCTGCGGAGGGTGGACATATTCCGCGGTTAAACCCTCCTGGCTTTGGTTGCGGCTTTGCCGCGCTGTGTCCTTCGCGTCCGTGGGGTGAGGTCTTCATTCCGTTTTCGGGGGATAAAAGAGGATCCGTGCGTATAGATAAGCGATCCCTTCACTTAGCACCGCATGGAAGCCATTACTGCTGGCCCACCATCGTTTGGGGTCATACGAGTTATCCGGGTGCGCGATTAAGCCCACCTTCACGCGGCTCCCGAAAGCCTTTTGGTAGAGCAACCGTGACCTGCGTGAATGCGGCCCCATGGAATAAAGGTTTACGGCCCGCACTGCCGGGTGGCTGGACTCCAACCACGCCCTGACTGCCCGCGCCGCCCCTCCCAGAAAAACCGCCGCCAAGGCCAGCCACCCGCGCGCCGTCGGCACCCAGCACTCCTTCCGCGTGAACACTCTCATCCCGCAGTCCCTCCGTCCGTAGTCCGTAGTCCGTGGTCCCGTAGTCCCGTAGTCCCGTAGTCAGTGGTCCCGTGGTCCCTTCACCCCCGCCTTCCTCACCACTCCCTGCTCTCGCATGATCCGGTCGGCCTCCTTGAGGAACTCGTCGGTCGTTTGCTGTTGCCTCATCCAGGCCACGTACTCGCGGACGTTCTGCTCCACCGGAACGGTCGGCTGCCAGCCCAGGGCTTCGAGCCGCGACACGTCCGAGATCGTGTGCCGCGTGTCCCCGAGCCGGTACTCCCCCGGCACCAGCGGGTCGAGCCCGCTGCCGAACTCCTTGATCATCATTCGGGCGAATTCCTCCACCGTCACGGGCCGCTTCCCGCCAACGTTGAAGACGCCGAAGTTGGCCCGCTCATCCTCCATCACCAGAACGTTTGCCCGCGCCACATCCCGCACATTGACATAATCCCGCAGTTGCAACCCGTCCTCGAAACACACCGGCGCCAATCCGTGCAGCAACTGGAGCGCAAAAATGCGCGCCACCCCGGAATACGCATTGTAAAACGAGTTCCGCGTCCCTTGGACGTAGGTGTAGCGCAGGCAAACCGTCGGAATCCCGTAGCGCCGCCCGAGCCGGTCCGCCAGCAACTCGATCGCGTATTTCGAGATGCCGTACGTGGTGCCTGGGCTGCAGACCGTCTCCGGGATAGGGATGTTCTTCATGGCCTCGCCGCAACGCGGGCAGTGCACGCCCCAGTCTCCGTGCTCCAACTGTGCCACGGGGCGGGGCGGGGGCGTCAGAAAGCCGTGTTCCCAGCAATTGTAGAGCCCTTCTCCACAAACCGATTGCGAGGAGGCAAAGACGACCTTCCGCACCGGGAGCGGCCGGCCCGCCAGTTGGGCCTCGACCACCAGCTCGAACAGCAACGCCGCGCTCTCCGTGTTCGTATGAATGAACGTCGAAAAGTCGGGCAGGTAATCCTGGTACGCTGCTAGGTGGATGACATAATCCACCCCTTGCAGGGCGGGCGCCAGGTCGGCCCGATTGGCCACGTCGCCCTGGATGAACTCCGCCTCGCCCGGGACCCACGATGGTTTTCCGCGAGGATGCACCCGCGGCTGGAGGATGTCCAGGATGCGCACCTCGTAGCCCTTTTCCAGCAGCAGATCCACGGTATGTGAACCGATGAAGCCTGCGCCGCCAGTTACCAGAACTTTCATATTGAACGGTGTCTGTACAGCCTCACGCAAAGGACGCGAAGGACGCAGAGAAGGATGACCGCAGATTACGCAGATAAACGCACATGCAACAGATGTCTTTGTGGGGGTATTCGTCCATGAATATCTGCGTCCATCTGTGCCATCTGCGGTTACAGACTTCGGACTTCCGACTCACTTCCCCGTCCCAGCGACTACCACCCAGGCAGTGCGGAGAAGAATCTTCAAGTCCAGCCAGAATGACCAGTGCTCGATATACTCGATGTCCATCCGCACCCATTCATCAAAATCGTTGACCGCATTGCGGCCCTTGACCTGCCAGAGGCAGGTCATGCCGGGTCTGATGCTCAGCTTGCGTTTGTGCCAAAACTCGTAGCGCTTGAGCTCATGCGGGCCGGCCGGGCGCGGCCCCACCAGGCTCATGTCGCCCTTGACGACGCTCCAGAGCTGGGGCAGTTCGTCCAGGCTGAACTTGCGCAGAACCCGACCCACCGGAGTGACGCGTGGATCGTCGGTGATTTTGAAGACCGGGCCCTTCATTTCGTTGCGGTCCAGCAACTGAGCCTTGAGCGCGTCCGCGTTGGGAACCATGGTGCGGAACTTGTAACTGGTGAACGGCTCGCCGTTCTGGCCGATCACGCGCCACGGATAAATAACGGGCTGCTTCGGCTCTAACAGTTTGATGGCCAGCGCGACAAGCGCCAGGACCGGCGAGAGCAACACCAGCAGGATGCTGGCGGCGGCAAAATCGAAGATCCGTTTCGCAAACAGTGCCTCGGCCCCGGCATAAGCCGGCTTCAACACCATCCCAGCCAAAGGAAACTCCTCGCTGGGCCGCACCAGGCGCAGCGCCTTTTTCTCCCTAAAGACAATGTCGTACGGGACAATGCTCAATGTCACGCCCAATTGGTCGCAGCAGGACACCACCGCGTTGCTCCAACCCTGGGGCTCCCCCGCCTCCGCCGACACCACCGCGACTACCTCGTGAATTGGCTCACTAATCAACAGATCACCGAGCGAGCCGACCGAGCCCAAGCGCTTCACGCTCCCTCTTCCGCCTTGCCCGCAAGAGATTTCACTTTCGGGACCACTGCCATTGCCACCGTTAGGTCCGAAGGCCGCGCTTGCGGGGGCTTGGCCCGGGACCGGGCAGGGCACCGCCCCGTCGCCGCCCAGGTCCAGGTAGCCATAGATGCGGTAGCCGTTGCCGAACGCGGGGAGTTGCTCAATCACTCGCGACAGACACCGTTTGCTCCCGATGAAGAGCTTGTTCTGCACGCCATAACCTCGATGTGCCCTGGAAGAACAGACACTTCGCATGATGAGGCGATAAGCCCCGAGCAGCAACCCGCTCAACACGATGAAGGAGAATATGAAGAGCCGGTTGCCGTAGCCCGAGTGGAACGAGAACAGCAGTAACCCCATCAAGCTGAGGCCCGGCAAGGGTGCCACTAGGCCGGTTAGGACGATTCTCGAGGACCGTTGGTTCAGAATGGGGCGGTAAGCGCCCAAGGCATCCAGCACGAACAAGCTGGGCGGGGCGACCGCAAGATAAATCAAGCTCAATTCCGACAATCTCGGCCAATCGCGCTCGATAATCTGGGGCACCGACAGCACATCCGCCCAGCCGAACCGCAGGAGTCCCCCTTCCTCGAACAAGGGACGGACCCAGGGCAGTAGCACATAAGCCAGCCAGAAGGCCAGTGCCATTACCGCCAGATCAAATAGCCCCCAAAAACGGCGTGGGATCATAGCTCAATGTCGGCTACCCGTAATACTCCACTTGACCGGTCACATCTGTCAGGAGATGATGAAACATGCACCCACAATCGATTAATTTCGCACCACCGATGTGTAGCATTATGGGCTTATGCTTCCTGCTGGATCCGGCGCATTCTACTGTTGGCTTTGCACGAAAACGCGCTTCGGTAGAATCGCTCCAGGCGGTCGGTCAAAAGAGACCAATCGAGCTCCTCGCTCGCAACTTTTCGAGCGTTTGCTCCCATCCTGTCCAATGCCGCCTTGTTCCCGAGTGCTGCTTGAACGCCGTCTGCGAACTCTTCTGGCGTGTCGCCAGTTACAATGCCGCATTCCGCCCTTCCAGCCAACGCCGCTACGTCGCCGACGCGAGTCACGACGACGGCGCGTCCTGAGGCAAAGTAATCGCAGACCTTCGATGGCCACCGCCCGCGATTCGCGATACTGTTTTTCATTGGGAGGAGCATGAGGTCGCAAGCTGAGATGTAAGTCTGTAGGTCGTGATAGCTGAGTGAACCCGTCACTTTCACGGCGCCGGAGGCCAGGAGATGCGGCGGCACCAGAATGTTGCTATTCCCGATCACAAGCAACCGGACGCCAGGGACTCGGGCCACCAAATGTTCCGTGGCCTCTATTAGCATCTGCGCATCGCGCCGAAAGAGCATCCCGACATACCCTATTATCGGCGTGCAAGGGTCCAATCCGAGTGCCCGCCTGGCCTCACGCTGAGGACGAGGTGTGATGGCTTCTATATCAGCGCCGAAGGGAATGGTGGTGACCGAGGATGCCGGCACTCCTAACGCGACCGCACGTTCCATTAAAGCTGTGCTAACCGTTAAAGAGGCGTCGGCACGGGTCCGAAAGTGCTCTTCAAAAAAGGTCTCGACCGGGGCGAACAACCGGTCTGCCAGGTTCCCTGGACGTTCGACGATGGTGCCGCCGTGGCCCCACCAATCCAGCCAATCCAGGATGAGCATGGTTTGAGGCCGCCTCCACTTCAAAGCCAAAGCGGGGAGAATGCAGACGGGCCGGCAGTCGATGGAGTGGACTATGTCAAATGGTTCCCGGAGCAGACGAGCAGTCCGGCGCATAATATTCCACAAATCCCAGCCCGTCCTTAGCCTCCCCCAGAGGAGGTCGGGCGATTGCAGCACGCACACACCCTCGGGATAGGCGGCTTCAAAGGACAGCCTCGCAGATTTGGACGTGGCAGCGATTGTGACCTGGTGCCCTCGCCGTGCCAAATGGCGTCCCCAGTGATAGCCGCGGAAGAAGCTTCCCCGCCAGGCCACGTTATGTACGAGAAATAGAATATGCACGGAATGCCCTCAAGCGTCATTCGCCGGTCCGCACCGGACTTCTTCTATGGCTGCGCGACTGCCCAAGGACATCCTTGATTGCAGCCACGTAATCCTGGACCACTTTCGACGGGGCAAACTCGCGAACCTTGGCCAAGTTAGCCGCGCCCATGTGGGCTCGCTGGTCGGCGTCTTGAAGGAGCGTGCGCAAGGCGCGCGCCAGCGCCACTACGTCCTGAGGCGACACGAATAGAACGTTGACGCCTTCCGCCAGGTGATCGGCAGCGCCTCGGATCCGGGTCGTGACTATTGGAAGACCTGCAGCCATGGCTTCCGAGATGACGGTAGGAAAGCCTTCGGAGTACGAGGGGAGTGTGAACACCGACGCGGTACGGTAGGCAGCTATGAGGTCCGCTCCCGTGAGATGGCCGGCGAGTGTAGTGCGCCCTTGTATGCCGAGTTCCGTGATCCTGTGCTTCACCGGTTCCGCTTCGGGACCGTCCCCCACCATGAGCAACCGGCAGGGACAATCTTGTGCGATGTTCGCAACCGCGGATAGAAGCTCATAGATGCCCTTCGCCCTGATTAACCTCCCCACGAACAGGATGGTTGGGGTGTCCGCCCTTCGTGGCGATGGAGTAGAGGCAGTTGACTCGGTAAGCTCCGGATCCGCACAGAAAGGATTCCGGACCACGTAGTAACTGGGCTTGCCGTAAAAGCTCCTCCACTCCTTCATCTCTTCCATCGAGAGGACAAACACACCGTGACAGTGTTTCAGCAATAAGCGGCTCGCGGCCTTGAACGCGCGGTCACCGGAAAAAACCAACCTGTTCGACTGGCTGCCGTGAAACTCGAGCAAGATTGCCGGACAAAACCGGCGCCCGAGCACCGCGAGCGGGATGTCGCGGGCGAGCGTACGCCAGTCGTGCTGTGTGTGGACAAACAAAACGTCATAGTTCCCGCGGGCGAGGCACCGGCGGATGTGGAGAAGATCAGAGCAACGCCCGAGTAACTTAGTGGTCCAGCTTTCGTCTTCGGAATGTCGACCCCAAGCGGCGGTATCAAGGGTCTGTCCAGCCTCACGCAGAGAAGACGCCAACATGGCGATGATCCTCGGCTTTGCTCCATGGATCCCAGGGTGAGTGCATGTCATCAGTATTCGCAAGTTGCTGTTATCCGACCTGCGCTTTACGATATCCGAGGCGGCTCGTTCGTCCGGCCTCGTCCCTTCTGCTTTGATCTCCATCCTAGCCAAACCACTGCTCATCGAAGGCGCTCCGATGGTGGGTACAAGCACTTCTCGTGGTCGAGGATGGCATCCTCCGTGAAGCGATGGGAACATACCCGCGCCGGGACGCCGGCGACAATCGAGTACGGCGGGACGTCGCGAGTAACCACCGCCCCTGCCCCGACGATGCTCCCGCGAGCGATGCGAACGCCCTTGAGGATTATCGCGCCAGCCCCAATCCAAACGTCATCCTCGATGATCACGGTTTCATCATCCTCCGGGCGTTTCTCTTTTACGTCGAACATGAACCTGCCGATGACCGACCAGTTATGATTCCCACCGATTATCATCACCTTTGGGCCCAGCAGCACCTTGCTTCCGATTCGAATCCCGCTGCGCCTCTCCGCGTACATCACAGGCCCGGGTCCGATGTATACGTCGTCGCCTATCTCTATGCTCTCGAACGTGTAGTGCCCGTCGGGATCAAAGCGAACGTTTTTGCCGCATTTCTTGAACATGCTTCCAAGCAACAGCATCTTTATGGCACGCCTTATACGGTTGCAGGAGAGCAGGCCACCAGCCACTAACCTCAGGACCCAATAGGTCCTCATCATCATGCAACAGCGTGTAGAGGACTTTTCAGACAGTCCGCTGAAGGCGTTCCTCGCGTGGGGTGGCATCAATCACCGGCCTCGCGGAACGGCCCCTGGGGGCGGCGTATGGAAGAACCGGACAGATCCCAAACATCATTCCAAAAGCTCCGTGCACATAGCAACTCGTGAGGACGTCCGTATACCAGCCCCCGACCAAGCCCACGACTATAAGCCCCAGGGCCATCACCAGGCAGAGCCATGCGGCGCACAACTGCTCAAGCCGGCCTCGGACGCCGACCCTCCGGATTGCCCCCCGCAGGAGGACGAGAACAAAGCCTCCTTCAACTCCGTCAGAACATTATCTGGGTTAAGCTCGCTTAGAACGCAGCCAATGTCTAAAGCCCATCGCGGGATTGAGCACCCGCTGACCGACCAGACAACTCAGCCAGTACACGTATGGCCTCGGGATGCATGGCGCCAGCCGAATCGCTTTGGCGAATAACCTCCGCCCTTGGGCTACATCGCCTTCTCGTACTGATATGCAGCCCGCGTCGACATACAGCCTTGCAAGCCCCTGGCTCCTCAGAGGCGCCAGTCGGCTCGGCTCACGCACGACAGCCCGATCCAGAACGGCTATTTGGGCTCGCAGTCTCTCCGCGACAGAACTCCGATAGAAGCGACTACGCGGGGAAACACGGTACCGTGCGAGGGGAACATTTACAAGGGCGGCCGGGTACCGCGCCGCAATCCGCAGCCACATATCCCAATCTTCCTTGCTATGTAAATCGACTTCCGAGTCAAACAAGCCGACGTCGGCGAACACTGTTCGCCTAATTACAGGAGTGGACGACCCAATGAAATTCCGGAAGAACAACGGCTTCAGCACATCGCCTCTGTAAAGTCGGCCGAGCTGGCTGAACCTACAGAGTACTGCTCCTGTCTGGGCGTCGAAAGCGTAAGCGTCGCTGTACACCCAGGCCAAACCTGATTGTTGTAGTGCTTCGGATTGTAGGCGGATCTTCTTTGGCAGCCATATGTCATCTGCGTCAACAAAGGCAATATGGTCCCCTTGAGCCAGTTTAATGCCTAGGTTACGAGTGGCACCTGGTCCGCGTCTCGCTTGCCGCACGTACCGCACACAGTGCCCATACTTTGCCACGATGCCGGCTGTGTCGTCCGTAGAACCGTCATCAACGACAATGGTCTCTAAACTGGCAACGTCCTGCGCCAGCACGCTCTCCAGCGTCTCTCGTATCCACGGCGCGGCGTTATAGGCTGGTATGATGACGCTTACGTTCACGGAACCCCTCGTGCGACCTCATTGCGTTTCGCTGCCGCGAGTTGAGCGCTGCAGGCTGAAATCTCATGCAGTCGCCCGGAACAGGATCCTCTGTACGGGCCCCGCCGTACGCAAGACCAGTCAATCACAATGCCGTTCATCGGGATCTGGCGTGTTTTACTGCCCGCTCCTGGGAGTCCTGTCCTGCTCGAAGTGGCCTTTCAACGGTCGGCAGCTCATGAGGGCAGTGCCTTGAGCCCACGAACTCCGCCTTCGGTCACGGCGGGATTGTATGCGAAAGCGTGAGCTTTGAGACTGACCCCGACCGCGGATCCGAGTGCGAACCAAAAGCAGGTTGTAATTGGCGAGATCTCGAAGAATATGTTTGTGAGCCCTGAGCATGCCATGAACGCAACAAGGCCCAAGCCCGCAGTATTCAGAATCGCAGGCATCGGAAGAGGAGAAGCGCAGCCTCGCAGCATGACGAGAGCGCCGCGCCCCAGAGCTAGAAAGGCTATAGCGGCGCCCAGCCAGCCCGTCCCAAGCAAAAGCGATAGATAGAGGTTGTGAGGATTCCTTATCCCCGTGCGCTCGAAGTTTGCTCCAAAGCTCGCACCAAAAGGTTTGGCCCTCACTAATTGAATCGCGTCCCGCCAAAGAAGCCTGCGGCCGAGCATGCTGCTGTCTCTGTTGAGGGCGCGGAGCGCCACGGCCCGCTCCTTGAGCGTTTCACCTCCTTCCCCGGCGCCGAATCGGGACATCGAAAGCGGGACTACGATCAGCACGAGCGCTGTCGTCAGGGCCATAGTCCGGCGGACCAATGTGATGCGGGACAGTACCTGGGACCGCGTAAGGAGGAGTATGAAGATGACGGCCAGCGCGGCAACCGCTCCGATGCAGGCACCACGAGCCTGCGCCAGAACCATGATGCTGCCCAGGACAACCCCCATTAATAGTGCCTTCAACCTGACTTTCCGACTGGGATGGCCCAGGACATAGGCCATCGCGATCACAACCCCGACTCCCGCAAAGTTGCCAAGTTGAACCGGGTTGCATGCGATCAGAACACGCGTTTCGCCCAGCACTGTTTGAGCGTGCCAGAACATATCGCCACCTCCAAGGCGATCCCCGTACTCGGTAAAGAGTTCGTCCAGTTCACTGACTACGTTGTTGGCGGGGTTGCGGGCAAGCAGCCACAGGCAGGCGGCGGTACACACGGCGCTAAGACCGATGATGAAGAACATCCTCTGCACGAGGCGGATGTCAAAGCTGTACGCGATGCCGAGTTCAAAAGTCAGCCACGCCATTGCGCACACTCTGACCCACATAAACATGGCAGACCTTTCGTGAAGATTGCCCAGCGCCACCATGAGCCCTAACAGACAGAAGGCGAATAGGCTGAGGGACATGCATTTGTCGCCAGCAGCGGTACATCTCCCCAACAGCCTGCTTACCATCACGCGAAGCCACAGCGGGATGAGAACAAGACCCGCCGTGTCGAATGCGCTGAAGCCAGAAAAGTTCCAACCATACAAGTGGTGTTCGAGGGCCACTGGCATCAAGAATAGGCACAGACCAAGCACTTTAACGTCGGCCGACTTGGGAAGAGTCCGCCAGATGAAAATGGCCGCGACAAGCAGAATCAACGAAGCAAGATAGACTTCCATAAGCTCAGCAAGCCTGTTGGGGTGCTTCCATAACCGTTTTCACAATCTGGGAGAAGCGCGCCCGGAAGCACTCCCACGTATGGTGCTCCTGGATGTAGGCTCTAGCGGCAAGACCAAGGCCCTCCACCTCGCGACGGCGTTGGTACCAAAACTCAAACGCGCGGGCGATGTCTTCTGAATCATCGGGAATGACGTAGCGGCAGAAGGCCTCTGGAAAGTCAACCCCTGACTCGATGGTCGTGATCACCGGAAGACCGCATGAGGCCATTTCGAGCAGCGCCGATGGCTGAGCATCCTCTAGCGTTGGATACACTGCGACATGGCATGAACCAATTAAGTCAATGACAGGACGGTGTTGCCCGGGAAAGCTCTCAAGGTGTAACTTGACCCCTGCCTCAGGTTGCCCCTGAATCGAGTCCCCGAAGAGGCGCCTGGAAACAACCGTAGGCATACCGACCAACCAAAGTTCAGCTTCCTGCCCCCGGTACCACTGGCGCCAGGCCGCAAGTAATGAGGGCAGCCCTTTCCGCAAGCCATGAGAGGAGGACCAGCAAACAAATGTGAATCTGTCACGCTTCTGCGTGGCGGGCAGCCAGATCTCGGTATCCACAGCATTGCGGTATCGCAATATTTTGGCACGGGGCACGCCGTTCGCAACGAAGTTCTCGACGCCTGCGTCATTCTCGGCCACAAGGAGGTGATCGGCCAACCGGTACCCGGCCCTGTACAGCATACGCCGGGGGGCGTCCCTGAGCAGCGTGCGGCGAGGCCAGTCTTCACACGGCAGACCCCACTTCAGGGATGACGCCCGCAAGCGAGCCAGCCTCACGTCCACGTGGGTATTACACGCATAGGCCACCTTGATCGAGCGATTGAACGGCGGAAGCTTGAGTAAACCGGGCAAAAGGGAGACGATGATGTCAGCACCTGTAATCTCCGGGCCGTACCAACTGTCCTCTTGGCCGGCAAAGTAGCACTTCAAGCCAAGGGACTCGAGGCAGGCGAAAGCCTCTTCTTGCATTCGCCCGGAGCCGATCCGTCCCAGCGCTGGATCCGTTGCCAGAGGTCTGGAAAATATTAACGCCGCAGTTGAGCATGCTACGCCGGGCCGGCGGGTAATGTGCAGACTGGATCGGAGCGCGGCCCGCCCACGCGTTGGGAGGTAGGACGCCAGCCGTCGAAGCCAGGCAAGTCCGGCCGGCCATGCGGCTCTGAACCCACGGAGCCGCGGCTCAGGCATTGTGGCGCGTCTGGATTGTAGCCGCATAGCCCTAACTGCTGACAAATCGCCTCTTGACTGACCGATCCTTCACTGGCCGTGCGCTGGTTGGGCACGCTTGATGGCGCGTATGTAACACACCTGCTCCTGCTCACTTTTTTGCCAATGGGTCTTATCCACGCGAAAGCCTGAGTCTGTAATTAACCCACAGAGTTCTCCATAGGTTGGATGCCACATATGGGAATCCTTAAATCGACTGAATCCAGTGGCAGCCAACACCGCTTTGACCAAGTCCTTGGAGCGTCTCGGCAGATCGACTCTGCCTGACTTGCCACCTTTCACGTACAGCCCTACGATGAGACTGCCATCCTCCTTGAGTACGCGAAAGGCTTCGCGCAGCGCAAGCTCCGGATTCAGGAGGTGATCGATGACCGACCGCATATGTACAACATCGAAGCTCCGGCTTAGAAAGGGCAGGTGCTCGGCAAAAGCCGCGAGGAAATTCAAAGGCTCATCTACAAACGGATAGACCTGTTTGTAATCCGGGGATCGTGGTTCCTTTACGACTTCGAGGTACGGGTCAATGCTTATATATTCCTGCTGGCGGCTCAGAAACGCGCGCAGGAGCCCTTCACCTCCCCCAACGTCAAGGCACCGCCCCGTGATGGTAATGTCACGATACACATCCTCGACACCGCGCCGCTGTACAGCGTATTTCTCGCATGACCATTTTGTGGTTAACAACGGTATATAGAGTTCATATTCGGCCTGTCCAGCCTGCCACAGGTTACCTAGAGGACCGACAAAAGAGGTAAGCACCCGAAGGTCGTAGACGCCGTCCACGATGACGTAACGCCTCCCATAATCTGAAACCAGGCCGTCATGGTCGACTCTGAGTCTCGATTTACTTAAGGGATCACAAAGAATCTGTTGCACCCATGCGTCTAATTTCACGTTGATCATTGTTCACTAACTCCTTCCGTGCATATTACCGTGGACCATGTGGTCGTCGGCCGCTCCTGGCCTGCAAAGCAGCACTTCAAACCAAGGGACTCGAGGCAGGCGAAAGCCTCTTCTTGCATTCGCCCGGAGCCGATCCGTCCCAGCGCTGGATCCGTTGCCAGGGGTCTGGAAAATATTAACGCGGCAGTTGACCATGCTACGCCGGGCCGGCGGGTAATGTGCAGACTGGTTCGGAGCGCGGCCCGCCCACGCGTTGGGAGGTAGGACGCCGGCCGCCGAAGCCAGGCAAGTCCGGCCGGCCATGCGGCTCTGAACCCACGGAGCCGCGGCTCAGGCGCAAACCGCTGCTTTAGATCTACTCCCAAGTCGCTCATTTCAGCCGCGTATAACACATCCACACGTAGTCCGCCGCCTCATCCAAAAATATCCGATGTCTGGGATGCTCGATCTTTTTCAGCAGAGGCTCAGGCGTCGGATAGTCCTCATCGCTCCACACATCGTTGCCTCGAGTCCTTTCCAACTTCACGACCGGAGGGAATTCGTAGTAAATGTCGAGGTTCTGCCGGAGATAATTGGCATCGAGACTGTTCGGCTCAATCTCGCCGTACTTATGGGGCGGGATGCCCAGAAACTTGCGAACCAGCCGTCGGGCTTTGAGCCGCAAGGACGCAGCCAGAGAGGGCACCGCAGGATAGGGCCGGAACCCGCTCTGCATAAAAGCCTTCTTGAGCGAATAACAGTCCCCGAACTTGGCCGGGTAGTTATCCTCGAACACCAAGTGCTTGAACCCGAACCACCTGGCAGAGATGGTCCGATCGTAAGCGTTCTGCTGATCGTCGAAAAAAAGTAAAGTGACCGCTCGCCAACCGCCAATCCTAGCGAGTATCATTGTTGACAGGTGGCGTGCTATTGCTTTGTGCCAGCGAGTACCTTTCTGCGGACCAGCACCATGGCAGGAAGCGTGAAGAAAACAGCGTATCCCAGTGCGGTTGCCAATGGCGCCCCGGCGCTATCCAGCAGCGGAAGCAAAATGACCTTTGACGTCAGCGCAGCACCGGCAGCGAGAACAGCCAGAACGACCTGAACCTTGAGAAAGTGGCTCGTGGACAGAATGCTCACGAGCACGTCATTCAGGGCGGCGACAGTCCCCCAGAGAGCAAAGCCCCAGAAAAGAAGCAGTGAAGGTGTTGAGAGACGCTTAAGCCAGAGGAGAACGACGGTCGGCCCCAGCAGGACCAGCAAAAGACCGGTGCCCAGGGAAATGCCGCCCGCCAGCAGCAAAGACTTCCGGACGGTCCTGCACACCCAATCGTGGTCGCCACGTTGAATCGCCTCCTGAAAAGCGGGCCAGAGGGGCTGAAAAATGAAGCTCGCCAGCAATGTGGCCATGAACAGCTTCGCGACGATTGAGTAGTCGGTCACTGCCGCCGCTCCGAGCATGTGCGAGATCACCAGGCAATCCGTTGAGGTACCGACGATGGATGCCAGGGTCATGATCGCAAAGAGTATTCCGCTCTTAACCAGTCGCCAGCCTGTTTCCCAGTGGAAATGCCTCAAACTGGGACGCAAGTCGGGGCGGCTATACACAAATTCGGCCACCCAATTCAGCCCCTGGACCAGAGCCGCCGTGGCGGTCAAAGACAGCACGAGGATGGGCAGGCCCGCTCGTAACGTCGCCATCACCACCACGCAGACCAGGCTGAGCACGCTGCCGACCATCTGCCAGAAGTTCCTCCGGTAGCCTTCCTGGAATCCAACCTGCACGCGCTGTGCAACGCCCAGGGGCATACTCAGCGCCCAGCAGCATACCAGGGCAAGTGTCGCCGACCCAGCCTCAGCGCTGCCCTCCGCCGAGTGGACGTTGTAGATCCTGGCCCACGGCACGTATGGGTAGGCGAGGCAGAACAGGACGGTTACTGCAGCCGCAATGCCCAGCAGAAAGAAGAACGTGCTCGAAATTGACCGCCGTGCCGCCTCACGGTCCTCGGCGCCATGGGCCTGCGCGATGGCATTGACTAGCCCGTTGCCCATGCCCAGATCGGTGAACTGCAGCACCACCGCCAGTGAACTGATGGCGCCCCAGAGTCCGAAGCGCTCGTGCCCTAGATATGAGAGGGTCAGAGGTACAGAAACCAACCCGGTCAGAACTGCGACGCCCCTCGATGCGAGCGACGAGGCGGTCGTTAACGCGACGCGGCGATATCGCTCCTTTGAGCGTCCCTCAGGGGTCGCGCTATCGAAGGGCCGGAGACGGAACATCGTGATTGTCTCGGAGATACTCAAAGCTTTTGGCTCTTTGCCCCCAGGTGCCTGGTCAACTTTGGTCCATCAGAGAACACTCGCTCATGGAGTTTCCGGTCCACGGCCAGGTAGTTGGTCGTGAGGAAGACCTCATAGCTCTCTCGGTAGCCTTTTACGGCAGCCAGCCCGCTAGGCAGGATGCGAAAGAGATTGAAATCAGTATTTAGCAGGTAGTAGAAATCTTGAAAATAAGTCCTCGAGTCAATGTTGCAGCCCCCAAACTCGAACTGGATTAGGTCGATTGCCCCCGCGCCGATCATCCTGGCAGCACCCGCCAAAACATCCAACTCACTTCCCTCGACATCAAGCTTCAGCAGGTGGATGTGCTGTACGCCGTGCTCGCTGCAGAAATCGTCTAAGGTAGTAATCTGTACCCGTTCCTCTCTGTTCATTGACCTGTGAAAGTGGTCTAGCCGCCTTTTATGCAAGGAAGAAAGGCCGGATCCAGCGCAGTCCGAGTACAGAATGCTGGCACCTTCTGACTTTCCGAGGCCGCAGTTGAAAAGCTGCACATTTTTGTGCTTCGAGAGGAGCTTGGCCAGTTGGGCGAAGGCAGAGGGTGAAGGCTCGAAACAAAACACGCTGACGTGGCCCTTGAGGAGATCCAGCACAGCAGAAGCGTAATCACCGACGTTGGCGCCCACGTCGAAAACTGTCGGAGGAGCCCCGCTACACATGAGTCGTGCCAGCAAGTGCAAAACATGCTCCTCGCCACTAGTGCTCAGAGCGCCTCCGATTCCGCACCCCATTCCCAGAAGGGCCAAGCGGTGCAACCGCTCCCACAGGGGTTGCAGACGCGGTCTGCTCAGGGAGCATCTGACTAGTGTGCCTAAGGATGTCATGTTGCAGGCGATATGCCGTAGTAAAAGGTGAAGGAATATGTAACTCCGGGCGACACAGCGATAAGGGAGCAATGTGTGCCTTGCCCGGGAGAGCGGTCTGCGCTTTATTCGTTCGGTGTTCTCAAAGGCGGCAGTGGCGGTTTGCGGCGGCGCCCGGTACTGCCTGGGCTTAATGGAGCCATTCGCCGGCATACGAGGCCCGCTCCTCCCTGGCAAAGTAAACACCTTCCAGAGTCGCAGTACCGGGGTGCCGGGGGCGAACTTGAGGAGGCGATGGTGGGGCCAGGGACAGCAAGTCATCACATCTACAGCCGCTAAGTTCAGGCACAGGGAGGGCGCCTATGCCCGAATCCCGGCGGTCCCCAGTTCGATCCCGGGCGCCGGCGCTCATACTGTTTCCCAGGTCAAAGGAATCAGGTCTCTAGTGTCCATGAAACCTGAACCGCCATGACGCGGCCAAGCGCGAGGCGCGACAATGCGTTTTCCGCGGCTGGGGTTCAACCATGCTGCCCACCAACTGAATGAGCTGTTGGCGATGATATTGTGATCGCAACGGCTCATCAACACGAAGTCCTGCATGTCGCTGTGCCGCTCCGAGAAAAACAAATTCGTCCCGCGAACGTTCTGCCGGCACCAATTCCTGTCCGCCTCCGTGTCCGAGAACACAAGGAAAACAGCGTCATTCCCGAACCGGTGCAAGCACTCATGGACGTAGTCCAGGCTCAGAGGCCGCAAAACCACGCGGGTGCTTCGCAGCACTTCCTTGGCATAGGCGAAGTCGCCCCGACGGACATGCACCGCCACAACGGCCCTGCCTCCTTTCCGCAGCTTTGCCAGGTAATCTTCAGCGTACGCCACCAGCGCGGGGTCCCTGGGCTGCAGCTCACTACGAATTATCCCCACAATATCATGGAAATACTTTTCAGACTGCCAGTACCCGTGCAGATACATGTTGTCGGGCAGCTCAAGCACGGAAGGGTCGAACGTATAGCCTCTCTCCCGAAAATGCGTGCGCGGTAACAGCAGCCCGGGCCAGAGGCGCCGCAGCGCGCGCACTGCGCGGTGCGACCACTTCCTGGAGATCATAAATGGATCCCTCAGTCGGTGGAGGTCCTCCGCCGAAGCTGGCCGGGCAGTGACGCACAACTCGAAGAGCATGAGGCAGCGAGTGAAGTCTTCGAGTCCAAGGCGCTGCTTATCGCGGCCGCCTGCGTAGCCTGAAACATCCACAGCCAAGCTAGTGCGGTGCCTCTCTGCCAACCGTCGCGCCGCCGCATACTCGAACAGTTGATTGCCTAAGCCGCCCTGGAGCCAGACCACAATCATCAGTGCCAGAGTTTGTGGGAAATTAGGATGCCGCTGCTGTGCGTGGGCGTTTGCGTGCCTTGACGCGCTGTCGAAGTCTCCTCGGGATAAGAGGTGGAATTGTCCGCTGATTGTACCGGCGTCGCTTCCAATCTACTGTCATTGCAGCGTTTTACCACGGCTGCGGTCTGTGAAGGCGTGCCTCTGTTTTGAGGTCGTCGGGGTTAGATGGTAGCGGATCCCGGCACGAGTCGCGAATCCGGGGCGGCCGTAATCGTCCAAAGAACATTCCACCGTGTGACCGGACTCGTCCAGGACCTTCATTCCCTCGGGCCAGGGCGGATACAGTTGGCAGCGGGCACCGCGCTCGCTGAGGATGTCGAGCGCCTGCACGCGGCCCTCGCTCCACGCGGCGCTCACGAGGAACGCGCCTTCCGCACGGAAGTTCTCAAAGCGCGCGTCCATCGCACGCGGCCAAGCAGGAAAGACCCGAAGCGCGCCGTCCCAGCTTTGCAGCAGCATTTCCTGCAACGGGGCAATCACGCCGAGCGATTCAGTCCATGCACCGGCGCGGCCGTAGTTTGCAATGGCCATGCCCCAGAGCAGGCCGTTGGGATGACGCCAGCGCTGGACGAGTGCGCGAAACCCCGGCAGGTCACGCTCGGCGATATACCGTCCGCTGCGCAAGGCCTTCATGGTGAACCACGGGAATTGGCCAAAGTACCAGGTCGTCCACCCCCCATACGAAGGCGGGCCATCATGCCTCTCCGGTTGCGGCGCGTAGGGACTACCGTCGCCAAACTCCGGCGGGTTAAGTTCATGGCAGAGTCGGTCGAGGCCGCTGAGTTTCAGCGGAGGCCGGCCATCGTCGCCGGCGCAATGTTCCAGGCGTTCGCGCCACTGCGACCGTAGGGCGGCGTCAATGTCCAGCGTCTCCGCGGCCAGCATGGCCGCACGCAGGCAATAGCGCAGGTGCTGCATGACTTGCGGGCGATCCGTGTAGTCCTTGGGGTCACCCGTGAAACCGTCCTCGCCCTGGTTGGAGGGAAAGACGTGGTAGAGACCGTCCTCGCCTTTTTGCATGAAGTCGGTGTAGAAAAGCGCGCAGTCGCGGAGGACGGGATAGCCCACGGTCGCGAGCCAGTTGGTGTCGAGAGTCTGGCGAAAGCGCCACCAGTATTGATTGGCGGCCCAGCCGGTCATGTAGGCCATGCGGCCCATGGGCACAACCCCGAGCGGGTCATCCTGGGCCTGGATCGGGTAGCCGCTGAGTTGGATGAACACGCCCCGGCAGCCGTAATAGTCGCGGGCGATCTTCGGCCCGATTTGCAAAAGGAAGTCCATGCCACGGAAACAGGCATCGCCGAGTTCGAGGTGGTTCGCGGTATAGTCTCCCCAGAACGGTTCCTGGAAGTTGTAGTTGAGATGGTAGTCGCCGTGCCAATGAGAGTAGTCCTGTACCGTGCTGGGCAGGAACAGTCCCGGAGGAACAGTGTCATGCCGATAGATACAACGTCGCGCGTGGAGCGTTTCGTACCACAGGTTTTCGAGGAGTGGGTCTGCCAGGCGCAAACGGGACTTGCCCCAAAACCTGGTGGCGCTTTGGCGATTGGACTCCGTCCAGCGGGAGAGGGCCGCTGCCGGGGCCGTGCCGATCTCGGAGTGAATCCGATCCAATTCGGCTTGGGCTCCCTGCCGGTCGCTGCTTGTCGCCACGGCGACCAAGAGCGTGCCGTTGGTCGCAGTCACCGACGGCATGATCCGGAGGCGCGCTTCCGGGAGATGAGTCGTGTCGGCACGCGTGATCGTGTTTCCGGGTGCAAAAGGCGTCAGGAGGCAGCGGAAGCCGTTCTTGAACAAGGGGTCAGGAGGGAACCTTTGCTCGACCCAAAGAAGTCCACCGTCGGCCTTGACCTCCGGCGGCGGCAAAGGGGAGACCTTGGGATCACACATTCTCTTGAACGCTTCGTGGAGGTAATCGCCCGCGAATCTCTCCGCGAACTGCTCGATAGTCGGATCGGCCCATCGGTAGAGACTGAAGCGAACGGGCGGCAGATCATGCCCTGTCCGGGTGCGCTCGTTCCAGTTGGCGATATCCCAGCGCACGACCAGGACATTGGGGGTGGGGGGAACGAAACACTCGATGTTCAGTCGGACGCCGGAAGCCCATACGCAGGTGATGAAAAGCCTCGCTTCCTCGATGACCAGACGTTGCGTGATGCACAGGCCCATCTGATCGGCCGGCAAATGCAGGGCGAGTTCGCCAACTGGCTTCGGACACGGGTAAGGGCGCTTCGCGTAGCTCGGCGGCGCACCCTGGCACAGCTCCTTCATGCGCTCAGCATTCGTGGTCCCTCGCGTGGCTTCCACCGGCCCGCCGCCGTAGGGCGGGCATTTCCAGCCTTCCACCTTGATGCCATGCGCCACCTCGGCGATGTGTGCGGGCTTGGGGTCCGAACTCAAATCGAGCCGCCGGTCCCAGACATCACCTTTCCCGAACCGCCAGATGATGCGGTCCGCGTCTTGATAGACACTGACCGAGAGATCGCCATTGCCCAGCAACAAGCCGTCCTCCGGGTGAAGCACGCGCTCATGCAGTTCGATACGGTGGCTGACGAACGGCATCTCGCCGGCAGGCGTCGTTCGTCCCGTAATGAACATGCTAGAAACCGCCAACGCCAGCAACCGGCCGATCGACAGAATATCCCTTCTCATGAGGCATGGGTGCCGCTACCGACTCCCAGGTTGTGGTCCGGCTCGGGCAAGCCCAAGTCTTTCAGGAAGACCACCGACATTCCGATACTCCATCTACTTGGGAGGAGCGAGCCACCCACAAGCCACACTCAGGCGAATGCAGAATGAAGAATGAAGAATGCAGAAGGGCTGCCAGAGCCACCTCAAAGCCATCTCAAAGCCAGCCAAGGATGACAGCCGCAATCGAAGCATCAACCGCGAAATACGCGGAATACACGGAAGAATGCAGATGACCGCAGATGGCGCGGATATACGCAGATAACGGGACTACAGGCGGAAGGACTACTGACCACGGACCACGGACCACTGACCACTGACTACGGGACTACGGGACTGTTGGAAAAGCTGAAATTAGGAAAGCAGAAAGCAGAAATCGCCGCTACGGGACTACGGGACTACGGACCGCTGACTGCGGGACCAGTTCACAAGAAAGCAGAAAGCAGAAAGCAGAAATCACGAGTAGGACAAAGCAGAACGCTTTTCATGCGCTGGCTAATCCTGCTTTAGGGTTTCGGATAAAAACACGCGCGGCGTGACGCACGACACGCCGTACGGTTTTCCCAAATCCAGCAGGTCTTTATCCGTGGTGACGATGTAGTGGGCATTAACCGCCACTGCGGCCATGATGACGGGATCATCTTTGGGATCTCTTTTAACAGTCTTCTTGGCCGGAATGTCTGGCGCCTGCTTGGAGGCGGTTTTGAGCCAGATCAGCCAGTTCGCCCAATTCGGGTTCTTCCAGAGTTTCTCCTCTGCTGCCACGCGCTGAACTGTGTCTGCCCATTCGGAGGTCAGCCACGGCGTGCGGTAGGATTCGAAACCACCCGCCGCCAACAACCGCAAAACCACCCGTGCCTCGCCTCGCCAGCCAATGCCAGAAACCACCGTGGAACTGTCGAGAATGACGCGCGGTTTATGCGGCACGCCGTTCCTTTTTCACTTTGCGGACAATCTCCAACACGGCGGCCGGCTCCGTTTCGTTGGACCCGCCAGCCGCATCCAACTCCGCGAACTGCCGCCGCAGCTCGGCTTGTTCCTGCTCCTGGCGGTTGCGAATAAGTTCACGCACGACATCACTGGCGCTGGAAAACCCGCCCGTCTCTCGACGCGAGTTGAGCCAGGACTTTTGCTCTTCCGTAACTGATATGTTCATCGTGATTGCCATGCAGCTAGGGTAGCATGTTGGCTTATATTGTCAATATCCGCCAGGCAGTCGTATCCCGCAGCTTCATCGTCCAAGAGACTGCGGACCACGGGAGGACAGGACGACGGGACTACGGGCGGACGGACCACTGACCACTGATCTCTGACCTCACGCCAAGGACGCGAAGGACGCAGGGGAGGTTGACCGCAGATTACGCGGATAAACGCAGATAAAGGGACTTAGGGACTCAGGGACTTAGGGACGCTGGGACGCTGGGACCATGCTAAATGCTGAAAGGGGCTGGGACTCAGGCTCGCTTGTCGGTGTCAACGGTGGCGGCGGGGGTCCTGCTTGGGCTTTCTGTCTTGCTTCTCTTCCGCTTTTTGCCGTCATGGCCGTAGTAGTAGTAATTGTTGTAGCGATAGTAGTAGCCGCCGCTGTAGGTGGCGATGGAGCGGTTGAAGACGAGGCCGAGGATGGTGGCCTGACGCTGGCGGAGTTGCTGGAGGGCCTCGCGGGCGTTGCGGGCGGAGGTGTAGTCGGCCCGCACAACGAAGAGCACGGCATTGATCTTCGGGGCCAGGTTGGCGGTGTCGTCGGTGGCCAGGACCGGGGCGCTGTCGAGGATGATGTAATCGTATTGGGAGCGGATTTTCGCGAGGAAGATGTCGCAACTCGGGGCGAGGAAGAGTTCGCCGGGGTTCGTGGTAGCGGAGCCGGCGGGGAGGAGCCAGAGGTTGGGGGTCTTGGTCGGGCGGATGAGGTCGCTGGCGGAGGCGCGCTGCTCGAGGACATCGGCGAACCCCAAATCGCTGGGCACGTCGAAAATCCGGTCCAGGCCGGCGCGGCGCAGGTCGGCATCAATCAGCAGGACGCGAGAACCGGAGAGGGCAAGGGTGAGGGCGAGGTTGGAGGAGACGGTGGACTTGCCCTCGAGCGGGACGGAGCTGGTGACGAGGATGAGCCGGGGTTGCTTGGCTTTTTCGCCGCTGAACAGGATCCAGGAGCGCATGTTGCGGAAGGACTCGGCGAAGGCATGGCGCTCATCGTCGGCTCGGACCAGCTCGAGGTTGGGGTGGTGGCGGGAGCTGTGGACGTTCGGGATTTGGCCGATCACGATTTCGGAGACCTGGGAGCTGAGTTCGCCAAGGGAAGCGAAGCGGTCGTCAAAGAGGCTGACGACGTAGAGCAGACCGAGGCCGAGGAAGAGGCCGGCGGCGGTGCCCAGGCCGAGGAAGACGATGGTGCGGCGGACAGGTTTGGGCTTCGAGGCGGCGTCCATGACGCGGACGTTCTCCTGGTCGAGCGTGCGGTTGACATCCACCTGCTGGATGACGCCGAGGAGCTTCTCGTACAATGCCTGAGCGCGCGCGACATCCTGGCGGATGCGCTCGTAATCGGCCATTTTCCGGCTGGCGTCGAGGGCCTTGGTTTCCCATTCGCCGACAGAGGCCACGAGGTTGGTGATCTGGAGTTCGAGGGCTTCGCGGCGGTTGCCCATTTGGGCCAGGCTCTGGCGCCTGAAGACCTCGAGGATTTTTTGCTGCTCGGCGATGTTCTCGTCGAGCTTGAGGATTTTCGGGTGGGAAGGCAGGAGGAATTCGAGGAGTTCCTCGCGTTTGGCCTCGAACAACTGGATCTGCTGGGAGGCGCGGAAGAAGTCGGCCTGGGGGCCGGCCAGGGTGGTCATCAGGTCGTTGGCGGTGCCCTGGCCGAAGACGGATTCGTCGTCGCGGGTAGTGCGGTCGTCGGGGGTAGTGCGGGACTTGCCGCCGGCCTGGGTGAGCTGCTCCGGGGTGATGAGTTCGAGCAGCTTGAGTTCGGTGCGGAGGGAGGCCAGTTGTTTGCTGAGCCGGGCGGCGAAGGCGCCGGCGCTGCTGCCCTGTTCCTGGAGGAGGACGACGTTATTCGAGCCCAGGAAGTTCTGGAGGCGCTCCTGCTGTTTGCGGACCTCGAGTTCCAACTGTTTGACCTGCTCGGTAATCGAGGTGATGGACACCTCGGATTTCTGCTCGCGCACGCTCTTGCGGAAGGCCTGGTACTCCTCCATGAGCGAGTCCACGAACACGCGGACGGCGGCGGGTTCCTCGCCGACGGCTTTGACCTCGATGACGGCGGTCTTGGGGAAGTCGGTGACGGTGACCTTGAAGGGCCCAGGCTCGTCCGGGGAGAGGTTGGTGAAGAGGGAGGACCAGGCCGCGTTGGCGGCGAGGGTGTTGGTCAAGGCCCGGGAATAGACGGTCAAGCTTTTCAGCAGTTCCACCTGGGTGCCGATGAAGCTGCTGAGCTCCTCGCTGTAGAGCTGGCCTTCCTTGATATCGAGCTTGCCGGACATCCAGAGCTTGCCGGTGGAGGAGTAGGATTTGGGGGTGGTCCGGACATGGTAGGCGGCGGGGCCGAGGGAGACGCACAGGGCGAGCGCGAGGATCCACCAGTGCTTGCGCAGGCTTAACTCGTAGCGGTGCAGCCGGGCCAGGAGCGCGGAGGTCTCGTGGAAGCGGCTCTTGGCGAGCTGGAAACCGTAGCCGCCGCCGTAGGGGTCGAGGCCGTACTCGGCGGCGCGCTGGGCCTCAAGGGGGCCGTTGCCGCCCGGGCCGCGCCGATCCTGTGCGCCGGGGCGGGGGGCGTTTTCTTCAGTGCGGGGGACTTCATCTCCCGGCGGTGGTTGGTCATTATCATTCATACGAAAGAATTAACCGCAGATGGCGCAGATATACGCAGATGGAAAAGACACAGAATCATTAAAGGAAAGAAGGATTAACCGCAGATGGCGCAGATATACGCAGATGGAAATGACACAGAATCATTAAAGGAAAGAAGGACTAACCGCAGATGGCGCAGAGAAACGCCCGTCCTCCGTAGCGGTACTGCGGAGGGTGGACAGATGAAAAAGGTTTCTTTGTGGGGCCATTCTTTAATAAATATCTGCGCACATTTGCGTAATCTGCGGTCAATTCCCGTTGTCGTCCAGCGGCCCGGTACGGACAACACGTTTCCATTGGAGTTTGGCCTCCTTGAAATTGAGCAGCAGCGCAAGATGCAGACCGGTGATGGCGAGGTAACCGATCATCTGGGCGATGTGGGTTTCGTTGAAGGCCGTGACCACCTTAGGGTCAACAATGACCGACTCATCCACGATCAGGTCGGGAACAAGCTTGCCGACCTCTTGCTCCTCATAGAAAACCCGGAACTGCTTTTGCTGCTCGACGCGATGGCTGCGCTTCCTCAACTCGATGACCAGGGCGTTCTCGTAGACTTCTCGTCCAATCCCGGCTTCAGGGAGTTGAGAACCTTCATCGCCGCGCCGATTATGTCGTGGCTCAGTTCTTTGTGGGGGTATTCTTCCATGAATATTAATATGTACCTATTTTACCGCAGATTACGCAGATAAACGCAGATGGGAAACATCTCTTTGGGGCGGTCCATTCTTCCAAGAATATCTGCGTATATCTGCGCCATCTGCGGGTAGTTGAAACGAGGTTGACCGCAGATTACGCAGATAAACGCAGATGGGAAACATTTCTTTGGGGCGGTCCATTCTTCCAAGAATATCTGCGTATATCTGCGCCATCTGCGGTTAGCTAGAAGTTCACGCTGCGTTTGGGGACATAGACGAGGTCGTCGGCCGCGACGGGGACATCGTTGCCGGTTTTCCCCTTTTCCCAAATCTCGGCGACGTTGACAATCACGGTGTTCGTGGCGTTCTCGTTGTGGGCGCCGCCGTGGATGAGGCGGACCTTGTGTTTGTCCGCGAAATCACTGAACCCGCCAGCCTTGAGGATGGCCTTGCTGACGGTGAAGACCTCGTCGTCCGGGATTTCCTGCGGGCCGCTCAGGCGGACCTGGCCGACGACATAGACCTTGCCGAGGACGCGTTTTCGATTGATTTCCTGGAGGCTGACGATGACGGTGGCGCGGCGGTAGGTGCTCTTCTCGAGGCGGTCCTTGATCGCGAGCGCCAGTTGTTTGCAGCTCTTTTTCATGGCCGGGACCAGGCCGAGGTAGGGCACGTCCAAATCTCCGGCATCGCTCACGGTGAGGGGCGTGGTCTCGTCCTGGTCCTCGAGGACGCGGTAGGTGACCTTGTCGCCGGGGCCGAGCTTCTTGGTGTCGTCGAGGCTGGCCATCAGGGCGGCCAAGGCGCTCGGGTCTCTCAGGATGGTGGCGGAGGTGAGCCCGCGAGACGACGCCGCGGCGTTGGTGAGCGCGCCCGAGGGCGAGCGTGTAAAGAGTGGGTCCGCCGCCCGCGCCGCGAAAACGAGCAGGAGCGCGGCCAAGCCGGGGAGGAGGGCGGGGCGCCGGAGCCAGAGATATTTCTTAAGGATGTCCATAAGTCATTGGGATTGCAGCCGTTGGACTTGGAATGCGGAGTTTAACCGCAGATGACCGCAGATAAACGCAGATAGGGACTGCTCAAAACCGCGCTTTTCGATGACAGGAATCTGTTCACGGACCATGGCCCAGAGCAAGGCGCGCCATCCGCCATCTACCATCTGCCATCTTCGGTTTACGGCTCAGAAACGGTAGGTGACGCCGGCGGTGAAGCGGTTCCGGTAGAAGCCGTAATTAAACAGGTCGGAGTCCTTCTGTATGTAGTCGTAGCGCAGGTCTGCGGTCAAGCGTTCGCCAAAGTGATAGGCCAAACCGAGCGAGACCTGGAAATAGTCGTAGTTTTCGTGGTAAAGAACGCCATTATACGCTGGGCCGGATTCCTTGCCCAGGCCATAGTAAAAGGCGGGGGTCAACTCGACGCGGTCAATGCACTTCAGCGAGGTCGAGATGCCCACGTAAGTCGCCTCCGCGTTGGCGGTGTTCCAGCCAAGCTGGTTTTCGTGCGCCACGGAGAGGGAGTAGTTGAGCCAGTCGTTGACGGTGTGGGTGGCACGGGCGTAGGCGTAATAGGGGGTCGAGTCGGTGGCGTGGCCAGCGGCGTCGCGCGGGATGAGCACGGCGTCGTAACCGCCCCCGGCGCGCAGTTTCACATATTCGCCAGGGCTGACCTCGACAAAAGGCCCCGCGCGCGCCCGCCAGTTGTCGGTGAGCTGATCGGTCTGGTAGTCGTTCCAGCTCGCCTTGGCTTCCACGCCGGAGTGGAATTCGGGGCCGACCACCACGTCAATGCTCGAGGAGAACAAGTCGGAAGCGCGACTCAGGTAGTCGAGCGTGGAAAGCGTGGAGATGAAATTCTCATGGTCGTAGCCCAGGGACAGGACGAAGGCGCCCAGGTCCCAGTCCATCATGAGGCCGGCGAGGTTGTCAATGCGGCCGAAGGTGCCGAGGCTGTGCAGGTTAATGAACTGGCCGGTCTGTTGCGAGTAGGCGGCGCCATAATAAAGGCTCTCCTGGTAGGAAAAGGCCTCGTGAAACCGGAAGCGGAGGTTTTTGACGTAGAGGACCAGCGCGACCTCCGAGTCGGGGCTGACGAGCGGGGAGTCAACATTGAGGGCCGTGTTTTTGACATAGTACTCGTAGCCCACGCCGAGGGAGAGCGTCAGGGCATTCAAATCCGTGATGGGCCAATAAGAACGCAGCTTGACCTCGGGCCGGATGATCTCGTCGCTGCTCCGGTTGACCGCCGAGTTGAGGGCGTTGTCGGTGAACTCGACCTGGAGGGCGGATTCGAACTGAAAGGAGACCGGCCCCCAACGGAGGTTGTAGTCCGGCGCTATTTCATGCTTTTTGGCGAGCGCGGCCGAGGTCTCGCCCGTCAGGGACTCAGGGGCTTCCTGGGCCGGCGCGGGGCGGACGGACCACGCCAAGGCTGCCGAAACGAGGAGAAACGGCGCGAGGCCGCCTGAAACGGCCCTGAGGGGACTAGCAGAGGATTCAGTCATACGATGGCACCGCCGGCTGTACTCGGGCCGATCAAAAGCCCTCCCGGCGCGGCCCGGTCCCGCCGCCGCGGGGTTGAAATACTTCGCCCGGGCCTCCGCCTGGGATTTCACTCCGGAGTTGAAAGCCCTCCGGAAAAGCACAGACTCCGTCCCGGTCAGTTCGCACCGTGCCTTCGCCGGGCGAACCAACCCAACAGGCCTGTCTGAGAATCCAGCGCGCACAGGACCACCGCTCATTCCTAGAGTTCCGAACGACCGGCAAAAGAAGTCGTTGTTCCTTGCCTACTGACTGCTTTGGGCTGGAACATCCCAAAATCCTCCGAGGGTGTCAACGTATTAGCCCAATCAATGAAATCGAGGATCGGTGGGCTCGAATGGTGCAATGGTGCCGTGGCAAGAAGCCAACTGGCGGAGTCCCGCCAGTTATCAGAATAGACGCTCGTAAGCCATCTGAAGCTGTTGCCGGGGGGTCAGGGGGATTGAAAGTCTAAAGTCCAAAGTCGGGGTGACAGACTACGGGACCACTGACTACGGACCACAGGACCACCGTTGCAGGTCGCGACGCAAATGGTTCAAGTTCTCGCAGACCAGCGCGTCATCACGAAAGGGGACGGGCAGCCGGTTCACCGCCTGCGCGACCTCTTCGAAGCGCACGCGCGAATGAATCAGGAGAAACTGAATATCGGCCTGGTCAGTCGGGTCGTAGCGAATCAGCCGGCTGGCAACGAGGTCCGCCGGCGGAAGCGTGAACAGGGTCAAGCTGCTGCGCAGGAGAGCGAAGTTTGATCGCAGGCACACTCCGTGCCGGTCAATTCGCAAGGCATTTTTCGCCTGGCGAAGCTACGTTTTGCGCCACAGATTCTTTCACAACCCGCGCGCCGGCAGGCGGATGAGACGGCTCATCCTGCTCGAGCAGCCCGACTACATCCTCTCGTCAGCCATCGCCAGCGCAGCAGTTTAATTTGCCACGCCGAAAGGCAGAACCTCTCCCAGCCAAAAGGCACCGGAACGGCTTCCTTCAATCTCGCTGCGCGAAACATCATTTTCTCCAGCGATTGGCGATTGATAAGAGAATGAGGAGCGTCTGGCAAACCGATTCGGTATCCGCAAAAATCCGGGGTGTTATTTTTTTGAATATTCTTGTTGACAGGTCTGCCACGGTTTGGTAAAAAACGGGTAATTGGATATTCTAGGACTGCACCTATCAAATCATTCTCGAGATAAACTTATGAAAGGCATTACGGGTGTTGCACTCAGCGTGGCTTTTCTGGTTACCTGCCCTTCCTTCGGGAAGGACGCGCCCAAAGCCAATCCTTTCAAGGAAACGTTGGCGGCGGTTCCTTCCGTGGAACTGCCCGCCAAGGCGGCGGACCTGGTCTTGCAGACCAAGCCCCTGGCGCGCCAGGCGGTGACCATCAACGTGGTGAAAGGCGCGGTGGAGATCAATCCTGCGGCTGCGCCGGCCATCGTGGGTGCCATTGCCCGGCCAGTGCCGGAGATGGCGTCGGTGGCCGCCGGGGTGGCTGCGGCCGAGCAACCTAAGCAGGCGGGCGCGATTGCCAAAGCGGCGGCGGCGGCGGCTCCGAGCAAAGCCGGCCAGATTGTACTGGCCGTTTGCCAGGCGGTCCCGAACGCGTACCGGGACATCGCCCTGGCGGTGTCGCAGGTGGTGCCGGGGGCGGGCAAAGAGATTTTGGAGGCGGTGGCCTCCGCCCTGCCGAATCTGAGGCTGCCCATTGAGACGGCGCTTGCGGGTTACGGAGGGAACGTGCCGTCGGTCGCCGCCACGCTCTCCCAGGCTGCGAGCACCCCCCAGAATCCGACTATCTCTGACACCGCGTCGCCGGGGCCGGCCCAGCCCGGTCTTCCAACTGACCCAGGGCTGCGAGGGCCGGCGGTAGGCCCGCCCTTCGTCCCGCTAACAACCACGCCGACCCAGATTTCGCCCGGCACGTCGGGACCAGTTCCGCCTGGCGGGCGCAGCTACGCGCGACCGTAGAGTCTTTCCTTACGCAAACACGCAAGGCCGTCTCCAGCGCGAGGCGGGCTTTCCTTTGTTGATGCGCAGGCCATGCGGGGGGGAGGATTGCGCGCTGCACTTGGGGTCCCCGGAATGACTTGGCGAGGGGGGATGGAAAGCAGGGTTAACCATCTGCGAGCAAAACCATTGGTCCTTTGTTCTGACCTTCAAGTCCGGCCGCACCCCCAGCCTGTGGCAGGACTTTGAGGGCCTCTTGAAACTCTCTCCCGACAACCGGCTTAAACGCACTTTACCCTTGCTCCAGGTGAAGGATCCTTTGTGTCTTCAGGGACCGGATTCACTTTTAGGATTTCAAATGTGTGGCATTACTTCGCGCATGGCCAACCCAAGCAGCTTTATCTGCGGGAACTGCGTCCTCGAGCTCTGGGCATCCTGCGCCAAGGACGGCTGCCGGCGGACTTGGCGGAGCACGAGCAGAAAATCAGCGGGCCCTGTCCATTCTCCAAGCCTTGGCCGTCGATGGCAAATGCCTGCGCGGCAGCGCCCGCACCGAGGGCAAACCGCTGCAGTTGCTCTCGGCTGTGAGCCACCGCTTGCGGCTGACGGTGGCGCAGGAACCGCTCCAGGAAAAGAGCAATGAAATCCCGGCCATCAAGCCCTTGCTCCGAAAACTGCCGCCACCGGCGCTGGAGGGCAGCCTGATCACCGCCGATGCCCTCCAATGTCAGCAGGAGACGACCGCTTTCATCACTCAGGAGTTGGGCGCCGATTATCTCTTCGGCCTCAAAGGCAACCAAAGCGGCGTCTTAGAGCGAGCTCAGCACCGGCTGCCCAAAGATCTTTTTCCCCGCTGAATACGACACCGGCTGGAGCAAAGAGCACGGGCGATTGGTGCGCTGGCGCCTGCAAAGAGTCAGCCTCAGTCCCGAAGAAGCCGCCTTGTGTGGCTGCTGGCAGTTTAATCGGCGGCCGTAGCGGCGCCTACGTCATGGCCACCCTGCGCAATCTGCTCTTGGGCCTCATGGAGTTGCAAAGGGACCGCGGCAAAACCAAGGCGCGCACCTTTCCGGGATGGCGGCGCAAGCTGACCACGACCCAAAAAATCCAACTCATTACCCAAACCTTATGAATAGTGCATAGCCTGGCGCCTGCTGCTCTGCCGCAGCCCAGCCGATCGCAGGCAACCGTGCCCGCCAGCGGGGCGGTCCGCCGACGGAGCATCCGGCGCCGAGAAGCCAACCCTTCCGGCGCGCCGACTCTGTCCGAAGGCCCTCACCAAAGCGCCCAAACGCTTCAGGACGGGTGCGAACTGCTCAGGTGAAAGAGCCCTGATTCGCCCCAAAAAAAATGCAAATATTTTGTTGACACGGAGTGCGATTTCGCTAGGCTGGCAGCGGGTTATTCGGCAACGTAGCGTGACAGAATATGGTGTACACGGATGAAACGTATGAAAAATGCCCTTAGGATCTATGTTTACCTGACGATCAGCGTTTTGTGTTTCGGCCTCACGTCGCTGCTCGCGGCCCAGGCTAGCTCAACTATTTTCGACAACTCGCACAACGATCTCCAGACCCGGTTCGACCCGGGGACGGATCAGGTGGGCGACGAGGTTATTTTGGCGGGCACCGACCGGTACCTCACTTCTTTCTCGTTCGAGTACTGGGGGGTGAGTCTCAACCCAGCCAGTTTCGCGGGGAATGTCCAGGCGCGGGTGGAGTTTTACCAGAACAACGGCACGCCCTTGTTCAACGGGTACACACCTCCGGGCACCAGCTTTTACGACAGCGGCTGGTTCGGCGGATTCGGCCCGACCGGCGGGGATACGAACCGAGCTACGATTAATTTCAGTGTGGGTACGGACTTCCCCTTGGGCGGCCTCTTCATGCCTGTGGTTTCCAACATGACGTGGACCGTTCAGTTCCGGAACATGGGAACGGGAGACTCGGTGGGGGTGGACATTTACTCGCCACCGACCGTGGGGCAGGACTACCCGGACTACTGGCAGAACGACGGGACGGGCTGGACGCTGATGACGAACAGCGTGCCGATGGATTTCGCGGCGGTGATGCAGGCGACGGTGCCCGAGCCTTCGACGTTGGCGCTCTCGGTTTGCGGTGGGCTGGGCCTGCTGCTCGTGGCGCGCCGGTTCCGCCGGAAGGAATAGCCGAAGGTCAAAGAACTTGAAGGGCGCGAGCATCGGCTCGCGCCCTTTTTGTTTGGGGGCAAGGCGGAGGCTGCTGGGGAAAGCACAAGCCGGAGGCTTGTTCGGACGACGCAAGCCGGAGGCTTACGCTACTCGTCTGGCGTGAGGGCCCGGTAGAAGCCGCGGGGAGAAGTGGCGGGGGGGGTGTTGGTGTACCAGAGCTGGCCGCCGACCAGGGAATTCGTCGCCAGGGGAACCCAGTTGAACAGGTTGGTGGAGTACTGGACGACCACGCCCTGGGGGGCGTTGCCGGTGATTCGGAAGGCGAATTTTGCTCCCGTCAGCCACAGCGGAGAATCCAGGCGCAGTTGCGACAGGTTCACGTTCAACGCCCAGGCGACGGTTTGAGTCAGGAGGTTTGTCGGGTCGTTGCGCACCAGGGAGGTGTTGTCGCGAACGACGGCGCTCACGGTTTGGTTTCCGTTGCCGAGGGTGGTCGGCGCGAGGGTGAGGGCCGGGTTGGTCGCGCCCGTGACGGCCATGTTGTTCGTGTACCATTGCACGCTCTCCAAGACAATTTCTTCCACTGCGCGGGCCGTGGAGGCAGCGCGGGGTCGAGGGGGCCTTTCCATGACCCGCCAATCAATTCAACTTTGCCGTCCAGGTATTTGATCAACTGCGCCTCACCCCACGAAGCAATGACCTCCCCTTCGTCTTTGAATGGCGGAAAGAATTTCATTTTCATGTGCGGGATTGTGGCAGGTGAGGTCTGACAACGACGGTCATACCCTAAAAAAAGTTGTAGCGGGGAAAGGGGGCTGATTGAAGACGTGGCAGTTGAGGGAGCGGACCAGGCCCATTCAAATCCTCAGTCGCCTCCGGGCTCTTTTTTTGGCTGCGCGGTTAGGGATATTCGAGGGCAATCAAACACCGCAGCACATTTCCTCTGGATGTCCATTGATCGCAAAGAGGGTGAATCTGCGATGGGCTGAACTGGACCACGCTGAACCAGAACTTCGAGATGAATTGCCTAGCCCGAGCCCAAGCCCAAGCCACCACCCACCATCCAAAACCACCATCAACTTCTCCCATCAAAGCAGCGGCGGAATTCGTTGCAAGAGGCGCTTCGATTTGCGGGCGTGATGCTGGGGATTGGGGGAGAAAAACGGGCACTGAAAGGGGGAGGGGTGGTGGATTTTCTTGCTGTAGATCCAGACTCAAAATGCCGCAAAAACCCGCTGTGCTAGTTTTTGTGCTAGTTTCGCCTCTTTTTCCGTCCGTCAACATCTGTGGATTATGGCCCCGAGTTGTCGTTATTGTCCTCCCAGCCCCGACGACTGTGATAGGCCCACCAGTCGTATTCCTTGGGATTGCGCTTCTCGTACCCCGCGTGCGTGTCGTCCAGGACCACGTTTATGCCACCATCGTGGGGAGTACCCACATCGGTCCAGTAAGGTGTTTCCCAGACCAGAACGGCCTTGGTCGGGTTGACGACATCCCCTGTCTTACGCCCGCTCACGGGCCGGTTGACCTCGTAGGTGGCGTTGTCTTTCCTCAGATAGATATGGTTCCAGACGTAAGTGATGTTGTCGTTATCGGTAAGAAACTGTTGGTACCCCACGTTGCCGGGGTAGGCCTTAATGCCCGCCGGGCACGCGCGCAGGCTGTTGGCCGGCCTTGACTTGGCGAGGTTGGTGCCGGTGTTTTTGCCGACGTAAGGGTTAAGCAGGGTATCGAGATATTCCGTGCCCAGTGCATGGTCGTCGCCCCAAGCCTTGCCCCAGCTCTTGCAGTACGGAAAGCGTTCCTGATAGTCGCTGCTGTACATCGTAACCCCCAGCCCGATCTGCTTCTGATTGCTGAGACACTGGGTCTTCAGCGCCTTGGTCCTGGCCTTGGCCAGCGCCGGCAGCAGCAAGGCCGCCAGGATGGCGATGATGGCGATGACGACCAGCAACTCGATCAAAGTAAAACCTCGGCGGCTCCTGCCGCCCGGCTGCTGCACCTTCGCTTCTTTGGTCATCCCGAAAACCGGCTCGCGGACCGTATTCAGGCGCGCACGCCTTTCTCTTTCTAAACTATGCCCGCTTGCGCCATTTGTAATGCTTGGCGGTATTCTCGGCGCCATTCCCGCGACTGTAAAGAGAAACAAACGGAGGCCCCCGCATCTGCCCAATTCCCATGAATAGGCAGCCCAGCTAAGATCGAGACGGGTTTAGAAAGAGTGGCTCTCGCCCGGCTGCAACAGGTGCAAATACTGGCCCGCAGCTTTGAATCTCTCGATCGCCGCCAGCGGGTCAATTCTGATCGGCGGGAACGTGTTGTAATGCAGGCCGAGAATCTCATGGCACCGGACGAACTCCGCCGCCTTGATGGCGTCGTCAACGCCCATCGTGAAGTTATCTCCGATAGGCAGCGCGGCGAAGGTCAGCCGGGTGGACTCACCAATCAGCTTCATGTCCATCGTGAGCGCCGTATCGCCCGAGTAGTAGAAATTGCCCTCAGCGCTTTCGACGACGAACCCGCCGGGGTTTCCCCCATACGTTCCATCCGGCAGGCTGCTGGAATGAACCGCGTTGACGAACTTCACACGGCCAAACTCAAACCGCCAGCCGCCGCCGTGGTTCAACGGATGGGTCTTCGACAGGCCCTGTTGGTCGAACCACACGGTCACCTCGTAGTTGGAGACGATGGTTGCCCCGGTCCGTTTAGCGATGGCCGCGGCGTCGGCCAGGTGGTCGGCGTGGCCGTGCGAGATCAGGATGTAGTCGGCCGGAACGGTCTTCAGGTCAATGGCTTTCGCCAGCTCGTTGCCGGTTATAAACGGGTCAAACAACAGAGTCTTGTTGGCGACTTGCGCCGCAAAGCACGCATGGCCGTAGTAAGTAACTTTCATGCTTCCTTTCTCGGTTAAGCCTTCTCTTCGATCAACTCGCGGCGGGCGCCGCTGAGGAGTTGCTCGACAAAGGCCGTGGAATAGACGCCGCGGCGGAAATTCGGATCTTGCAGGATCGCCTGCTGGAAGGAGATGGTCGTCTTGACGCCGGTGATCATGTATTCGCTCAAGGCGCGGCTCATCTTGTCCATGGCCTCGCGGCGGTCCCGGCCAAAGGTGATGAGCTTGCCGATCATCGAGTCGTAGGCCGAGGGGATGGTGTAGCCGGCGTAGGCGTGCGAATCAACCCGCACACCGCGGCCCCCGGGCTGGTAATACATCTCAACCCGTCCGGGGCTTGGCCGGAAGTCATCGAAGGGGTCTTCGGCGTTGATCCGGCATTCAATGGCGTGGCCCCTGAGCTGGATGTCGCCCTGCGAATGCCGCAACGGCTCGCCCATCGCCAGCATGATCTGGTAGCGCACCAGGTCAATGCCGGTCACCTCCTCGGTAATCGGGTGCTCGACCTGGATGCGCTTGTTCATTTCCAGAAAGTAATACCGGCCCTGAGTATCCACGATGAACTCGACCGTGCCGGCGTTGGTATAGTTGGCCGCCTCGGCAATCTTGATCGCCGCCTTGCCCATCTTCTCCCGCAGCTTCTTGAACTTTGGATTGTCCAGGAGCGGGGAGGGGCATTCCTCGACCACCTTCTGGTTGCGGCGCTGGATCGAGCAATCCCGTTCGCCCAAATGGATGATGTGCCCTTTATTGTCGCCCAGGATCTGGAACTCGACGTGATGCGGGTTCTCGATGAACTTCTCCACATAAACGCCGGAGTTCCCGAAGGCCTTCTCCGCTTCGCCCCGCGCTGTGTAATAGCCCTTCACCAGCGAAATGTCGTTATGGGCCACGCGCATCCCCCGCCCGCCGCCGCCGGCGATGGCCTTGATGATGACCGGGTAGCCGATGCGCTTTGCTACATCCAGCGCGTCCTGCTCGCTCTCCACGACCCCTTCCGAACCGGGCGGCGTGGGCACGTCCGCCTTCTTAGCCAGGGCCCGGCTGACGGCTTTGTCCTGCAGCGCATTCATCGCGCGCGAGTTCGGGCCGATGAACCGGATATTGCAACTCTCGCATACATCGGCAAAATGCGCGTTCTCCGCCAGGAAACCATAGCCGGGGTGAATCGCATCCACATCGGTGATCTCGGCGGCGCTGACTATCCGGTCAATCCGCAGGTAGCTGTCGCTGGCGGGCGCGGTGCCGATGCAGATCGCTTCGTCGGCCATCTGGACGTGCATCGAGTTGGCGTCCGCCTCCGAGTAGATTGCCACCGTGCGGATGTTCAGCTCCTTGCAGGCGCGTATGATGCGAACGGCAATTTCCCCGCGATTGGCGACCAGAACTTTCTCAAACATGCCTGAAGACGTTGGACCGTTAAAAAACTAGAGCCTCACAGCGGACCCTGTGGCCATGACATACGCCAGCCGGCTCAGGACGGGCGGATCTTGAACAACGGCTGGCCGAATTCCACCGGCTTGGCGTTCTCGACCATCGCCTGGGTAATCACGCCCTTGGCCTCCGCCTTGATCTCGTTCATCACCTTCATCGCCTCGATGATGCAGACCACTGTCTCGGGGTTCACCTCGGTGCCGACTTCGACATAAGGAGCAGACTCGGGCGACGGCGCTCGGTAGAACGTACCGATCATCGGGGACTTGATTTCCAGCTCGTTGCTTACGGGCAGAACCGCCTGGGGTACCGGGACCGCTGCCGGGATCGCCGCCGCTGGCTGTCCAAGTGCGACGCCGGCCGGATCATCAAAAGCCGCGACCGCCCCGCTGCCGTTGGCGCCCCGCTTAAGCCTGATCTTGAAGTCCTGCTTCTCCAGCTCAAACTCCGTTACGGAGTTCTTCTTCATCAGGTCAATAATGGCTTTGATGTCTTTTAGGTCCACAGCCGTTTAGCGTTAAAGTCAGCGTTAGGTCCCGTCGTCCAGTAAACCCAATTCGGCAGCCCGAAAGGCAGCAGCCGCTCTTGAACTCCGCCCGCCCCGTCCGTTCAATCGCGAACGAGGATAAGCAACCCCGCCCAAACCGTCAACAGGCAATTCCTCCCCCGATCCCGCCCGCGAATAATGCCCCGGACCCCGCACCCCCGGCTGCGAAGCCGGATTGGCGTGAGCCGGCTCCGCCTCCGGGAGCGCGTCGGGCCGTTGCAGCGCTAGAGCAACAGGGGACATACGCCTATACATATAAATCCCATATAGATCACATATAAATCCCATATAAATACCATAAAGATAGCACTACCGGAGCAGCGCCAGAGAGAACCCAGGTAAACACGAGCTGGACGAAAGGGCTCCTGGCAGACCGGTTGCGCATCCCTGGAGACCGCGGCAAGTGTGCGCCCAACAAACCGCGCATCCTGCTTAAACAGCGCCCGACAGCGCGAGGGTGCAGGAAGGGGGTCTTCAGCCTAAAAGCTTAGCAGCAGTTGCCAGATGTACATGTTGCCGAAGGCGTCAATGTCCTCCCAAATCCTGCGGATGAGTTCGGGGCTGCCGGTGATCTCCGGCAACTCCTTGACGCGCTCTTCCCAAGGGAAGCAAATGCCAGGTCGCACGCGCGGCTGCGGACGGCCGTCCAAGCCGTTGAGCTTCTGGCGGTCCGCCACCGACGCCGGCAATTCGCACGGCGGCGTTGCCACCGGCGTCTTGTAAGTGCCTGCGCCATAGACGCCGTGTTCCCGCGCCGTTTGCGTCATCACTCGGAGGTTCTCGATGCTGGTGTCGTCTTGCATGATCGCGCCGGCGTCCATGATGTAGCCCCCGTCCTGGGCCACCTCATCAATGACCCGCCGGCAGAACGCGCGGACCTCGGCCGGCTTGCCGTAGCTGAGCAGCACGTTGGGGATTCCGCCGCTGAGGGCGAACTTATCGTGCAGCTTGCGGTGGACGTGGAAGATGTCGTCCTGGTCGCAGTGGAAGACGATGCTGCGGTCGGGGAGTTCCCGGAAGGCATCGAAATGATGGTGCCATTTGCCTTCGGCGTAAAACAGGGTCTGGTGGCCCTTCTTCCAGAATTCCTCAATAATAGGCTTGAGGGTCGGCCAATTGTGGGAGGCGAATGTCTTCGGATTGATGAACGGCACGCAACCCCTGTGCATCCAAAACCCGATGGGCACCTGCTTGCCCGGGTCGGCGGTGGTCAAGCCGACGTGGCACAGGTGGGGCATGAGGGCCTCACAAGCCTTGAGCACGTTGTCGGGTTGCGTCTGCATGTCCAGCGTCAGCCCGACGTAGCCACGCAGCTTGTCTGCCAGGATGTCAAAGGGCGCCTTGAAGATGCCCGCGATGGCTGAGGCCGTGCCGCACTCGTGGCGAAGCCGCGCGATCTGGGGGCCGAAGGCGTAGAAATAGGAGAGCATCGCCATGGCGCCCTTTACGAAGGAGAGGTTGTTCCGGTAAGTGGCCGGCTGGCCGATCTTGCTGACCTCCGTGGAAACGCGCGGCAGCCAGACGTTGTACAAGAAGCCCGTCGGGTCGGCGATAAGCGCATCGTATTCGTCCGCGCGCATCCAGGCCTGGTCCTCCGGCGGCTCGATATAGTTGAAGCCGGTCGTATGCGGAATGCTGAGGCCGGGGATGCCGTAGTACCGCAGCCCCACTGCCTGCGCGAGCCCCGTCCAGACATAGACCATGTTCGGTACCACGGCTTCCCAGCCGAAATCCTTGGCCGTCTTGATGGCCGCCTCAAAGGCCTTGTTGTAATCGTGGGCCACCTCCTGGCAGGTATAGCCCGCGTACTTGGCAGTGAACTCGGCGACAAAAGGCCGGACCGGGATCATGTCCGGCTTCTCGTTGCGCATGGCGGTGATGTAGCGGTTGAGGCGTTCCTGGTAGAGTTGTTCCATGTTCATAAGGCTGCCGAGCAGCGTAGCCGCCGTTTAGCATTGCCGACTAGCAAAATCGCGCTCATCATCCACTGGGATTGAAGTCAACGATGAGCTCTACTCAACGGATCACGCGCCGGGCATTTCTTCAGCATAGCGCGCTGGTTGCGGGGGCGCTCAATCTGGCCCCTTCGGCGGTTCTGGGCCGCGGCACGCAGCCGGGCGCAAACAGCCGCTTTGTCGTCGCCCACATCGGCGTGGGCGGCATGGGCATGACTCACCTGGCCAACCTGCTGCGCTTCCAAAAGGAGGGAAAGGCCCGCGTGGCCGCCGTTTGCGATGCGGATGATAACCGGCTGGAAGCCGCCGTCGAAAATGCCAAGACCGGCGGGGCCAGCGTAGTCCCTTATCGCGATTACCGGTATATTCTGGAGCGCAAGGACATTGATGCCGTTTTGATTGCCACGCCGGATCATTGGCACGCAGTCCAGACCGTGCATGCGTGCGAAACGGGCAAGCATGTCTATGTCGAAAAGCCGGCGTCCGTGACCGTCCGCGAGGGCCAGGCGATGGTCACCGCTGCGCGTGCCCACAAAGTGGCCGTCCAGGTCGGCGCCCAGGCGCGCACCGCCAAAGGGGCGTGGTACACCTGCCGCGCCATTCGCAACGGCATCGTGGGCAAGGTCCGGCGCGTCTCGTGCTGGCACTATGCGAACCCGGTGGATGAAACCCCCGTGCCGGACAGCCCGCCGCCCGAGGGCCTGGATTGGGACCTGTGGCTGGGGCCTTTGCCGTGGCGTCCCCACAATCAGCGTTATCAGCCAGGCACTTTCCGCTGGCTGCTCGAATCGGGCGGCGGCCAAATCCGCGATCGCGGCGCCCACCAGTTCAGCACCATCCTCTGGTGCATGAATGCGGATCACCAAACCTCATTCACAGTCGAAGCCAAAGGCCGCGCGCCAACCAAGGGCCTCTGGGACTGCCCGATTGACATGGAAGTCGTCTATCACTTCAAGGACCCCGATTGGATCCTGGAATGGGGCCAGCCGGGCAACAAGGTCGGGCAAACCGAGTTCGGGAATGTGTTCTGGGGTGATAACGGCCACTTGATCCTGGAATGGGAGGGCGGCTACCGCCCCGCCAATCCCGAAGCCGTGAACTTCAAGCTCCCGCCGGGCGGACGGGAGGTCTATCGCACCGACGAATACGAGGACTTCAACATGAACCATAAGGCGGATTGGTTTAAGTCCATCCGCCTGGGCTACCTGCGCCCGGCGGTTGATATTGAAATCGGGCATCGCACCGCAACTCTGTGCAACCTCGGGAATCTTTCGTACATGCTGGGGCGGAAGCTCGTTTGGGATGGCGTGAAGCAGGAAGTCGTCGGGGACGAGCAGGCCAACCGCCTGCTAAGCCGCCCACAGCGATATCCGTATGTACTCTGACGCTGACATCCAGGACCTGATCGAGCGCATCAAGAGCCCCGATGACACCATCAGCGGCGCGGCATGGCAGAGCGCGGGACCCTACGGCGCGGCCGCCGTAAAACCGCTCGCGGCACTCATGGCGGAGGGGGATTTTGAACTGGCTCGCAAGGGCAAGCGGGCGCTCTTCCTGATCGTGCGGTATGTGGGCCATCCCGCGGCTGCCGGCCAACGCCGGGCGGTGGAGCGGGAGCTGATCGTGGTGCTGCGTTCGGGTCCCTCCCGCGTTGGCCGCCACGTGGTCTGGATGCTTTCCGAGATTGGAAGCGCCCGAGCGGTCAAGGCTATGGCCGTACTGCTCGCCGACCCGGAACTCCGAGAAGATGCGCGTTGCGCGCTCACCCGCCACCCAGCCCCTGGCGCGGTGAAGGCACTGCGGTCGGCCTTCGCAGCCGCACCGGAAGGTTTCAAATACGCCCTCGCCGAGTCCTTGCGGCAGCGAGGAGAAACGGTCGAGGGCTACCCCACCCGCAAGCTCGTCCCCGCCGCCCAGACAAGTTTGGCGCCGCAGACGTAAACGCCGAACAGATCAGCGGTTCAGGGCCATTCCAAGCCCGCTCACACCATAGCCCCACCGGACCCTCACCGGGGCCTCGCCGTAGTACCCTCGATCCGGATCGAGGGTACTACGGCGAGGCTCCGGGGAGGCTCCCGTGCGGTCCGCAGGAAGGTCCGGTGCAGGGCTGGAGGAATAGGGGGCCAGAGGCTCGGCTGCTTGGGGCGCCATGCTGGGTCCGGAGGGGGCAACGAGACGCCGGAAACGGGTAAAGGGCGAGAACCGAGGGACGGTCCGGTGCCTGGTCCTTCAGAAAGACCCAGTGACCATGACCCCGGAGGCAGACCGATTCACAGCGATAGGCACCTTGGTGGATATGGGGACGAGGGATAGCCGGGTGCCTGCTCCACGGGTTTTCATTCTCATGGGCTTGGGGCCTTTTAGAGACAGGCCCCCGGTCGAACTCCCGTGTTGCATACGTCCCAGGAACCCTGTATATGCGCGGCCAAGATAAGTGAACTCCAACCCAAATGCTGCTATGAAAACACGTTTTCTCGTCTTCGGGCTGGCACTGGCCTGTGGTGCGCAGGCACTGGCTCAACTGTCACCCGGCAACCCACTTGCAGGGTTGGAAAAGCTGAAGGACTTCGAGGCGATGCGCGCCTCATCATCCGACCCGGACTGGCGCAACGGGAACGATGATTCGCGGCCAATTGAGCCGGGCGGGACGCTGGTGCTGGCCGACCTGGAAGGGCCGGGGATGATCGTGCACTTCTGGAACACGATTGCGCACCAGGCGGCCTTCTACCCGCGGCTGATGACGCTACGCATGTATTGGGACGGGGAGAAGAACCCGAGCGTGGAGTGTCCGATCGGGGACTTCTTCGGCATCGGCCACGGGCTGGATCAGGCATTCGTTTCGCTGCCAATTAAGGTATCGTCTGATGGGCGTGGCCGCAATTGCTACTGGCCTATGCCGTTTCGCAAGTCAGCCCGTGTGACGGTGACCAATGAGAGCGACAAGAGGTGTGACGGTTTCTACTACTATCTGGATTGGCAGAAATACAGGTCTTTGCCGAAGGACACAGCCTATTTCCATGCCATGTATCGGCAGGAGTATCCTTGTGTGATGGGGCGCAACTATCGTATGAGAGGCCGCCGGGGTTTGATCTGAGGAAGATACAGAAGTAAATGGCGGCAGGGAGCGAACGTTTGTTCACTGCTACGGTTCGGTCCACCAACGCTGGGCTTCGTGCGAAATCTCGGCCTCGAGGGGGCGGATCAGGGTCTGGCGCAGGCGGCGGCCGCCGGGCGAGGAGCGCATGGGGCCGCCCCACCAGTGGGGGCTCCACCGTTGGCTCAAATCCAGAGTGGCCATCACCATGCGTGCCTTGTCGTCCCGCTCGAAATGGGAGATGGCAGAGCGGCAGTAACGCGTCGGATCGGGTGCCTTCTCGCCCGCCTGGGCGCCGCCGGAATCCCAAATGCCCGCCGGGTTGTCGAGGCTGCTGACGGCGAGGCAGACGCCGTCATCTGCCGCTCGGGCGGGCATGAGGCCCATGCAGTAGCCGGCGTTGGGCAGCAGCACTAACTCGGCGCCACGATAAGCGAGCAGCCTGGTGACCTCCGGGAACCAGCTATCATAGCAGATCATGATGCCCACCTTGCCGAAGTCACACTGGAACACAGGCAGGTCGGTGCCAGGGCTCACGCCATCCTCCTCCTCAGGCTCATAGAGCTGGTTCTTGGAATATGTCCCGACGAGCTTCCCTTGCCGATCGAAGAGGGGCGCGGTGTTGAGGACCAGGTCGCCGCGCTTCTCGTAGAAGGAGCCGGCGACGTACATGCGCCATTTCAGCGCTTTCTCGGCCAGCACCTTTGCGCTGGGACCGTCGAGGGGTTCCGGCTGCTTCGGGGTCTTGCCATTGAACATCTCGGGCAACAACGCCAAATCCGCGCCCTTCTGGCCGGCTATATCGAGCCACTCGCTCCAGGTTGGAGGAGCATCACCAGGCCCCCGCCGGCAGGCGATCTTGACCGGACGCGCGGGGATGGGATCGCACTCTTGCAGGGAAACGCGTTCCCACCAGACCTTGCCTGCCGGGCTGAAGCGGAAGTATAAGCGCACTTCGGCCTCTCCGGGTTCCGCCGGTCCAGGGAACCGGCTGTCGCCGACGACCTTTTCCCCCTGCTTGTGATACTCGAAGATGCCGTCGTTGAAGCTGCCAAAGACGCCATGAACGAGGTGGCGGTTGAGGTCCTCCAGCCCCTCGGTGCGCAACTGCACGCGCAACCGATATGTCTTGCCACCCTCCAAATGCACCTTGTGGCGGACATAGCCAAAACACTGCTCCCGATCGTTGCCCGTGGCCATGAGCGCGGGGCTGCCATCGGTGGCGGTGGCAGCTTGGAATTGGGGCGCTAACGCCGGGTTGGGACAAACCGCGGTCCAGCCCTCGGGCAAAGCGGAAGGGGAACCTGGGCTGAAGCGGCCATTCGCGACCAGATTCCGCTCGTCCCAGTCCCCATCGCCAGGCGTGGCCGAGGCGGAACCGGCCTCGGAGTCAACCATGAACTTGAACGCATAGGCCTGGAGGCAGGGCCGTTGGGCAGGGTCCTGAAGGGAATCCGGGAGGGAAACAATGACTCCCCCCGTGCCTTCCGCCCGCCATTGCAGCGGCTGCTCGACGCCGAGCATGCGCACGATGGAACCGGCATGCGGGTGGACTCGCCGGAGATGAAGTTCCTGGCCGGGCCATTTGAGACTGATGGCATAGACCACTCTGTTGTCCTTGCTGCGCGTGTAGCGCAGATCGTTTCCCTCCTTCCAGTCATCCCCCTCACGCGGCCGCGTGTCATATATCGCTTGGCCGTTCACGCGCAGCCAGGCTCCCGCGTACTCGATGGCCTCGATTGCTTTTGGGTGGAATCTCCCATTGGCATCGGGCCCTATGCCCACCATGAAGTTTCCGCCCTTCGCTACCGCATCTACCAGGTTCGTTACGATCCAGGGGCTGTCCTTGTAAAGGGCGGCCTTGGGCTGGTAGCTCCAAATCCCCGCCAGCGGATAAATGACCATCCACGGCATCGCCGTGTTTTCCTTGGCTCCGGGCACGAAACCTTCCGGGGTATAATAGTCGCCGTAATTGCCAATCCCGCGGCACCGGAACATTACGTCCGGCTGCAGCTTGCGGATCGTCTTCATGGTCTCGCGCAAGTCCGGCCAGGCTGTCTCATCGAAATATTGGTCCAGGCAAACCAGGTCCAGCCTGCCGTAGTTGGTCAGCAGTTCGGTGAGCTGCTGGCGGTGCCTCTCGACAAAATGCCGCCACTGCTCGGGGTGCTCAGTCCGTGAAACCCGGTCGTGCAGGGGGTGGTCTGCAAAGGGCCGGAAATCCGCGTCATACCAGTCAGGATGAGAGAAGTACAAATCAATCTTGATGCCGTAGCGCCGGGCGGCATCGGTCAGCTCCTGGACGATGTCCCGCTTGAAGGGGCTTTCCATGATGTCGTAGGCGAGGTCGCATTCCTCGATCTTCGGCCCGCCGGGGGCGAGCCAGTTGACGCGGCGTTGTACGCGGGTCTTGGTGTCGAACATGGAGAAGCCGTCGTGGTGCTTGCTGGTGAATGCGAACACGCGCAGGCCGTTGGTCTTGAAGAAGCGCATCCAATCGTCCGCATTGAAGCCGGTGGGGTTGAACTTTTCGTAAAGGTGCTGGTAGGCCTGCCGGTCGGCGTTGGACATTTTCAGGAATGGCCACGACGCGTCCACGCCCAGCGTCGCATAGACGCCCCAATGAATGCGCACGCCGAACTTGAGGTCCCGAAACGCCTCCCGCGCCGTCTCGGAGGCCTGGTAATAATCCGGATGCGGTGTCTCTTCCACATAGGACTGGACCTGCCGCCAATGCGTGTCGCTCTTGGGCAGCTTCACGAAGTTGTGAAACTCCCGCTCTGGGCGGGTATCGGCAGCGAACCGGAACGGGTGGCCGCCCAGGACCTGGTCGCTCGTAATCGTCGGGCACCAGTATTTCTCGATGTGCCAGGTGACCAGGTCGTTGCCGGTGAAATGGTCCACCCAGGGCCTGCGCCGTGAGTTGTACATGCTGTCGGTCAGGTCCCGCACCAGGACCACGTTCTGGCCCTGGCGAACCATTTGCCGGATGGAAAACGGCCGGCCTAGCACGCACATGTTCTGGTGCACGCCCATGATGATGACGTTGGTGATGCCCCGCTGGCGCATCAAATTGTACGCCTCAGTGTTGTCGGTAACCGCATCGCGCTCCTTGATTTCGATAGTCGCGATCTGCCGCCGCCAGGGCGCGCCGGTAGTGCAGGGCGGGTCGTCGTCGCAACCGCCGTCCGAATCGTCAATCGGCAGCGGCGGTTCGCGGGCCGGGTCCAGGCCGCCCCAGCCTTTGAGCGGCTCCCGCGGGGAGGCCGGAGGCGCTGATTGCGCCAGCTTCCGACCTGGCGTGCCCTCGTAGAACTTCATCGTCTCGCTGGGGCAATGAATGATCAGCACCCCGCGAGCGCGCAGGGCAGTGATTAGCTGGTTCATGTGTGGCGCCAACTCTGCGACGCGCGCGGTTGCTCCCTTGCACCAGTGCTGGTCCCACATATCGCAGATGACGGCCGCAGTAGCTTCCGGCGCCCAGTTTGTGCTGACCTCCAGCACTTGCCATTGACCGCTGCCCGGCTCGGTCTCCTTGAGGCTGCGGAGTTGCAGATCGAGCGGCTGCGCCAGGGACGCGAGCGACAAAGCCAGCGACGCCAGGGTTGTCAACAGGCGCGCCACACAAGCGCCGCTCGGTCGCTTTCGCACCCCTACCCGTGGTGCGATCCTCTCTCTTCGTCCAACGGGGCTCCCGCCCGCAAAAACAAGGTGAAGCATGTGGTGAACTTTGCCGGAAGAAGGCGACAGGGTAAATCGTAATCTCGGCGTGGCAGTTCAGCCCGGGCGCGATTCTCTCGCCGGCCCAAAACCAGAGCCTATGCCGTGGTAGGCGATGAGGAAGTAGAACATCACCGCGCCGACCGCCGCCGCCAGCCCGCCCCAGAAGAGCGACCATTGCGTGCCTGACAATCCCGTGCAGGCGATGAACCACCAACCGGTGCCGAGGTAACCGAGCAGGTTGCCAACGCCGCTGGTCATCAAGGTGAACAGCGCCTGTGCCCGGGCCCGCCACGCAGCGTCCACGCGCTTCTCTAGGTAGATCTGCGCCGTGATCAGGACCAGGGTGAACGAACACCCATGCAGGAGCACCCCGGCGAGGACCCAGAGCTTGCCGTTCATCGCGCTCAACGCGAAGCGCAGTACGCCGAAGCTGAGGCCGCAGGCGAAAATCCACTTCAGCCGCCACTTCAACAGCAACGTGCCGAGGCTGAACATGGCGATGACCTCCGTCACCTGACCCAGGGTCATCCACGCGCTGGTATGCAGCAGCTCGAACGCGCGCAGGTGCGGTGGCGCGCTCGGATAAAAAGCCGCCAGGGGGATGTTGAACAGGGCGCAGGTCATGAACACGACGCGATGGTCGGGGTTCTTCAGGAGGGTGAGCGCGTCCAGGCCGAGCCGCTCATGCCAGGTCAGGTGCTCGGCCGATTTGGGCGTCTCAAGTTCAGGCAGGAAGTAAGTGAACGTTCCGGCCAGGACCCACGCGGTGGCCGCGCTGTATCCTGCCAGGGCCGAGGTGTCCGCGTCCAGCGCGCTGACCAGCCAGCACCCGCTAATCCAGCCCACCGTCGCCATGGCGCGGATGGGACCGAACTCCTTTTGGGCATCCGCCAGCCGCGCGAAGATGATCGTCGAAGCAATGCTGAAGGTCGGCGACGAGCACAGCGCGTACACTTGAATCAGCGCGAGGACCAGCCACGGATTCCAGCCCAGCTTAATGCCGGTGCTAGCCAGCGCCAATGCCGCCGCCGTGGCCAGCGACAGGCCGCGCAGGACCTTCACCGGCGAAGCGTGGCGATCCGCCACGGCACCGAAGATCAGCGGGGAGACAAACGCCGCGAGCGCCGTGGCGGCGAAGGCAAACGGCTTGATCGGGCGCAGCCCGTGAGCGTCTAGGACGGTGCTCAGCGGGACAGTCCACATACCCAGCGCCGCGCCCTGGAGGAAGAAGAGCGCGATTAGTTCCGCATACTCGGCCTTGCGAATCGTCCTGAGCACCCGCAAGGAACACACAGTTGGAGGAGAATTTCAACTCAATCCCGGTATTCGCACAGGCTCTCGACATACGCCGCTGAGCCGTCGCGCAACCAGCCGTCGAGCTGGGCCTGGTCTTTGAGTTGCTGGCCCCGCAGGCGAGGCACTACAACAAACCGGGAGTCCACCTCCGGCAGGGCCGTCATGTCCACCCATAGCTTCTCGAACTGGGTCACCGGGAAGATGTCTTCCTGGCCGTGGCCCCAACGCTTCTTCACTTCCTTGAGCGTAATGTAGGTGGGCATCTTTGCCGCAAGATGGCGGATGGCGGTGGTGACTTTGCCCTCATCGCCGAGGTCTGCCCGGGTGAGGGCAAAGGCGACGAGCAGTTTGTCGAGGTCAATCCAGCAGGTGTTCGAGTTGTAGTAACTCAGGGCGAACTCAGCCTCCTCGCGCGGCATGGCGAGCCCCTCGACCAGGCGGACGCGGCCATTGACGCGCGCCAGGCCGCCGCCCCGGTCTTCGAGTCGGCGCGTGATGACCTCGAAGCAGAGGCACGCGCCGCTGCGGATATGCCAGCCCAGCAACGTGGGATCAGGATCCGCCCCCAGCGTGTCAATGTTGTGCAGCATCAGGTACTTCAACTGAGGGCGCTCCGCCAGCAAGCGCGCCAGCACCCCGTTCCGGAGCAGGTTCGGCACTTCATACCAGTGGCCGACGGGGTGCAGGCACTGGAGCGGGAGGTTGTCTGTGTAGTCGCTGGCCTCGCCGGCGCTGCGGGCCCAGTTGATGAGGGCGTGGCGCAGGCTGTCGCGCACCTTCTGTTGTTGTTCATCCAATATCTGCTGCGGCATTTCCTCCCAGACAAACCGCAGGTCCCGGACGGTGGGGATCATGCGCAGGCCGACCGATTTGCCCGGCGACAGATAGAGCGGGCCTTCATAGTCGTAACGGTTTTGGCGGGCGAGGAACTCCTCGGTCGGCGCGTGGGTCAGGTAGCTGGTGGTGAAGATGTGCGGAATGGGAGTGCCGGCCAGGCGCGCGACGCGCCGGCTCTTGGCCAAGTGCGTCTCGATGAAGGTGCGATGGCGCCCGGCCACCTTGCAGAACGGATGCAGAGCCTTGACCACCCCCGCGCCCTGGGTCCAGCGGCTGCCGGCGCCGGCGGCCAGCGTAACCACCGCCAACTCACCGTTCTTCAACGCATGCAGACCAAGTTCATGAAGCTCTGATTGCGGCGACGCCCCTAGTGGGGGAGGCGTCCCGTCTGCGCCACTACTCTGTGAGCCACGGGCTTGGCCTGCCAGCCAGGCCGTGGCATCCACCACATCACCCTCCTGCACGTCCTCGATGACCGCGCTGGGGGGAAGGCGGTTCTGAGCCAAGCCGATGCGGCCTTCCTTAAGGTCGGCGCGGATTTGTTCGTGCTGGAGGCGGTCGAAGCCGTGCTGCGCGAGCAGCGCAGCGAGGGACTGGTCGGCAGCCGATTCTGCCTTTCCACGTGGCAGCATCACATCGAACAGCGTCTGTACCACTCCGCGCAGCTCGGGCCGGGTGCGGCAGGCGGCGCCGAACCTGTCCAACTCGGCGCGCCGCAGCGGCGAGAGCGAGTGACGGTCTTGCCGCAACAGCGCGGGCGCGGTCAGCGTGTAATAGCTCGGCGGCATGAGCGCGGCTTCGCCTTCGAGCAGGTCGGCAAACGTGCCACGCTCGTTGATGGCGAAATCATAAACCACCGGCTCCATGGCGAAGGGCAGGGCTGCCTGAAGCTCGCCTTTCGTGGCCGACATGATTTGTTGCAAACGCTCTTGCGCGCGCGCCTTCCGCTCCGGCGCGAAGATGAACCCCATCCCGCCGCCGGACATGCCGCCCAGCATCCAGAAGCCCCAGAAACCTTCACCGAATTCCTTGCGCACCCGCCCGATGAGCGTCTCGGTGAAGTAATTCGTCGCCCAGGGGATAATGGACTGGATGGGCTGGCGGAAGTTCCGGGTGGTGGCAGCGCCGATCGCGCGCACATCTTCGCGCTTCAGGGCGGCAAGAATCTCGTTGAGTATGCCCAACATGCTTTGGCGCGCTTTCCATTCCGCGTCAGAGCGGAGCAGGTACTTCTCGGTCACCATCTCGAGGATTGGCCCGACATTCTGCGCCATGCCGCCGTGGACGAGGACGAGGCTTTCCTGGAGTTTGCGCCGCGTCTCCGGGGAGGCATCGGTTTGGCCCAGAATGCGATGTTGGGGCATGAGCCGGCCACGGCTGATGCCGCACTCGGGGTCGCCTTCGCTGGCAAGCACTCCTTCAATCAGCTTCATGCCGGGCCACACCCCACCCGAGTCCTGCCAGCCGCCGCCGGAGCCGCCAAGCCATTCGCCGAGCAGGGCCCGCGCCAGGACCAGCCGGCGCTCGTGTTCCAGCAGTTGGCCGGTCAGCGAGGCGGCTTGCCCGGTCGCGCGCATACAAACGCTGACCAGCGCGGCAAGCAGAGTCGTCGAGACCGCCAGCCGGGAGCCCTTGGGGATGTTGTTCACGTTGCTGGCGATTTCCAGCCCGCGGCCTGGGCCGACAATGCGAGCCAGCAGCTCCGCCAGGCTCTGGCCTGAACCCTCGATGCCCGGCGGCACGATGCCCGCGGCGATGACCGCCGCTTTGAGCAGGCCCAGGTAGTCCTTTGCGAAGTCAAACACCTCCGCCAGGTTCGTGATGTCAGCCGCCGCGCCGAGGTCAACGCTGACCAGCCGGAGCAACGGCTCCTCGATCACGCGCAGGTAAGCCTCGACCGGCGGGCGCGGCTCCGCATCGCGCCCGTGTATCCCCAGGTTAATGGAGACGTTGAGCACTTTGGCGCCTTCGGGAAAATCCATGCCCAGGAAGAAAATGTCGCTCCAGCCGCAATGCGTGAGGTCCATGCGGACCGGCGTGCACTCGCGCAGAATCGGGTAGGTGCCGTCGCCCGAGTGTCGGGCGAGGAGTTCCGGCCGGATGCGCAGCGGATGGTCGGCCGGGTGGCCCATGCGGAACATCCACTGGTTGCCGCGCACCGAGCGCACGCTCCGGCGGACCTGATCGGCCAGCGTCTGAAACCCCAGGCGATGATAGGCAGCGGCCAGGGCACTCGAGATGGCGTCGCTGGGGCCTTCCGCCTGCTGCACCGCCAGGAAATGGCCTATGGCCTCCTCGAACCGGCGCTGGAGCAGATGCTCGTAGCCTTTGAACGGGATGGGGGAGCGTGATGCGTGATGAGTGATGCGCGATGCCTCTTCGAGCTTAGGGGGCAGATGGAAACGGTGGATGGCGTAGAGGAAGAACAAGGCGCGCACGCGCTCGTAGAGGTTCTCACTGTGCCGGCGGAAGGCGTCCAAGTCATCGCACTGCTTAAGAAGTTCGTCCGGGGAGAGGTCGGCGCAGGCGCCTTCGAGAGATTGGTCGCGGAGGGCAGGGTCCGCTGAGGCGATGATGCTGACTAAATCCGGCATAGGGGGTAGTGGGTCAGAAAGGTATGTCGTCCGGGGCGTCGCCTTTACGACTTCGCTTGCGCTTCGGTTTCTTCAACTGCTTCAACGCTTCCTTGGCCGCCGGGTTTTTCGGATCCCACCACGGGTAAGGCGCCCAGTCAATGGGCGATCCATCGCAACCGGGCGTGCCGCATTCGAGCCATAAGGAGCCGTCTTGGCTTTGCCAAACCCGCGCCGCGTGCCCGCTGAATTTCTTCCCGCAGTGCAGGCACCACTGTTCCTGTTCGAGATTGGGCCAATCGCAGCCCAAACTGTGCTCCCGAAGCAAGTTGAGTTTCTTGTTGTGGGGCAGGTCAACGTAATTCGTCATAAGCTGATGCATCATTGGCTCGCCCGCCGCGCGAGTAAATCCACCAGCCCGCTCAGCACTTCCTCCCGATCCTGACCGTCAAGCGCCAGGGCCAGTTGAGCGGTGAGCAGGCCGTACTTGACCCCAATGTCGTAGCGGTGCCCCTCCAGCTCGCAGGCCAGGTAACGCTCGCGTCTGGCCAGCTTTGCCAGGGCGGTGCTGAGATGCACGCCGCGACCGCCCACTCGCCCCGCTTCGCTCGCGAGCATTTCCATGACCGCGGGGGTCAGGACATGCATGCCGAAGAAGCAGAGATAATGGCCGGCCCGCAGCCCGGGGACAATCAAGCGCTGCTCGGCCTCGGTGGGTGTGGGCTTCTCGATCACTTCGGAGACCTCATACAGACCCTTGCGCCCCGCGACGAGGCGGCCGCCGACCGTCCCATAGTACGGGAGCTTGCTCTCATGCGTCGCCTGCACGGCCGAGACGGCGCAATTCTCCGCCCGGGCGATTTCGACCAGTTGCTGCGCGGCGCGTTTGCCGCTGCCGCTGACATAAAGATGATCGCCGACCAGCAGCAGGAACGGTTCGGCGCCGGCAAACTCCCGCGCGCAACCCACTGCGTGGCCATAACCGAGCGCCGCAACCTGCTCGACGAAGCGGAGCCGGCCATTCTGCCCTCCGGCGGCAGCCGTATAAGCGGCTTGGTCTCCGGGGCAGACGACCACACAGATTTCTTCGATGCCGGCCGCGAGGATCTCCTCGATGAGAATCCGCAGCGCGGTCTTGGTAGCGCCGTCGCGGTCCACCAGGGTCTGCAGGGGGAGCGACCGCTGGGTTTTACTGGCGGCGGTGATGATGGCTTTCTTGATTTCCACGGCTTTAGGACTGTTCGTTGTTGTGCAAGGCGGCAGAAGCGTTACAAAATGCCACCGCACAGTCAACTGCACGCAGGTAATGAACTTCGCACATCTATTCTCGCGGCTGGTTCCGCTTTCGCTCCTCGTGTTCCAAATAACCTCCGCGACTTTTGCGGCCCGGGCGGCGGAAGCCCCGTTTGACTACTTCCAAAACTCATGGAGCGTCATCGGGCTCAAGGATTACAACGACGGCACGCGCATCACCCCGCAGAACGAGCTGGTGCTGGCGGGCAATGCCAGGCTGCGGCTCTCGTGCGGTTCGCACCTCACGCCCCTCAGCCGCAAGCAGACCAAGACGCTGCTCGACGGCTGGATGCCGATCGTTTTGCTGGCCACGGAAGAGGACGGCGTGCGTTACGACTTCACGCTTTGGGCCACGCCGCTCCCGACCGTGAAGGACTGGCGCGCCGCCTTCGACTGGCCGACCGAGGGCGACAACTTCCTGAACTGGGTCCGGGTGAAGGCGACAAATCTCCGCTCGACCCCCGCCGAGGCGCGTGCGCGCCTGGACCTCTTGGCAACCAACGCGCCGCCTCCGACCGGGTGGAGCGCGTCGTTGGCGCCGGAAAAGAGCGCGGAGACCTGCTTCCGCATTCCCTTCCAGTCGGTCGCCAACACTGCGGCGCTCGATAAGGCAAACGCAAGAGTGTGGCTCGACCGAACCATGAATTACTGGCGGAACCTTATGGCCAAGGCCACCCGCATCGAGGTGCCGTGCCAGAAAGCAACGCAGGCCCTCCTTGCGGCGCACGTTTGTCAACTGATTGCCAGCGACCACGGCGTGCTTCACGGCGGGGAGGGTTTCTACGACGAGTTTTATATTCGCGACGGCGGTTACCAGATGCTCGAACTCGAAGAAGCCGGCTTATTTGACGCCGCACGTAACACCATGGCCGCTTACCTCAAGGCCCAAAGAGCGGATGGCCGGTTTGAAACGCAGGCGGGCCAATTCGACGCTAACGGCCAGGCGCTCTGGGTGCTGTGGCAGTTTCACAAGATTACTGGCGACCGGGCGTGGCTCAAACAGGCTTACCCGCAAATGCGGCGTGCTGCCGAGTGGACGATGCGCGCCCGTCGTGAAGCCCCTTCCGATTCCCCATTTGCTGGCGTCTTGCCCAACGCAGTGGCCGACGGCGAGTTTCTCTGGGATGGCAAATATCATATCGTCGGCTATGACTTCTGGAATCTGCGCGGGCTGCTGTGTGCGGCGGACGCCGCGCATGAACTCGCGGAACAAAGCGACGAGCAGAGGTTTCAACAAGAGGCCGAGGACTACCGCCGCGCAATTGATGCCGCCTGGCAGAAGACCGGCCTGGCTTGGTTCCCGCCAAGCTGGGAGAAGGTAGGAACGCACTGGGGCAACACCGAACTGCTCTGGCCGACGGAGTTGTTCGCGCCGGACGACGCGCGTGTTAACGCGTTGCTGGCTGAGGTGCGCGAGCGGCACGGCGGCGGCTTTTGTGAGGGCACGATTAGGTGGACAGGGTTGAAAGAGCCGGTCATCCATCCCTACCTCTCCTCCTACACTACGATGGCCTCGCTGATCCGTGGCGAGCACGAGAAGTTCGTCGAGGAGTTCTATTGGTATCTGCTGCACTCAACGGCCACCCACGCCTTCCCCGAGGGCATCTACTTTGGCCGCCGCGTTGCCTGGGGCGACACCATCCCCCACGCCACCGGCGCCGCCAACTTTGCCTTCCTCCTGCGCCATGCCCTGTTGCACGAGCAAGGGGATGAACTGCACTTGCTTCTGGGGGCACCCGACTGGTGGCTGGAAGAGGGACGGGAGATCCGCATCGAGAGGGCTCCCACGCACTTTGGGACCATGAACCTCCGTCTTTGCGGCACCGCCACAGGAGTCGAGGTGAAGCTTGACCCGCCCCATCGCCAGCCCCCCGAGCGCGTCTTGCTGCACCTGCCCAACTCGCGTCCGGTGGTGAAAGCCCCTAGAGGTGTGAGCGTGGTTTATCGGCCAGACGATGCCCGCCGCTGGGACTTTCCCGCCATCATCGAAGCCTATCGCAAGCTCCGCGCTCCGCCGCTGATCCTTGATAAGTAATCCCAATCACGGTGCTCTGCGCTTAGGCAACCAATCGCAGCGGCCCGCCTGCCTGGCGGTCTTCTGGCCGGGTTGCCCCGGGTGGGGCGAGGTGAGTAAAGGGATGGAATTGGTGGAATAGGGATAGAACGCAATAGTCCCTTTAAACGCGCCCGCCCAGGCCGCTTCCGCTTTCATTTCTCGCGGCTGTTCGCTCTTGTCCAGTTGCGAGCTGTGCCGTTAGAGTGGCTGAGCCATGGCCACGTCTGCATTTGCGATTTACCTCGGCGAGCTGAGCCGGAACCTGAAGCACGGCGACGCTACTGAGCACAGCCACCGCCCGGCGCTCAAAGCGCTGCTTGAGGCCATCGGCAAGGACATCGTTGCTACGAACGAGCCAACGCGCATCGTGTGCGGCGCGCCCGATTTCAATATCACCAGAGGCAACGTGCCGCTCGGTCACGTGGAGACCAAGGATATGAGTGAGAACCTCGACCTGATGGAGCATGGCAAACCGCCCCACGGCGAGCAATTTGGCCGTTATCGCGATGGCCTGCCCAACTGGATTCTGACGGATTACCTGGAGTTCCGCTGGTATGTGAATGGCGAGCATCGGTTGACTGCGCGGCTGGCCGAGTTGGACGGCAAGGGAAAGGTCAAGGCCATCCCGGGCGGCGAGGAAGCAGTCGCGGAGCTTCTCGGGGCGTTTCTCCAGCAGAAGGCCCTCACCATTGGCACGGCGAAGGACCTGGCCCAGCGCATGGCGGGCATGACCCGCATTATCCGCGACCTAATCATTAGGACCTTCGAGCATGAATTCGAGAAGGGCCTCCTCCACAATTGGCTCGCTGGGTTCCGCGAGACGCTAATCCCCGACCTGGACGAAAAGCAGTTCGCCGATATGTTCGCGCAGACGCTCGGCTATGGCCTATTCGCGGCGCGCATCCATGCCCCGCCGAAGGAAGAATTCACGCGGAAGTCCGCCGCTTATTGCATCCCGAAGACCAATCCATTCCTCCGCAAACTCTTCTCCGAGATTGCCGGAGTTGATATGCCGGAGACCATCGCCTGGGCGGTGGACGACGTGGTCGGGCTGCTCAAGCACGCGGACATGTTTTCGGTCCTGAAAGACTTCGGAAAGGGCAAGGGAAAGGAAGACCCCGTGGTCCATTTCTACGAGACCTTTCTCGCCGCCTACGACCCGAAGATGCGGCAACTCCGTGGCGTCTTTACCACGCCTGAGCCGGCGGTCGGCTACATCGTCCGCTCGATTGACTACCTGCTGCGGACGCGGTTCAACCGCCCGAAGGGTCTGGCCGACGAAAGCACGCTCGTTCTTGACCCCGCCACGGGCACGGCCACCTTCCCATATTTTGTCATCAACCACATCTACCAGAGATTTGCCAGGCAAAAGGGAGCCTGGGACGGGTATGTGGAAAAGCACCTCCTGAATCGCATTTTCGGTTTTGAGCTGCTCATGGCGCCTTATGCCATCGCGCACCTCAAACTCGGTCTCTTGTTGCAGGAAACTGGCTACACGTTCGGCTCTGACCAGCGGCTGGGGGTTTACCTGACCAATTCGCTCGAAGAAGCGGCCAAGAAAAGCGAGCACCTCATCGCCAACTGGATTTCCGAGGAAGCCAATGCAGCGGCCAAGATCAAACGGGATGATCCGATCGTGGTTGTGCTCGGCAATCCGCCCTATTCGAACTACGGTCAAATGAACCGTGGCGAGTGGATTCTCCGGTTGCTGCGCGACTACAAGAAGGATTTGCATGAGACCAAGCTGAACCTGGATGACGACTTCATTAAGTTCGTCCGCTTTGCCCAATGGCGCATCGAGCGCACGGGCGAAGGGATCATCGGCTTCATCACCAACAACACTTATCTGGACGGACTGACCCACCGTCGGATGCGGGAATGCCTGCTGACCGCGTTCAATGAGATTTACGTGCTCAACCTCCACGGCAGCTCCAAGAAGCAGGAGGTCGCACCCGACGGTTCGAAGGATAAGAACGTGTTCGACATCACTGTGGGCGTCTCGATTGTGTTCTTCGTCAAGCTGCCCAGAGCGAAGGGCTGCCGTCTTTTCCATGCCGACCTCTGGGGCGGGCGGGAAGCCAAGTACAAAGCGCTTTCGGAAACAGACGCCTCGGCAACGCCGTGGACGGAACTCAAGCCTGCATCGCCCCACTTTTACTTCGCCCCGAGGGATTTCAAGCAAGAAGTTGAATACCGTCGGGGATGGAGCTTGCGCGAAGCCTTCGTCGTCTCCGGCAACGCCATTAAGACGGAGCGGGATCGGGTTTCGATTCACTTCACAAAAGAGGGCATCCGAGGGGCGGTCGAAGATTTCAGGCAACTCGACGAAGCCGCTCTCCGCCAGAAGTTTGACCTGGAGCAGGACAGCCGAGACTGGAAAGTGGCGAGCGCAAAGGCGGACGTGCTTGCTCACCGCGGTCCAGACTGCTTCCGGCCAATTCTCTACCGGCCATTCGACATTCGCTTCACCTGGTACAGTGGCCAGTCGAAGGGCTTTGTCGGCACACCCGGCCACGCGCTTATGCGCCACATGCTGGCGGGCGAGAACCTTGGCCTCATCACGTTGCGCCAGACACGGAGATCGGAAGCCGGAACTTTCCTGGTCGGGAGAGGCTTGATTAACAAAGACGCTGTTTCCATTTTCGATATTGGAACCGTCTTCCCTCTTTACCTCTATGGCGACGGCCACCGGAAGACAAAAAGTGGCGGCGGCACGATGCTCATGGCGCTTTTTGAACCCGCCGCTGCGTACGGCAGCCGGCGCGCAAACCTTAATCCCAAGTTCATCGCCGACGTGACCCAACGGCTGGGGCTCAAATGGGTCCCGCTGGATCGGGGCGACCTCAAGAAGACCGTCGGCCCGGAAGATATCTTCCACTATGCCTACGCGGTCTTTCACTCCCCGGCGTATCGGACTCGATACGTCGAGTTCCTGAAGATTGATTTTCCGCGCCTGCCGCTCACGAGCGACCTTGAATTGTTCCGTGCGCTGGCCGGGGAAGGCGCGGAATTGGTCGCGCTGCACCTGATGGAGTCGCCCAGGCTCAATGACTTCATTACCGAGTTTCCCATCAAAGGCGACAATGAAGTCGAGAAAGCCCAATACACCGATACTGACCAACGGGTGTGGATCAACGCCAGGCAATACTTCGGTGGTGTTTCCGAGGCGGTTTGGGACTTCCATGTGGGCGGCTACCAGGTCTGCGAGAAGTGGCTGAAAGACCGCAAGACTTGCAAATTGACCTACGACGACCTCCAACATTACCAGAAGATCGTCGTTGCCCTTCATGAGACCATCCGGCTGATGACCAAGATTGATTCAGTCATCGAGAACCGCGGCGGCTGGCCAATCAAATAGCCGAGATCGGGCATGTTATGTAACCTTCTGGGATTAACTATGAAAAGTGCCGCTCCCTCGCTAATAGGAGGTCTTCTCTTATCCGTCTCGCTCACCGCCGCCGCCGCGACTCGATTCGTGAATGTCAGCAACACGGCCCCCGTCTCTCCGTACCTCACCTGGAGCGGCGCGGCCACCAATATTCAGGACGCAGTGGATGTCGCTGTGGCCGGGGACCTGATCCAGGTGACCAATGGCGTCTATCAAACTGGCGCTCGGGCCGTTTATGCCATGAGCAACCGGGTGGCGGTGACCAAGCCGGTGACGGTGCAGAGCGTTAACGGGGCGACCGTGACGACCGTTGTGGGATACCAGGTGCCCGGCACGACGAACGGCGCTGCGGCGGTGCGGTGTGTGTATTTGACCAACGGCGCGGTGCTGGCGGGTTTCACGTTGACCAATGGCGCCACGCAAAGTGACGGTGATTTTGATAAGCAGATGTCCGGCGGCGGTGTTTGGTGCGAGTCGTTCAGTGCGGTCGTGTCCAATTGCGTGCTGAGGGGCAATTCGGCTTATTACGGCGGCGGGGCATACAGCGGCACGCTCAACAAATGCACGTTGAGTGGCAACTCGGCGGGCGGCGGCGGCGGCGGCGGGGCATACAACGGCACGCTCAACAACTGCACGCTGAGGGGCAATTCGGCTGGGAGCGGCGGCGGGGCATTGGCATGCACGCTCAACAACTGCACGCTGAGCGGCAACGGGGCGCAGTATTTGGGAGGCGGGGCATACTGGGGCGCACTCAACAACTGCACGCTGAGGGGCAATTCGGCTCAGTACGGCGGCGGCGGGGCCTACTATGGCATGCTCAACAACTGCACGCTGAACGGCAATTCGGCTCCGTACGGCGGCGGGGTCTACTTCGGCACGCTCAACAACTGCACGCTGACCGGCAATTCGGCTGAGGACGGCGGCGGGGCATTCGGGCACATCAACTGCGTGCTCAACAACTGCACGCTGACCGGCAATTCGGCTACGTACGGCGGCGGCGGGGCAGAGGCGTGCATGCTCAACAACTGCATTGTCTATTACAACACTTCGTCAACAGGAGCGAATTACGACGCCTACAGCACCCTTAACTACTGTTGCGCCACGCCCCTCCCCACCACCGGGGTCGGCAACATTGCCAACAGCCCTTTGTTCGACGACTCTGGCCTGCGCCTCCAATCCAACTCTCCCTGCATCAACGCCGGGAACAACGCTTACGTGACTACCACCACCGACCTTGACGGTAACCCGCGCATTGTGGGCGGCACGGTGGATATGGGCGCCTATGAGTGTCAGTCGCCCGCCTTGCTCGATTTCTACAACTGGCTGCAAACCTACCAGCTCTCGACCAGTGCTTCATCGGTTTACCTCGATTCCGACGGCGATGGCATGAATAACTGGCAGGAGTGGATCGCCGGGACCAATCCCACTAATGCGGCCTCGGTTCTGCGGCTGCAAATGCCGCTGTTTGTACCCGGGAGGGTGATGCTCACCTGGTCAAGCGTCACCAACCGCGCCGACTTCCTGGAGCGCGCCACCAACCTGGCGCCACCACTGGGCTTCTCGCTGCTGCAAACCAACATCCCCGGCCTGTCGAATACCACTAGCTTCACCGACACTAGCCCGCCCGTCTCCGGCCCGGCCTTTTACCGCGTTGGCGTGCAGCCATAGCGAGATATGAATTTAGGGTCAGTGACCGCCGGGAATGCTGCGCGTGGGAAACAATGCCGGAACTATAAGTGGATCGTAAGGGGGCCCATCTCCTCATTACCACCATCGCGGGATCGCGCCTGACGGGAGTGAGTGGCCCACGCCAGCTTGAAATCCGTCAAATCCCCGTAACCTTGGGCGCCCTTCCGCTGTCTATACATGATACGCGGGACCAGCGGGACGCCCCACCGCTGGGAGGGTGGACCGCACTGGTGCTCGGCGTGGGGGCCGGGTAGGGGAGAGAAGGAGGAGCGTGCCAAGAGGCTTGGAACATCCTAGGAACATGCTAGGAACATGCATACAACATCCGTGCAACTATGGGGGCACTCCAGCACGGCTACGGTGTGGCTCCGGTGGCATACGGGGGCCACGATCGCGTTCCTCCAGCCGAAAGGCGGCGCTCCAGCGCCCGCAGGCCTCCGCCTCGCGTGGTCGTGCCGGCCAGATACCCCTTCCCTTTCCTGTGGGTCGGTGCCACAATTCCCGGCGTATCGGATGACCTCCTTGGAGCAGACCATGAAAATCAGACGATTGTCCGAGGCGCTGCTGCTTGTGGCCGGGCTGTTCGGCCAATCACTGGCTTGGGCGGTGGCGCCTACGCCGGAGGAACTCGCAGCGGCCAGCCAATGGGTGGCGGCCAATCTCCAGGCCAGCCAGCCCAACGCGACGTCCCAGGCTGCCCCGGCCAGCGAGACAGTAGCGCCTCACTTGGCCCGGCCCCCATTCTCATTCAACTACGATAGCCGCTCCTCCGACCGTTTGCTAAAGCAGTGGCCCGTGCAACAAAGCTCGCGTGACCTTGACGCGCGCCGGACGGAGGGCGTCCTCATCTGGAGCGATCCGCAGACTGTCCTGCAGGTGCGCTGTGTCGCCGTGGAGTATCACGACTTCCCGACAGTGGAGTGGACGCTTTATTTCAAGAACACCGGCACGAATGCCACGCCCGTCATCGAGAACATCCAGGCGCTGGAACTCGACCTAAGGCGGGGCACCAACGGGGAGTTCCTGCTGCATCACAACATCGGCTCGCCCGCCGACGGCAACGACTACGGTCCGCTGGCGACGCCACTGGGGCCCCGCGCCACCAAGCGCATCGGCGGCGCCGGGGGCCGGCCCACTAATTCCGATTGGTCGAATTTCAACCTCGAATGGCCCGGGCAGGGCGTCATTGTTGCCGTCGGCTGGCCCGGGCAGTGGGCGGCTGAGTTTGCACGCGACGACGCGCATGGACTGCACTTGCGCGCAGGGCAGGAATTGACGCACTTCAAGCTCCTGCCCGGCGAGGAGGTCCGCAGTCCGCTGATGGTCTTGCAGTTCTGGAAGGGCGACTGGATTCGCGCGCAGAACGTCTGGCGCCGTTGGATGATGGCTCATTCCATGCCCAAACCCGGCGGCAAGTTGCCTCCGGCGCAGCTCGTCGCATCGAGTTCGCGCCAGTACGACGAGATGATTAACGCCAATGAGACGAACCAGGTTATGTTCATTGACCGCTATCTCGAAGAGGGCATTAAGCTCGATTACTGGTGGATGGACGCGGGCTGGTACAATCACCACGGCGGCGGCTGGCCCCGCGTGGGCACCTGGGAAGTGGATACGAATCGGTTCCCGCACGGCTTGCGGGCGGTGTCGGATTACGCGCACAAGAAGGGCATGAAAATACTGGTTTGGTTCGAGCCGGAACGTGTTACGGCTGACACATGGCTGACGCGAAACCATCCCGAGTGGGTGCTTGGAGGCGCGAAGGGCGGTTTGTTGAATATGGGCAATGACGAGGCACGCGCCTGGTTGACCGAGCATGTTGACCAGTTGCTGACCGAGCAAGGCATTGACCTCTATCGGCAGGATTTCAATATGGACCCGCTTGGCGCATGGCGAGGCAACGACGCGCCTGACCGCCAAGGGATTACGGAGATCAAACACGTTACGGGCTATCTGGCCTACTGGGACGAACTGCGTCGGCGGCACCCGAATATGTTGATTGACTCGTGTGCTTCCGGCGGTCGCCGCAACGACGTGGAGACAATGCGTCGTGCCGTGCCGCTTTGGCGGAGTGACTACGCCTTCGAAGCTATCGGCCACCAATGTATGACTTACGGCATCTCTTTGTGGCTGCCGTTTCATGGCACTGGCACCATCGCCGCCCGCAACGCGCCCTACTACGGCAGCGGGCTCACTCCGGTAGAGCCTTATGCCTTCTGGAGCAACGTCAGCCCCAGCCTTGGCTTCGGCATTGATATGCGGGTGCGGGAGATTGATTACGCCGCACTGCGCCGGCTTATCGGCGAATGGCGGGAAATGAACCCAAACTACTACGGCGACTTTTACCCGCTGACACCGTGGAGCCGCGACGACCAGGTCTGGATTGCCTGGCAGTTCGACCGGCCGGAACAGGGCGAAGGGGTCGTGCAAGCTTTCCGCCGGGATAATAGCTGCTACGAGTCGGCGCGCCTCAACCTGCGCGGACTCGAACCCACCGCGCGTTATGCCGTGGTGAAACTGGACACGCCAATGGCGCGGCAGGAATTCAGCGGCAGCGAGCTCATGGACAAGGGCCTGCTCGTGGAGATTCCCACCCGACCCGCTGCCGTGGTCATTGCTTACCGCAAAGCCAAATGAAGCCGGCCTGCCGAATGGGAGTGCCTTTACCAGTCGCCCGCTTGTCCCATCTGGAGCCGCAAGCGGTGGGCTCCATTGCTCTTCGCGTCCTCGCGTCCTTGTTGTTTCTCTTCGCGCTGATCCCGGCGGAGATCCGTGCCGCCCAGTCGCAACTGCGCTGGGACGATCCTACGGGCGTTGTCCTCCAGGCCGGAACCAGAGCGGTGCGCTGGGGTGGGAACGCCGCCGGCGACTCACTGCGGCTCGGTTTTCCTGGCGCGAAGATCGTACAAACCCTGCGCGAACCAAATCTCAAGGTTGCCGAGGGCGAGCGGCTGCTCATGGCCTACGATGCCGAGTCGCCAAATGGCGTGCCGCTGAGAATCGAGCGCCGGTTGCAGCGGAAAGCCGATCACGATGGCCTGGTCCTGTTCGAGACCTTCAGCCTTAGCGTTGCGCGCCCGCTGACCAACGACATTGAAATCGAGATCCCCTTTGGGCTCCCACTCGACCCCAGGCGTTCCGTCAGTTCGCTGGGTAATTGGCTGGGGCGTTCGGCGACCTACCCATTGAAGAACGGCTGGGCTAGGTCATTTCCGCTGGCAGCCGCTGAATTGCGCGTCGAGTATCGGCTCGGCAGCTTTGTCACCGGCAAGGAGACTTCGCAACTGGCGCTGCCGCTGGTCCAATTGCAAGGGCAGCGGAGCGCAGCGGCGATATTCGCCGACCCGATGTTCAGCACCCTCTTCTCCCTGCGTTCCAGCGCGGACCAGATCGAAGGCACACTACGCTTCCATTACGCCGCCCGCAAAGTGCCAGTTTCCGTGCCGGAAATCCGCACCTTCGCCATCTGGCTGCCCAACAACAAGCGTTCGGCCAAAGAGTTCCCTGCTGCCGTGGATGCCTGGTTCCGGCTGATGCTGCCCGATGTGCCGCCCGGCCCCGCGTGGCTGCACAAGATTGCGATGGTGGACTACGACTTTCTCAGCGACAACGGCCAGGGCTGGGAGCGTGACCTGCGCGCATTGGCAACCTGGCTCAAACCAGCGGAGCGCCGCCGGGTCGCGCTTTGCCTCCACGGCTGGTATGACGCGCTCGGCTCCTACTGCTACGACGCGCAGGAGGGCCGCATGAAGCAGGATTGGGTCGCCTTCGAGCGCACACGCAAGGTGAGGTTCACCCAGGCTGAACTCAAGCGTCGGCTCAGTCTCGCGCACGACCTCGGCTTCCGCGTGCTGCTCTATTTCGGTGACGGCCTGGCAGCGGACAGCGGTGTGCCCGGTTACCGCGATGACTGGGCCTACCGTGACGCCAAAGGCAACAAGGTGACCGGCTGGCAGGGCCCAGACACCTTTGGCGCCACTTACCTCCGGAACGTGGCGCACTCGGAGGTGTTCAGTTGGCACACAAACTACCTGGGCGCGCTCTTAAAGACCTACGGCGCCGAGACCGACGGCTTCGTTTGGGACGAGACCTTTCACACGCCCCTGGGTCAAATTGCCGCCGTGCCGCAGCCGGCCTATTGCGATCGCGCCATGATGACCCTTGTGAAAGCTCTGACTCGTCAGGTCCATCTGTTTGATCCGCAGAAGGTATTCCTGGCTTCAGATTGCATCGGCGTGTTCGGTTGGTCCGACGTGCCCGGCTATGCGATGGTGGCCGACGGCACATACCAAGACACCCATTGCGACTCCGTGGCCTGGTCTTATGGGCTGTTCCCGAATTGGCGCAACACCCTTTGGAGCTGCAATTGGGCGGACATCACCGGCTTCCAACTCACGCAATGGGGCGTCCGGACCTTCGGCGTGCCGGTGGCTGTTTCCAACGGCTGGGGCGATGATTGCGGCCCGTCCGAATGGTCGCCCCGGCAACGCGACGCCATCCTGGCCCTGTTCCGCGAGCGCCTGAAGGTGAAGAAGCCTGTGCGGTTCCTCTCGGACGACCCGGACAAGCTGGTGTCCCGCGCTCCCGACCATCCTGTCCAGGGCGACCCTATTCCCGAGCCTGCGCCGGGCGAAGTCAACTGGGCCTTGGCCGCCAACGGAAGCCACGCGACGGCTTCCTCGCAGGACGCATCCGGCGGCGCGGTTTGGCCCGCCTCAGGCGTAATTGATGGCCGTCGTGATGATACCGGCTGGGGCACCGGCCACGGCTGGTCCAGCAAGAGCCACGAACTATTGCCCCAATGGCTGGAAGTGGATTTCGCCCGGGAGCGAACCGTCCAGCGCTTTGTCGTTATCACCTACCAGAAGGACAACAGCGCCGAGACGGCAGGCAAGTGGGGTGTGCGGAATTACACCATCGAGGTCTGGGACGAACGAAGGCAGAAATGGCAGTCCCTCGTAGCCGAGATTTCCGAGTTCCCCGCCAAAGTGCGCGTTCACCAGTTGGCTAAGCCTGTGCGCACCGACCGTTTCGGCATCGTGGCAACCGAAGTCGCTCCGCTCGACGGCCAGGCCCGGCTGCTCCAAGTCGAGGCGTGGGGACGTTGACCAGAGGGTAGCCTTCAGGAGTTGCCCGAGGGCATCGGTTCTACTCCGATGACCCTCTCATCGTTGGTGGTAATGACCCGTTGCCCCGGGCGCACGACCAGGAAGGCCGAATCTGGCCACTCTCCGTCGAGCAGCTTCTGGAACAACCCCATGTCGCCCGGGATTTCCTCGTAATCCCAGCCGCGTTCCTTGCATATCTCCTGCACCTGCTCGCGCAGCTTGAGGTGCTCCACGAAGTCAAATTCAATCAATGTCCCGTGAGTATAAGAATCAGTCCACCGGTTCATTTCTTCCATCAGATACCTGGCCTGGTCTTCGCCGTATTTCTTCACCCATTCCTCGTAGGCTGCCTTGAAGTTGGCGTTGGCGCCCGCGGGCAGCGAGGCGCCGCCCCAGATCAGCCCTTTTTGCCCGCGGCGTTTGGCGCACTCCAGCCAGCCCGAGGTGTAATAATAGGTGCCGGGCCTCGCATTGAAGCACTCCTGGTAGCGCTCCTTCGACCCGAGAAAGAAAGTAATGCAGTCATGCGCGCGCGGAATGACCAACGGCGTGTGCGCCGTGGCCAGTCCCGTTAGGATGGTACTGCACAGCCCGTAGCCTAGCAGGATGGCGTTGTATCTGCCGGCGGGCAGCGCATCAATGCGCTTCTGGATTTCCGCGCGGCCAATGGCGGGGGTGTCATGATAGCCTTGCGTCAGGAACTCCATGTCAATCAGGTTCCGCGACCGCGCCGCCGCGTAACAGAGTTCGCGGAAGGCGATCTCACAGGCGATGACTTTGCAAAACATGTTCGTTACAGGGGTTAAATGAGTTACATCGGTTACATCAGTGACATAAGGAACATCGTGTGCGAAGCGCCGCCATGTCACTTATGCAACCTATTTAACTGGTTTAACACTTTCCGCGCTTCAATCCCTGCGTGCCGTCCACCGAATCGCCTGCCTGAGGATCTGCTGAAAGTTGGGGTTCTCGTAGCCGAAATGGTCGTGGCCGGATTGGATATAGACCACCCGCGTGCCCTTGTAGGTCTTGGCCCAGGCGATGACCTTGTTGCTCTCCGGCTCATCCGTGGTCAATAGCGGGTGGCATTCCTTGGCCACGTCGAACCATTTGTAGGCCTCGTCGTGCGTATCGAAGTCGGTCAACCCCCGCGTCACCGGGTGGTTCGGATCAGCGATATGGATTCGGAAGTGCATACCTTCTTTCCAGCCTGAGCGCGGCTTCTCCACGCCGTTGATATTGGTCGCCGCGAGATAATAACGCGCGCCGATGATATTCCAGTATTCCGGCCATTCTGGGTAAGTGGCGATGGCGTGGTGCAGGACCACCAGTCCCTTTCCGTCCTTAAGCCGCGCCACAAAATCCGCCTTCGCTTCCTCAGTGATCTTCTGGTTAAAGTCATACATCACGATCACGTCGTATTGGCTCGCGGCCTCGGCCTTGAACATCGCGTGCGCGTTGGGATGCTCCACTGCCTGGCAGGTGATGTCCGGGTTATCCTTGAACAGCTTGAAGAACGGTTCCTTCTCGAATGCGTGCCCGCCCGTCACCAGCAGGACACGGATCTTCCCTTGCGATTCCTGCGCCATCGAGGTTGCAGCACCCATGAGAGCGGACAGGGCCATCGGAATCACCAGGGCAGCGACCAGAACACGTATGATTTTCATGGCCCGCCTTGTAACAGGAACGGGAGGCCGTTTCAAAGCGATTTTGGGCTCACCGCGCGCTTCGACGTTTGCGCCTCTTTTGGCGCGATAGTCAAGCACCGAACAGCGGATACTACACGCGTTGCTCACCGCGGTCCGAACTCTGATGATGGCGGCACCGCGCCGCCGGGTTCGTGCGCCCATTTCAAGCCAGGACGCCGCCCCCGATTCATGGTCTTCCAGAAATCGTCCTTAACCGCTTCGTAGTTGCCCAACAGCCCCCGCGCATCGCGGTCGCGGTCCACGGCGATCCAGTAGTCGGGTTGCGGCGGCTTACCCGCCTTGAGGAAGCGCTCGCCCTCACTGCGGATGACTTTCGTTACCGGCCGGTCTGTGCCGTCGGGGTTGATGATGCCGAAATCACTGTTCTCCCCTAACCGAAACCCGCCCGGGTACCACCAGAAGAACACCCCGTCCGCACCGGACTCAATCATCATGCGGTAGAAGTCCGCGTAGTAACGGCCCTCGAACGCGAGCTTCTCCGGGTCGGAGGCCATGCGGTTCATATCCCAGGCGTTGTAACCCATTTCGGCCCAGATCAGCGGTTTGCGGGCATCGCACAAGCGCGCATAGGCGGCGGTGAAATCGCCCGCCCGGACTCGCTCCCAATCGCCGATCCGGCCATAAGCTTCGGGCTCCCATACATCCACGGCGTCAGCCAGCCCATAGAAATCGTAGGGCAGGGCAGCGTCCCAGTTGTAGAGGGGATCGCCGGCGTTGGACATCCGAAAGCTGACAGCGTGGTGGGGATCAATGGACTTCACGAGTCGCCGCGCGGCCGAATACCTCTCGCGGAGCACGTCATCCAGAAACAAACGGTAATCCGCCACGAGCTTGCGCCACTCGCCGTCGCGCGTCAGTTGCGTCATCGGCGGCACGCTGATTGTGGCCGAACTGGTTTGCTCCCGCGGCGCCAGCACACCCCACACCTTCTCCGCCGCCGGCACGCTGCCGTAGCGTTTAGTCACCCACTGGTTCCACAATCCCGCGTAGGCCTCCTCCTGCTGGGAGTAACCGCCGTGGCTCGGCTCCCATGCCAGGTCATAGGCAAAGACCGTATCGTTCTGCGCCAGCCTAAAATACTCAATCAGTTCCTTCATCTGCCGCCACTGGAAGTCCATCGGTGTGCCAGGCCGCAGCGACTGGTTCACATGCAAGCCCAGCGCCTCGCAGCGCCGCAACAGGTCGAGCAAGTGCTGCGCCCCAAGCGACTCGTGGTGAATAAACACGCTCACCGCATTCAGGTTCATCGCCTTGATGCGCCGCAAATCCCGTTCAACCACCGCCGGATCGTAAGCCCCGCGCCCCACCCAGTTCTCAAAATATTGGCTATTCGCCAGGCCAATCCCACTCGAGGGCATATAATTCACGCCATGCACCTTCCAGGGCTTGCCGCGAAACCAGAACCCCCCGTCGCGCGCCTCGATGAACTCCGGCTTCGCTTTCGGCTCCCAGATGCCCAGCTCATGCCGCAGGCAGTCAATGACGGTTCCGCCAAGGCTTAGGCTCGCGGACACACCTGCCTCGCCGTCATTTCTGGAACAGCCATCCTGCTCGACCGCCTTTGCCTCGCCGGGCGCCAGTGTAATCTCGCGTTCGAGCACTGCCCGGCGCGCGGCGCCTTTGGCATCCAGGAACTTCACCGAAACCTGCAAGTTGCTGACTGTCCCCTTGCCAAAGTTCACCACCCGTGCCCCGGCCTTGAACTGCTGCCCCGCAAACACTGTGAAGAACTCGCTCCCGCCTTCGCTGAGGAAGACGCCTCGCTTCATGCGCGCCAGCACCTGCCGCAAACAGTTGGTCACCACCGGCTGCTGGTAAAAGTCCGCCTCCATTGGCGTGAACACCGCCCACACGCTCCCACGAAACGGCGGCTCGACATTTACAATGAGCGCCCCCAGCGCGCCCCGATAATCGCGGTCGGCCGCGTCGTAAGCCCCCAGCAGCGGCTCCCACCGATACGCCCGCCCCTGCTCGAACCCCACCCCTCGCGCCCGCGGATTCAGCCCCACGACAGGTAGGGACGCCTCTCCGAGGCGTCCGCCAGCGACCCCGTCCCACCCCTCCAGCGCCACCTTCTGATAATCCGCCCCCACCACCACCGGCGTCGTAATTGGAAAACACTGGTAACTCGGTGAAACCGACTCCAGCGCAGGGATCTCCGCTTCCGCAGGCGGCGCATCGTCGCCAAACGGGTTCGCCGCCGTGCCCAAATCGTCGAACCAATACTCGTGATGGTCCCCTTCCAGCGCCGTGTGCGACAAGGCCACGCCCACGCAGCAACTCACGGCCCGTTGCGGCTCAAAGTGGCCGCGCCGCTCGCCCGACGCCGGCGCCGGCCACGCCTTGAACCGATCCGGCAGTAACGTGTAATTCTTCCACTCCGTGCTCAAATTCACAGTCGCAATCCACCGCGACTCGTTGTCCTCCCGCCATTCCAGAGCCAGTTGCCGCGTGTGCGCGCTGCCCTTGGCGCGGAAACAGGTCAACGTATCGCCTGGTGGAAACGGCCGCGCCAGCCGGGGTGAAGTCAGCGTCTCCCACCCGCCCAAGTGGCTGATCTTAACGTGCAGCGCCTTGCCCCCGCCCGCCTCGGCCAGTTCATACTCTGCCCGACCGCCCGGTTCACCCACCGAACGCGTCCAGCGCGACAAATCGGCGTGATCAAAGTCCTCGACAATATGTTGCGCCCGTTGCGCGGCGACTGCCTGCTCGTAGCTTTCCCGCGACATCCATTTGCCCCCAACTAGAAACAGCGGCGACTGCCACGCCGGCAGCCCCAGCGCCAGCAGGTCACCGCCCTCGCGCAGGTAACTCTGGATGGCCGGCCCCGCGGCCATCGGCAACGACCGCGCTCCCGGCAACACCAGCAGTTCATACCTCTTCCCCGTCAGCAGGGCCGGATTGGTCAACACCGTCGTGCCGACGAACTCGGTCGCATAGCCGGCCCCCCGCACCTGGCCGCTGACCTCGCGAGCCAGCCCCTGATCCAAGCCCGGCAAGCGCTCGGAAAAAACCGCAGCCCTCGGCGGTTCTGTTCTCGGACCCGCCTGCGCACAGTCGAGGCTGCCCGAGAGCAGCAAGCCGAGGAAAACCAGCCAGAGTCGTTGTAAGCGGAACAGATTAAGCCTGACAGGAGGACGTGACTGCATTGGTCTCAAGTCAGACGCTGCGAACGGGGCGCGCATTCAATCCGTCCACGCGCTCGGGCCGCGCCGGGCGCACGGGCAAAAGGGGGGAAACATTCTTGCTGCGGGCGTCGCGGGGCACAGCGGGGGGTGTCGTAGTAAAGTAACGGGACCGCAAAACATGGAACCGATGTGAAACCGATGGATAACCGATATGGAACCGAAGTGGAACCGAATTGGAACGGACGCGCACACTACCTCCTCCCTATCTGCGCCAGCGCCCCACGCCCTCTCCCCGCTCATCAGCCCGATCCCTCTCACCTGCCTGGACACGCTCCCGTACCTGTCGCAGCACTGGCTCGCATTCTCTTTATCCGCCTTTATCGTTGCCAGCCCAGCGGCACAACGCGACACTCCTGGGGAATGATGAACCCCTCACCTGATACGCCTGCAAGTCCCAAGGACACAGAATCGGTCGAGGCTGTTGTAGCCGCACTGTACGACACGATTTCCGGGCCGGCGGGAGCGGAGAGGGATTGGGCCCGCCTCCAGAACCTGTTTCATCCGGGTGCGCGCCTGCTCCGCACCGTTGTTGCTCCCGAAGGGAGAATCAGCATTTCGGCGATGGACGCGCAGGCCTTCGCAGAGTTCGCCGCCCCCTATTTCCGCGGGAATGCTTTTTATGAACGAGAGGTCATCCGTAGGGTTGACAGCTTCGGACAGATCGCCCACGTCTTCAGCACGTACGCGGCGTTCTCCGCCCCCGACGGCACTGGTCCGCTGGGGCGTGGAATCAACAGCATCCAACTCTGGTCAGACGGCAAGCGTTGGTGGGTCATGAGCATGCTTTGGGATGACGAGCGCCCAGGAAATCCGATACCACCCCAGTATTTGCCCTGAGCCAGCCCTCAGCTCTTTCCCCGGCGGAAGAGAACGATCCGGTTGGTGTTGGTGCCCTTGGACATGTTGTCCACCCCCCAACAGTTGGCTGTCTTGGTGAATTGCTGGTCGTTGATAAGCACCAATACTGGCTCAAGCCCGGCCGCGACGCCACACGGCAGCACCGCCTCCTCCAGTTTGGTCTTGCCAGCGTGCACCTCGCCCACCTCGAAGGCCACATGGCCGCCGGGTTTGAGCACGCGATACAATTCGTGGAAGACCTCGGTCATTGCCGCCTGCCAGGCCTCGATCTGCTTGGGGACGGTGAGCTTCACGGACTTGGCGTCAATGCCCAGGAACCAGCAGCGCAGCCAATTATCAGCAGCGTAATCCACCACGTTAAGAAAGGGGGGCGAGGTGACCACCAGCGAGATGGATTGAGCCGGTATCTCCGGCGTGCGCGCGGCTGGCTGAGTCAGCAGGACGGCGCCCGGCGCCACGGTGGCCAGCACCCGACGTGTGGCGGCATCGCAGTCGCGCAGCAAAATCCGGGTCTTCTTCAAGATGAGCCCAGCGACATCGCGGGGCGGCGGCGTCTGGTTCCGCTGTGCGTTGATCTTCCGCTGTGACTTGACCGACACCGCTTGGTTGGGCGGCAGAGTATAGACCGAGAAGAACCCCGCCGAATGCCCCGTCAGACGGTTCAGCGCAACCAGGCAAATCCAGTCGTCCACCGCGTCGAGCGCATTGGCCGCCCGCCGCGCAAGTAAGTACTTCTTAAGCGAGGCAATCGCGCCGAGTGTGTCCGCGTGGAAGAAGACGAGCAGCTCCTCGGGAAACTCATCGTGCGAGGCAAAGTCGATTTGCCGGAGTCGCGCCCCGACCTCCTCCAGGCTGGGCGGGCGAAGCCGTGGCCGTGTCAGGACGACGCTCAAAGGGTTGATGTCGCACCCACTGGGCACCCGGCCCAGCAGCGCCGCCTCCAGCACCGTGGTGCCGCGGCCCATGAACGGGTCGTACACCACGTCCCCCGCCCGCGTTAGGCGCTCGATGAAGAAGCGCGGTAATTGGGGCTTGAAGCACGCGCGATAGGAAATCTCGTGAAGCGAACTCGCCTGTCGCTGCCTGGCGGTCCAGAACTCGTTGACATAGGTAGGGACCTCGCGTCCCTGGCCGTCCCCGCCGAGGAAGGCCGTCGCCATCGTCCGGGTGGCCTCGCCAAACTCGCGGAATGAGACCAGTTCATCGGCCAGCGTTTGGCGGGGGCCCGGTTTTAAGACGGGAGGGTAGCCCAGAGGCAACTCCAGAGTTGCCGTGTCTAAGCCTCTTGCAGTGCGCTTCTTACTGCCCAATTTGGACATGGATTCTCCGGTAAGCAGACCATTTGCACCGCGTTTCGGCAAGCCGAGTCTGCCGTCGCGGTCAAGAAAAACCTCAAAACAGGGCTTGCCAAGTCACCCCAGCAAGTCTAGGCTCCCCTCTCTTTTCGGGGAAACCCTGAGGGCGAGTGGTCCAGGATGTGGCCGCCGCCAATGATAATGTTGATTTATGGCAGTCAAAATTCGTTTGAAGCGAGTCGGGGCCAAGAACAAGCCCGCGTTCCGCATCGTCGTCGCGGACGGTCGCAGCCCACGCGACGGGAAGTTCATCGAGGAGCTGGGCACGTACCTGCCGCGGAATAAAGGCGGCAACTTTAAGCTGGACCTGGAGCGGGCCAAATACTGGGTGAGCAAAGGCGCGCAGCCGAGCGAAACCGTCGCCAGCTTCATCAAGAAGGCCACCAAGGCCGCCGCCGCGGCCGCTGCCTGAGCACAGACCTAGGCTTATGCAAGCCTTCCTGGAATACGTCGTCAGAGGGTTAGTCCAGAACCCCGAGGCGGTGACTATTACACCAGTGGAGCGCGAGGGCACGACGGTTTACGAATTGCGTCTGGATCCGCAGGATGTCGGGAAGATCATTGGCCGACAGGGAATGACGATCAATGCGATCCGTTCCCTGCTGCTGGCGGGCAGCGCCCGGAAAGGGCTGCGCTGCACGCTGGAAATCGTCGAAGACAAGCCGGCCCGGTAAACGCGGCTTGAGTCCCGGCCGCGGCTTGTTCCCCGGGCACCCTGAACCGGTGATGCGAGCCAAAGCTGGAACCCCACGGGGAAGATGAAGATAGACGTGCTCACGTTGTTTCCCGCGATGTTCGCGGGGCCACTCGACGAAAGCATCATCAAGCGGGCGCGGGAAGCGGGCCGGCTGGATTTGGCGATCCATAACCTGCGCGATTACGCGCATGACCGCCACCGGACGGTGGATGACCGGCCTTTCGGCGGCGGACCGGGCATGCTCTTGAAGCCCGAACCGATCTTTGAAGCAGTGGAAAGCTTGGCGCGTCAAGGCACGCGCGTGATTTTGCTGTCCCCCGCGGGCCGGCCCTTTAGCCAGGCCATCGCTCACGAACTGGCGGGGCTGGATCATCTGCTGATGGTCTCCGGCCACTACGAAGGGTTCGACGAGCGAGTGCGCGGGCAGTTGGCCGATGACGAGTTGTCCATAGGCGATTACGTTCTGACGAACGGCGCCCTGCCAGTGATGGTGATCATTGATGCGGTCACGCGGCTGCTACCGGGCGTGCTGGGCGATGAAGGCAGCGCGCGAGATGATTCGTTCAGCCAGGGGCTGCTCGAATATCCGCAGTACACGCGCCCGGCTGACTTTCGCGGGATGAAAGTCCCGGAAGTCCTGCTGTCGGGCAACCACGCGGAAATCGCGCGGTGGCGCGCCGAGCAGGCCCGGCTGCGGACGCAAGAGCGCCGGCCGGACTTGCTGTAACAACGGAGTGACGGAGTGTTGGAGTGATGGAGCGATGGGCGTTTGGCCCAGTACTCCATCACTCCAACCCTCCATCACCCCAATCAAACGTTTTATGAATCAGGCATTACTTGATAGAATTGAGTCGGAACAGTACCGCAAAGACGCCGCCGATTTCGGCGTGGGCGATACCGTGCGCGTGCACACAAAAGTGGTCGAAGGCGACAAAGAGCGCATACAGGTTTTCACAGGGGTGGTTATAGGCCGTCGGGGCCATGGTTTGAACGAGATGTTCACCGTCCGCCGCATCAGCTACGGCGAGGGTGTCGAGCGGGTCTTCCCCCTGCACTCCCCCCGCGTGGACAAGGTGGAGGTGGAGCGCAAAGGCTCGGTCCGGCGTGCCAAGCTCACTTACTTGCGCAAGCGCGTTGGCAAGGGCGCCACGCTCGTCAGGGAAAAGGAAGGCCGGGCGCCGGCGGCGAGCGCGGCACCGGAGACTGCGCAGTCCCAGCCGCCGGCCGCTTGATTTGGCAAAGGAGACCTTCGCCTCGCTATTTCACTGTGGCCCTGTGTGATCTCCCACCGGTCTTCCGATGGGGTCGCAGAACTACTCTTTCGCCTCGCGCAGCCGGGCCGCCGCCTCGGCAAGCGGGACTGCGCTTTCCTGGCGAGTCTTGAGGCTCTTCACCTTCGCCAACCGTTCGCCAGCCGGGTTCCGCTCCAGCTTGATGGTATGCGTGGCTTTGAGTTCCAGGGCGCGCTTGAACTGCTTGTCCGATTTGGCCGGCGTCAGCGAGTAGTCCACCGCCAAACCCGCCCCCCGCAGATTATGAATTAGTCTCAGGGACTCGCTGCGCAAGGTTTCATCTTCAATCAGGCAAAAGGCATCCAGCCCCGGGTCGAATGAAGGCAGCAAGGCGCGGGCTTTGAGGAGTTCCAGCAACACCACGTCCCCCATGCCGAATCCCAACGCCGGGACGTCCACCTTGCCCCCGCTGATCAGCTTCACCAGGTTGTCATAGCGCCCGCCGCCAGCAATGGCGCGAAATTCCCCTTGGCGGTCGAAGGCCTCGAAGACGACGCCCGTGTAATACGCCAATCCGCGGATGACATGATAATCAACCGTCACGTAATCGTTGAGCCCGCGCGCGGTAATGTTCTCCAGAATCGCTTGCAACTCCTCAGTGGGCTGGCCTTGCTCGATAAAGGCTGACACCTCGCGCAGGGAAAGCCCCGCCCGCTTGAGCTTCTCATCACTTTGTTCCGGTGCCTCGCGTTCCAGCTTGTCAATGATCTGGTAAAACGCGTACTCGTGCGCGGTGTCGCCGTTGTGGTGCCGGAAGAAATCCTGCCAGGCGTTCCGACTGCTCAGGCGAATGACGAAATCCTTCTCCGTCAACCCGAGGGAGCGGAGCGTGTCAATCAGGAGCGCGATCAGTTCGGCATCGGCGCCGGGGTCCTTCTCGCCAAGGATGTCGGCGTTGAGCTGGAAATGCTCGCGCAAGCGCCCTTTCTGCTGACGCTCATAGCGAAAGAGTTGCGGCAGGGCGAACCATTTGAGCGGCTTCTTGTAGCTCCGCTCGGCGGCGGCGACCATCCGCGCCAGGGTCGGAGTCATCTCCGGGCGCAGGGAGACCTCACGGCCGCCCTTGTCGGTGAAATTGTAAAGCTGCCCTACGATTTCCTCACCGCTCTTGGTGGTGAAGAGTTCCAACGATTCCAGGGGCGGGCCGTCGTATTCGCGAAAACCATAGCGCCGAGCCGTGCCGCGCCACTTGTCGAAGATATACTGGCGTGCGTCCGCGCTCCACAGGTCAGCCTGGGGCAGCGGCTCGGGATAGAAGTCGCGAAAGCCGGGAAGACGTTCCATAGATCGAGACAGAAGTTAAGCACCCCCCGGCCGAATGCAAAAACAAAACCATCCAGCCAGGTCCAGCGACTGCGCGAGGAGTAGCCCGACGTTGCCGACTCAGGCCTTGGGCGGCTGAGCTTGAGGCTTGGCTATAACCTTGGGGCTAAGTTTGCCCACGCCGAGTCGCATCTCTCGGCCGGCCTTGAACTTGACCACGGAACGCTCGGGAATCGGCACCTCCGTTCCGGGTGCGCTCGGATTGCGCCCGATCCGCGCCTTGCGCACCCTGACCTCGAATATCCCAAAGTTGCGCAGTTCCACTTTCTCCCCGTTGGCCAGGGCCTTCGCTATGTGATCAAACGTCTTCTGGACGACGTCGAACACCTGCTGCTGTACCTGTCCCGTCTCCTCGCAAATGCGAAGTACTAAGCCCCGCTTTGTCAGTGTCATAGGTGATGTGGTTCATTGTTAAATCCCGTCAGTTGCGGTGCTTATAACTCCGGCAGCCCTTATGGTCAAGCCAGAAAGTTGGATTAGTTCGCGCCCCGTAGGCAGTCCCGTAGCAGCAGCGCAGGCCATTCCCGGCCCAGATGCCGGCCTTTCCGCCGGGTTCACTTGCCGGTCTGCACCCCGCCGATAAGCTCGCGGATGTCCTCGATGCGGTTCTCCTGCATATACTCACGCAGGCCCCCGATGACCTGCAAGCCCGTCTGTGGCTCATAGAAGTTCGCCGTGCCGACGGCCACCGCCGTCGCGCCGGCCAGAAGGAACTCGATGGCATCGGAGGCAGTCTGGATGCCGCCCATGCCGATAATCGGGATCTTAACGGCCTTCGCCGCTTCCCAAACCAGCTTGATGGCAATGGGCCTGATGCATGGTCCCGTCAAGCCGCCCGTTACATTGGCCAGCCTAGGCCGGCGTGTCTCGATATCAATCGCCATGGCGGGAAAGCTGTTCATGATGGATAACGCGTCGCTCCCAGCCGTCTCTGCCGCTTGGGCGTAGGGCGCGATGCTGACCAAATTGGGACTCATCTTGGTGATCAACGGCAGCTTGGTCGCCTTCCGGCACGCGGCCACCACCTGGCTGAGCAGCTTCACATCTGTACCGAACTGGGCACCGCCTTCTTTGATGTTGGGGCAGGACACGTTCAACTCAAGGGCGCCGACGCCGCCCAGAGCGTCAAAGCGCCGCGCCACCTCGGCGTATTCCTCCACCGTCGTGCCCCAGATGTTAATAATCGTGGGCACCTTCAGCACTTTGAGGAACGGCCAGTACTTGCGGATGAAACCGTCCACGCCGGGCCCCTGGAGGCCGATGGCGTTAATCAGTCCGCTGGTGACCTCGACGGTGCGAGGCGTCGGGTTGCCGCGGACAGGCCCAAGCCGGATGCCCTTGACGACCACTGCGCCGAGTTGGTTGAGATCGACGAGCTGCGAGTATTCGACGCCGTAGCCAAAGGTGCCCGAGGCCACGGTCACAGGGTTTTGCAGCGTCAGCGCGCCTATCTTGACAGCCAAGTTCACTGGGCCGCCTCCCAGGCAATCAGGCGGGAATCGAATACGGGTCCTTCGGTGCAGGTGCGTTGGTAATCCCACCCATCGCCGGTCTTGATTGGGACCACGCAGGTCAGGCAAACGCCCATCCCGCAGCCCATGTGTTCGTCGAGCGAAAGCTCCGCTGGCAGGTCAAACTCCGCTGCAAGTTGGCCGACGGCCTTCAACATCGCGGTGGGCCCGCAGGCGAACAGCTTGCGTCCCGGTTTGCTTGGTCGTAGTTCGGCCGCCAGCGCTTGAGTCACCACGCCTTTCTCGCCGTGGCTGCCGTCCTCAGTCGTCACGCGCACCTCCCAGCCCAGCGCGCGAAATTCCTCCTCGCAAAGAATGTCCACGCGGCGCCGGCCACCGACGAACGCGATCCCCTTCTGCGACGACCGTTGCGCCAGCAGGTATAGTGCTGCCATCCCGTAGCCTCCGGCAACCAGCAGCGGAATCTCGCCACCAGACTCCGGCACGGCGAACCCGTGGCCGAGTGGGCCGATCATGCTCAGTTCCTCCCCTGGCTGCATCCGCGACAGCACTTCCGTGCCTTGGCCGACGGTCTTGTAGAGAATGGACAACCTCTCGCCGGAAACCTGGAAAATGCTGAATGGCCGTCGCAACAGTACGTGCTTCAGTGGAAGGATGCGGACGTGGGCGAACTGTCCCGGTTTCACCAGCGGGGCAATCTGCGGCGCCAGCACTACCAGGCGGAAGTAAAGATCGGTATCGCGCTCGTTGGAGACAATCTGAACCGTTTGCTCAACCATCGCCATCGAGCATGGGCGCGGGGGTGGGAGGTGTCAATGTTGCGATGAGGTTCCCGCCACTCGGGTGGAGGACGGGGGCCAGCGGCCCAGTGCCGGCGACATTCGAGACGTTTGCCCGGCGATTACCTCCCTACACGATCCAGGGCGCCGCGTGCCTCTCCGTTAGTCTCCCCAGGCGGCGTGGCGCGGACAAGGTTGCGGTAGGTCGCCAGAGCCAGCAGCGGCCAACTGTTCCGATACATGTCGTATTTGAGGTAGAACACCTTCGGGAACCCGGTACCCGTCGTCTCATGCTCCGTCCAGGAACCGTCCTTATTCTGGGTGCGGATGAGGTACTCGATTCCCCGCCGCAGCGAAGGACGATCCGGGTCGTCGAACGCGCAGAGCCCCATCAACGCCCAAGCAGTCTGCGAGGCCGTGCTCGGTCCCTGGCCTTTAAAAACGGGGTCGTCGTAGGTGTTGCAACGCTCGCCCCAGCCGCCGTCCTCGTGCTGCACGCTTTCCAGCCAGTCGCGGGCTTTGATGAGCCACGGCTCGTTCATGTTGAGATTCAGGGCGCGCAAGCCACGCAGCACCTGCCAGGTGCCATAGATATAATTCACGCCCCAGCGGCCGTACCAGGATCCGTCTTCCTCCTGGTGCTCCCGAATGAAGCGCAACGCCTTCTGCACCTGTGGGTGCTCCAGCCCCCAGCCCTCGTAGCCCAACAATTCCAGAATCCGCGCCGTGATGTCGGCGCATTCCGGGTCGAGCATCGCGTTATGGTCGGCGAAGGGCACCTTCTCCAGCACCCCCTTGGTGCAGTCCTTGTCGAAGGAAGCCCACCCGCCGTCTTTGCATTGGAACGTCAGCATCCACTTCAACCCGCGCTGGAAACACTCGTCGCGCCGCTGCCGGTTACCGGTCGGGACCTTGCGCAGCGCCAACAGCACCATCGCCGTGTCATCCACGTCCGGGTTCCATTTGTTCTCGAACTCGAAGACCCAGCCGCTCGGCTCCACCCTGGCGGGGTTCTTATACTGCCAGTCGCCCCGGAAGCGGATCTCCTTCGCCATCAGCCACTCCGTCGCGCGCACTAGCGCCGGGTGATCGGCAGGAAGGCCGGACTCATGCAGGCAGACGTTGACAATGGCCGTGTCCCATACCGGTGAAAAACACGGCTCGATGCGGACGCTCTGCTCCGTTTCGTGTTCGAGCTTCTTAAACGCGCGCTCTGTCCGCGCCACTTGGGGGTGATCGTCCGCGTATCCGAGCGCCTTGAGGGCAATCAGAGAGTTCAGTATCCCTGGGAAAATTGCCGCCAAACCATCCGAGCCTTCAAAACGCTCAAGCATCCATTGCTCGGCCTTCCGCAACGCCCGCTTACGGAAGGGGTGGATCTTATGTTGCGCGAACCACTCCGCGAACTTGTGCACCCGGTCGAGCCAGAGAAAGAAGTTGCGCCACGTAATCCGCTCCGGGTCCGGCGCGAGCGCCAGGTCGCGTTCGTGTATGCCTTCCGGGTACAGCTCGTGGATATTCAGCTTCTTCTTCAGCTCGCGGGTCGGCTTGAAGTGGTTGATGATCGCCAGCGGCACGAGCATCGAGCGGCTCCAGGAACTCATCTCGTTGAAATTCACGTAGAACCATTTCCCGATCAGGATGACCTCGCAGGGTATGGTCGGCACATATTCCCAGGGGAACAGCCCCAGCAGCGCCAGGTAGAGCTTCGAGAACGTGTTTATGCGCGGCACGCCCCCCAGGTTCAACGCCACTTCGCGCGCCCGCAGCATGCGCGGGTCGGTGACCGGCACGCCCGCCAGCTTCAGTGCCAGGTAGCACTTGATAGTGGCATTCACCTCCGATGGGCCGCCGTAATAGATGTTCCAGCCGCCATCCGGCAACTGCATCGAGAGCATATGATTCACCGCCTTGCGCTGCCATTGGGGGTCCACCTTGCCGTTCCAATGGTGGTAGGCGACCCTGTCCGCCACCAGCGTCGCATCCACTATCAACTCACCGACCCAGTAGCCCTCGGGCTTCTGCTGACTAAGCAAATAGCGCTGTGACCGCTCAATGGCGGTTTCCAGCTCCATCTCAAGCGCTAACCCGAGAACCCCTTGAAGCGGGCGTTCCTCGGTACGGTTCTCTCGCAACGATACTACATCCACCCACATACTCTGCGGAATCAAGCCCGACGTGTAAAGCGCCATCCGACCCGGCCAGCCTGGGAACGCTCAGCTCTGGTTGGCCCTCGCATTCCCCGTGGCCGAAGTCCGAAGCCCGAACCCGCTGCGGCTCAGCATGACACCACCCCACTTGAACAGCCTTCAGGATGTCCGATTTCCGCCCCCGCTCAGCACTCAGCCGGAACCGCTACTATCCGGCCGCTCCTGACCGACCTGGCCTCCGCCTCGCAAATCTCGACCGCGCTCAGGGCGTCCCGCGCCGTAACCACCTTGGGGGCCTTGCCGCTTCGGATCGCCTCCAGCATGTAGCTGATTTCGCCGCTGTAGCCGTCCGCCCCATCGCACTTCTCGACTCGCGGCGCCTTGCCTTGCTCCCCGATGCGCAAGGCCTCGGCGCCGCGTGCCAGGTCATAGTCCAGCGTCGCCCGCTCGCACAACAGGGTGTAGGCCATGTTGAAGTTCCCCATCAGCAGCCAACTGCCCTCGGCATGAACAGTCGGGCCGCCAGGGAAGTTATATTGCGTCACCACGTGATCAATCGAGTCGCCGCCGCGCGTCACGCCCGTCGCGAAGACGCTCTTCGGTCTGCCAAACAGGAATTGCACGAAGTCCGTGTCGTGGATATGCATGTCCAGCAGGGCCCCGCCCGACAGCTTCCCGCTGCCATACGTCGCCTTGCTCCAGCCCGGCGTGGGTGACACGCGGCGGAAGCTCGCTGCCTGCACCTTGCCGTATCGCCTTTCCTTCACCACCTGCCTCAGGAACGACCACCCCGGCCAAAACCGCATGCACATCGCCGGCATGAAAAAGCCCGACGCTGCCTGCGCCGCCTGCACAATCTTCCGCCCTTCCGCCGAGCTGAGCGCCAGCGGCTTCTCGCAGAGCACGTGCTTGCCCGCCTTGAGCGCCGCAATGGACTGCGCCGGATGCACCACCGTCGGCACGCATAGGTCCACCAGTTCCACCTCGGGGTCGGTCAGCAAATCGTCCAAGGCGCGATAGACTTTCACCTCCCGCCCAAGATCTATGGCGTCCGAGCCGGCAATATTGCCCGCCACCCCTGCCAGGACCCCGTTGACCGGCACGCGCACCGAGTCGCATACCGCGACGATCTTCGCCGCCTTGAGCTTCTGGTAAGTCTTGATGTGCATCACCCCCATGAACCCCAGGCCGACCACCGCCACATTTACCTTCCGATGCGATCTATTAGATTTCATATACGTCGTAATCTGTTTCAACACTCGCTCACATCCTCGCCACCACGTCTCTTGCCGTCCGGATGTCTGCCACCCGCTGGTTCCCTGCCTCGCGTTCGATAACAAATTCACCTGTGTAATTCAGTTCCCGGAGCATCCCGAAGAAAGCCCGCCAATCCACTTCGCCGGTGCCGACGGTGACCTCCTCCCCCCACGTGCCCGGCACCTTCGTTCGCCGTGCGTCCTTGATATGCACCTGCCGAATCCACGGCCCCAGTGTGCGCAACGCCGCGATGGGATCGCCCTTGTCGTAAAGGATCATATTGGCCGGGTCGAAGTTCACTCCCACGTTCGCACGCTTGAGTTGCCGTAAGAGCTGCACCAGGTCAGGAGCCGTCTCCTGCCCGGTCTCCAAGCCGAGCGAGATGTTGGCCGCCTTGAAGACGTCGGCCACCTCGGCCAGCCGCCGCAGCATCTTGGTAAAGTTGGGGTCTTTCTCGTCGTGCGGCAGGAAGCCCGCGTGGAACGTGACCAGTTTCAGCCCGAGCCGCTGCGACAAGGCGGCGGTGGCCCGGATGTTGGCCCAGTTCTGCTCCCACGTCGCGTCGGGCGCGATGCCGCCCGTGACGCGGATTGCCTCCAGCGTCGAGTAATCCTCCCCCACGCAGCCGAACATGCCCGAGACCACCGTCAGGCCGTGCTGGCGGAACAAGCCCTCCGTCTCTCCCCAAGCGCCTGGAGTCTCGCGCAGTGGATCAAGCGCAAGCTGGACGCGGCGGATGCCCGTCGCCTCGAGTTTAGTAATCAGATCCTGAGGGCCTGTCGGCTGCAACGACCAACTGCAGGCCGCCAGCCGCTCAGCCAGGGGTTCATTCTTCATGCTCATAGATAATTCGTTCGTTCTTGGGTGTCAGCGACTCGCCCCGTTATGCCACACCTTCGAGGCCGGGGCAACAGCATGTTGGCGGATTCGTTTTTCGGCTTCCGGACTTCGGGCTTCAACATTCCCTTTGCCAATCACGCATCACGCATCACGCATCACGTTTCACGTCTCACGCCCACCACTCCCCTCTCGACATCCGCCCCGCATCCCATTACCCTTCGCTCCGATGGTCCTAGACTTCACCAAAATGAATGGCGCGGGCAATGACTTTGTGCTCATTGATAACCGGAAGCGAAAGATCAAGCTCTCCCGCGAGCAGGTCGTGCGGCTTTGCGACCGGCACCGCGGGGTGGGGGCGGACGGCCTGCTGCTGCTGGTGCCGTCGGTTACGGGCCAGGCGGATTGGGCCTGGGAATTCTACAACAGCGACGGCAGCACCGGCGAGATGTGCGGCAACGGCGCGCGCTGTTTCGCGCGCTTTGTGCAGAAGCTGACCAGCCTGCGCCGGGATTTCACCTTCGAGACCGAAGCGGGCATCATCACGGTGAGCTTCCAGGGCGAACGCGTCACGGCCAGCCTGACCCAGCCGCAGGATCTGGTGCTCAACCAGCGGGTGAAGTTCTCCGTGGGCCTGCAGACGATTCACTCCATCAACACCGGCGTGCCGCACGTAGTGCTATTCGTGCTCGACGCCAACCAGGCGATGGTGCGGCAGCTTGGGCCGGAAATCCGCCATCACCCGAACTTCGGCCCGAAGGGCACCAACGTGAACTTCGTGCAACGGCTCGGGCCGAGCCACATCCGGGTGCGGACATATGAACGCGGCGTGGAAGGCGAAACCCTCGCCTGTGGCACCGGCGTGACCGCGTCGGCATTGATCGCGGTGCGCCTGGACGGGTTCAGTTCACCCGTCAAAGTCCAGGTCCAGGGCGGCGAAGAGCTTGAAGTCAGCTTCAAAGAGGAGAACGGCCAGTTCACGGATGTGCGGCTGAGCGGCCCCGCGCAGTTCGTTTTCGAAGGGAGGATTGAGATTTGATATGTTTACTGGAACCTACACAGCCATCGTCACCCCATTTAAGAACGGGAAGATTGATGAAGCCGCGCTCGAGCGCCTCATCCGGATACAGGTCCGGGCTGGGGTGGACGGGATCGTGCCGGTCGGCACCACCGGCGAATCGCCGACAGTGGATTATGACGAGCACATCCACATCATCACCCTGTCGGTCAAGTGTGCCGCTGGCAGAATCAAGGTGCTAGCCGGCACGGGCGGAAACTCCACGAGCGAAGCGATCCTTCTCACCCAACGCGCCGAAATGGCCGGCGCCGACGGCTCGCTGCAGGTTGCACCGTATTACAACAAGCCGACCCAGGAAGGCCTATTCCAGCACTTTTGCGAGGTCGCGCGCTGCACTCGCTTGCCCCTTGTGCTCTACAGCATTCCCGGTCGGTGCGGCATCGAGATCGGCGTGGACACCGTCAAGCGCCTGGCGCAGCAGTGCAGGAACATCATCGGTATCAAGGAGGCGGGTGGCAACGCGGACCGCGTGAGCCAATTGCGCGCGGCACTCGGGCCCCGCTTCGAGATCCAGAGCGGCGATGATTCGCTGACCCTCCCGTTCCTGGCGGTGGGCGCGCAAGGAGTCATCAGTGTGGCCTCGAACATCATCCCGCGCCAGGTGGCGCAGATGGTCAAAGCCTATGCCGGAGGCAAGCCCGGCGCCGCGCTGAAGCTCCACCACAAGTATTATCCGCTATTCAAGGACCTGTTTATCGAGACCAACCCCGTGCCCGTAAAGGCGGCGCTGGCCATGCTGGGCCAGATCGAAGAAGAGTATCGCCTGCCGCTGGTCCCCATGAGCGCGAAGAACCGCGAGGTCCTGCGGGCAACCATGAAAGCAGTTGGCGTATTGAAATAGGCATATAGACAGACTGGCCTATTTCTTGGCGGCTTCAGCCGGCACCTCGGCCGGTTGCTTGCCAAACACGATAAACAAGAAGACCCAGACCAGGGCAAAGATGGCCGGCGGCATAAAGAAGCCCTTCCAGTCATGCCGCTGGGCTTTCAAATAGTCATCCCGCGTAACCCGGGGGCCAATCTTATCGAACGTCGCCTTCAACTCCGCCTTCGTGTAAGAGACTCCACCCGACTGCCACGCATCCGGGAGCCTATCTAGGTCAATCGAGCCATCCGCCTTCGTGTATTTGCCCAGGTTTTCCCCAAAGTTGAAAACGTCTTTATCGCCGCGGAGATACTTAACCGATTTGGCCAAATCGAGATACCTCCAGGCCGAGGTTTCCATGGCCGGAACATTCCAGGCCGGAAGACTCTTGGCGGCTTTCCCTTCCTGGGCCGCAACGGTCTTTGTGATGGCGGGGGCATTCCGGTCAATTTGGTAGCCAAACATGTAGCCGCTGAGCACCTGCCCAATTCCCAGAAGGAGAAACGCCAAGAGGCTCTGAACGCTCGCTTTGAGATGCGCGGGAGCAACACGGTCGCCGAACATGTAGGCCGCGACGTAGAGGAACGCATAGGCCATGCCGTGACAGAGAAGCCCAATCAGGGCGAACTGGAATCCCGCCAGCGTGAAGATGAAATACCGAACCGACCAGGCGCTCATGCCGATAACCAAAACCCATTTAAGGCCGAATCTGGCGACACAAAACGGAAGGATCGCCATAAAGAAGAGTTCAGAGAACTGGTTGAGTGTTGTCAGGGCAACCGGTGCCGGGTAACCGAATTCGCTCAGGTAAGCCACCACCGACGGGAAGAAGTAGTTGCTCCCGAAGATACTGACCATAAACGCGCAAAGGACGAAGAGAGTGAAGATGGGGGACTTGAACATCGTCAAAGCCCCAAGGCCAAAGACGTCCTTCTTCGCCCCCTCGGCAGGAACTCCCTTGGGTGGGGTATCCGGGAGCGTAAAGGAGTAAAGCCCGAGGAAAACACCGCAGCCACCGCCGATAAAGAAGAAGTCCGGCCTGGCGGCGCCACCGGCGAAGACTTCTACGACTAGGTTGACCACGATCCAACCAGCGGTCCCAAAGATAAAGACTTTAGGTGCCGAAGCTGAATCTGGAATATGCTTGAAGACGACGGTGTTGATTAGGGGGATTGACGGCATAAAGCAGATGCCGGAGATCAGCATCAACACCATCAGCGACGCAAATGGAACCACCACCGTCCCCCCTGCTGCCTGCGATTCCGCTTGAACACAAATGACACCGCAGGCCAAAAGAGCTGCCCCGCCAATCAGATGCAAGAGGCCAAGGACCTTCTGAGCGGAAAAGTAACGATCCGCAATGGGCCCGATGAACATGGGGGCAATAATCGCTCCCCACGGAATTGCCATATACAGGGCACCAATGTGAGGGCCACTCATCTTCCCATTGAGGTAACCCCCGAGGGCTACCGACCAGCTCCCCCAAATCGCAAATTGCAGCAGATACGCCAACTGCAATCTCGGGTAAACCCAGCGTAGTTTGTTTTCTGTCATTCTAGAGTCCTGCTAGTTTTCGGTTGAAACGACTGTTCACCCTTAAGCAAGGGCCGCACTGCACAATGCAGCGTCTTATGGCAGGAAGCTCAGCCGGGTTCAAGAGAAAAACTCCCGGCAACAGCGACTTTCCGCCTTGAGTTTCGGGCTTTCGGCCTTAGCTTCTCCGGGCGTGGTTATGGAATCTACCAGCATCAGCGGTCCGGGCATTGACTTCTTGGTCACCAAGGGCCAAGCCCGCTGGGCTACGCGGGCATGACCAAGATCATCATCACTGGTTCGAAGGGCCGCATGGGCCGGGCGCTCCTCGCCTGCGCAAACCATCATCGCGACCTGCACGTGGTCGGCCAGATTGATCAGGGCGACGATCTGAGCACAGTGATAGGGCAGGGGGATGTGGTCATTGATTTCAGTTCACACAGCGCCACGCCGGCCATTGCGGCGCTGTGCGCGGCGCACAAAAAGGCGATGGTCGTCGGCACGACCGGACATTCCGACGAGGGCAAATCACAGATTGCCCATTGCCAATCGCAGATACCCATCGTGCTGTCGTCGAACTTTTCCACCGGCGTCAACGCCCTCTTTTGGTTGACGCGCAAGGCGGCGGAGATACTAGGGCCGGGCTTTGACCTGGAAGTAATCGAGATGCACCATCGCCTGAAGCGGGATGCCCCGAGCGGCACAGCCAGGACTCTGGCGGAAATTCTGGCGGCGGTGCGACAGCAGCAGCTCGACAAAGTAGCACGCCATGGCCGCGTGGGCCTCGTGGGCGAGCGCACCGCTGAGGAGATCGGCGTGCATTCGTTGCGCGGGGGGGATGTGGTGGGCGACCACACGGTCATCTTCGCTGGCATGGGCGAGCGCGTGGAACTGACGCACAAGGCTTCGACCCGCGAGACCTTCGCCAATGGCGCTTTGCGGGCCGCGCAGTGGGTAGTGAAGCAAGAGCCCGGGCTCTACGACATGCAGGACGTGCTGGGGCTGAGGTGAAATGCGGATTGCGAAGTGCGAAGTCAGGAAGTTGGCGATCATAGCGCTGGGGTCAAATCTGAATGACTCCCGGGGGAACATTCTCCGGGCGATAAGGCAGTTGGAGGAATTGTCTGAAGGGCCACTGCTCAAGTCCTCGCTGTGGCAGACCACGCCCGTGGATTGTCCACCCGGCTCCCCGGTGTTCGTGAATGCGGTGGTGGCTTGGACGCCGCGCGCGGGCGAGACGCCAGAGTCCTTATTGGCCAAACTGCAGGCGATGGAGCACGCGTTTGGCCGCCGCCCCAAGCGGGTCTTGAATGAGCCGCGCCCGCTGGACCTGGATTTGATAGCATTCGGCGGCGAAACCCGCGCTACAAAAGAACTGACTCTGCCCCATCCGCGCGCACCCCATCGGCGCTTCGTGTTGGAACCGCTCAGCGAAATAGCTCCGGATTTAGTCCTGCCCGGCCAGTTGCAGGGCGTGGCGCGGCTATTGGCGCGATTGCCACCAGACCAGAGCATGCGGAAGCTCATGGACGCGATTGCACCCTGACAACCGGCTTGCTCTGCCAGCCCAAGGCCACATAATGACTTACGATAAAACACCAGTGCTGCAAAGTGCTTGAGGCACCGCTATGAACAATGGCCGCGAGAAGCCGACCTCTGGCGAACCGTCCCGACACCATAGTCGAAGGCGATTCTGGCACCGTGTGCAGCGCTGGTGGTCCACATCCTGGATAGTGGACAGGTGGTGGCGCTTCGATAATTGGTTCTTCAACTGGTGGCACCCTCCTTCCGGCAGCGAGTCTCCCGGTCACGGCGAATACGGCCGATCGCGTGCGAACCGCCTGACCAGGGCCTGGCGGCGTCTCCAGCGCCGGATTAAAGCATCAGGGCCTCTGAACCGGCTCAGTGTGAGGCTCTGGCGTTTGCGCGACTGGTGGTATCCGCCGGCAAAGGACGGGTACCCTACCGCAAGACACTATGGCCGCGGGAGGCGAAGCCGGTTTGCGCTGGCTTGGCGGTGGGTAACGCAGCGCCTCAACCAATCCGCCTTCGGCCGGGGAGTGGTAGCGCTCTATGCACGTTTCTGTGACTGGTGGTATCCGCCGGCAAAGGATTCGCACCCCACCGCCGGGCACTACGGCCGTGGCAGGCGCAGTCGGCTTGTGCTGGCACGGCGGCGGGTAGTGCAGCGCGTCCGCCAGTCCGCGTTCGGCCGTCGAGTAGCGGAGGTCTATGCACGTGCTTACGAATGGTGGTACCCCGTCCTGGACGGCTCTTACACCTCTCACGGCTATTACGGTCGGAGGCGCAAGAGCCGACCGGTAGTCGCTTGGCGGAGGTTTGAGCGCTGGGTCCGGCACTCCTGGTTGGGCCAGCGCTGCCGCCAATGCCTCTTTCGCTTCTCGGAATGGTGGTACCCACCGTTCCAGGCCTCGGACGCCTATCATCCGCAATACGGTTACGGCCAGGTCAGTCGGCCAGTCCTGGCCTTCCGCCGCTGGAACCGCTGGCTTCGTAAGACTTGGGTGGGCCGTGAATTTGGCTGGATTCTGGACGAGGCCATTTCCCTGTTCTCTTTCGCTCAAGGAGAGCTGGCGCAGGCCCTTTCCAGGCGCGGGATCCAGCGCTTCCTGTCCAGGAAACTGAACATCGCCGCCTTGGCGGTGTTAGCTCTCCTCGCCGTGGCCGGCTATAAATACGGAACCCCGTATTTTCGCCACTATGTGGAACAGCGATATGCCCGGCAGGCCGAACGGTTCATGCTGAAAGGCGACTTTGCCCGGGCATGTTTGCGCGCGCGACAGGTGCTGGCAATCAATCCGGACAATGGCGTGGCTTGCCGCGTCAACGCCGAGCTGGCGGATTGGGCCAATTCGCCTCTTGCCCTGTATTGGCGGCAGCGCGCCGTGTTCCTGGCGCCCACGGCGACCAACCGCCTCGCCTTGGCCGCGACAGCGCTCAGAGCCGAACCTCCTCCCTGTCTCACCGCGGCGAACACGCTCGACGAAATTGCACCGGAGCTTCAATTCAACGCCGACTATCACCTTGTAGCCGGTGCCCTGGCCACCAAGCTCGATCATCTGGGCGATGCAGAGCAGCATTATGCCTTGGCGTTAAAGTTGCAGCCCGACAATCCGGTTACCCGGATGTCCCTTGCCGTGGTGCAGCTCCAATCCAGGGACACGAGCTTGGTCGCAGACGCTCGCGCCACTCTGGAACTGCTCAATGCTGACGGCAAGCTAGGCATTCTGCCCTTGCGCTCGCTTGTGGCGGAGAGCGCCGCCGCGCATGATTTCGCCAGAGCCGAATGCCTCTCCAGCCAACTGCTCACCAATGGGCAGGCCACCTTCGACGACCGGATGTTCCACCTATCCCTTCTACATGACGCGGGGCGGACGAATTTTCGCGACTTCCTCCGGGACACGCAGCAGAGAGCAATGCAGCAGCCGCTTTACATTGGGGAGCTGACGGCCTGGCTCAATCAATCTGGATTTGCTTCCAATGCGCTGGCTTGGTTGCAGGAGATGCCGCACCAGGTTTCCAGCCGGGGATTCCTCCCGCTGGCGCAGGCTGATGCCTACGTCGCCCTCGGGAAATGGAAAGACTTGGAGACCTATCTCGAGGCCGAACATTGGGTCGGGCAGGATCATGTCCGTATCGCAATGCTGGCACTCGCGCTCAGGAAGGAGGCGAGCAAGCAAGGCTCAGCCTTGGCTTGGGACAGAGCAGTACGCCTGGCGTCAGATGCCCCGACCGCGTTGGGCGTGCTGGCGCAGTTGGCCCTGGACTGGGGGTGGCTGCCCGAGGCCGAACAGGTGCTCTGGCGTGCGGCAAGCAAGGTCCCCAACCAACCCTGGCCGCTGACTTCGCTCCAGGACCTGTATATCGCCCACCGTGACACCGCTGGCCTCCGGCGCGTGTATCAGGCCTTGATGCAACGAGACCCGAACGACGAATTGGCGAGGAACAACTTCGCTATGCTGTCGTTGCTTTCGGGCAAGGACCTTCCGACCGCCCACGAGTACGCCGCCGAGCTCTTTGCCCGCAAACCCGCGAATCCCGTCTTCGCTTCCACCTATGCGTTTTCGCTTCATCTTCAGGGGAAAACGAAAGAGGGGGTCGAAGTGTTACGGGCGTTGAAGCCAGATGATCTCGCCAATCCGGCCGTCGCGGTTTATTACGGCGTAATGCTTTCCGCTGCGGGCGAGGCGCAGGCCTCCAAGGATTATCTGGACAAGTCGAACAAGGCGTTTCTGCTGCCGGAAGAACTGGCTCTGGTCACCTCGGCCCGGAAGGTGAACTAGTCAGTTCGAGTGCGGATCGCCCGTTCCAGCAGGTCACGAAATGCCGCCTCTGCCTGTTCGTCTGTCTCCATGCCCCAGACGCCGACCTCCAGGACGCGCTTCTCGTTGCGGCTGCGGTCGTGGATTTGGACCGCGTGCAACGCGTTGCGCAAAGCGTTGGCAGTTGAAGGCGGGCTCGCAGGCTGGTATTCCAGGACCGTCGGCTCGGGCTCCCAGTAGCAGGTCAGCACGTGCAGCGGCCGGCCTTCATCCAGGAGCCTTTCGATGTTGACCGATAGTGTGACGCCGTAGACTTGGCGCAAGTGACGGCCAAAGTCCTTCTGGAGCGTCATCCTGGCAAGCAGCAGACACACGTCCGGCGCGTCTCGCAGCGCCTTTCCGGTGGCCTCCAAGGCCCGATACCTTGTCCGGGCCGGATGCCACTGAAGGTAATAGACCTGCCACAGCCTGCCGTTGACCTCCCGCCACTCGGCCTGCCTGCCATCGTCGCATTTCAGCATAGCGCGAACGCCGTCGCGAATTGGCGATTCGCGAAACCCGGCTTGCTGAGGTGGCAGTTGGAAGAACCATTCGGGTTTGGAGGCTGCCCGGGTTTCTGTCGGCCGGAACCACGTCTCGATAGCAGTCTCGACGGCCAGTATCCACAAAAGCGTGCCTACTAGTGCTCCGGCTAACGCGGTCCCGGACCCTTGACCGCCGGCCCCCTTGCTCGGCACCTCCATCGGCTCTTGAGGCGGGCCAGTGCTTCGGCTCTCCACTCCTGACCAACGGGTCCTGACTTCCAACTCCGCCGCGGTCTCCTTTTTCGTGACCGGGAGCGGCCTCTGAGCTCGGGATTCTAACCGTTCCCGCAGCCAGAAAAACCACGCCAGCACCAGCAGACCCGCGAGCGTGATCCCCAGGATCGTAAATCCCCCCGGATCGTGAACCAGATTCAAGGCGGTCTTGCCCTTTAAATCGCAGACGCGCACCAGATAGGTTGTCCGGACCACGTTGCAGCCGCACGCCAGCGCGACACCGCTGAGCAGAAACAGAATGCGACGGCGGAAGGCGTAGCGGAATAGCTCCCCAAGAAAAAGCGCCACCATCGCCGTCGCCTGGAACGAGCGGATGCCACTGCCGGTCTCATCAACGCCTATCATTCCGGACCCCGTTTGGATTACGACACCCTGATGGATTGCCGGTGTTCCCAGCACGTTGGCAGCCCAGGTGCTCACGGCTGCGTTGAGATGTGACAGCTTCGTAATCAAGGGCGCCTCGATGCGTGTCGGCCACGGTACCGCAATCAGGAAGAAGAGCAGCGGGAAGGCAAAATGATGGATCCACCTTCGGCCGCCGATCAGGTAAAGCGCGCAAAAGGTGATTCCGATGACGGCCCCGGCGAACGTCCAGCCGGCAAAACGCCAATAAGGGATCACCTCCAGGAACAGGCAGCTTGGCAGCAGCGTCAGCGCCAACGCCGACCACACGATCAGCGGGCCCGTGGAAACTTCCGGCGGCTCCGGCGCAGGTCGGTGTTGCCAGCGCTCCCAAAACAAACCCAGGCACAGCAGGGGTACGAACCAACCGTATGCGTATTCCTTGCTGCTGTACCAAAGAGTGCCCAACCGATAAGTGGCATAAACCCAGAAGACTATCAGGACGCCTGTCGCCAGCCAGCCAAGAGGGCGCGAGACAGGCGCGGTGTGCCCAGGCGTATTGGGTGCGACCGTGTCAGGCGGTGGAACCGTGGTGGACTGTGTTGTCATGCGTTCTCGTCCGGAGTCTCCAGAGTGGATGCCAAGCTAACCCAGCGCGCAACCGGCAGTCGAATGAAAAGGTCAGCTCTTCCCTCAGCCACCCTCTCGAGATTCCTGGCAGCGTGGATCAGGCAGGTTTCATTCTGCGCCGGAGACGGGCGTACCGGGCAATATACACCAAACCGAGCAGACCAACACACGCAACGCCGAACGCAGCCACTTCCGGCACTGACGTGAATTCAAATGTGTCACCTGCTGAAGCGGGTGTGGGAGCGCCCCACATACCTTGACTCGGCGTCGGTGATCCAGGGCCCAAAGATGAGTAGCCCGGTGCCATCAACCCAATCTTGTCGTTGACCATTGCGACTGGGATGGCTTCGGATTGGAAGGTCAGCATAAGGTTCCCCGGGGGAAGGCTCGGAGAGGAGAGACCGAAGTTGTCAGCGCCCTCGACGCCATAGCTGGCGGCTACAATTGCGTAAGCGCCCGGGCGCAAAGTAACCGAGGAATCCCCATCCTGGAATCTCACGCTCCCGACTTGCCTCCCCTTGATGCTAGAAAGCGCCTTATCTGCACCACCTGCCAGACTCCCGGGTCCCACGGGCCCGGTGACGGCAGGGCTGTAAACCGCAACCGGAACGGTTGCTCCAAGGCTGAACCCGGTCTTGCTTGGGAACGCGCCAACACGGGTCACCTTGATCGCGGAATTAACCCCATAATCGTTGCCCGTTATCGGCAGTTGCGAGGCACCACTATTGTCTTGGGTACCCAGCAGAGCTTCTACGCGACTATAGGCAATCGTCGCCTGCGCCTGTGCGGCCAGGAGGAGGACTGCAACCCCGATTCCTACCATTATACTCATCGAATTCGACATCCTCATCAATGGAATGTCCTGCCACTTTTGCTTCATTTGCTCTGGCACCGCAGACATGATCACATGACAATGCGCTGCGGTTTGTTTGGATTATGGCCGTTCTGCCGTCCGGGTCAACAGGTTCGTTGCCCTCTCGGGTTACGCCAGCCAAAGACCACCCTCGGCTGATCGCGTAGCCCTTGGCAGTTGCTGCACTTCCGCTGTCTCCGCCTCGCCTCTGCCGCTGGTACTTTTTCCCCATGCCAACGGTGTTTGGCTGGAGCCAGCCTGGGGGAGCCCTCGTGTGTACCCGAGGCGGATCGTGTAACCTATTTTGGTTGAGATACTTATGGACAGAATTCTGTACTCTACGGGGTTAGCCTGTCGCAACGTGTGGTGAAGGAATACCCTGCGCAGACACCGAGCATTTCGACTACTCGCTGGGTTTATATGGCGCCAACGGCGCCCTCGACCCGGCCCGTTGGCGGGCGTATTCTTTGGCCATGCGACCTGCGCTGAAGCACCTTCCGCCGCTGATTCTCGCGTCTGCTTCTCCGCGACGAGCGGAGTTGCTGCGGCAGTGGAGCCTCGAGTTCAAGATAGTGCCCGCCGATGTGGCCGAGATTCACCATGATCAGATGACTGCGCGCGAGTTGTCTCAGGTCAACGCTTATCGCAAGGCGCGCGCGGTAGCGAAGAAATTCCCGGATGCGCTCGTGTTGGGGGCCGACACGCTGGTCTGTTTTGAGACTGCCCTCTTCGGCAAACCGGCAACACTCGAGGAGGCGTATCAGATGCTGGAACAGCTCCAAGGCCGCACGCACCAGGTGGTTACGGGCATTTGCCTGCTCCATCTGCGCTACCATCGCCAGGCAGTCTTCGCCGAAAGCACCGCTGTCACGTTTCATCCGCTGGATGCAGTGAAGATCCGGCGCTACCTCAACCGTGTGAATCCGCTCGATAAGGCGGGTGCCTACGCGGTCCAGGAAGCGGGCGATCTGATTGTCGAGAAGATCGCCGGCTCGTTCACTAATGTCGTGGGCTTGCCGATGGAGCGGTTGGGTGCGGAATTGGAGGCTTGGACTCGGACCTGAACGGCACGCGTCTCAAACCTTGCTCAGTTCCTGCCAGAGATGCGCGCTCATCAACTGCCCCTTGGCAAAGCACCTCAGGTCGAACTTCTCGTTCGGTGAGTGCGCGTTGTCGTCGGGCAGGCCCAGGCCCACCATGAGCGCGTCGGCGCGGAGAATCTTCTTGAACTCGTTGACGATAGGAATCGAGCCACCCTCCCGGACCAGCACCGGCTCGCACCCGAAAGCCGACTTCAGTGCGCGCAAGGCCGCCTGCGCCTGCGGACCGGTGGGTGAGACCAAATAGGGCTCTGCCCCGTGGCCCGATTTGATCTCCAGGCGCACGGTGGGCGGACAGCGTTTCTCCAGATGTTGCCGGATACGTTTCATCACCCGGTCCGGGTCCTGGTTCGGCACCAACCGCACGGTGACCTTAGCGCGAGCCCAAGCGGGCACGATTGTCTTGCTTCCTTCCCCCTGATAGCCGCTCGTGAGGCCGTTGATTTCAAGGGTCGGTCGCGCCGAACGTTGTTCGAGGGGAGTGAAACCGCGCTCACCAAAGAGCTTGGGTACGCCGAGCAGCTTCTGATACTCCGGCGCTTTGAACGGCAGGCGTGCGAACTGTTTGCGCTCGTAGGCTGACAAGGGCTGCACCCCCTCGTAAAAGCCCGGCACGGTCATGCGGCCATTCTTGTCGCGCATTTGCCCCAGCAATTGGCACAGCGCCATCGCTGGGTTGTCCACCGTCCCGCCGAAAATGCCCGAGTGCAGATCGCGCGACGGGCCGTGCAGCGTGACCTCAAACGCGACAATTCCCCGCAGCCCATAGGTCAACGCCGGGTGCCGCAGCGAGGGCATCCCTGTGTCGGAGATGACGATTGCATCGCAGGCCAAGTCCGCCCGGTGTGCCCGCAGAAAAGACGCCAAGCTGGTGCTGCCGACCTCCTCCTCGCCCTCGATGACGAAGGTGATGTCACACGGCAGCTCGGTCCCGGTCTTGAGGTACGCCTCCACTGCTTTAAGATGCGCCAGGTTCTGCCCCTTGTTGTCGCAAGCCCCGCGCCCGTAGAGCGCGCCGTTCCGCACCTGCGGCTCGAAGGGCGGCGACTTCCACAGGTCCAGCGGTTCTGGTGGCTGCACATCGTAGTGCCCGTAAACCACGAAGTGCGGGCGGCGCCGGCCTTTCGCCTTCGCCCGCGGCGTCCTGGCGATTACAATCGGATGGCCGGGCGTCGAACAGAGCCGCGCCTGCAAGCCGATCCGCCGGCATTGCTCCACCACCCACCCGGCGCACCCCCGCAAATCGCTGCGATGCTGCGGCTGGGCGGACACGCTGGGGAATCGCACATACTCGCGAAGCTCGCTCACGAACCGGGCCTCGTTCCGCTTTAAGTAATCAATGACACCTTGCATCGGCAGACTTGTAACATGGAAACCCAAAGAAGCAAAGGGAACTTCGGCCCCGTCACTTCTTCTTTGGCCCGAAGAGCCCGTTGATCAGATTATTGACAGGGGATTGGGTGGCAGGCGGCTGATTGGTGGTCGTGGCTGGCTTGATGCCCAGGATGTTGCCCAATGTGCCGCCAACACTCCCGCCCAGCCCTTGAACGGCGCCGGTCACACTCTTCCCGGCGAGGCCGGCCAGGGCCAGGTAGTTAATCTTGGTCTTAGCCTCGCCCACGGTGCCCGTCATCGTCAGAAAATCCGGCAGCTTGGTGTAAGCGGCGTTGGTGGAGGTGCTGGCGGAAGCAAGACCGATCCGCTGCGCGATGGGTTGGCTCAGAGAGATGGCCACCGGGATCTGGATGGCTGAGTTCGTCAGCACCGGCGCGAGCGTAATGGCGCCGCCGCCTGCGTCGGCCTTGAAAGCCGCGCTCTGCACCACCGCCTGCTGCAAGTCCACACGACCTGCGCCGACCTTCCCCCCCACGACGATCGCATTAATCGGCGAGCGTTGCAGATCATCCGCCAACCCGCCGCTGGTGCCGGCCTTGCCGGTCAGTCCGCCGAAGAGCGAGGTGACTGTGCCTGTGGGATTCCGGAGCAGTTCAGGTATGCCCGCAACGACGTTGACCAGAGTCTTGAGCATGGAACTCTTGAGATTGACGACGCTGAGGTTGAGGTTCGTCGAATTGACATCGAACTGCCCGGCGAGGTTCTTCTGGAGGCTGGCGCCGGTTATGCCTGCACCGCTTATGTGCCCCTGGACGGTGGTTGTGCCGCCAATCTGCCCTTTGCGCTCCGGTTGGAACGTATCCACCAGCGGCGTTAGCGGGATAGCCATCGCGCTGAGCGACACATCGTATTTCCAGCCCCGCACACCCAGGTCCAGATCAACGGTCGAATTCACAGGCGCGCTGTTGAGCGTCAGTTTGAAAGGGTTGACCACCACATGCCCACCATCAATCTTCGTGGTCGCCTGCCAATCGGCGATCTCCACCTCGCGCAGGTAAAGCCGGCGGATACTTGCCTGGGCCGTGAAGTTCTTGAATGGCAACGTGATCGGATCAGGCTCCTTGTTCGCCTCAGCCGGCGCGGGAGCTGGCGCTGAAGCAGGTGTGGTTTGGGACGCGGCGGGCGCGGCACCTTTCCCGGACGTTTGCTTTCCTCCCATGAACAAATCGTAATAGCTGGTAAGATCCAACGAATCCGCCGCCAGCTTGAGGTTGCCCTGGATTGCGTTGGTCTGTGACATGTCCACTTGACCGCTCAACTGCACCTGGTTGGTCGCACGGGACGTCGGCGTCAGCGTCACTTGGAACTGGCGCACGTTGGCCACTTGCTTCTGCAGCGAGGCATCCACTTGCATCTTCGCCTCGAGCGGCGTGGCGGGGAACTGGCCCTTCGGATCCTTTACCACCAGGTTGGTCACCTGCAAGTCCGCTTTTACCGCTGACGCGCCTTGCGGGTCGTATTGGGCTGTGGCGTTGGCATTGATGGCTACAGACACGAGCTTCTTGTCGCCCAGCGCGGGCTCGAGGAAGGGGCCTAGGCCGTTCTCGTTGAAATCTGCCAGCTTGGCAGTCAGGTCAGCAGACTTCTTCGACAGGTCGTATGTTGTGGCCAGATCGAAACTCCCGCCCGCCTTCCCGCCTTGGGACAACTTGCCCGCGGCCTTCCGGACTTGGATCTGCTGGGGCGTCATGCTCGCATCCAGGTCCATCGTGACGCCGAAACTCCGCAGCTCGTTCTCCCCGAACTTGCCGGTGAAATCCGCCAGCGCCAGGTTGCCGGTCACGGTCTGCGTCTTCTGCTTCTGCGTAATGTGCGCCTTCAGTCTCGCCGTCCCAGAAGTCACGCTCATGTCCGGCTGGGGTACGACCTGGAGCAACGGCGCCAGCGCGATTTGGGCATCGGTTTGCAGGTCCGCGTCCTGCGTGCCGGGATCGAAAGTGCCCGACACATCGAGGCTGCCGGCGGCATTGGCCCCTTGTGTCAGCTTGCTCGCGAGCTTGCGGATTTGGACTTGCTGGGGCGTCAGGCCCACGTCGAAATCGGCCGTGGTGCCCAGGCTGCGGACCTCGTTCTTGGCGAACCTCCCCGAGAAATTGACTAACGCCAGGCTGCCTGTGACGGATTGCGTCTTCTGCTTCTGCGTAAGGTGGGCCTTCAGCTCGACGGTGCCGGAGGATATGGTCATATCCAGCTGCGGCAACACGCGCAGGAGCGGCGCCAGCGCCGCCTGGACGACCACCTGCATGTCCGCCGCCTCGCTCGGCTTGTCGTAAGTTCCCGACCCGGAAATGGTGGTCAGCGTCTCGTCTCGCCGCGCCACCGCCAGCTTATAATCCGAAAGGTTGAATTGTTTCAGGTCGGTGGCCGTGGCGTTGGCGTGCAGGGTGATCGCCGCGTCGGTGATGTGGTTGCTGCCTGCGTTGACTGTCAGGCCGTTCACCCGCGAGTCAAGGTCCAACGTCACTTGTCGGCCGCCCTCTTGCGACAGGACCTTCGCCGTCAGGTTCACCAGGCCTGCCGGGGCGACATCGCCCACGAACGGCTTCCAGTCCGCGAGATTCAAATTGGCGACCGTCAGCGTCAGCGCCGAATCGCCCACCGCATTGCTGACGTTGCCCCACGCAATTTGCATCGGGCTGGTCAACTCGGCCTTCAGCAGGTTGTTGCCGTTTTGCGTCCCTGTCAGCGTCAGGCCTCGCAGGGTCGCCATGCTTTGCCCGCGGTCAACCGTCAGGTCGTAATCATTCCGCAGGTCCAGCCGGGGCGTGGTCTGATTCATCCGGGTCAATTGGAAGCTGCTTACGTCCAACTGGCCCCTGGCCGTGATCATCGAACCGCCCTTGGCCAACTCGACTTCGTTCGTCGAGCTGATCTTCGTGCTGCCGAAGTCCATCCCAGTCTTCGCCCAGGCCAGGTTCAGAAGCTGCTTGTCAATAGAGGCAATTGCGATGCTCAGCCTTCCCTCGGTCTTGGCCATGTCGAAGGGCCCGCTCACGCGCAGTTCGCCCAGCCGCGCGTCACCCTTTTGGAACCGCAGCGCTACTTCCTTGATGTCCGTTGGCGTGACCTCGACTTTTAGCTCGGAGCCGAACGCCGCCAAATCCGCCAGAGCCCCCTCAGCCTTGGTTACTTCGAGCCGCGTAGTGCCTTTGATCGAGGCGGGCTTCAAGTCGGCCGTCAGCGCCAGATCAAAGTTACCGGTCAGCTTGGCTTGCAGCACGGCGTTCGTGATCTGGACGCTAATATCGGCGCCCAGCGCCAGCTTGCCTGTCTGCCCGTTCTTCAAATCGTCCAGGGTGACGTTGACGTGCGAAAGCTCCAGCACGTCGCGCGTGCCGTTCGTGTAGTTCTTCACCTGGCGGATGGTCGCATCCGTCACGGCGACCTTCCTCACGTCAACTTGCAGCGGCTTGGCGGGGGGAGGTTGGGCTGGTGGGGCGGGTTTCGCCCCTGGCGCTTTCTCCTTTTGCGCCTTCAGCAGTGGATCCAGGTTGCTGCTCCCGTCTGGGTTCTGGATCAGCGTGACGGTTGGCGAGGCCAGCGCCACCTCGTCCACGTGGATGTTGCCCTTGATGATGTCCATCAGGCTGTAACGCAGGCGCACTTCAGCGGCCGTGAGCAGCGGCTCCGCGCCCTTGGGTTGCACCTTTAGATCGCGGAGGATCACCTGGCTGAACGGACTGATCGAGGCGTCGCCCACCGTAACCTGGGCGTTCATTGCCTTGCTCACGCGCGGCAGAATTACGCCCTTGAGAAAGGCGGAGCTGGTCGCCACGAAGTACACGACGACGAGCATGACTATGAGAATCCCGAAAACCCAGGCAATCGCCCGGAGCCAGCCGCGCCTTTTCCTGGGCGCCGGCGTAACAATTGTTGCATCAGCCATAAAAATCTTGTTCGAACCGTGTTGAGCAGAGCGCTAGAGCTGCGGGTTAGTGCCAGTCTCGCCGACCTGCCTCAGAGCCACAATATAACGCAGAATTGGACCGTGTCAGCAAGCCCCAAGTCAACCCAGGAGCGACTTTGCTGCGGCAGCCATTATTCCGCAACTGCCCGCCCCCGGGCACTGGCAAGGGAACGACGATAGGCTTCGATCCTGCCCAGATCGAAGTCGAATGAGGAACCGCCTAGGTATCAAGAGAGCCTGTTGCTGAACCTCGCCGTCCGCCTGGCCGCTACGCTGTCTGGGCCAGCGCGGGGCTGAGGATCTCGGTGCCGTGCGGGCCGCTCAAGAACTGAGGCGCCAGTTTCGCCGCCTCGCGATCCTGGCAAAAGCGAAAGAGCGTGCTCCCGGCGAGAATGCAATCGTTGTGGCGCACTCTGGCCGCTGACGCACGGTGCCCATGCACCCAAGTGCCGTTGCGCGAGCTGAGGTCCCGAACCAGGTAATCCTCGCCTTCGCGCGCGATCATGAAATGGCGGCGCGACAGACCCTCGTCATCCACCTTGACGTCCACGAACGCACCGCGGCCAATCGTCACCGGCACCTCGCCGATCTCCCACTGTCTCGCTGTTGCGCCATCACTGCCTAACACACAAAGAGTCGCCATACTAAATTCCTCCCGGGAGCTGCACCACGGCTCAGTTGCCACCGATCAGTCTCTCCCGCTTGTAACTATTAATAACCAGGCAAGGGAAACGGTTGCGCGTGCTTTGCCCGCGGCGGTTTCGCCATGCTTACTCAGACGGGATCGCCGTCGAAATGCTCCTTACGATTCCGTATTCGTTAGACGCCGCTTGCCCGGATTATGTTCAGAGCCAGAGAAGTTTGGCCTCCTGGTGGGACTTGTTATGGTCGTCCTTCCCTGGCGAGGGAAAGTTGACCGGGCGGAGGTTTGTGCCTAGAAAGAGGTGAATGACGCATACTCTTTCCTCGGCACGGATGAGGAAACCCTGGCGGGCGGCAATGCTTGCGCCACTGGTGCTCGCACTCTCGCTGGTGCCGGCCTTGGCGGAATTCAAGGTTGGGCTGGTGCTCGACCGGGGGGGCAAGGACGACAAGTCCTTCAACTCGTCGGCTTACGAGGGAGCCAACCATGCCCGGGAGAAGCTGGGTATTCTCCTGAAGTATGTCGAAGCGCCGGACGACAACGCATTTGAGCCCATGCTGCGGGCGTTTGCCCTGCGCGACTTCGACTTGATTATCGGGATTGGCTTCGCCCAGAAGGAAGCGATTACGAAGGTGGCGGCACAGTCCCCCAAGCGCCATTTCGCGATTGTGGATGCGCAGGTCGAGGCGCCGAACATCCGGTCGTTGATGTTCCAGGAGCACGAAGGGGCATATCTGGTCGGCGCCATCGCCGCCATGACGACCAAGACCGGCAAGATTGGGTTCGTGGGCGGCATGGACGTTCCCCTCATTCGGCGCTTTGAGACGGGTTACGAGGCCGGCGCGAATAAGATTAATCCCCGGATTAACGTGGTCGCCAATTTTGTCGGGGTGACCAGCGAGGCGTGGAACAACCCGCCGAAGGCCAAGGAGCTTGCGGTGTCTCAGTATGAGGCTGGGGTGGATATCATCTTTGCCGCGGCCGGGGCCTCGGGTCTGGGCGTGTTCGATGCGGCGGAGGACAAGCAGAAATTTGCCATTGGCGTGGATTCCAACCAGGATTGGACGAAGCCGGGATTGATCCTAACGAGTATGCTCAAGCGGGTGGACGAGGCCGTGTTCGCGACGATCGCCGATTCCCAAGCAGGCAGGTTCGCCGGCGGCATCCAACGGTTCGGCCTCGCGAACAAGGGGGTGGATTACTCCTTCGACCAATACAACGCGAAGATACTGACCGAGCCGGTCCGCAAACGGGCTGATGAAATTAAAGCGGAGATCATCGCAGGTAAGATCGTCGTGCCGGATTACTATAAGAAATAGCGCTGGAGGCTTACGCCTTCAGCGCGGCCTTGGTCTCCGCCATCAGGGTGTCCAGTTCGGGCCTGAGTTCCTCCTTGGTCTTCTTATCCATGCGGTCAATGAACAGAATGCCATGGAGGTGGTCGAGCTCGTGCTGGACGACGCGGGCGAGCATGCCGCCGCAGCGGAACTCGACGGGCTTCCCCTCCAGGTTCAGCGCCTTCACGTCCACCACGTCGGGGCGCGAAATGTCGGCGTAGATCTCGGGGAAGCTCAAGCAGCCTTCGGGGCCGGTCGCCGGCTGGCCGACGGACTTGACCTGGGGATTGATCAGCACCAGGGGCATGAACCCGTTCACGTCCGCCGGTTGCCCGTTCAGTTCCAGCGAGGAGGGCCGGTCGGTCACGCCGCGGACGTCAATAACGGTCATTTGGATGGCGACGGCGACCTGCTGCGCGGCGAGTCCGACGCCTTTGTAGGAATACATGGTTTCCATCATGTCCGCGGCCAGCTTCTTGATCGCGGGTGTAATGCTTTCGATGCGCGCGCCTTTCTGGCGAAGCACCGGAGTGCCGTATTTGACGACGGTCAGGGGCATGCTCAAATCGGCCAGTTGCGCAGCATGTTTGCCAGGTCCGGTATGGCCGGGCTTCGGCCGGTGCGCACGTAGAAGCCGCTGGTGGTCACGCCGGTCAGGAGGCAGCGGGCGGTCGGGAAGCCGAGCATCTTGCCCAGGCAGAAGCCGGAGTTGAAATGGTCGCCGGCGCCGGTCGTGATTTTTGGTTTGGGGGTGAAGGGGCCCTGGACGAGGGCGTTGCCATCCGGTCCCGAGGCAAGCGCGTAAGCGGTCGGGTGAACGATGAGGGTGTCCACGCGGACACGCTGGTGGAGTACCTGGCAAAGCGCCGTTAACCCGTCCGGCGAATGGTCGCTCGTGTTCAGCCCAAGTGTCTTCCCGATCTCGGTGCTTTCCTTTTCATTCAGGCCCAGCACAACATCGAAGTATTTCTGGAAGGCGGCGACCAGGTCCAAGGCGCGCAGAATGTCCGCCTTGGTCCGCTTCTCGGGGTCGGCGAGGTCAATGAAGAGTTTGCGTCGAGGGCCTTTCATGCCCGGGCAGATCTCTTCCAGGACGGCGGCCCAGATGTCGCTCATGTGCGTGAGCATGGTCCAGTTGACGAATCCCACAAGGTCCGCGCTGCCAAACTTGGCGGCAAATCGGTCCTGGCCGAACCGAGCTTTGATATTCTCCCAGTTCATCTGCTTCAACGACTGGTGCTTGCCCAGCATGATCTTGCCATCGTCGAACTCGAGCGCGTCGGTGTAGCCCGGCTCGGCGATGGAGTGGACCTTGGCGCGCTTGGCGAAGTCCGCGAACACGGGGTGGAGATTCGGGTAGCCGAGGACGCCGAGGTAGGTCACTTTCAGGCCGAAGCTGGCGAGGGCGTTCGCCATAATGGGGCCGTTGCCGCCCAGCTTGGTAAGCTGGCTGACTAATTCGACATTGGTGCTTTGGCCGGCGGCGGCGGCGAGGCGCGCGGCGAGCTGGGCAATAGTCGGCAGGCGCAGGTAGTTGTCCGCGCTCTCCCGCTTGTCCACGACGTGGAGGATGTCATCCACAAAGCCGTCCAGGCCGACGAAGGCGGTCATCCGGCTGACGCGGTCGGCGGCGGCGGAGAGTTGCGAGGCGGTTTGCTCACGTTGTTCGGGTTGTTCAGATATGGTCATATTGAGTCGTATGAACTAAATCGGCTGGCTCGATTCCAGACAGTCGGGTCAATCCGGGCTTATGCCGAGGACGTGGAGGATGCGTTCAAGCTCGGCGTCGCTGAAGAAGGTGATCTCCAGAGCGCCCTTACCCTGAGCGTAACGCAGATGGACTTTCGTCCCGAGGCGCTCGCGCAGTTGGTTCTCCAGGCTGGCGACGTGGGCGTCGCGGGTCAGCGGGGTCGGGGGACCAGGTTTGGTGACGGAGCCACTTTCACGGGCTTGCAGGCGCGCCACCAGGGCCTCGGTCTGGCGGACGTTAAGCGCTTCTTTCAGGATGCGCTCGGCAGCCAGCCGCTGATGATGCTCACCGGCCAATCCGAGAATAACTTTGGCGTGGCCCACGGACAGTCGGCCTTCGCGGATGCTGGCCTGAAGTGAGGGCGGCAGCTTGAGGAGGCGCAACGCATTGGCCACCGCAGCGCGGCTCTTGCCGACTTTCGTCGCCACTTCCTCCTGCTTGAGCTGAAACTGCTCGACGAGTTGCGAGTAGCCGTGCGCTTCTTCAATGGGGTTAAGGTTTTCGCGCTGCAGGTTCTCGATCAGGGCCAATTCGAGGACGGCACGATCATCAGCCTGCCGCAGGATGACGGGGACCTCCGCCAGGCCGAGCAATTGGGCGGCCCGCCAGCGGCGTTCGCCGGCGATGAGCTCGAGGTGGCCGTCTCGCTCCCGCACGATCAGAGGTTGGACGATGCCTTGTTCCTTAATGGAATCAGCCAGCTCCCGCAACGTCTCGGGAGAGAAATCCTTGCGGGGCTGCAAGGGGCAGGGGCGGATGCGGTCCAGCGCCACGCGCTGGACGCGCTCACGCGGATCGGTCGCCGGTGTGGCACCCGGGGCGGTGGTTGAGATTGGCGCCGGCACCGAAGGTTTAGCGATCGGGCTGTCACCCAATAACGCTCCCAGGCCCCGGCCCAAAGCTGGCTTTGCCATGCGCCCAGAGTGTGGGAGGGCAGGGGAGTTGTCAATTTTCGTTTCTCCCAGGGCAACTTTTGATTAGTTCTTTGACCACGAGAGTGCTGCGATGACTGTGCGAGCGAAAGCAACGCCGGCCCCGAGGGCCGAAGCGACTCCCCGACGCGCTTCCTGGAAGGAGACGCTGCGGCGACCGGCTGTTTTGTGCCTGTTGCTGGCACTGACGACGCTGGCGGTGTTCCTGCGGGTGGGCGGGTATGACTACGTCAATTATGATGACTCCGATTACATCACAGCGAATGCGCATGTGGAGAGCGGGCTGAAGTGGGCGGACGTGGTTTGGGCGTTCAAGACCGGCCACGCCAGCAATTGGCACCCAATGACCTGGATGTCCCACATGCTGGACGTCCAGCTTTTCGGCGAGAAGCCGGGGCCTCAGCACCTGGTGAGTCTGGGTTTTCATATCGTCAACACGCTGCTGCTGTTCTTGGTGTTGCGGCGGCTGACGGGGGCGCACTGGCGCAGCGGGATGGTGGCGGCGTTATTCGCGTTGCACCCTTTGCATGTCGAGTCGGTGGCTTGGATCTCGGAGCGCAAGGATGTGCTGAGCGCGTTTTTCTTCCTGCTCACGCTGTGGGGCTACGCGCGGTATGTGGAATGCAGAAGGCAGAATGCAGAATGCAGAATGGGACAGCCGGACACCGGCACCACGCACAAGGCATCACGTTTCACGTTTCACGTTACACGTTTTACGCGTGTTCCCGCCTTCGCCTGGTATCTGCTGTCATTGGGCTGCTTCGCCCTGGGCCTGATGAGCAAGCCGATGCTGGTGACGTTGCCGTTCGTGCTCCTGCTCCTGGATTTTTGGCCCCTTCGCAGAATGCAGAGGGCAGACGGCGGTAGGCAGAATCAGGCGTCGCTGGTCACGCATCGAATTTCACGCCTCAGGCGTCAATCGTCAATCGCCAATGGCCAATCGCCAATCCTCCTCCTGGTCCTGGAGAAAGTCCCGTTCCTCCTGCTGGCAGCCGCGTCGAGCGTGGTCACGTTCGTCGTGCAGCGGAAGGGCGGGGCTGTCTCGACCAGCCTGTCGTTCGGGGCGCGGGTGGCCAATGCGGTGGTGTCCTACATGAGGTATATCGGCAAAATGCTCTGGCCGAGGCACCTCTCGGTTCTCTACCCGCACCCGGGCCATTGGCCGGCGTGGGAGGTGGCGGCTGCGGCGGTGTTGCTGCTGGCGATATCGGCGGCCGTAATCTTGCTGGCACGGAGGCGGCCTTACCTGGCGGTGGGGTGGCTGTGGTTCTGTGGCACGTTGGTGCCGGTGATAGGACTGGTGCAGGTCGGCATCCAGTCCATGGCGGACCGCTACACGTATCTGCCGCTAATCGGGTTGTTCATCATGCTGGTGTGGGGGATTGCGGAATTGATCCCGGAGTGGCCCTGGCGCGCGGAGGTATTGGCCGCCGTGGGAGTGTTGTCGCTGGCGGCGTGCGCGCTGCTGACGGAGCGGCAAGTCCAGATCTGGCGGGACAGCGCGTCGCTGTTCGGTCATGCCGTGCGGGTGACGCGAGACAACTACCTGGCCTACAACAATCTCGGGTTCTACTTTTCCGGCCTGGGAAAGACGGCCGAGGCGATGGAGAACTATCGGATGTCGTTGAAGATTAATCCGGCTTACGAGGACGCGCTCAACAACGTGGGGTACGCGCTGGCGGGCCAGAAGAAGTATTCGGAGGCCATCCCGCTCTACGAAGCGGCGTTACGCATCCGGCCCAATCATGCGGAGGTTCACAACAACCTCGGCAATGCGCTGTCGGAGACGGGAGAGATTGACGAGGCGATCGAGCATTATCTGATTGCGCTCAAACAGAATCCCGACCACGCGGAGGCCCACAACAACCTGGGGATTGCGCTCGCCATGAAGGGAAAGCTGGACGAGGCCATTGTTCATTTCCAGGCGGCGATCCGGTCCAAGCCGAACTATGCGAGCGCGCACAGCAACCTGGGCAATGCCTTTGCGGTGGAGCACAAGTTGGAGGAGGCCATACGGGCGTACCGGGAGGCCCTGAAGCTAAAGCCCGACGATGCCCAGGCGCACAATAACCTCGGCAATGCGCTGGCGGAGCAGGGGAAGGTAGCCGAGGCGATTACAAACTACCGCGAGGCACTGCGGTTGAATGCCGTTAACCCTGAAGCCCAGTTCAACCTCGGGCTGGCATTGCTGCACGAGGGCAAGCGCGAGGAGGCCGCGGCCCACCTTGCCGAGGCGCTCCGGCTTAAACCGGACTATGCGGAGGCGCGGAGGCAACTGGAGTTGCTCACCGGGCGGTCGGGGAGGTAGGGAGAGAATCCCCCGAGGGAATTCGTGCTTCGGCGGTCTCGGCCTCACAGGGAGGCGTTCCGCCGGGGGTCTATGGCCCAGAAGCGGGGACGCGGTGGAACGCGTCCCTACCATTCCGGATTGGCGGTTGATGGGGCACCAGAGAAGGGAAAGCTTAAAGGACTGGCACCCCAGGCTCGGCCGAGAGGGGGGCGGGGGTGCGAATTCTGACCGCGCCGTCCTTGCCTAACTCGGCGACCAACCCGAAAAGATCGCGCTGGAGGCAGAACGGGACGTCTGACCGTAAATCCGGGTGGGCCAGCAGGCGGCGGCCGTTGCGGGATTGCGAGACTGCGCCGACCAGATTGTTCTGTTCGAGGTGATAGAGGCGACGGGCAAAGTGCGCTGAGTCCGCCACCGCGCCGGCGCCGTACCTGGGCCAGACCAGATCGCACAACGCGCCGGCGCCGAGGAGGTCCTCATAGGCGGCCTGGTCGAGGGTGCCGCTGCACACTAACAGGAGATGGGCGGGGGCGAGGTGCTCGATGAGGCGCGCTGTGGCGCGAAGGTTGAGGAAGGAACCCAACAGCACAGCCGAAGCCGGGGCGCAGGCCCTAAGCGCCCGCGTCCCATTGGTCGTGGTCATGGCGATGGTCTTTCCTTTGACCCTGACCTCGGTGAATTCGAGCGGGGAGTTGCCGAGGTCGAAGCTGACGCCACCGGTCAAATGGCCCTCGATGCGCACACCCTCCCGCTCACCGGCCAGGAGAATGTCGGGCTGGCGCTGGCGGAGGCTGAGGGCTTCCGGGATTTCGACGACGGGCAGGATAGCGGCGGCGCCGTGGCCCAGCGCGGTCACCATCGTGCTGGTGGCGCGCAGGACGTCGAAGATGACACAGATCGTCTGGCGCAAGTCGCGTTCCTGTATCAGGGCGTATTCAGCGGGGGCGAGCAGGACTTCAAGTGTCGTCGGCATCAGGTGGAGAGGCTGTCGCTTTTCACAACAGCATTCTATGTGGACACCCGGCGCCGGCCAATGCTATTCGTCCCCGGTTTCGCGCCGGGGCGGAGGATGGGCAGCGGCAAGACGAGTGTGGCAGGGCAGTCCGGCCTCACGATGGCGGCTTAGTGGTCCCGGTTACAGATCCTGTGACGTATCCTGAACCGGCGCAGCGCGGGTTCCCAAGCCCCCTATGGGATGGCTTTAAGGGAGCCTTGGGTAAGCTCCCCGGGCGGCTTTGGGGCCCAATCTCTTGGCGATCAGCAGGCTCGAGAGCCTCAGGGTAGCCTAAGGGTAGCCTCAGGGTAGCCTCAGGGTGGCCCCGGGGTGCCTAGCGGTTGGCTACCAGAGAGCCTGAGGGTAGCCTCCGGGTGGCTTCAGGGGACCGTAAACCTCTTACCAGAGGCCGATACCGGGCGTAAAACCGCACGTTATAAGCGGGCTGGCTCACGTCACTGGAGTTGTGACCGGGACCACTTAGGGACTACACGAGCCCGGGTCAGGAGGGCAGAGCGCCCGGCTAGCCATGAACGAGCCATACGCAGCGGAGAGGGTCAGTTCGGCGTCAGGAGGACTTCGGAGGACTGGGTGCCGGTGCCGAACAGCACGCCATAGCCGGCGTTAAGCTTCTGGAACACGGCGCCGCTGAAGGGCAGGGACTTGTTGCTGGTGGGGTCAAGGAAGGTGCCGCTGAACGTACCGGTGGAGGCGGAGAAGCTCAGCTTGAGCTGCTTGCCTGGGGTGCCGACCTGGTTACGCGAGCCGATGGTGATGGAGTTGGTGATATCCGAAGCGAACGCGCCCCCGCAGAACATCAGGCTGGCAGTGGGGAGGTTCAGGACGGGATAGATACTACGGTAAACGGAACCAAGAGCTTCGCATTCGCAGGTGAAGCCGGCCGGGTAATACTTGGAAGCGCTAACCGCCTGCTTGAGCCAGATGAGCCGGCCGGCCAGATCGCTGTTGGTATTGCTGGCGAATGCCACCCAGCTCATGAGGGAGCCGTTGCCGGAGTAAAGCGGCAGATATAGCGGCCAGTAACCACTCCCGGAGACGGTGGTGCTTTGGCTGACTTTGGTGCCGTCAGCCAGGGTGCCAACGAAACTCACCTGGCCGGAGCTGTTCACTTTCACAGAACCGAAACCGTCGCCCGCGGGCAGGGAGGGGTTGGCATCGTAGCCGGGGATGACCAGGGTGTAGTTGCCTGCGAAGGGCGCCGGATTGGCCCTGCCGAACACGGCCCGGTCGCCGCAGAGCGTGGCGGTCCAGGTGCCGTCCGTGAGGTGGCCGGTGACCTGGTTAGTCTGCCCGCCGAGGCCGAACTGGAAGTCGAGGGTGAGGGCGGGGCTACCGCGACGCGAAATGACGTTGGTGGCTCCGGTCCGCTGGGAGTTCAGCGAGCCGCTAATGGAGTAGCTATTGGTCCCGATCTGGAGGCGCCCGGAGTAAGCGCCGCGTGGGGTTACGGACAGGGTGAAGGACCCGGCGCTGGCCTGGCGCACAGCGTCATCCTCGTAAAACAGGCCGGTATAGGTGCTGCTGTTGGTGACGGGCTGCGCGTTGAGATTGGTCGAGAGGGTGATGAGGCCCAGACGCCAGGGGGTGAGCGTGGGGGTCACGGCCAGTTGGAATGTCGTGTTGGTCGTTAGGCTTCCATCGCTGACGAACACCGTGATGGCGACATTCCCCGTCGCGCCGGGAGCAGGCGTTAGTGTGATCGTGCGGTCGGCGTTGGTGCCGCCGAAGACGATATTGTTGGTGGGCACGAGCGCGAGGTCGGCGGAGAAGGCATAGACGGTCAAGTTCGAGGCGGCGGTCTGTGCGTCGCCAACGGTGAATGAGATTTCGGGTGTCGCCGTATCCTGCGGCGTGGTTTGGTCTGCGATCGGGGAAATTGTCGGAGCAACGTCTGGCGGCCTGGGTGCGGCAACCAGCACGTTGACCGCAGGCGTGGAATCCAAGGTAGCGCCCAGGTCATAAACGAGACGCGCCGTGAGGCTGTAGGCGCCGGCGGGGACGTTGTCCCAAGTGAAGGCGTAGGGCGTGTTGGTGCTCTCGCCCAGCAAGGTCGCACCGTTGTAGAACTCGACCGCGGAAATAGTATGGCCGTTAGTGGTGACACTGGCGGTGAGGCTGATAGTCGCGGGGGCGGTGAAGGCCGAACCGTCAGCGGGAGAGGTGAGAGCAATGGCAGGCGACAGGAGGTTGGTGACCGTCACGTTGGATGCGGGGGAGGCGACGGTGCTGCCTGAATCATAGAATGCCTGCGCGGTGAGGGTGTAGTTGCCGGCGGCGACGTTGTTCCAGGTTAAGGCGTATGGGGCAGTGGCCTGCTCGCCCAGCAAGGTGGCGCCGTTGTAGAACTGGACCTTGGTGATGACGTGGCCGTTGGCGGTGACGTTGGCGGCGAGGCTGATGGTCGCGGGGGCCGCGAAGGCCGAGTTGTTAGCCGGCGAGGTCAGCGCAATGGTGGGCGGCAGGAGGTTGGTGACGGTCACGTTGGCTGCGGGCGAGGCGACGGTGCTGCCTGAATCATAGAATGCCTGCGCGGTGAGGGTGTAGTTGCCGGCGGTGACGTTGTTCCAGGTCAAGGCGTATGGGGCGGCGGCCTGCTCGCCCAGCAAGGTAGCGCCGTTGTAGAACTGGACCTTGGTGATGGCGTGGCCGTTGGCGGCGACGTCGGCGGCGAGGCTGATGGTCGCGGGGGCCGCGAAGGCCGAGTTGTTAGCCGGCGAGGTCAGCGCAATGGTGGGCGGCAGGAGGTTGGTGACGGTCACGTTGGCCGCGGGGGAGGCGACGGTGCTGCCTGAATCATAGAATGCCTGCGCGGTAAGGGTGTAGTTGCCGGCGGTGACGTTGTTCCAGGTCAAGGCGTATGGGGCGGCGGCCTGCTCGCCCAGCAAGGTGGCGCCGTTGTAGAACTGGACTTTGGTGATGGCGTGGCCGTTGGCGGTGACGTTGGCGGCGAGGCTGATGGCCGCGGGGGCGGCGAAGGCGGAGTTGTTAGCGGGCGAGGTCAGCGCAATGGCGGGCGGAAGCAGATTGGTGACTGTCACGTTGGCTGCGGGAGAGGCGACGGTGCTGCCTGAATCATAGAATGCCTGTGCGGTGAGGGCGTAGTTGCCCGCGGCGACGCCGTTCCAGGTGAAGACGTAGGGAGCGGTGGCATCCACAGCCAGCAAGGTGGCACCGTAATAGAACTGGACTTTGGTGATGGTGTGGCCGTTGGCGGTGACGTTGGCGGCGAGGCTGATGGTCGCGGGGGCCGCGAAGGCCGAGTTGTCGGCCGGTGAGGTCAGGGCGATGGCGGGGGGCGGGAGGTTGGTGACCGTCACATTGGCCGGGGTGGATACGACGACGGTGCCGGAATCATAAACCACTTGGGCGCTAAGGGTGTAGTTGCCGGCGGCGACACTGTTCCAGGTAAAGACGTAGGGAGCGGTGGCGTTCGCGCCCAGCAAGTTGGTACCGTTGTAGAACTGAACTGCGGTGATGGTGTGGCCATTGGCGGTGACGTTGGCGGCGAGGCTGATGGTGGCGGGGGCCGTGAAGGCCGAGCCGTCAGCGGGCGAAGACAGCGCGATGGCGGGCGGCACTTCCTTGGTGACCGCCACGAGGGCAGCGCTGGAAGCGACGGTGTTGCTTGCATCATACACCGCCTGCGCGCTCAAGCTGTAGTTGCCAGCGGCGACGCTGCCCCAGGTGAAGGCGTAGGGGGCGTTGGTGCGCTCGCCCAGCAAGGTGTTGCCGTTGTAGAACTGGACTGCGGTGATGGCGTGGCCGTTGGGGGTGACGCTGGCGGCGAGGGTGAGGGTGGCGGGCGCCGTTGAGGCGGACTTGTTGGCCGGCGAAGTCAGCACGATGGTGGGCGACGCCAAGTCTGTGTTGGTGTAGCCGACCTCATTCGAGAAGTCGCTTTCCAGGTCGTTGGTGTCGTAAACCGTGGCGGTGAAGTAGTAGATCGCCCCAGTGACCAAGTTGGAGACGATTGTACTGGTAGCGTTGCCGACGTCGAGCGTGTTGGTGTAAGTGCGGCTGGCTGGGCCGTAATAAACCTTGTAGCCCGCGATATTCGTGCTGGTGCTGGGGTCCCAGGTCAGGGTGACACTGCTGGCAGCAAACAGCGACGACGGCGCCAGAGCGGCGAAAGTGCCGATCATTAACGCAATGTGAGCGGCGCTTCTCACCCGACCCAACAGATCTGCATTGAACACCATATCGCGATTGGGCATTGCATAAGGGCTGCCAAGGCGCTGGGCGCCACGGTGCGGCATTGCTAAAAGACGGCGTGGACAGGGGCCAGAGGGAACCGATGCTCTCAGCAGAATTCGGCTAAACGCTTGTATTTGGGGGACTTTCAACCGCAGAACCAGGCGATCCACTCCGCGGGGGATGACTCGAAGATTCTATTCGGGTCGCTCGGACGACGTTTTTCTCTGAAGGCTTTCAAGACAGGATGTCTTGAAAGAGAGCAGGCGCAAGTAGCCAGCTTCGGATTGACTTCCTGACCGCGTCCCCGAATCCTTCGCGGGATGTCCGAACTGCATTGGTTTGTGGCGCATACCAGGCCGAGAAGAGAGAAGAGGCTCGTGGATTATTGCCAGCGGCAGCGTGTCGCCACGACGCTGCCCTGCTACGACTCGGCGCACAAGTATCGCGGCAAGACGGTTGTGTTCCGGAAACCGTTGTTTCCCGGTTACGTCTTCCTTCAGCTCGAGCCGGAGCGGAAGGATTTGGTCCGTCAAAACGATCATGTGGCGAATCTCCTGGAGGTATTCGATCAGCGGACTTTTGAGCAGCAGTTGCAGGATATTCTCTTGGCGCTAGACGCGAAAGTGGGTGTGCGTCTGGCGCCCGCAATCGGCGAGGGCATGCGCGTGCGCATCAAGGCGGGGCCGCTGCAAGGCATTGAGGGTTGGGTCGAGCAGCGCTACGGCATGAGCACGGTCTTGCTCCGGCTGGATTTTATTAACCAGGCGGCGGCGGTAAAGATTCATGCCGATTCGCTGGAGCCGATTTGAGCGGGAACCTGACCTGGATATCCCACACCCGCCACGGATGGCGGACAGGCCGGAGCGCCGGCATATTGTCGGCGCATACGGTTCGAACGGTCTAAGCCGGCAAGATGCCGGCGCTCCGGCCTCGGGGTAAGAGATGTCCAGGCGAGCGGGTTGAGGCTGATCAAGGTGCACAAGGTGGGGTCAGGCGGTGTCTCAATTCAAGACACGCTGTGTTGATTATCCAGACAGATTGAATGTCCGAAGCGCTGCCGAATACAAATCGGCGATACGGCAGATTGCAAATCTGGGCTACGGCCCTTGGGTTCAGGACACGCCGGCGGTCTTACGACGCAGGTTGCCGACAGGAGGCACGCGGAATGCTGCATTTGGGGCATGGCAATGCTGCTTGTTTTCTGGGTCTTAACCTCCCTGGTGTCGTGTTTGGCATTCTTAGGTCTTGCAGCGCGCCCGGTGCCACGGATGGATGAGCCAATGGCCTCCGGCACAGAAGCCGGTCCGCAACGGGAACCCGGTGTCCTGTTGCAGAATCCCGCGGCGGCCTGACCTCGCTCTGAGGGCCCCATTCCCGGTTCGTGCCGGGCGGCGCTGCCAGGCCCACATCTTCTCACACCCCGATTGAAACGCCGACACACGGCAGGCAGGGCGCACAGTCGTCTGGGCGCGGGGAATTTACAGAGTCCGATTTGATCCCGCCGCGGCGCGCAGAGGATTGCGCGCCCTGCAGTGTGAGGAATGCGGGCCAGCGCGCCTCAACTTTCGCCTGGTTCGCCAGAGGCACAAGCCGCCCGTCAGTACTTCCACGGAAGACTTCTCCGTATTGGCCGGAGTTGCCGTTTTGCGGCCTGGGTGGATGATGAACGGGTGTAAATGCTGGTTAAGGGTTCCAGGATAATGTTGCAGAGAAAAGCTATGAGTCGGTGGGAAGCTCGCCTGAGCGCCCGGGGGAGTGAAGAAGCGACGGGGCTTCCGGTCTGGAAGCGCCTGCTCGATCTGGCGTTCATCGTCGCCGTGTCCCCAGCTCTGTTGATGCTCGGTGCCGGAGTGGCGCTCCTGGTCGTGTGCGGCTCCCGAGGGCCGGTCTTTTTCCGCCAGCGACGCGTCGGCTACAAGGGGCGCGAGTTCACCTGCTACAAATTCCGGACGATGCGGGTGGATGCCGAGGCGGACCCGCATCGTGACCACTTCCGGCAGTTGATGGAGAGTGAGGTTCCCATGACGAAGCTGGACGCGAAGAGGGACCCACGCCTGGTGCCGCTGGGGGCCGCGCTGCGCGCGACGGGCCTCGATGAACTGCCCCAGTTGATCAACATTCTGCGGGGTGAGATGAGCCTCGTAGGGCCACGGCCTTGCATCCCGTACGAATACGAGCGCTACCAGCCGTGGCAGCGGCGGCGGTTTGAGGCGGTGCCGGGCTTGACCGGCCTCTGGCAGGTGAGTGGCAAGAACCGCACTACGTTCAACGAGATGATCCGGCTCGACATTGAGTACTCGGAGCGGGTGAGCCTTTGGCTCGACTTGAAGATCATCCTGAAAACTTTCCCCGCGCTGTGGCAGCAGTGCCTGGACTCTCGAGCGCGGATGCGCCGACAGGCCGGCTCGCCGCAGGCGGGCATCGCAAAATCCGTAGAGTCATATCGCTTATGAAAACAACGAAGGAAACAATCAAGGTTGGGGTGGTGGGGTGCGGCTACTGGGGGCCAAACTTGGTGCGCAATTTGCGCCAATCGCCGGGGTGCGAGCTCAAGCTCTTGTGCGACGCCAGTGAACAACGGCTGGCTCACATGCGCCGACTATACCCCGAGGTGGCGACCACACGGTGTTTCGAGGACCTGCTCAATGGCGCGGACCTCGACGCGGTGGTCATCGCGACGCCCGTGCGCTCGCATTACGAAATGGCCAAGGCTTGTTTGAGCCTGGGCAAGCACGTCTTCATTGAGAAGCCTATGACGCGGACGGAGGCGGAAGGGGAAGAGTTGGTGGCGTTGGCGGAGCGAGAGCGGCTGGTGCTGATGGTGGGCCACACGTTCCTGTTCTCGCCGGCCGTGCGGCGCATGAAGGAGATCGTGGACGCGGGAGATATTGGGGAGGTGCAATACATCGCGGCGCGCCGGCTCAACCTCGGGCTGTTTCAAAAGGACATTAACGTGGCCTGGGACCTGGCGCCGCACGACATCTCAATTCTGCTCCACCTGCTGGACGAGCGCCCGATCAGCGTCTCCTGCCAGGGGAGCAGCCATGTGACGCGGGGCATCGAGGACGTGACGATGATGTATCTGACCTTCGCCAAGAATCGCTGCGCCTTCATTCACAACAGTTGGCTGGACCCCAAGAAGGTGCGCCAGATGACCGTGGTGGGCTCGCAGCGGATGATTGTGTATGACGACATGGAGCCGCTGGAGAAGCTGAAGATTTACGACGCGCGGGTGGAGGTGCCGCCGCATTACGACACCTTTGCGGAATTCACGTATTCGTATCACTACGGCGACGCTTACGTGCCCTACATCAAGCAGGACGAGCCCTTGAAGGTCGAGTGCCAGCATTTCGTGGAGTGCGTACGCGAGGACTGCACGCCGGTTACCAATGGCCGGTTGGGCCTTGAAGTCGTGCGGATACTTGAGGCGTCCGGAGAATCGCTGCGGCAGCAAGGGGCATCGGTGTCGCTGGGCGCGGTGACGCAGTGGAACAACGGCCATGGCAACGGCCACGGCAACGGACACAGCGAGAGTATCGTCCCGGCCGCAGGAAGAAAGGCCGTGGCGGCGTGAGCAGCAACGAACCTCTTTACCAGCGGATCGCCCCGGATGTGAAGCTTGGCCAGCGGGTCAAGATCTTCGCATTCACCAACCTTTATGGGTGCGAGATCGGCGATGACGTTAAGATCGGCGCCTTTGTCGAGATCCAAAAGGGCGTGCGGGTGGGCAATCGGTGCAAGATTTCCAGCCACAGTTTCCTGTGCGAAGGGGTGACGATTGAAGAGGAGGTCTTCATCGGCCACGGGGTGACGTTCATCAACGATCGTTACCCTCGGGCCGCCAACGCGGATGGGAGTCTCCAGACTGAGGCGGACTGGAAGTGCGTCGCCACCAGGGTAAGGCGCGGGGCTGCCATCGGCTCGGGCGCGACGATTCTGTGCGGGGTGGTTATTGGGGAACGGGCGACGGTGGGGGCCGGCAGCGTGGTGACCAAGGACGTGCCGGACGGGGCAACGGTCGCCGGCAACCCCGCGCGGCTGCTTCGCCCAGCCCCCTCTTCCTGACGCTATGGCGGCCATGCAAGTTCCCTTCCTTGACCTGCGCGTTCAGCACGAACCGCTGATGACGGAGCTGGTGGACGCGTTTCGGCAGGTGACCGAGACCAGCGCGTTTGCCGGAGGTCCGTTTGTGGCGCGCTTTGAGACGGAATTTGCTGCCTTCTGCGGTACACGGCATGCGCTGGGCGTGGGGAGCGGGACAGATGCTCTGTGGCTGACGCTGTTGTCGTTGGGAGTGGGTCCCGGCGACGAAGTCATCACGGTCCCCAACAGTTTCATGGCGACGGCCGAAGCGATCAGCCTTTGTGGGGCGCGGCCGGTTTTTGTTGATGTTGACGCGCGCAGTTGCACGATGGATCCGGCCCAGGTTGAGGCTGCGATAACGCTGCGCACGCGGGCGATAGTGCCAGTGCATCTGTTTGGCCAGATGGCCGACATGGAGGCCATCCTGGGCATCGCGCGCCGTCACGGGACGCCGGTGGTGGAGGATGCCTGTCAGGCGCACGGCGCCGAACAGAATGGCCGCCGGGCGGGCAGCCTTGGGGTGGCGGGCTGCTTCAGCTTTTATCCGGGGAAGAACCTGGGAGCGTTCGGCGAGGCCAGGGCCGTCACCACGGACGAGAGGGAACTGCGGTCCAGGCTGCAAGCGCTCCGGGACCATGGCCAGGCGGGGAAGAACCAGCACTCGACCATTGGGTGGAACGCCCGGATGGACGGCATTCAGGCGGCGGTCCTGAGCTTGAAGCTGCGCCGCCTTGCGGCCGCGAACGCCGCCCGCCGCGCGCATGCCCAGGTTTATGATCAACTGCTGGCCGATGAACCGGGAGTAATCCGGCCCGCGGTGGTGCCTGGGAACACCCACGTCTATCACATTTACGCGGTGCGGGTGCAGGATCGAGACGGTGTGCTGGAGCGGATGGCGGCGCGCGGCGTAAGCTGCGCGATCCATTACCCGGTGCCCATCCACCTGCAAAAGGCGTACAGATTTCTCGGGTGCCGCCCGGGCTGCTTCCCGGTGGCGGAACGTTGCGCGCGGGAGTTGCTCTCGCTGCCCATGTATCCGGAACTGCAGCCGGAGCAGATTGAGTTTGTGGTGACGACCTTGAAAGATTGCTTGCGCAACTGAAGCGGGACCACCTGCACAACGCCGACCCAATATGAACCCAGCCAATCCTCCTCACGCCGCCGCCACGGCTCACGCGTCGTCGGGCCTAAGTGCGGATGACGCGATCTATACCGTGTTCCGGCACAAATGGCTCATCGTGGGGTTTGTGTGCCTCGGGGTGGTGGGCGCGGTCGCCGTTCGATTCGTGCGCCCGCCGCTCTACGTTTCGAAAGCCAAGCTGATGGTGCATTACGTCGTGGATTCCCGAGCGGCCACGACCGCAGGCTCGGAGGGACAGAATGTGCAGTCGGTTGACGTCGGCGGCCAGAACATTATCAACTCGGAGATCGAAATCCTGACCAGCCTCGATGTGGCGAAGTCGGTGGTGGCCAAGGTGGGGCCGGAGAAGATTCTGGCGAAGAAGGGCGGCGGCAGCGATCCCCTGGCGGCAGCGGGGGTGGTTTGCTCCGGTATCGAGGTTGCCCCGCCCAAAGGTTCCATCCTCACGGTCTCCTTCAAACACCCCGACGCGGCCATCGTGCAACCGGTGTTGAATGCCATCATTCACAGTTACATGCTGAAGCATCTGGAAGTACACGGGGGCGGGGGCGAGCTGGAGGACTACTATATCAAGCAGAGGGACGACCTGCGCAAGAAGCTGGCGGAGACCGAGATGGAACTCAAGCGGCTGAAAACCGAGGCCAAAGTGCTGTTCCTGGAAGACACCAAGCACGCTTTCCAAAGCCAGATTGCCAAACTGCAGGACGAGCTGCTGGACGCGAAGCGGGAACTGGCAGAGCGCGAGGCGGTGCTGGGCAATTTAGGGACCGGATTGGCGATCCAAGGCACCACCAATGATCCGGAAAGCCTGGTGCCAGCGGAGAAACTGAGCGATTACGGGGAGATCACGACCCAGTTGGACACGCTTAAGAGGCACGAACGCGAGTTGCTGCTGGTGTATAAGGAAGCCCACCCGCTGGTCCAGACGTTGCGAGGCCAGATGGCCAGGCTTTCGAAACAGAAAGGCGAGTTGGAGCAAGCCTTCCCCGCGTTGAGACAAGTTGCTTTGGGCAGCGGGCGAGGCGCCACCAACGCTTTGGGCGGTGACGTGTCAGCGCAAATGATTGACGTCAAGCGGCTCCACGCGCGAGTCGCTGCTCTGGGGAACATCCTCAGCAACGTCCAGGCCGAGGCTACGCGGGTGCTGGATAAGGAGCCCCAGATTGCCGAACTCGAGCGGCAGCACAGTGAGCAGCAGAAAAGCTATGATCTCATCGTCGCTAATCTGGAGCAAGCCCTGAAGGGAGAATCCACGGTGGCGGGCAACGTCATTAACATGAGCGTCGTGCAAAGCCCTACGCCACCCAACCTGGATTATAAGAAACTGCTGAAGATGGTTGGCGCAGTGCTGGCCGGCTGCATCGGCCTGGGCGTGGGACTCGCCTTTCTCATTGACCTGATGCTCGACCGGACCATCAAGCGTTCGCTGGACGTGGAGCGGCATTTGCGGCTGCCGGTCTGGCTGACGATCCCCGACACCGAGTGGACCAACCGGTTGCGCTGGGACTGGCTGCCTGGCCGCCGGGCCAGGCGGGCGAAGCAGGCCGCGGCCACCTCCGGCAACGGTTCCGGGGCGGCCCAGATGGCGGTCGCGCCCTGGGACGCCACCCACCACTTGCAGAGCTATGCGGAAGGGCTGCGGGAACGGATCATGACCTATTTCGAGGTCAGGGACCTGCACGCGAAAAAGCCCAAGCTGGTAGCGGTGACCGGGTGCGGCCGCGGGGTGGGGGTGTCCACCCTGGCCAGCGGCCTGGCGGCCGAGCTTTCCAAGACCGGCGATGGCAACGTGCTGCTGGTGGATGTCAACGGGGACCAAGGTGCGGCTCATTCCTTCCACCGGGGCAAGCCGGGCTGCGGCGTGGCGGAGATCCTGGAAGCTGAGAGCCGGGCGGAAGGGCAGGTGCAGGAGAATCTCTACGTCGCCTCCTTGCAGGAAGGAACCAGCGCGGAGCTGGCCATGGTGCTGCCCAAGCGGTTCAATCACCTGGTTCCCAAGCTTAAGGCGAGCGATTACGACTACATCATTTTCGATATGCCGCCGGTCTCGCCGACCAGCGCGACGCCGCGGCTGGCCAGCCACATGGACATCACATTGCTGGTGTTGGAGTCGGAAAAGACCGGGCAGCACTCGGCGGCGCGGGCCAGCGCGCTGATGCGCGAGTCGCGGGCCAATGTGGCGGCGGTGCTAAACAAGCACCGGTCCCACGTGCCGGCGTCGCTGGCGCAGGAGTAAACGGGGGCCCCCAGGGGGCTTCGGGTGTGCTGGCGCCGCCAGGCGGGCAGGAATGGCTCGCTTCCTGCTCAAATTGGGAGCGGCAGGCAGAACAAGAATGAACATGACCAGCAAAGGTCGGAGAGTCTTTCGCCGAGGGTGCGAATTGACGGGGACGAAGTCTGCCCTGCGATGCCAGGTCGGGAGCCTTGCCGATCAGAGCCCTTACATGCCAAGAAGTTCACCTGCTTTCCCGACCTCAATTGAAGAAGCCGCGCACGGAGGCGCGGAGTGGCCAATTCACCAGCAGGGGTGTTTCGTCGTTTTGAGCGCGCTGATTAGAACGATAGGCAGCCTGGCCCCGCCTGTGGAATCTAACCCGTGAACGCTCTGCAAGACGAAAGCAGTCGTGGGACGAGTGGGGGTTTGTCGCGCAGGCCGTGCGTTGAAGTGCTCGATCCACTTGAGAACGCTGGATACGACGAATTGGTCGCGGCGTGCCCGGACAACGTGCCATTCCACTCGCGCGCCTGGCTAAGGACTATACGCGACACCTACGGTCACCGGCCAATATGCTTTGTCGCGAAAAGTGGGAGCAGCGTCCAGGCAATGCTTCCTATCGTGGAGGTGCAAAGTTGGATCACCGGTAGACGTGGAGTCTCCCTTCCGTTCGCGGATTTTTGCCCGCCGATGGCGAGTGATGCGGTAGCATTTGACATGGTCTTCGCCAAGGCAGTGGAGTACGCACGGGAGCGAAAGTGGAAGTATCTGGAACTCAGAGGCGGCAGGTGCTTGCTGCGGGAGGCCAAGGCTTCCGTTGCGTATCATGCGCACGTCCTGGATTTGTCGGCCGGGCCGGACGGGTTATTTGGGCGATTCGAAGGCCGTATGCGTACGGCAATTCGCAAGGCCGAACGGGAAGGCGTCCGCGTCGAAGTATCGAACGCTGCGGAAGCCGTCCGAACGTACTACGACTTGCACTGTGAAACGCGCAAGAAGCACGGAGTGCCACCGCAACCGTTCTCATTTTTTCAGAATGTTTATCGCCATATTATTTCCACAGGATTTGGAATCGTTGTCGTGGCTCGGTACCAGGGTGCGCCGGTTGCGGCCGCAGTGTTTATGCATTACGGACGGCAGGCCGTTTACAAGTTCAGTGCCTCCAATGCCGCCTTTCTGAGGCTATGCGGCAACAACGTGGCGCTGTGGGAAGCGATCAAGTGGTACGCCAATCAAGGGTTTTCCCGAATGCATTTCGGTCGTACTTCGTTCGGCAACGACGGGCTCAGAAAATACAAGGCTGGATGGGGAGCTGAGGAAACGACATTGGAGTATCTTAGATACAGTCTTACTAAGCAGGCCTATGTTGTTGACCAGGACAGGTCGGAGGGCGGACACAATCGGGTTATGGGGCTCCTGCCCAATCCTTTGTTCCGCTTGGCGGGACGTATGCTATACGGTCACCTGTCCTAGCCGAGGTATAATAAGACCCCTGCATGCATTTATGACTGCCGCTCCCTTCGATGCAGGGTCATAAGCATTCTCCAGGGGCTGCCATGTCACACAAGCTGCAGCATCGCTGCTACTACGCTCTAAAGCCACTGCTGCCAAAGCGACTTCGCTACGCGATTCGGCGGATTGACGCGCGGAGAAAGCGTGTTCGCCTTGCTAATTCGTGGCCGATCCTGCCGGGAAGCGAACTGCCACCGCTCAACTGGCCAGGCTGGCCGGAGGGGCGACAATTCGCCTTTGTTCTGACCCACGACGTCGAAGGACAGAAAGGTCTGGATCGGTGTCGGCAATTGATGGAATTGGAGACCAGGCACGGTTTCCGGTCGTCGTTCAATTTTGTCCCTGAAGGGGAGTACCGCGTGGACCGTGCGTTTCGCGAAGAGATCGTGCACCACGGGTTTGAAGTGGGCGTACACGATTTGCACCATGACGGTTCGTTGTTCCGCGATTATGAGCAATTCACTGCGCAATCGGCCCGAGTTAACGAATACCTGAAGGAATGGAACGCGGTGGGATTCCGCGCCGGCTTCATGTTTCACAATCTCAAGTGGCAGCATCTGTTGAACATTCGCTACGATCTCTCGACATTCGATGCGGATCCCTTTGAGCCGCAGCCCGACGGCATGGGTACCATTTTCCCTTTTTGGGTGGACCAAGAAGACAGGAAAGGTGGGTACATGGAGTTGCCGTATACGCTGGTGCAGGACTCGACCCTGTTTCTGTTCCTGGAGGAAAAGGGCATTGCAGTATGGAAGCAAAAACTCGACTGGGTGGCCGAACACGGTGGCATGGCGTTGCTAAATGCCCACCCTGATTACTTCAATTTGGATCCTTCGGGCCGTTCGTGTTTTGAGTTTCCGTCGGCCCTTTACGAGGAACTGCTCGGATATGTTCGGACAAAATATGAGGGCAAATACTGGCACGCGCTCCCACGTGAGCTGGCAGACTATTGTGCCCGGTTCAAACCGAAGCGTCCGATATTGGCGACAACATCCCCGGATATGATCCACCAATCGAACCAAAAGCCTGTCGCTACGTTGGCAAGCACCATTCTTAACGGCACTCCGCGCGTCAAGATCTGGATTGATCTGGACAACACGCCACATGTGCCGCTGTTCATCCCGATCATTCGAGAGTTGGAGCGTCGAGGCCACAAGGTAATGGTAACGGCCCGGGACGCCTTTCAAGTTTGTGAATTGGCGCAGCAGAAGGGCCTTTCGTGCGTGAAAGTCGGTCGCCACTATGGCAAGAACCCGATGATGAAGGTTCTGGGGCTGCTTTGGCGTTCCTGCCAGTTGGCGCCCGATTGTTTGCGTGAACGGCCGCAACTGGCGCTTTCACACGGCTCGCGGTCTAAGGAGTTGCTTGGCCGCGTTATGGGAATTCCCACTGTTTCCATGAATGATTACGAGCATTCTAGCATGGTGCCGTTGGCGCTCCCGCGCTGGTGCATTGTGCCGGACGCCATTTCTGTCGAGGAATCCGGCGGTGCTCCTGGACGCGTGCGTCAGTATCGCGGCATCAAGGAGGACGTGTATGCGCCGGATTTCAAGCCGGATGAATCATTGCTGGATGAGTTGGGTTTGCGAGGCGCCAAGCTTGTAGTTACCGTACGACCGCCAGCAACCGAGGCGCACTATCACAATCCCGAAGCCGAGGCACTTATGACCGAACTCATGGCACGGGTCTGCCAGACGGGAGGGGCGCGGGCCGTTCTCCTGCCCCGCAATCGGAGCCAGGAAGCGGACCTTTGCGTCCGGCATCCCGAGTGGTTCGCCGACGGACGGACGATTGTGCCGAGCCGCGCGGTTGACGGGATGAATCTGCTTTGGTTTTCAGACTTGGTGGTTAGTGGCGGTGGCACGATGAATCGAGAGGCTGCGGCCTTGGGCATACCAGTTTACAGCATTTTTCGCGGCAAGACCGGCGCGGTGGACCGCAAGCTCGAACAAGAGGGAAGGCTGATCATGATCCGGAGCGTCGAAGAGGTCCGCACCCGGATTTCCTTGCTGCCACGGGATAGGAGGCACGGACCCGACAGCCGCCCACGGCACGCTTTGCAAGACATTGTGGATCATGTCGAAGACATCATTCGCATTGAGTGCGCGGCCAAGCAAGGCAGGCAGAGGTGAGGGCTGTCCAAGCAAGCGAACGGTGGGTCCTGAGCTCCGCAAGATTCTGTTAACGACGCAGTGATGAAAACGGTGAAGATATTAGTCATCGCAGGCGCCCGCCCCAATTTCATGAAGGTCGCCCCGCTCACGAAGGCGATCGAAGAGCACAATTTGCGCAACGGGAATGGCGGCAAGATGATTGACGCGCGACTGGTTCACACCGGGCAGCACTACGACGAAGCCATGTCCGAGGTCTTCTTCCGTGAACTGGGCATTCGCCCGCCCGACATTAATCTGGGCGTGGGTTCGGGGTCCCACGCCGTGCAGACTGCCAAGATCATGACCGGATTCGAGAAGGTGTGCGAGCAGGAGAATCCGGACTGGGTCGTGGTGGTCGGTGACGTGAACTCGACGATGGCATGCACGCTGGTGTGCGCCAAGTTGGGAATCCGTGTGGCGCACGTCGAGGCGGGCCTGCGCAGTTTGGACCGGACTATGCCCGAGGAGGTTAACCGACTGGTCACGGACGCACTCGCGGACTTGCTGCTGACGCCCTCCCAGGACGCGGATGAAAACCTCCGCCGCGAGGGAGTGCCCGACCAAAGGATCGTCTGCGTGGGCAACATCATGATTGACTCGTTGGTGGCAAACCTGCCCAAGGCCCGGCAAAGTGCCGCGCTCGAGAAGAACGGTTTGATTGATGGCGGCTTTGTCTATGTGACCCTGCATCGCCCATCCAACGTGGACAATCAAGCCAGCCTGAGCACGGTCATGGAGCACCTTAAACGGTTGACGCGGCAACTGCCCGTTGTTTTTCCGATGCATCCAAGAACGAAAAAGATGTGCGCGCAATTCGGGATTGCCCTGGAGCATGATGCGGGACTGAAAGTGCTGAATCCCATCGGCTATCATGATTCGTTGTGTCTGACGGAAAACGCACGCATGGTGCTGACCGACTCCGGCGGGTTGCAGGAGGAAAGCACCTACTTTAAGACTCCCTGTCTCACCCTACGCCCCAACACCGAGCGGCCCATCACCGTTACGCTGGGGAGCAACAAACTCACGAATGTGGAGCGATTGGCGGCTGACATCGCTGAGGTTCTCAGCCGTGAACGGAGGTTTGGCAGAATCCCTCCGCTTTGGGACGGGAAAGCCGCTTCGAGAATAGTTCAATCCCTGGGCTAGACCGAAGAAGGCATCCAACCGCAGTTCGCAACTTGCTTTTGGGATGGATACCACTGCCAGCCGGCGTTTCAGTTCTTGAAATGAAGAACTCCTCCTACGTTCTCGTAACGCCTGTTCGCAACGAGCAGGCGACGATTGGCATCACCATTGACTCTGTAGTTCGGCAGACCACTCGACCTTCCGAATGGGTTATCGTTAGCGACGGATCCACCGATCAAACTGACGAAATCGTTATGCAGTATGCCTCCAAGCATGAGTTTATTCGGCTATTGCGGCTCGCAGGTCGGCCTGAAAGAAACTTCGCTTCAGTCGTCTTTGCCACTGAATCCGGTATTGCAGCTCTGAGAACGAAAGACTACGAGTTCATAGGACTGCTTGATGGCGACATCAGATTTTCCGATAAGTATTACGAGGAGATACTGCTTCGATTCGCAAACGACGCGAAACTCGGCCTAGCGGGAGGACTCGTCGTTGATTGCTACGCTGGTCGCCGGCATCCAGGGCCGCAATCCATGAGAGATGTGGCGGGCGCCGTTCAGTTTTTCCGCCGGGAATGTTTCGAGTCCCTGGGTGGCCTGGTTGCCGTGCCGGAGGGCGGATGGGACGCGATAACATGCGTGCAGGCAAGGATGCGAGGCTTCAAGACGGAGACATTTCCAGAAATCGAGGTTGACCACCTAAAGCCACGCAACATCGCCGAAGGCAACCTCTTCCGACGAACCTGGCAACTGGGAGTTCGTGAATATGCTTTGGGAAATCACCCGCTGTTTGAAATGATCAAATGTGGCTATCGTTGCATCGAGCGCCCGGTTCTTCTTGGCGGCTTTCTTCGATTTGCAGGTTATGTTTGGTGCGTTTTGAATCACAGACCAAGAATGTTACCTGCTGAGATCCGACGGTGCATTCGGCGGGAACAAATGACCCGCCTCTTTCGGCTAGGTGGTTGTTAGCACGAATGCAGGTTCTCGCTCAGGCGCTCCGTTTTGTGGCAAATAGCCTCAGACGTTGTAAAGTGACCCTCCAGGGGGTTTTGAGTCCGGCTACGGGAGGATCTTTCTGGCTTTATTCCCTCGTTTAGAAATCGGCCAAGACGTCCGCCCACCGTGAGGTTGCGCCCAGCGGCCGGTTCGAGAGCATGAGCCAGATCTCGGTCATCATTGTCAGCTGGAACGCACGCCGCCACCTCCGAAACTGCCTGGCCTCGATTCGTGAGACCGGCGGGTCTTTGGTGCGGGAGATCATTGTCGTGGATAATGCGTCCAGCGATGGCTCGCCAGATATGGTAGCCGCAAGATTCCCCGAAGTCAAACTGGTGCGTGAGAGCGAGAATCTGGGTTTTGCGCGAGCCAACAATCTCGGGATGCAACATGCCTGTGGCTCCTTTCTGGCCTTACTCAATTCTGATGTTGTTGTCCATCCAGGTTGTTTTGAGCAACTAATCAGGGTTCTCGAAAGTCACAGCGCAGTGGGTCTGGCGGGGCCCAGGATCACGGGTGGCGATGGCCGAACGCAGCTTACGTGCCGCCGGTTTCCTACAGTTTGGAACCACATTTGCCGCGCCCTGGCATTGGATCGGGCACTCTCGCGGTGGTCCCTTTTTTCCGGGTTCGAAATGCGACATTGGAATTACGAACGCCAGGGAGAAGTCGAGGTCCTGAGCGGTTGCTTTTGGCTGGCCCGTAGGCTGGCCGTCGAACAAGTGGGCGGGCTGGATGGACGCTTCTTTTTCTATGCGGAAGACCTGGATTGGTGCAAGCGGTTTCGCGACTTGGGTTGGAAAGTAATGTTCGTTGCTGAGGCTACGGCCACGCACTATGGCGGCGGGAGTTCCTCGAACGCCCCGCTCCGTTACAGCATCGAAATGCTGCGGGCGAATCTGGCCTATTGGCAAAAGCACTATGGCTTTCTGGGCCAGTGCGTGTACCGCCTGCTCTCCCTTGTGTACCACTTCCTGCGATTGGTGGCCCGCATCTTTGCGGCGGCGGGGGGCTCAACCGCCCCGCAAGGCAAGGGCAAGTTGAAGGAGCACGCTGTGTGCGTGCGCTGGCTGTTAACCGGAAAAGGCGTTTGATATCAAGCCAGGGAATTCCTAGTAGCAGAGCGCTAGAGAGAACAATATCCTGCTCGCATGCTACAAATACAGTACAGCAGAACAAATCTTGAGTCGAAGATTAAATCCATGCTAGGCCCGGTACAGCGAGTGTCCAGATTATGGAATCTGGTTTGGCCGTCAAATTCGATCCCGAGAACCTGCGGGAGAGTCGCTGTGCCAAAGTGGCCCTTAGCGGCAGTGGAGGAGGCGGAGGAATGCAAGGCAAAGTTGTCAACCAGTTTGTGCTCTTTTGGCACGGGCAGTGCTTTGCCCTTTGACATGAGACGCCGCTTTGGCAAATGTCGAAGTAGTCAATCGAACGGGGCAATCAGGAACTTTACTTCTGTCTTGGTTTTGTTCCTGGGGCTTAAAGCCATAGCAGCGACCTATTGTGTCGGGCCTTCTGCAACCGGCTCCGGCTCCGGCGCGGATTGGAATAACCTCATGGCTTGGAGCAGCACGCCGAGCCGTGGGGATACATGGTATCTCAAGGACGGCTCGTACGGCGGTCGTACGTTCAACACCGCCAACAGCGGGACCACGACAATCACAATCCTGAAAGCTATCGGGGCAACCGGCCAGTCAGGGCACGGCACCGACACGGGCTGGAACCAGAGCACTATGGGCAGTTCACAGGCGGCAATAACTGACCTGCTCACGTTCAGTTCGTCGTATTGGACCATAAGCGGCCAGACGGGAAACGGGTTCAGCACTTCGCCGCCTGACGAGACCCCCGCTAACTACGGGATTATGATGAACAACGGGGCGAATTGCGTGGAATTAACACCTTCCATCACTACGATTACGTTCAGCCACATTTACGCTCCGGCGAACACCAATACGCCGGCGGATGCGGGCAACGGCTGGTTCATCCACAACGCCAACGTCAGCGGAACGGTGAGCAACATCACCGTGTCCTATTGCCTCCTCACGGGCTGGGGCCAAGCGATCCGGGCGGGGGAGGGGTCGGGTCAGAATTGGTATAACCTCTTGTGGCAGTACAACTGTTACCGTTCGATCTATACGTCCGAGTCGCTCGGCTATCACGGCAACCCGATCAATGCCATGTGGTCGCCGATCTACTACTTAACATGCCGGTATTCCCTGTTCCGGACCACGACCGGAGACGGCGGGTTGAGCGAGGTTATCTCCGCTAACGGGGACTCGATCATCGGGGCGAAAATCTACGGCTGCGTCTTCGACCAGATGTGGTCGGGCCGCGCGATCATTGCCGGGAACTGCGTCACCTCGGCGGGTTCGGTTCAAAACAGCGTCATCTACAACAATACCTTCCTGCTGTCGAGCTATGGGGAGCCAGCCGGGCAGCCGGGAGGGGGACTCGCTGGCGACGAGTGCTCCTCTGGAAATATCTTTCAGAACAATCTGGCCTATTATTGCAATGGCGCGGTCAATGGCGGTGTTACCGATGACTACAACGAGTTCATCTACACGACCTCGACGCCCTCAGAGTCGCACGGCATTGTCATCTCAGGAAACTATAACCCGTTCACCTCCAACGCCTCAGAGGTCTATACTCTCTTGACAAATACGCCGGCGGGAACTGCGCTTACCGCGGAATACCAGACCGACGCGCTGGGCAACACGCGCACGACTTGGACCCGGGGTGCATTTGAGTACTCGACTGGCGTGGTCAGCACAAATCCTGTGATTCAGGTTTCCCCGGCCACTCTGAATTTCGGCTCACTAGCGGTCGGCGCGAGCGCGACCAACACGGTTACAGTGCAGAACGCGGGTGGCGGCACGCTTGCGGGGACGGCGACTGCGGCCGCGCCATTCGCGATTGCGTCGGGTGGGAGCTACAGCCTCGGGTCTGGTCAAAGCCAAACCGTTGGTGTCTGCTATCGCCCAACGGCGAATGGAAGTAACAGCGCGAATGTCACCTTTACCGGAGGTGGTGGGTCGGTCGTTGCCGTGAGCGGGTCAGCGCGCAGCCTTACGGGTATTGCTTTGAGCCCGGCAAACCCCAGCATCCTTACGGGAGTTTCACAGCAATTTACTGCCGAGGGGACTTATTCGGACGGCAGCCAGCAGGACCTGACGAGTTCGGCCAGTTGGAGTTCATCGGAGACGTCCGTGGCCACAATTAGCGCTGGCGGCCTGGCGACCGGCGTCGCGACCGGCACCACGACCATCTCGGCGACGCTCGCCGGTGTCAGCGGCAACACGGTCCTGACGGTGCAGACGGCGCCCCTGGCGATCACCACGACGGCGCTGGCGAATGCGGCCCTCAACACGCCCTACACGGCGGCGCTGGCCGCCAGTGGTGGAATGGGGCCCTACAGTTGGTCTATTGCCAGCGGTTCGCTGCCCGCGGGATTGACGCTGAACGCTAGCAGCGGGACGATTGCGGGGACGCCCACGGCGGGAGGCACGTTCAGCATCACTGTCCAGGTCAGTGATGCCGCCAGTCCGGCGGACACGGCGACCAAGGCACTCAGCCTCGTTGTCTCGTCGCTGGTGACCATCTGGCCCAGCAGCGCCACCCCCACGACAGCGGACGAAGGGGATACCAGCGGCAGTGCCGTCGAATTAGGAGTGAAGTTCCGCTCAGATGCGGCGGGGACGGTCATGGGCATTCGCTTCTACAAATGCAGTGCCAATACCGGCACGCACATCGGCAACCTGTGGAGTACCAACGGCACGTTGCTCGGTTCGGTGACGTTTACTAATGAGACGGCCTCGGGCTGGCAGCAGATGCTTTTTGCCGCGCCGGCAACGATCAATTCCAACACCGTCTATGTAGCCTCCTATCACACTACCAATGGCCACTACAGCGAAGATGACAATTACTTCGCCTCGAGCGGGGTGGATAACGCGCCGCTTCACGCATTGGCCAACGGTGTATCGGGCAGCAACGAGGTTTACGTCTACAGCAGCAGCAGCAGCTACCCCAATCAAAGCTGGAATTCGGCGAACTATTGGGTGGATATTGTATTCCAGCCGGCGGTTGCGCCTGCAGGTCAGCCACCGCTTTCTCCGACGAACCTGCACGTTGTGACCAGCAACTGACATCCGTCGAGACTGGCTCGGCGCAGAAAGGCTTCGAGCTTAGAGGCTGAAGCCAGGAGGCTTCTGTATTGGTCGGGGAGTTAAGGTATGGTTTGTGCCTGACAATTAGCAGCCACCTGTGGCTTGAGGAATCCGACTCAAATGCGGATGGCGTGTCAAGTCCCGAGCAGAGCGTCCAGAGCAGTGCGCCGTTTTCGGAGTTCATCTTTCTCCAGAAGAGGTTATTCTGGCATCTGTATGGCAAGAACCTGAGCATGCTGGCTCCTTCTCCACATGAACCCACTCTTCATTGTGCTCGCCGTGGCGTTAGTAGTGGCTCAGTTTGGCCTGCCCCGTCGCCTTGCTTTTGCGCCGCTTCTTGTTGCCGTGTGTCATTTCCAGAGTGTGCCCGTGGTCCAAATAGGGGCCGCCTTTACGGTCTGCAAGCTCGTGATCATTGCGGGATTGCTCCGGGCGGCGCGCGAGCAGACACTGGAGTGGTCCGGTCGTCAGCCACTGGACCTTCTGTTGACCTTGTGGGCGGCTTGGATGATTCTGACTGGATTCGCGCACCATCCCAAAGACCACAATCCCATCACCATCAGGGTTTCGGTGATCTTTGATTTTTTCGGCGCCTACCTATACGCCCGGTCTTTTTTAAGGGACAGAAATGATTATCTCAGATGCGTTAAGTGCCTTGCGCTCGTTATGATTCCCCTTGCCCTCGAATGTCTTCTTGAGAAGACAGTCCATCGAAATTTCTATGGTCTGATTTCAGGGGACGAGCAGGGGGTCGGTGTAAGAGAAGGCCACATACGCGCATTTGGACCATTTGCCCATGCAATTCTCCTCGGCACCTTCGGCGCGACTTCGATGATCCTGGTGATTGCATTGTGGCACCGCTACCGCTGTTGGATGGTCCTCGGATCAGTGGCCTGCGCAGCGACCGTCTTTTGCAGTGCTTCGAGCGGTCCAATTATGACTCTGCTTTCAGGACTTTTGGCAGTGGGTCTGTGGCCGTGGCGTGCGAGCGTTGGCACGATAAGAAAGCTCGTTGTTGCTGGCTTTATTTGTCTGCAATTGCTCATGCAAGCACCCGTTTGGTATTTAATGGCAAGAATCGATCTCGCGGGCGGCAGCACTGGCTGGCATCGCGCAGAACTAATCTCGGCCGCCTTGAACCACATTGGCGAGTGGTGGCTGGTTGGTACGGATTACACCCGCCATTGGATGCCCTATGGAGTTGCCTGGAGCCAGTATCAAATCGATATCACCAACCATTACCTTAGCATGGGCGTCAACGGGGGACTCTTACTGATGTTTTTGTTCATTGCTATCTTGCTGAAAGCGTTTCAATTGCTGGGTCATGCGATGAGATCGCTGAGAGAGTCTGGGGATCCGGACGAATTCATTCTGTGGTGCGTTGGTGCTACTTTGTTCGCCGATTGCTTTGCATTCATCTCCGTAAGCTATTTTGATCAGACCAACGTTGGGCTTGGCTTTCTCCTGGGTGCGGTGCCCGGAGTGTGTGCGGCGGCGGTCGGCTCCGAAAGCGAGGAGACGCAGCAGCAATGGCAACAAGACGGCCAGAGTGGCACTATCCTCGTCAAGTAATGGAGCCAGTTCTGGACACTACCTATACCTTGAAGTGCAGAGCTTGAATTCACCCGTAGAATCGAGAACCGTGCCAGATCTTTCTTCGCATGCTACAGCGAATGAAGCGATGATGGAGTGGTCGGTCATTTCAGCCGTTAATGATAAATCTGTGCTGGGCCGATGTTTGTTGTCCTCACCGGATATCGCCCGCGCTCGGGACCTTATCCTGCAAAGCGGCTGCCGGAGTGCGGCCGCGGCCTACAACGCGGGGATTGGCGAGGCCAGAACCGACCTCCTGGTGCTGGTCCACCAGGATGTTTACCTGCCCGAGGGATGGATCAGCAGCTTACGCAGAGCCGTGGCCAGACTCTCGACACAAGATCCGGAATGGGGAGTGCTGGGGGTCTGGGGTGTCCTGCGGTCAGGCGAGGGCAGAGGATTTCTCTATTGCGGCGCGAACCGGAGGATACTGGGCCGCGCTTTTGAAGGGGGTGCGGAAGTGGAGACTCTGGACGAGGTGCTGTTGGTCGTGAGGAAATCCTCGGGGTTGCGTTTTGACGAGCGCCTTGCGGGCTTTCACATGTACGGGGCCGACATTTGCATGGAGGCCAGGAGACAAGGGAGAAGAAACTATGCCATCGGCGCTTTCTGCATCCATAACACGAATCAACACGGAATGCTGCCGCTGGCATTCTGGCGGGGCTATCTGGGGATGCGCCGGAAGTGGAGGGCTCAGTTGCCCATCAAGACGACCTGCACAGAAATAACGCGATGGTGCTGGCCGATGGTGAGGTGGAATGTGGTGCGGGCAATCAACCTGGCGACCGGCAGAGACAAGCCGCCCACCAAACGGGTTTCGGATCCCGCGCCGCTTTATGAGGAGCTAGTCGCTGCCGGCGTGGTCCAGCCTGCGGGGAACAGGCTGTCGGATAGCCGGTGATCTTTCGTTTCTCCGCCTGTCTGCCACAGAATTCCTACGGTTCATGTCTGCCAGCCGGAGTATGGCGAACTCAAGATCCCGCGTCCTGTTCCTGTGTCATTCGGCGTCTCGCAACGGGGCGACCATTCTGCTGCTGCATCTGCTGCGCTGGCTGAAGCGCGAAACAAATTACGACATCCATGTGCTGGTCAATGGGCGCGGGGCGCTGTTGGACGAATTGCGGGCCATCGGTCCAACCCGGGTCTGGCGAAGCCCGACTTTCCTTCTGGAGGCCTTTCCCCGAAAGTGGAAGGCGGCACTCGGACCCCGGCTCGAAGCGCTTTGCCTCAGAGCCTGGTCAACGGGCCGGCGCTATGATCTTGTCTATGCGAACACCAGTGCCACCTGGCAGCACGTGGCAGCCTTGGCGAAGCGCGCGGACGCGCTGCTGTGGCACATCCATGAACTGGGTTACGCTCTGCGTCTGACGATTGGGGAGCGTAGGATTCGCCAGGTCTTTCCGTTAGCCAAACGGTTCCTCGCCGTATCGCAGGCTGTGCGGGAGAGCCTGACTGGAGAATTCAACGTGCCATCGGACAGGGTGGATCTGGTGCATGGGTTCGTCCCGATCCCAAACCTGGCTCGTGAAGAGCGCCGGCTAAAACGCCAGCGGATTCGGGACGAACTGGGATGGGACGAGAAGGTGTTTGTGGTTGGTGGCTGTGGGGGGGTGGGGTGGCGCAAAGGGACGGACCTCTTCTTGCAGGCGGCGCGCGCTCTTCGCCATCAAGGGCGCAAGGAAGTGGGATTTCTCTGGGTGGGTGGTGACAAAGAGGGGCGAGAGGGCCTGGAGTTTGCATATGATCTTAATGCCATGGATTTGCAGCGCTCGTGCAGATGGGTGACCACCACCACCAGTGTTCTGGATTACTATTGTGCAATGGATGCGTTTGCCCTGACTTCGCGGGAAGACCCGTTTCCGCTGGTTATGTTGGAGGCCGGCGCGCTGGGGCTGCCGGTCGTTTGCTTTGCCGGCTCCGGGGGAGGTCCCGAGTTTGCAGGAAGTGGCGCCGGCCTGGTTGCTCCTTACATGGATGTGGAAGCTTTGGCTGGGCATCTGGCGCTCCTGCACGACAACGCGGACCTGCGCCGGCAGCTCGGGTCGGAAGCCGCACGCCAAGTGCAGAGAAATTATACGGTTGACCAGCAGGCGCCAAAGGTTTTGCGGTGCATCGAACGGTGCCTGCAGCCCGGCTGAGTGACCTCATTGAAGCCTATGCCGCGTGTCTCTGTCATCATGCCGATATTTAACGCCGAGCGGCATCTGTTGCAGGCGATCCAAAGCATTCGGTCTCAACGGTTTGACGACTTCGAGCTGATCCTCCTGGACGATGGGTCGGAAGACCGGTCAGCGGAGATGGCCAGGCGCGCTGCCAAGGAAGACCTGCGTGTCATTTTCGTGGAGGGCGACCATCGTGGCGTCGTCTGCCAACGCAACGCGGGAGTGGAATTGGCCAAAGCCGAGCTCATCGCGATGATGGACTCGGATGACATTGCCCTGGCCGATCGTCTCACCTGCCAAGTGCGGCACCTCGAGGCTCATCCCGAATGCTGCGCCGTCGGCACAGGGGTTATACGCATTGATGAAGATGGCTTGCCCATTGATGAATGGCATCTCCCGGAGCATCACGAGGAAATTGACGAAGAGCACATGGCGGGCAAGGGAGGTGCCATCGTCAATCCAAGCGTGATGATGCGCAAGAGCGCCGTCATCAAGGTCGGGGGATATCGGACGGGTTATGACTCCTCGGAAGACTACGATCTCTTCTTGCGTCTGGCAGAAATCAGTTGTTTGGCGAATCTACCCCAGATGTTGCTGCGCTACCGTCTTCATGCCAGGAGTCTAACCTTTGCGCGCGCGGTATATCAGCGGCAGATGGCGCGCGAGGCGCTCAAAGAGGCGTGGAGGCGGCGCAAGAGGCCGGGTCCACTCCCAGCCCCCGTTCTTGAGTTGAGAGCGCCATCCGAGGAAGAACTGATGTGGTCATGGGCGCTCGCGGCCTTTGACGCTCGAAACTTTGGGACCGCGCGGAACCAGGCACGCAAGCTTTTGCGGAAGCATCCCCGTGAACTGCGGCGTTGGGCCTTGCTCGGCGCCGCCTGCCTGGGGCCGTTGGCTTGCTGGCTCAAGCGCGTTCTCCCGTACCGACTTGGCCCGTATCGAACGCCGAGCGGAGTGCTTTAATGTCAAACTCTTGTAACACGCAGGTCCCGACGGCTTTGCTCGAGGCTCCACCTCGGAGGGAGCCACCGGCACACGAAAGGAGGAAGAGTTATGGCCAGATACTGAAGTCCTCGGCGTTGATTGGGGGATCGTCGGTGGTGGGCATCGGCATCGGGATCGTCCGGACCAAGGCGATGGCCTTGTTGCTGGGACCGGCGGGGGTGGGTTTAATGGGGTTGTACAGCTCGGTTGCCGACCTGACCCAGAGTGTTGTCGGCATGGGCCTCAACAGCAGCGGCGTCCGGCAGATTGCCGAGGCGGCCGGCTCGGGCGAAGCGGAGCGGATTGCCCGCACCGCCACCGTACTGCGGAGAGTTTCTTTCCTGTTAGGAGCCGTGGGCGCGGCTTTCCTGGTGCTGTTTGCCAAGCCGATGTCGGTGTTGACTTTCGGCAGCGCCCGGAACACTGCCGGCGTGGCGCTGTTGTCAGTAGTGGTGTTGTGCCGTTCGATCTCGGCGGGCCAGGCAGCGATCATCCAGGGTTTGCGGCGTATTTCCGATCTCGCCAAAATGGGGGTGCTGGGGGCGCTGTTCGGGGCACTGGTCAGCATCCCGCTGGTCTATTGCTTTGGAGAAAGGGGAATCGTGCCCTCGCTGATCGGAGTTGCCGGCACGTCCATCCTCACGTCGTGGTGGTATAGCCGGAAGGCGAAAGTCCCGGCGGCTTCGCTGCCGTGGTTGCAGGTGCGGCAGGAGGCGGCCGCGCTCTTGAAGCTCGGCTTTGCCTTCATGGCCACTGGCTTCCTGATGATGGGAGCGGGCTACGCCATTCGCATTATTGTGCTGCGCAGAGCGGGTTTCGAAGCGGCGGGCCTTTACCAATCCGCCTGGAATCTTGCCGGGGTATATGTCGGCTTTATTCTCGCGTCCATGGGAGCGGACTTTTATCCCCGGCTGACGGCCGTCGCCAAGGACAATGCCGAGTGCAACCGCCTGGTGAACGAGCAGGCGCAGATCAGCCTCCTGCTGGCCGGTCCGGGAGTGCTGGCCACGATGACCTTCGCTCCGCTGGTGATCGCGTTGTGTTACAGTTCGAAGTTTATGGCCGCGGTCGGTGTCCTGCGTTGGTTCTGTTTGGGGCTGACGTTGCAGGTGGTCGCCTGGCCGATGGGATTCGTTGTGGTGGCGAAGAACAAGCAAAAGATCTTTTTCTGGACCGAGCTGGCCGCTGCTTTGGTTCAGGTCGCGCTTGGGTGGATATGTATTGAATACTTCGGCCTGGCCGGGGCTGGCATGTCCTTTTTTGGATTGTACGGCTGGCATAGTTTGCTGATCTACTGGATCGTCCGGCGGCTGAGCGGCTTCCGCTGGTCCGCGGCAAACCGCAAGCTCAACCTGCTCTTCCTGCCGCTGATCGGCTTGGTGTTTTGCGGGTTTCATCTGCTTCCCTTTTGGCTGGCGACGACGGCAGGCACGGTGGCGGCATTGTCGTCCGGCATCTATTCGATGCGAACGCTGCTCAAGCTGGTATCAGTGGTCCGCCTGCCGCTTAGGGTGCGGAAAGTGCTTGTACAGATTGGCGTTGTGTCCCCGTGCGAGGAGGATCGAGAGAATGATGATAAGGACGGACTCCGATGACTAGCGTCAACGCAAAACCGAAGCTCATATTCTTTCAGTACCGATTTAGCGAGAAGCTGCCCGCATTTGTGTTGCTTCATCGGCAGCAGCAGGTCAAGTCGTTGTCAGAGTTTTTTGAGGTGGCGGTGATCCAGAGCGATTGTGATTATGAGCGGGTCTGTGACGAGCACGAGCCGGACCTGGCGCTTTTTGAGATGCTAAGCGGCCACGACGCCGTTGCCGCGCGAAGGCCCGAGATAGCAAATGTTGCGAGGGACCCGCACGTGCCCAAGCTGGCGTTTTTCAATGCGGACGCCTGGTGTGAGGCCCGTGCCGGCTTTATCTCAGACATGGAGCGGTGGGGGATCGAGACCGCGTTTTCCATTTGCACCACAGCTCTTGAACATATGCCCGGGCTGGCGGGAAGGCTGTTTATTTGGCCGAATTTCGTGGATCACGGCATGTATCGGGATTACGGCGAGTTCAAGACGATACCCGTGCTGCTGACCGGAGTCACCGATACGAATTACCCATGGCGCCGGAGAATATTTCGGCTGGTGACGGAACGTTACCCGTCGCTGGTTTGCCCGCACGGGGGATATATCAGCCGCGCGGGGACAGCACGGATGCTGCACGGGGAGGTGTATGCGCGCGCGCTTAATGCTTCGTGGTTTGCGCCGACCTGCGGCACCGTGGCAAAAGAAGTTTTGCGGAAGCATTTGGAAATCCCGGCCTGCAAAGCGTGTTTAGTCACGGAAAGCTCGCCAGGTCTCGAAGCAGCGGGCTTTGTGGACATGCAAAACTGCGTTCTTGCGGATGACAAAAACGTCCTGGACAAAATGGAATACCTCTTTGAACATCCGCAGGAATTGGGGCGTATCATCGGAGCCGGCTATGAACTGGTTCATTCCCGTCACACGCTGAAGCAACGTGACCAGATTCTTCAGTGGTTCACCTTGCATAAGAGGCTTGAGCCAGGGGAGAGGATTGTCCAACCTGGGCCGTTCGAGCCCTTGGCCGTTAGAAAACCGCCAGATGCGGTGGGAAATACCTTAAGAATCACGAGCGGGGCACATCTGAGACTTCTGCGACAAGGCGACTCGAAGCTCTGGAGTGGAAGCTATGAGGAAGCTGAGACCTTGTACCGAAAAGCTTCCAATTATATACCCTGGATGCCCGAGCCGAAATTCAGAATCGCGCTGTGCTGCTTATACCGGGGCGACGCCCGAGCGGCGTACGCTTCGATCAGCGGTTTGTCCCAGTACGTGCTTGCGAGCTACAAAGCGATCGATCCGGACCCAATCGAGTGGGCCTATTCCATTGTCGCTCTCCTTTGCCTCGGAGAGCTGGCTGCCGCCGCCGAGCGTGCGGGGCGATTCCCTTGGCTGTGCCACCCCGAGCTTGACCGTGCTCGTTGGGCGGTTCGGGTGCTGAAAGGGGTCCGCGCGCCGGCGGCGGCGAAAACTGGAACCCAAGAACGGCGCTACAGCATCCATGAGCTGCCCGACCGGAGCCTGGAAGAATGGGTCGGGCAGATTTGCAAGCTGCTGCGCGCCTGTGGGCAACGGCGCTTGGCCGAGGCGCTGAGAGTTTCAGATTGTCGCGAAGCGGCCCCAGCGGAAGCCCCGTCTGGTGTCGTCAAGCGAGACGCATTTTTGAGGAACCCGAAGAACGACACAGGGGGAAATGGCACAGGGGCAGTGCCCGACGCTTTTGAAAGCAGGAGAAAATCGTGGCTCTGCAAAGGGCAGAGGAAATGCGATTTGGTCCGAACCACACTGCGGAGAGGCGCAGCGCAGTACTTGCATGGGTTGGAAGCCAAGTGGGGGTATTTTTTGCCGTACCATGTTTCGAGCATGAGGAGGGATGAGTTTTTCGAGGCGATCGAAGCGCTCGCGAGAGCAGAGGAGATCAAGACGGCGATCGCCCTTGGAGCTGCCAGCGGCGAAGGAACCACCGAGGCGTTCAGAGCGGGGCTACGGAGAAACCGCGAGAACCCCACAGCCTTTTTTATAAACAGTTCGACCCCCGGGTTCCGCAAACTGGGGAGAAGACTCGGCGGGGGCCCTGTGGTCACGTGCTTTCAGATTTCATCTTCGGTGCCGGAAACGGCCGCCGTTGAACTTGAGAGGATCGTCAAAAGGATTAAGCAAGAGCATAAGCTGGCTTGTTTTGATGCCGTCCTAATTGACGCCTCAAGGTTAAACCCGGAAATCAGTTTCGGTCCGGGAGTGCAAGCTGAGCTGCGCCGAGCACAGGTTGTGATGCTCGACGATATCAATGGGCCCGTCAATTTCCAAAATTACAACGAATTGCTCAGAGACCCGAATTATATCCTGGCCGCAAGCAATCCCGGGCTGCGTAATGGCTACGCCATATTCAAGCGGAATAGCGCGATTGCGACTCCGCCGTGAGATGCGCTATAGCGGCCAATGGGACAAGGTTCTTCATCATCGGATGAGGGTGGGGGGCCAGGATCACGTCGTGGAGCGATTAGCAAGCATCGTGGCGGCTGGTTGGCCGGTGGGTGCGCCCGCATGAAGAGTCGCCTGGTCATTCTCGGAACCGGGGGAAGCGCATACGACGTGCTGGACATTGTGTACAGCATCAATACAGAGTCGCCAACGTGGGAACTGGCTGGCTTTCTCGACGATGCGCGGCCGTCAGGCAGCCACTACCTCGATCTCCCGATTCTGGGGGGCCTGCGCGAAGCGACCCGTTTTGAGGGCTGCTGGTTTATCAACGTGATCGGCAGCGAAACCAGTTACCGGCGGCGGGCCGAGATTGTTCATTCAACTGGTCTGGATTCAGACCGGTTTGCGACGCTCGTGCATCCGAAGGCATCGGTTTCACCCTGGGCGCGTCTGGGGCGCGGGGTGTACGTTTCCTTTGGAGCCAGCATTGGCGGCGGCGTCGTCACCGGCGATCATGTTTCGTTCAGCCCAGGTTGCGTTATCGGGCACGATTCGGTGATTGCGGACTGTGCGCTCATCGCTCCTGCTGCGGTCGTCAGCGGATTCGTGCAGGTTGGCCGCAGTTGCTACATTGGGGCCGGGGCGATGATCCGGCAGCGGGTTCAGATCGGGGATGGCGCCCTGGTCGGCATGGGGGCGGTGGTGCTCCGCGATGTGGCCCCGGGGGCTACCGTCGTGGGAAACCCCGCCAGGTTGCTGGTGCGGGCCGGCGCTGATTGATGGAATCGAGCGGCGGTCGCGAATCCACTGATTCTCGGCTTCAAGCCCCCAGCACCTCCGGAATGGAGGTGCTGGGGGCTTTGCGTTTGGGATAAGTGTCCAGCACGCGGATGACCGGGGAGCGGCGATATGCGCGTGGATGGCCCACTTGACACCGAAACCGCTAGGGCCAATATTGTGTTTTATTAGGTCTCAGTTGGTCCGGCCCGTTCGAAAGGACTCCATGATGCGGAGAATGCTTTTTCTGACAATGTTGGCGGTTCAAACGCTGGGCGCTGCCACAGTGACTTTTAATGGCGGGGTGACGTATCAGACCCTTGAGGGGTTTGGAGCGAACATTAACCACCGGAGCTGGACCAACGACGATTTGAAACCGGTGATTGATGCTTTGGTGGACCAGGCGGGGATGACGTTATTTCGGGTGATTTACGACAAGACCGACTGGGAAACGACCAACGAGAATGCCAGTCCCTACGTGATGGACTGGAATTACTACAACCAGGTGTACAGCTCGGCTGATTTCGAGAAGATGTGGGGCCTGGTGGCGTATCTCAACCAGAAGGGGATCAGCAACGGGGTGATGTTTAATTTTCAAGGGAATGGGCCGGCGTGGCTGGGCGTGCCCGCGCTGAACACGGGGATGGAACCGGAGTGGGCCCAGATGGTGGCGTCGCTGTTGATCTACGCCCGGCAGACGAACCACCTGCAATTCGGACTGGTGGGGCCGGACAACGAGATGGATGAGGCGGTGC